>Ga0247809_1000049_pt1 | contig 83079 bp, 72 predicted proteins | sample UWRJL104311B1_FD_180951 | JGI IMG/M metagenome (GOLD analysis project Ga0247809, IMG submission 180951) | Plant litter microbial communities from Arlington Agricultural Research Station in Wisconsin, United States - UWRJ-L104-311B-1 | ecosystem: Environmental > Terrestrial > Plant litter >... | reverse complement strand
AATTAAATGGTGTGGCTAAAGTAATTACGCCTAATATCGCGGCATCAAATGGAGTGATTCACAGTGTAGATGCTGTTATTGCCCTTCCTACAATTGTAGATCATGCTGTTGCCAATCCAAATTTCTCCACTTTAGTTGCGGCATTGACTTATAATCCGGCATCAGGTTTTGCAGCTACGTTGTCTGGTTCTGCTAATTCGCCGTTTACTGTATTTGCCCCAACCAATACTGCATTTGCTGCCTTTTTAACTGAAACCGGCTATTCAGGATTAGCTGCTATTCCACCAGCTGTATTAGAAAAAACTTTAAAATACCATGTAGTTACCGGAGCAAATGTTCAGGCAGCACAATTAACTAACGATCAGGTTATTGGTACTTTCTCAGGACAAAATGTAACGGTAAAATTCACACCTACCCGTTTATTGGATGTAAGCAACAGAAATAGCAATATTATAGCGACTGATGTTCAGTGTTCGAATGGAATCATTCACGTTTTAGACAAAGTTTTATTACCTACTTTTTAATTAAAGACCTGAGCTATTGGTCCAACAAAAGCTTCTTTTACAATGTCCGCAAAAGTTTATAAACTTCTTGCGGACATTTTTTTAAATAATGAGGTTTATAATCTGTTTAACTTTTCGAAATTCTATTTAAAATCCTATCACGACTTGTTGATGACCGAATTTAAAAATTCCAGCCCTTCTTTCCATTTATTGAAATTCGACAAATAAACTTCCCGGTATTGGGCTATAATCTCCTGATGTCTGGTTTGAAAATCAGCATTCATTTCGTCATTCGAATTGTGGTCCCTAAAAACAGTTTCAAAATTATGGACATTTCCCACCATCATTTTGTAATCCAATACTAAATCCTGATAACGGTTAGAATTCAGAATCGGTTTTATTTCAGCATTATAAAAAGCCATGGCCGTTTCGTTTACCGCCAAACCCTGTGGAATCCAATTTCCTTCTAAAGCATCTTCTTCATATTTAAAAAAATCCGTGACCAATTTATCCGAAAACCATTCCGGCAGTTCTATATTAGGCGGATCTTCCTCTGAAAGTACATTTGATTTGCTATGAAATTGCGAATTCGGAATCATCGAGGAATTATACAAATACCACTCCGAGTCCATGATTAAATAAATGATCTTTCGGGTTTTGAGTTTCGCCAGCCATGTTCTGTAACGCACCGGACTTTTAGGAAATAAACCCGGATCGACAACCATTTTGCGGACTTTATTCCCAATTCTGACTTGTATTACCGGAGCTACATGATACCCCCAGTCTATTTTTCCGGTTGGAGAAATATTTTTTTTATCGGCAAACGAAATCAAACGCGAACTCGTCATCGAATATACTACCGGCGCAAACGCCCAAATTTTGGCACATTGGTAACCTTTAGACTCTAATAACAATTTGATGTAATGCGAAATATTATGACAGTTCGCCTGCTGATACCCAAAAGGAAGCCCTGATTTTATAATTTCAGAGAATAATGTATTAGCTGTTTCCAGGTCAAGCACAGAAGCTTTTCGCGGTGTTAAAAGAGGATGCCTTTTGATAGTGCTATAGTTTTAAATAAAGAATTTCAACCGTTTGTTCTAAGTAAAGTTAGCGAATTTCACGGGCAACTATTTCATTCTGAAGCAAAATTCTGAAGCAGCAATCTGGTTTTAAGGATTCGATAATTATCTCAATCAGGAATCACTATTTTCTAATTTTATAGAAGAATAGTATCAATTCCTAAAATAATCAAGATTTAAAATTCAAATGAACTGGACAATTATTATAATTAGAATTTTCAGAAGCTATTTCCTGCTGTCCTTCCAATCTTTTGTGCCGAACCCCGGCACAAAAGGATTTTCCCTCCCATCAGGGCTAGGGAATTTGGTTTCATAAGAGCTTTGTTGGAAATACCAATTATAAAAAGAGAGCTATCAAATATTTACACAACAACAGAGTTGATTTACAATAGCCACTTTCTGCACCTTATTTTGATTTGTTCACCGTGTAAACTCCGCCCGCAAGTAAAATCACGGCCAACCCTAAATAAAGATATCCCTTTTCCTTACCGGATTCGTTGGATGCGTCAATTTTTAGTCCTAATAAATTAATTTCTTTTGTATTATCAGCTATTTTGTTGATCCCTACATACCCAACAGCGAGACTAATAACGATCAGAACTATTCCTATTATTTTTGATGTATTCATGTTTTTGAATTTAATTGTTTCTCTAATTTAAGAAAAATATTTTTCAATCAGATGATAATATTCTTTTATCCTAATTATTTAGCGAAAAAATAGGTTGTAATACAGCAGTTTTATAAGCGATTTTGATTTAATTATCCGCGTTTCAAACGCTCCGTTTGTTTTCATAATTTAAGTAGGTACTCAATGAAATGGAGCACCAGAGTTGGTTTCAATCCTTTCAGATCAAGATCCTGTTTATTAAATTTATTTTCTATACTTTCGTAATATTAATAAAATTAAAATACCAAGAAGTATCTAATGAAAATAAATCTACTTATAATTTTTACATTAGTTGTAGTCACCATCAATGCCCAAAATCGAATAGATGACGCATTGCCAATAATAACAAAAAAAAGTAGCGTATTAATATTAGCTAATGGTTGGTTAAAAAACTCTTCAGGACAATGGATAAGTGGAAAAAATAAAATACCGCAAGATCTTGGTGAAAATCAGAAACTTTTAGGTAACTATGAGTCGTATGGTTTAGGTACTGATAATTTTAATTCACTTGAAATTAAAGACGTAAAAATAGCTGATAGTACATATGCAATTATAATTAAAAAGTACAGGGACGGCTTTTACACTTATAGTTCAATCCAAAAAGGCTGGAATAATAAAGTTAGTTGTAAATACTATGTCGTATCAAAAGCAGAATTAGCTAAAGCATACGAGATAACAGCTGATTATCTTAATAAAACAACAGTTAGGATATTATACGAGGGAACTCTGATGTTTATCAACACCCAAACCTTTAATGACAGAACTATATCAAAAGACCTAGCTTCTAATATTAAAGAAAATTCAAACCATCAAGATTTTTTTGAACATAGATTAGGTTTGAATATCTATTATTTTAAAGCAAAAAACCTTGTACAATTTTATTTCTACGATGCCAATTCTTACAGTATGGACATGGAATATGAAGATGATGAAAATCAGAAACCGAAAAAGTATTACGAAACAGATGCCGTTACATTCAAAAAATTTCTAAATTTTTCAGTTCAATAAAAAATTAAAACAATAAATTCATTACACACTTTATCAATTAACAACTTCACACAGATTAGTAATTGGTAAATAACTTTAACTTTCTACATCCAATCATTAGATCATCGATTGAAAATCCGCGTTATCGGGTAAAGTTTACTTGGAAAATAAATCTAAAAAAAGCCGCTTTGTTAGAGCGGCTAAAAATTAGAGTTTACTGCAACGACTGCAAAGAGGCTTTCCACCAGTTCCCTGACGAAGATTCTCTTTTTCAATGTTGTTTCCTTCTGTACAACTACTGTTGTTGTGATGCACATCTTGTTTTACACTGTAAAACGAACTTACTTTTCCCATAATAATTTTATTTATAATTAATATTTCGAAAGTTAGGCTAGTATTTTTTTATTATTTTACGGTAATCCATACTGTAATTACAATAAAATCAAACACATGTGATTTTAAGATAATAAACATCGTGTTATCAGGTAATTAAATAGCACTTTTTTAATCGCTATTCCTTTCAATCACTTGATAATAATAGCTAAATGGTTTGTTATAATCAACAACTTGTCTCGGTTTACTTTTAAACCTCTTTGCTTTTTTTATTTCTATTTCTTCCAAATCACTTTTTTTATCTGTTTTGAATAAATCATAAAATATTTTATTTCTATTTCTATCTAAATGCTTAATTTGTGCAATTGAATATTTATTAGTTTTTAATTCTTTGAACCCATTTTTCCAACACATGTCGTTTAAAACTTTATCAAAATTTCCAAGATTTATTCTCCCAACTGACATACCAATTAATCTATTTATTACTGATTCCTTTACTGAATTAATACTTTTTCTTAATCCACTGTCAATCGCTTTTTTTATATCTGAAACTACTTTATCTTGTTTTGCTAATTCTTTTTCTAAAGATTTTTTTCGAACCCTAATACTTCCTTCATGATGCATTTCATAACCAACAAATCCAATCCATGGAAATCCATCATTATCAATTGAATCCCACTTATATGGCCCTTTTGATTTTCCTTTCCAAAAAGGTTGAATCGAAATATTAGAATTATAAACCCCACTCCTACTAATTATTTTTTTTAGTTGGGTATTATCTTTAAAAGGATGTGGTATTAGTTTTAAGCTTTTTAAGGCATTAATATAAATTTCTTTTGCAACATTGCACTCATCTAAATCATTATGTATTATTAACATGTCATCACAAAATCTGATGTAAAAAACATTTGTTTGAAGCATCATTTTATCAGCTTCATTTAAGGCAATGTTTGCAATTAGTCCAGAAAGCGCCCCTCCTTGTGGAACACCAATTCTTTCATTTTCAATATTTTCATAATAATTATTTTCAATTAATTCCTTTTCAATCCAACCAAATTCTCCATTTGGAATTTTATAACTGTCCCAATATTTTTGATCATTTGATTTAGGAACATTTTTATTAAAAGCGTAGCAATCTAGATATTGATAAAATATATTTTTAGGTATATTGAAATTCAATTCGGGAAAATTATTATTTGCTTGTATTATTAAATTATCAAATAGATTTCTAATAATTTTATGATTGACAGAATCATAAAATTTTTCCATATCACATTCTACAACCCACAAAACTTCCTTATTTTTTTTTTGTAATTCAACAACATCTTTTATACAATCATGATGCGATAATATAGCAGAATCACTTCTGTTTCTTTTTGACCTAAATGCGTATGATGAATCTTGAAAACTATCATCAAATAATCTTGTCAAATAATTATTTGTAATACTAAGGATTATTCTGTTTTCAAGTGAAAATAATGATAGCGGACGACAAACATTCTTATCTTTCAGTTTCTTTTTATTCTCTTTTAATTTAGGATATATTAATGGAGATTCAATTCTATAAGTTTCTTCATTAATTGAAAGTTGAATGTCTTTAACGAACTGATCCAATTTGATTAACCAATCTTCTTTTATTTTCTTTTTCCTATATACTTGAATGGTTTTTAATATAGAATTAAAATTTTTATCAATAGAGGTTAATGATACATTTGTGGTTTTATTAATTCTTGAGGTTGAACCTAAGTTAATCCATTTTTTTCGACTTGGAAGTATTTCACTTAATTTATCCTGTAACTCCTTTTGATATTGTTGAAATTCACTTTCAATATTGGTTCTGTTTTCTATTTCAGTTTTATGATAATTATATTTTTTTGAATCTGTCAATAAATGTATTAAATGCTTTTTATTTCTATTATTAGCAATTTTCACTCTCATTTTGCATAAATGAGTAATAATAGCTTTTTCTGTAAAAATTGTTTCAAATTGTTTCATAAAAAATGGGGGTCATCCGGTAATAAGCTTTCGCTCATATTGTAAAGATACTGACATAGAAGTGTATCACTTTTTTAAGTCCTCTGGCAAGTGATTAACCGTTTTTAAGGATGATATTTGCGGAAGATCTGAATCTCCCACCTTCGGTACCCCCATTTTTTTTTGATCTTGAGTTAAAAAGCCTTTATTATTTGCTAAATAAATTATACTAGTGAATTTAATATGTCCATTTCTTGATTCATAACAATTCAATAAAAAATTTTTGCAATTTATTTCATTAAATTTCTCATAGTCCATTGAACTTAATTTTAAAAAATATTTTTCTCCTATCTCATAAGTAAAAGAATTTGCTATAGCCATAGCAACCTTATACCATTCATAATAAGTTGCTGTAATTGATATTTTTTTTCGAGATAGATAACTTATAATTGTTAACATAGTTTTTCTATCACCTGCCTTATTTTTATCTTTTGGATTATATAAAGCATCTCTATTACTTGAATATTTAATTTTTATTTCCTTGTCTGTTTTCTGAGTATTATTAATATCTATATCCGACTCGTTGATATCAAAATATTCAAATTCTTCTTTTATTTCTATATCGTGATCAAAGGAAACAAAACAAAGACGAGAAGTATCACTTCCGCTTTTATCAAGTTCAATATTATATTTATCTTTAAAATAACTTGAAACTTTATCAAAAGAATCTTTATGTATTTTATCAATACTTGTTATTTCAATTTTAAAATTTAAATTTAAACATACAAGCCCTTTTATCCCTTCATTTGAAGGTGATTTCCAAAAAGAAAATACATAAGGATCCTCTTTGAATTGAGAATTTATATTTTCCAAATCTTTTGAATCGAGTTTGTCGATATCTAATACTATAATTGAATTATAATTTTTTAAATTTTCTCTTTTTCTATTTATATCAAATGTTGCACAAAAGGTTACAGCTGGTAGGTTCTTTTTATAACTATTATAATCTTCTTTTTTGTCAGCTTGAATTAACTCTCGAAGTCTCGAGATTTGATCTTTATATTTATTAGATTTAATTTCATTTAGAACTTCGCTAATTGTTAATTCTTTTGACAATTTTGCCCAAGTATTCTCCTGATATGAAACCTTAGTTTCTAATATGTTTTGGTACTTTTTATTCAAAACTAAAATTAATAAATTGCCGTTTTCCTACCACTTCTTTGTACAATATTTTAAAATTATGCTAATATAATTATTAATCAACAATGATTACACGTATTTTTACCCAATTTACATTCTAGAATTTCATTAACAATTGAAAATCAAAACTAAAATCCTCCAGTTACGAGTCTCAGTCGTGAAGCATTTAGAGATTAATAAATACTTTACGTACACGAGTGAAACGCTCGCGCCAGCTGAAGAATCTATGATTTTCAATAAAATCACTTATAGAATTTACATCCTAGGCCAATATAAAAAATTGAATTTGTGGCCATCTGGATCCGCAAATCCGAAAGTATATCCTTTTTCGAATTTCTCCGGTTCAGCGTAAATGGTGCCGCCCGCTTTCTTAACCTTTAAGTACCATTCAGCAACTTCGGCTACACTAGCAGCGGAAAGAGAAAAAATTACTTTGCCGTAACCCTCACTCCAGTCTCCAATTGCAAAATCACTCTACCACTTTCCTCAATCCTATTTTTAATAATTCTGTCAGGACATTTGTAGTTTTCAATGGTAATGGTTTGCTTTAAGAAGCGGTTATCAAAACGGATATCAATAATTAGCTCTATTGTATTCTTGTTTTTATCCAGGTCAAACGGAATGGTGGGGTAAATGGCATTGGGGTGTATGACTTCGAATTCGAATTTATCGGAGCATTTTTTATATTCCGTAATAAAGGCTTCGCCATCTGCATGTTTGAGATGATCTATTTTCTTTATTTTTTCAGAATCCCAGATGGTAATGGCAACATTTTCTAAGGTATCTTCACCTATATGATTGAGGAAAATTTTAGGCTCGTTGAAATTATTAAAACTAAAAAGCAGGGAACAATAACTTTCAGCAGCTGCAGGCTCTTCGCTGATTTTATTTGAAAATTTTGAAATTAAATTTACTTTAAAAAATTTAAGTAAAGTTTCTGTCATTTCTTTTAATTTTAAACGTTATTATCTTTGGGCAGCACACCATTAAAATTCAGTTCAAATAAAATTTTGTATTTTATTTTACTGCTTTTTTCAAACCAGATTCATCAATTTTTCGCTAAAATATTGATTCCAATTATTAATCGACCACGTATAAATACCTGTTTATTTAAACTCTAAAAAATTTTCCATTTTCATACATTTATATCGAAATAAGCCTAATTTTCAGTTTTGCAAATAAAGTGCCACAAAAAAACCTCCGAATGAACAAAAACATACGTAATCTGTACGAAATCGCTCAAAAAAACACCCGTAAAATAATTGGGCTCATGTCCGGAACTTCACTCGACGGATTGGATATTTCGCTGTGTGCAGTTTCAGGTTCAGGTGAAAATACTGACATAAAAATTTTGGAGTTCGAAACCATCCCCTATTCCGAAGAAATAAAAACCGAAATCCGTAAAGTTTTTGCCCAAAAAACAATCGATTTTCAGCATCTGGCCTTGCTAAACGAATGGATCGGAATTTTGCATGCCGACATGGTCAATAATTGTCTTCAAAAATGGAATATTCCGGCACAGGAAGTCGATTTAATCGCTTCGCACGGACAAACGGTTTTGCATGCCCCGAAGTTTTTGCATCAGCAGGAAAAATTCCCCAACGCGACTTTACAGATTGGAGACGGCGATCATATTGCAGTAAAAACCGGAATTATTACGGTATCTGATTTTAGGCAAAAACATGTGGCAGCAGGTGGTGAAGGCGCACCATTGGCGGTGTATGGCGATTATTTATTGTTCAGCAAAAAAGACGAAAACCGTATCATGCTCAACATGGGCGGAATTGCCAATTTTACCTATCTGCCCGCTTCCCTAAACGCCGATGAAGTTTTTGTTACTGATACCGGAACCGCTAATACGTTAATCGATATTTACACCAAACATTTTTTCCCTGAAAAGAGTTACGACAAAGACGCTGAAATTGCCCAAAGCGGAAAAGTAAACCCGCAACTTTTAGCCGAATTAAAAAGCGATGCTTTCTTCACTAAAAGTTTCCCCAAAACCATCGGTCAGGAATTGTTCAATAAAGATTTTGTGGATTCGGCACTTTCAAAAACGAATCTTCAGGATATTTCGGCACCAGATTTGCTGGCCACATTAACACGCCTGAGTGCAGAGACCATTACCGAAGCGATTCAGTTTGTGGTAAAAAATACCGGAACGCCAATTGAAGATTTCAAAGTGTACATGTCTGGCGGGGGAACTAGCAATCCACTACTGGTTAAATGGTTAAAAGAATTATTGCCCTGTGAATTTCAAAAAAGCGATGATCTCGGCATTTTAAGCGATGCCAAAGAAGCGGTTTTATTTGCCGTTTTAGCGAATGAAACAGTTGCAGGCGGTGATTATAATTTTGGTACAAACAAAGGAATTCCTTCTGTAACAATGGGGAAAATTTCTTTTCCGAACTAATTATTAAACCTTGAATTACTGTTTTGGGAATTTTCATAAAAAAGCAAAAATGTCTCACTTAGCCCCGATTACTTCACTTAACTTCTATTTTAATTGGAGTTCAGTGAACTTCGTTTGAAGTGGAAATCCTTTTGTGCCGGGGTTCGGCACAAAAGATTGTAATGGAAAGCGGGACGATGTTTACTGAAAACACCTGGTTTTTCTGCTTCAAAAAATTAACAATAAAATTCAGGCACAAAACTAATCTTATAAAAACCCAAAACAATTACATGAAAATCAAACAAACTACGTTTAAATTATAATTTCTGAATTATTTACGATAGTCCGTTAAAAAAACTATTTTTGATTTCTGTTAAAAAAGATTAAAATGCATAAAAATCAGCACCTATTATTCTCTATTTTGTTTTTATTATTCTTTGGATGGAATGTCAATTCACAGGAAAACACAATGCATCCCAAAAATGAATTTAGAGGAGTCTGGATCGCAACCGTTGTAAACATTGACTGGCCGAAAACAAGCCTTGATAATACCAATAAGGAAAAAGCGGATTATATCGCTATTTTGGAGGCCTACAAAAAACTGAATTACAACGCCGTTATCGTTCAGATCCGAAGTGTTGGTGATGCTTTTTACCCAACAGAACTGGCTCCTTGGTCGCGTTTCCTGACCGGAAAAGAAGGTCAGCCGCCTTATCCTAATTATGACACTCTGGCGTGGATGATTGACGAAGCACATAAAAGAGGTTTTGAATTTCATGCCTGGCTGAATCCGTATCGTGCCACTTTCGACCTGAACAAACAGCAATTGAGTCCGAATCACGACATTTTCAAACACCCGGAATGGATGATTGAATACGGTGGAAAATTGTATTACGATCCTGCATTGCCTGAAGTTCAGTCCCATTTGACCAAAGTCGTTAAGGAAGTGGTGGATAAATACGATATCGATGCCATTCATTTTGATGATTATTTTTATCCGTATGCTGTTCCCGGAAAAGTCTTTAACGATAATGCATCCTACAGAAAATACGGAAACGGTTTATCGCTTGCCGATTGGCGTCGTGCCAATGTGAGCAACTTCGTTCACACCATTTCGACTACGATAAAAGCCAGTAAACCCTGGGTACAATTCGGAATTAGTCCGTTTGGGGTTTGGCGTAACAAATCGGTTGATCCTAAAGGTTCTGATACGCAATCGACTTCCAATTATGATGATTTATACGCCGATCCTATTTTATGGATGGACCAAAAATGGATTGATTATATTCTGCCACAATTGTACTGGAGCATGAATAATCGTGTTGCCAATTACTCTAAATTAGTAAAATGGTGGGCAGAAAACTCCAATAATACAGCGGTTTATATTGGACATGCTTCTTATAAAATCAGGACAGACAGCGACAAAAGCTGGAATTTCATGACTGAAATCCCAAACCAGATTGATTTTGCCAGAAGTTTTAAAAATGTTTCCGGAAGTGCTTATTTCAGTGCTAAATGGTTTATGGACAAAAACTTTGATATCGCCCGTCATTTAGAAGAAAACCAATATAAATATCCTGCTCTTCCTGCAGCGGTTCCAAATTTAAAACACATTGTAATCGATACGCCTATTGTAAACGAATTCGTAAAAGACACTTTGAATTATTCATTCAACATCAAATACCCATTGAATACAAAAGTGCGTTACATGGTGGTTTACGGAGCAGAACATGCTTCTAAACTGGATATCAATGATGCCACACAGATTGTTGAAAAAATACTGGTTTACGAAAATAGTGGAATGATATCATTTACTATTCCGGCAGAAAAAATGAAACAATACAATGCCTGTGCGGTAACTTTTATTGATTATTATGCCAATGAAAGCACACCAGCCACTATCGATTTAAAAAAGACTTTTAAAATTTACTCCCCCGCACAGCCTTATGAAAACAGATAACACGCCCTGGTTTTGGATTCCGCTTCTTAATTTTGCATCCGGTTTGCCTTATGCCGTTATAATTTCGGTTTCGGTAATTATGTACAAGAATCTGGGAATTTCAAATGAAGATATTGGCGTTTACACCAGTTTATTGTATTTGCCATGGGTGATAAAACCGCTTTGGAGTCCGTTTATTGAACTGCACGGAACCAAAAGAAAATGGTTTCTATCGATGCAGTTGCTAATTTCTATTGCTTTTTTAATTGTTGGATTTACGATTCCGCTCGACGGGTTTTTCATAATGAGTCTGGCTATTTTTTGGGTGGCAGCTTTTGCTTCGGCTTCGAATGATATTGCCAGCGACGGATTTTATTTAATTGCATTGCGAAAAGAACAGCAATCTTTTTTCCTCGGAATCAGAAGTACTTTTTACCGACTTTCACTTTTAGCAGGAAACGGATTAATCGTTTTGTTTGCAGGTTATCTGGAACACAAATACGGAGACAACACCAAAGCCTGGTCCTACACCATGATTGCAGTAGGATTGTTAATGACATTCATTACACTTTATAACTTTATTTTTACACCAAAAACAGAAATAAACACCATAGAAGAAAATAAAGAAGCACATCATAATCAAAACTTCTTAACCGTATTTGCAAGCTTTTTTAAGAAAAAACAAATCGGATTAGTTCTGGCTTTTATTCTGGTTTTCCGATTGGGAGAATCCCAGCTGCTTAAAATGTTAAGTCCTTTTTTATTGGATGGAAAAGAAGTCGGCGGAATGGGATTGGATACTGAAGCTGTCGGAATAATTTATGGAACTTTTGGAGTAGGCGCTTTAACACTCGGCGGAATTTTAGGCGGAATAGCAATTTCCAAACAAGGTCTGACTAAATGGATGTTCCCAATGTTTCTGGCGATGCACCTTCCCATTATTGGTTTTATCTTATTGTCTTTCTTTCATCCAACATCAATTTATTATATTTACGCTGTGGTGATCCTGGAACAATTTGGTTACGGATTTGGTTTTACCGCCTTTATGATGTTTTTAATTCATGTTGCTGAAGGCGAATCAAAAACGGCACATTATGCACTGGCAACCGGTTTCATGGCATTAGGAATGATGCTTCCGGGAATGGTAAGCGGATACATACAGCAATATTTAGGCTATCAGAACTTTTTTATCTGGGTTATGCTGGCCACAATTCCGGGTCTTATTTTATCCCGTTTTTTACTTTTTCCAAAAGATTACGGAAAAAAGACAGAAGAAGTTTAACCCCAAACAAACATCTTGCATATGGAAATCAATGAAAATTTACAAGCCGAACGGAATCTGAAAGGAAGCGAATTCGAGAAAACAGGAAATTTTGAAAAAGCAATTGAAGAGTATGAAAAGAATGTGGAGGAAAGCTTTAAAGGAAACCACCCTTACGATCGGCTGGCAACGATCTACAAAAACCAAAATGATATCGACAATGAAATTCGGGTTTTAGAGAAAGCTATAGTTGTTTTTGAAGAAATTACCCTCGAAGACCGACTTGAAGGAATGCCGAAACTCTTTCGTTTTAAGAATCGACTTGAAAAAGCAATTGAAACAAGAAAACAATTGGCTAAACAAAAAAAGACAAAACTGAAATAAAACTACTTTCGCAATTGTACCATGATTACTTTAAAACGAACCAATTCAGACGATGTCGATTTTAAAAAACTGGTTGCTTTATTAGACCAGGATTTAGCAATCAGAGACGGAGAAGATCATGCCTTTTACAATCAGTTTAATAAAACCGATAAAATAAAGCATGCTGTTGTTTATTATGAAAATGATATTCCCATTGGCTGTGGCGCTTTTCGTGAAAAAGAAAGTGACAAGACTGAAATCAAGAGAATGTATGTTCACCCAGATCACAGAAAAAAAGGGATTGCATCTGCAATCTTAAAAGAACTCGAAATTTGGGCAAAAGAAGTTGGTTACACCTACACCATTTTAGAGACGGGAAAAAATCAGCCCGAAGCGATTAATCTTTATCAAAAACAAGAATACACCATAATTCCAAATTATCCGCCTTACGAACAAATGGATAATAGTGTCTGCATGAAAAAGACTTTATAATAATGAAAATGACAGCCGAAGCATTACGACAAAGAATAGGACAATTTTTCTTTCCAGCCGTTTTTATCAACGATACTGAAGAAAATATTCAGGAAACCGAACGTTTAATCAAAGACTACAATATTGGCGGATTGACCTTTTTTCACAGTCGTGCAAGTGCCGCAACAAATTATGAAAGCAAACAAAAAATTGTTTTTAATGACGATAGTTACGAAAAAATCAAAGCGCTGATTATTCGGTACCAAAAAGCTGCTTCTACTCCACTTTTAATCAGCATTGATGCTGAATGGGGTTTAGCTATGCGAATCGAAAAAACACCACAATATCCATACGCAATTACGCTTGGCGCTTTGCCTGAAAACAAATCGGATTTGGTTTACGAAGTTGGAAAACAAATTGGTTTAGACTTAAAAGCTGCCGGAATTCACTACAATTTAGCACCTTTGGCAGATATCAATAATAATCCGAATAATCCGGTTATCGGTTATCGTTCCTTTGGTGAAAACAAAAAGAAAGTCGCTGATTTTGCTGTTGAATATTTAAAAGGAATGTCTGAAGCTGGCGTTTTAGGATGTCTGAAACACTTTCCAGGACACGGAAATACCAATGTCGATTCGCATTTGGGATTGCCGGTTTTAAAAGAAACCTTAGAAGAATTATTAGAAAACGAATTATATCCGTTCATCAAAGGAATCGAAAATAATGTCGACTCGATCATGATTGGGCATTTAGCCGTTCCGAGTCTGAATGACGGAAAAGATACCTCCGCTACTTTATCAAAAGCAGTTATTCAGGATCTTTTGCGTGAAAAATTAGGTTACGATGGTTTGGTAATTTCAGATGCGTTAAACATGCACAGTGTTTCTAAATTATATGAAACAAAAGGCGAACTGGAATGGGAAGCGTTCAATGCCGGAAATGATATTTTGTGTTTTGCCGAAAATGTTCCCGAAGGAATTGAAGCCATCTTTAAAAATGCCTCACCGGACCGTATTCTTGAAAGCTATGAAAGAATCCGAAAAGCCAAAGAAAAAGTCGGAATTCTATCCGGAAATGAATTTACTTCAGGCGAATTAGACTTGGAAAAAGCTTCGAAATTAAACTTTGAAATTGCCCAAAACTCAATTACAAAAATCATTGATAATTCAAATACAGATCAGGCTTTTGAATCACATAAAAACAATAAACTGGCTAAATTAAGTTTATATAAAAATGTCGAAAACACTTTCTTTCAAACTCTAAATTCAAAATTGCCTTCACCTGAATTTGCTTTTGAGAATTTAGAAGTTTCGGAAATTTCTGCCATCAGAAAAGAGCTTGAAAATTTTGAAACGATTCTTATCTCATTATTTGTTCCAAAGGCAAAACCAATGAACAATTTTGAAATACATAATGAAGTTTTAGAATTGCTTTCAGAATTACTTCAAACCAAAAAATGCATTATTTATGTTTTCGGAAATCCTTACGTTCTGCCCATAATTCCGAATCTTTCAAAAGCTTCCGGACTAATTCAGGTCTATCAGGATTTCGAAGAATTTCAAAAAAATGCAGGAATTCAATTTCTTGAAAACAAAATTTGCACCGGAACTTTACCCGTAAACATTGAATTCCAATAAGTTAAAGAATAAAAAACTTACATCATAGTCAATTACTATCATTTGATAAATATTAATAATTACATCTTATTGTAAGTAACTCTGCTTATGCCCTACTTTTGCATCAGAAAATAAATTTTAACTTAAAACGAAAAATATGTCTTTAGTAGGAAAAAAATTCCCAAGTATTGCAGTAGATGCTATCTCCGAAATGGGTGATAATTTAAAAATCAACATTTTTGAAGAAGCAGTAAACAACAACAAAAAAGTACTTTTGTTTTGGTACCCAAAAGATTTCACTTTTGTATGTCCAACTGAATTACACGCCTTTCAGGCTGCATTACCAGAATTTGAAAAAAGAAATACTATCGTAATCGGAGCTTCATGCGACACAAACGAAGTACACTTTGCGTGGTTAAACACTCCAAAAAACAATGGTGGAATCGAAGGTGTAACGTACCCAATCTTAGCAGATACAAACCGTAACTTATCTAACATTTTAGGAATTTTAGATATCGATTCTACAGAATACAGCGAAGAAACGGATTCAGTAATCGTTGAAGGTTCAAACGTAACTTTCAGAGCGACTTACCTAATTGACGAAACTGGAAAAATCTTCCACGAAAGTGTTAACGATATGCCATTAGGCCGTAACGTAAACGAATACTTAAGAATGGTTGACGCTTACACGCACATTCAGGAAAAAGGAGAAGTTTGTCCTGCAAACTGGGAAGCTGGTAAAGAAGCAATGTCTGCAGACAGAGTTAGTACTGCTGAGTACTTGAGTGCAAACTAATTCTTTAAAGATTCTGAGATCCTAAGTTGCTAAGTCACTAAGATTTAAAACTAGACAACAGAATTTTAATAAATTACATCTAATAACAAGTCACAAGATTCTAGGAGCAAAAAACTTAGCCTCTTAGAATCTTAGCGACTTAGAAACTTAAAGAACATGTTAATCGACTTAACCGAAGATACGTTAGCAGATTTAGTTGCTAAAAACGAAAAAGTAGTAGTACAATATTCAGCTTCATGGTGTGGAAATTGCCGTATTATGAAACCAAAATTCAAAAAATTAGCGACTGAAAATGAAGCGATAACTTTTGTTTTGGTTGATGCTGAAAATTCTCCGGAATCAAGAAAGTTAGCCAATGTAAGTAACCTGCCCACTTTCGCAACTTTCGTAAACGGACAATTGGTTGGAGAAACCCAAACCAACAAACAAGAAGTTTTAATTGATCTTGTAAATGCAATCGCTTAAATTTAGATCGTTAGACTTGCTTAGATTTTTAGACAGCATAGATGTTGTCTAAAAACTTCAGGAAAGTCTAAGTAGTCTAAGAATGTCTAAAAATCTAAGAAGTCTAAACATGAAATTACCAGTAATAAAGCAATTGACCCAATTCATCGAGGAAAACGATCAGGATTATATCATTGAAACGATCGAAGTTCTGGAAGCCATGACCGAGATTCCGTCTTTAAAAGATGAAGAATTAGATGTAATTGGCGAATTGATTTCAAACATGTATGGTGCGCTTGAAGTACACAAAATGGTAGTTCAGGGCACAGATAAAAAAGAAGCGTTAAATGCGTTCATGAAACGTGTTTTAGGTTCAATCGATAAATAATTGCTTTCCAAAAACAGTACATTATTCCTAAAGGTGCTTTCTGAAAAAGAAGGCACTTTTTTTATGCCTCAAAATTATGCTTTGGGCGAGCCACCATTAGAAAAAGGGGCTAATCTGCTTTGTCTTCATTCGCCCCTTTCCCTAATGCTGTCGGGCTGTACGCGCTACTTTGGTAGCCTGCTCCCAACCCTCTCGCGGGAGAAAGAGGAAATAGAAGAAAGATGAAAGAGTAAAGAGAAAAAACATCCGCAAGTCATTGGGAGAAACGAAGCAAACACTCCATCGAAATTCGACTTTTCAAAGTGTCTAACTGAGATATAAAATGAGATTGCTCGAAAAGACAAATCATACATTTATTTCATAAAATATACAAATTTCCGTTATTCTAAAACTCGCATAATTGTCATCACAACCCGCAACAAATTCTTTTAGATTAAAATATTAATCCTTACTTTTGAACCTCATTAATTTAAACAAAAATCATGGCTTCAATAACATTAGGAGGAAATCCGGTTCATACATCAGGCGAATTACCAGCAGTGGGTTCACAACTTGCAGATTTCAAATTAGTACAAAACGATTTATCAGTGGCTTCATTGAGTAATTTCGCTGGTAAAAAATTGGTTTTAAACATTTTCCCAAGTGTTGATACCGGAACTTGTGCTGCCTCTGTTAGAAAATTCAACGAAAGTGCTGGCGGATTAGAAAACACTACTGTTTTATGTATTTCAAGAGATTTACCTTTCGCCCAAAAACGTTTTTGTGGTGCTGAAGGATTAGAAAATGTTGTTAACTTATCTGATTTTCAAGATGGTACTTTTGGTAAAACAAATGGTTTGGAAATCCTTGACGGACCATTAGCAGGTTTACACTCAAGAGCAATCATTGTTGTTGATGCTGACGGAAAAGTGTTGCATACGGAACAAGTTGCAGAAATTGCAAACGAACCAAATTACGAAGCAGCTTTAGCGGCACTATAATATTTTCCTATAAATGGAGTTTCAAAAAGACAATACTTTTGTTACGGGTCGTTTAAAAAGTGTTACTTATGCTTTTAAAGGAGCGGTAAAATTAATTAAAACAGAACACAGTGTTATGGTGCAATTCTCATTGGGAATTTTCATGATAATAGCCGGGTTCTATTTTCATATTTCACAAATCGAATGGCTGTGTCAGACATTAGCCATCGGTTTGGTTTTAAGTGTTGAAGGATTAAATACAGCGGTAGAAAAAATTGCCGATTTTATTCATCCCGATTACAGCAAACGAATCGGATTCATTAAAGATATTGCTGCAGGAGCGGTATTTTTTGCCGCCATGACAGCAATAGCAATAGGTTTGATAATTTACATCCCAAAATTTGTATAGGCAATAAAAAGCAAGAATGGCAAAAACAACCAAAAAAGCAACTTCAGACAAAAAAAGCGAAATAAAAACGGACAATAAAAGGTCCTGGCAAATTACCAAACAGCAAAAATTTGTTTTGGGATGTTTGTTCATACTCTTTTCAATCGCATTATTAGTTGCATTTATCTCTTTTTATATTAACGGACAATGGCAATCAGACCAAAGTGCTATTGAGCACTTGGGCGATCGCAGTGAAGAAGTGCAAAACTGGCTTGGAAAATTTGGCGCCTATCTTGCCGATTTAATTTTATACAAAGGATTCGGAATTGCCTCTTTTATATTCGTCAGGTTATTTTTCCTGACAGGATTATTTTTAGCACTTGAACTCTCCATCAAAAAACTCAAAAACATTTGGTTCTGGGATTTATTTGCCATCATCATTGTCTCAATTCTGTTCGGATTCTTTGCAACCTCAGCACCAGAATTAGGAGGAACAATCGGATTTGAACTGAATTCATTTCTACAGGATTACATCGGAAAAACAGGAACTTTACTGACCTTGCTCTTTGGACTTATCGTATACTTAATTTTTAAAATAAAACTTTCTCCGGAAAAAATACAATCGTATTTTGATTCCACCAAAAAAGAATTGAAATCTGAATTAGGTTCTTTAAAAGCACCGCAACAACCGGAAAGTGCTTATAATCTGGAAGAATTTGCAATCGAGGAAGATCCTGAATTAGACGACATCCATTTAAAGACAGAAGACACGCAGTTCGAAATCAATAAGGAAGCTCTGAAGCCTACGATTTCAAACTCATCAGAAATTGATTTGAATCCGATTCTAAAACCGGTTCAGATGAACATCAATCCACTTACAGAAACTGTTGTCCATAGCGAAGAATTGGTTATTGAAAAACCGGAAGAAGAAGATATTATCGAAGAAAATCTGGCATCGCGTCTGGTTGCCGATTTTGGATTATTCGATCCAACTTTGGATTTATCCAATTATAAATTCCCAACCATCGATTTATTAAAAGAATATTCGACTGGAGGAATTACGATTAATCAGGAAGAATTAGAAGAAAATAAAAACAAGATTGTAGACACACTTCGTAACTACAAAATTGAAATTGCCCAGATAAAAGCAACCGTTGGCCCATCGGTAACTTTATACGAAATTGTACCCGAAGCTGGAATCAGAATTTCTAAAATCAAAAGTTTAGAAGATGATATTGCATTATCGCTTTCGGCATTGGGAATACGTATCATCGCGCCAATTCCTGGAAAAGGAACGATTGGTATCGAGGTTCCCAACAAGAACCCAACAATGGTTTCTATGAAAAGTGTTATTGGATCTGCAAAGTTTCAGGAAGCCGAAATGGAATTGCCAATTGCACTTGGAAAAACAATTTCAAACGAAACTTTTGTTGTTGATTTAGCCAAAATGCCTCACTTATTGATGGCGGGAGCTACAGGACAAGGAAAATCGGTTGGATTAAATGCCGTTTTGACTTCTCTTTTGTATAAAAAACATCCTGCAGAAGTAAAATTCGTTTTGGTAGATCCGAAAAAAGTCGAACTAACGCTTTTCAATAAAATTGAAAGACATTATTTGGCCAAACTTCCCGATACCGATGATGCCATTATTACTGACAATGCAAAAGTAGTGAACACATTGAACTCACTTTGCGTTGAAATGGATAATCGTTATTCGTTATTAAAGGATGCAATGGTGCGTAATATCAAGGAATACAACGATAAATTTAAAGCCAGAAAATTAAATCCCGAAGCCGGACACCGTTTTTTACCTTACATAATATTAGTTGTCGATGAGTTTGCGGATTTGATTATGACAGCCGGTAAAGAAGTTGAGATTCCGATTGCTCGTCTGGCTCAGTTGGCACGTGCTATTGGTATTCACCTGATTATTGCAACACAAAGGCCTTCTGTAAACGTAATTACAGGTTTAATCAAGGCCAACTTCCCTGCGAGAATAGCTTTTAGGGTGACATCAAAAATTGACTCCAGAACCATCTTGGACACTCAGGGAGCCGATCAGTTAATTGGACGCGGAGATTTATTATACACCAATGGAAACGATGTGGTTCGGGTACAATGTGCTTTCATCGACACGCCTGAAGTTGAAAAAATCACGGACTTTATTGGTTCGCAAAAAGCTTATGCTACAGCTTATTTGCTTCCGGAATTTGTTGGTGAAGAAAGTGGCATTAATCTTGATATGGATATTTCCGAGAGAGATACCTTATTCAGGGAAGCTGCGGAGATTATTGTGAATGCGCAGCAAGGTTCTGCTTCTTTACTGCAAAGAAAATTGAAATTGGGCTATAACAGAGCAGGTCGGTTGATCGATCAGCTGGAAGCAGCCGGAATTGTTGGACCATTTGAAGGCAGTAAGGCAAGAAGTGTAAACATATCCGATTTAAGTGCTCTTGATCAATTTTTTAATAATGAACAAAATTAATCCCATCATGAGAACACAAATTCAGGAAATCAAAAACAATTCTATCACTAACATGACTAAAAAGTATTTTCAAATAGCACTTTTAATGCTTTTGAGCTTCTCTTCTATTCAGGCTCAGGATAAAAAGGCCAAAGATTTATTGAATCAGGTAACTTCAAAAATAAAAAGCTATAATAATATTGTTATCGATTTTAAATATACTTTAAATAACGCTAAAGAAAATATCAATCAGGACAGTAAAGGTAATGTTACTATGAAAGGCAATCAGTATGTATTGAATTTCATGGGCGTTACGAAAATGTTTGACGGACAAAAAACATATACTATTGTACCTGAAGATGAAGAAATCACTATTTCTAAAGTAAATGAAAAGGATGATAATGCAATAACTCCTTCTAAAATGCTTACTTTTTTCAATTCCGGATACAAATACAACATGGATATTGTTCAGAATGTTAAAGGAAGAAAAATTCAATACATCAAATTAATCCCCACCAATACAAAAGATCAGCGAAAAGAAATTCTTTTGGGGATTGATGTTCAGACAAAACACATCTACAATTTAATTGAAACAGGTAAAAATGGTACAAAAACCACTTTAACGGTTAATTCTTTTAAAACCAATCAGCCTTTGTCAAAAAATCAGTTTACCTTTGTGGCGAGTAAATATCCAAAATACTACATCAATAAATTAGATTAATCACAAGGTTGAAAATTTTAGACAAATACTTATTAAAAACTTTCCTGATTACATTTACTACGGTATTTGTAATCCTTTTTTTTATATTCATTCTTCAAACGGTATGGCTCTTTATTTCTGAATTGGCAGGAAAGGATCTTGATTTGCTATTGGTGATAAAATTTCTATTGTTTTCTATGCCAAGGATCATTCCGCTTGTTTTGCCACTGTCGGTTCTACTGGCTTCGATTATGACTTTTGGAGATTTAGCTGAGAATTATGAATTTGCCGCTATGAAATCTTCCGGAATTTCCCTTCAAAGGGCGATGAGAGGGCTAATCGTTTTTATTTTTGTATTGAGCATTATTGCTTTTTGGTTTGCTAACAATGTTATTCCATATGCGGAATATAAATTTGTCAATTTCCGAAAAAGTATCGCCCAGGCCAAACCAGCTATGGCTATAGCTGAAGGACAGTTTAATGATGTAGGCTTTTACAATATTAAGGTGAATAAAAAATCAGGAGAAAATGGCAATTTATTAAGTGGTGTAACCATTCACCAAAAAGCCACTAACATCGGAGAAAATAAAACCGTTATTAAAGCTAAAAATGGTGAACTGGTAAGCAATGAAAAGTCTAGCATTTTAAAGTTAGTACTAAATGACGGCTATTATTATCAGGATGTAACTCCTAAAAAATATGAAGACAGAGCAAAATTACCTTTTGTAAAAGCAGCTTTCCAGAAACATATCATCAATATTGATTTATCAGAATTGAATAAAGTGGATGCCGAAAGTGAAAATATAAACGGTACAAGCAGCATGCTAAATGTCAATGAACTGCGCTACACGCTCGACTCCCTAAGTAAAAATTTTGACAACGAAATTGTTTCGTTTTCGGAGAATATTAATCAAAGAGCCGGTGTTTCAAAACCATACGCTCCATTTAAGACTGAGAAAAAGAAAAAACCACTGCCAAAAAACATTCTTTCACTGTATGACAACAAAAAAAAGATTGAGATTTTAAATGCAGCCAGCAGCAGTGTTACCAGCACTATTTATTCTATAGAATCTACTCAAAAAGAATTAAAAGATAAACAACGTGACATCAATAAACATTTAGGGGCACTATATGAAAAATTTGTTATTGTATTTGCTTGTTTTTTAATGTTTTTCATTGGAGCCCCGTTAGGCGCTATTATCCGAAAAGGCGGACTCGGACTACCAATCGTATTTGCCGTTTTGATTTTTATAACATTTCACTTTATCAATACTTTTGGAAAAAGACTTTCACAGGAAGGTGCAATGACCCCTTTCATGGGTGCATGGATGTCATCATTTATCCTATTACCTCTTGCTCTTTTACTGACTTATCGAGCTACAAATGACAATAGTTTAATCAATTTTGATACTATTACCACTCCTATTCACAACGTATTTCAAAAAATTTCCGAGAAGCTTTTTCCTTCTCAAAACAAAGAATAAATATGTCAACAACAAAAATCCAACTCAATACCATTGAAGAAGCTATAGAAGATATTCGTCAGGGTAAAGTCATCATTGTAGTCGATGATGAAGATCGTGAAAACGAAGGAGATTTTTTGGCTGCTGCCGAAAAGACTACACCTGAAATGATCAATTTTATGGCAACTCATGGACGTGGGTTAATCTGTACACCACTGACAGAAAGTCGTTGCAAAGAACTTGATTTACGCGCAATGGTCACCAATAATACAGATCATATGGAAACTGCTTTTACCGTTTCTGTAGATTTAAAAGGAAATGGCGTTACAACTGGAATTTCTGCAGCAGACCGGTCTAAAACAGTTTTATCTTTAGTGGATCCAAATACAAAACCTCATGAATTGGCACGCCCTGGACACATTTTCCCTTTGGTCGCAAAGCAAGGTGGCGTTTTAAGAAGAACAGGACATACCGAAGCTGCAATTGATTTTGCAAGACTGGCCGGATTTAAACCAGCCGGAGTTATTTGTGAGATACTGAATGAAGACGGAACAATGGCACGATTGCCACAGCTCATAGAGGTCGCGAAAAAATTTAATTTGAAATTAGTTTCTATCGAAGATTTAGTGGCTTACAGAATGCAGCATGATAGTCTGATTGTCAAAAAAGAAGATTTTGATATAGAAACCCGTTTTGGAACTTTCAGATTAAGAGCTTACGAACAAACCACCAATAAACAAATTCATATTGCCCTGACAAAAGGCACATGGAATCTTGGAGAATCTATACTGACCCGTATTCACTCTTCTCAAGTCAACAATGATTTATTAGGAACCTTAACGAACAATGCAGAACAACAATTGGACGGTATGTTTAAGGTAATAAATGAAAATGGTAAAGGAGCAGTAATTTTTATTAATCAGGATATGCAGGCTGTTAACTTATTAAGTCGAATTTCTGAACTTAAGGCATTGCAGTCGCAAGGAACAATGAAAGCTCCAAAAGTAGTCATTGACAGTAAGGATTACGGAATTGGAGCCCAGATTTTGCATGATATTGACATTTCTAAAATCAGATTAGTTTCTAATACCGAACAAACCAAACGTGTCGGAATGATTGGTTACGGGCTGGAGATTACTGAATACGTAAACTACTAATGGGAACTTTAGAAGAAAGAATCATAAAATCGGAGACACATATTTTTAAAGCTGTTTTTCCTAGTACTACTAATCACTATGACACTTTGTTTGGAGGAACTGCATTGCAGTTAATGGACGAAGTTTCCTTTATCTGCGCAACGCGATTCAGCCGAAAAAAAATGGTAACCATATCAACAGGTCAAATCGATTTTAAAAAAGCCATTCCTGCAGGCACATTAATCGAGTTAGTCGCCAAAGTGATAAGTGTTGGACGCACAAGCTGCAAAATTCATGTTGATATTTTCATGGAACAAATGTATTCAGAACTACGCGAGAGTGTCGTTACAGGTACATTTTCATTTGTAGCCGTTGATGAAAACAAAAAACCTGTTCCAATATTAGATTAATTAGAAATTTTGAGGAAAATTTTTCAAAAGTAAATACTGATTATGAAGCACTTGAAAATTTCTTTAAAATAAACATCAAAAAAGCGCAAAAAAAGTTTTTATAATCGAAAAAGCGCACTATATTTGCACTCGCAATCAGCAAATGATAGTGACATACTGGAGAAATGGCAGAGCGGTCGAATGCGGCAGTCTTGAAAACTGTTGACTGTAACAGGTCCGGGGGTTCGAATCCCTCTTTCTCCGCCAGTAGAAGTTTCAAAAGAAACTTTAAAAGTCAAAAGCCTTTAAACATCAATGTTTAAAGGCTTTTTTGTTTTTCCTCAGATTTCAAAAAGCACATTTTATATCTATCCGCAGTACACTATTTAGTACACTATTAAAATTTGCGTATTTGCACTTAAAAATAGTGTACTAAATTTTAGAATTTCCGCGGGAATTCCCTGATTCTAAAGGCGTGAGTCGAATTTTTTAAATCAATTTGAATATTAATTTAAAAAAAAAGACATGTTAAAAGTAATTTTTTACCTCAAAACGGGGCAGTTAGACAAAAACGGAGAATTCTCCATTTTTGCACGCATCACTTACAAAGACAAAAGGATTACACTGAGTACTGGAAAAACTATCTCAAAGGAGAGATGGACAGCCACAAGTAATCTCCGTGGTCTTCTGAGATTAGAAAAAGAAAAAGTAATCAAAAACTATCTAGATTTATTCCGGCTGAATATCGAGAAGAAATTTAATGTTCTCTTCAATATCGATCCTGAGCTTACACTTGAAACTTTCAAAGCAGAATTAAGCGGCGCAACTTTACCGAAAGTGAACCAGACTACTATTCTTGAGGTCATGAAGAGACATAACAGCTACTTTCAAAAACAGGTTACCTCAGGAGAGAAATCTGCAGCATCACTTCAGAAATATAAAAGAGCAGCCTCTCTTTTAAAATCGTTTATTGAAAAACAAAAAGCTGAAGATGTAATAGTAACGGAGTGTACAAGCTCATTTGTTTATGGTTTAGAAGAATATCTTAAATATGAAAGCTGCTTTAATAACCAGAAAGGTATTAAAAACAATTCTGTAGTAAAGTATATGAGAATGTATAAAACAGCGTGTAATTACTGCATCAGAATGGAATTGATTGAAAAAAATCCTTTCAATGTCTATAACGGAAAAATAAAAATTACTGATGCTGTCTTTTTAACCCAGCAGGAACTCGATGCAATATCCAGCAAACCGATATTTATTGAGCGCCTTCAGAAAGTCAGGGACATTTTTCTTTTTTGCTGTTATACTGGTTATGCACCAGTCGATGCTATGGAACTTGCACATTCAAATTTATTCGAAGATTCACAAGGAAGTCTGTGGATAATAGCAAACAGAACAAAAACTTCAATCAGGGAAAATGTGCCTGTACTGCCTCTTGCTTTAGAAATTATCAGTAAATACAAAAATAAACAGACTACCCTACTTCCTCAGATTTCGAATCAGAAAATGAATTCATATTTAAAGGAAATTGCTGATATATGCAAAATAGAAAAACATCTTACTTGGTACGTTTCAAGACATACTTTCGCTACAACTGTTACTCTTGGTAACGGTGTACGCTTGGAACATGTTTCTGCTATGATGGGTCATACAAATATTAAACAGACTCAGCATTATGCAAAAGTTTTAGATGTAAACATAATGGAAGATATGGAGAAACTAAAATTAAAATACGTGTAATATTTATATACAGAGAGGCTCCAAAATTTGGAGCCTCTTCTTTTTATTGTACTTAAAAAACACTTTGTTTAGCTATTATTCTCTTCAAGAATTTTTTCAATTTTTAATGGATCGTACAGAAATATATCACCCATTTTAGTAAATGGAAGCACGCCTGTCTGCCTATATTTTATAATTGTATTATTGGATAGTCCAAATATTTTTTTCAAATCTTCATTTCTATAGTAGGCAGGTTTCTGCGTTTTTCCCTGACCGCTGATTTTTAAATCGATTGTTTCCAGTCTTACTATGACAGGCTCTATTAACTCCTTCACTTTCATCAAAAAAGACAGTTTCTTTTCTTTCTTTGTCATCGCTCTGTTTTTTAACTTATTATTAAACTTTCTCACACACACCTTACCAGCTCTCAAGCTTTCTTTTTCGCTCCTGCATTACTTCAATAAATTCATTTAAAAATTTAATTTGCTGCATTCTATAGGTGTAACCCTTACATTCAGAAAACTGCCTACTTATTCTACAGATCATTTTCTGGCACCCTTCATTACTTTTATAGGTGAAATTTTTACTTATAAATTCCTGAAAACTAATCCTGTTTTTTTTCACATCATTTGAATCAAAATATAAAATCCCTTCATCCATCAAAATGTAAAAAAGATTTGCCAGCTCAATTTTGCTATAAGAACTTCTACATTTTTTAGATGGCAACGAATATGACAAATCACTTGCCTGATTATTCTCGGCTTCATTTGGAATTAGCAAATTTTCTATTTTTTTTAATCTCATATCGAGTTTAAAAAAACTATCAATAATTTCGTAAGTTTTAGCTGTTTTCATCTAACGTTTTTCATTCTTCTATTCAAAATGGAAGTATATTATACTGCGTTTTTTTCTATTTTTAGTCGGCTTGTAAGTTATATAACCATAATCATGGAGTTCTATCATACATTTATAATAAGTCCTTGGAGAAGTAATTTTAGCTATTTTTTGAATTTCAAAACTGTATGCCTCTATAGGATTTATCACACCGTTATTTTTTCGAAATTGTATTAGTGCCGCAAATACTGCAATATGTGTAGTACTGATTCGAAAATCTTTCTCAATAGCCTGAAAAAAATCTGACAAAGCTTTTAAATCATCCATTTTTATGTCTTTTTGATTTCGCAAATCAAAGTAACAATTAAACGAATTTATCCACAAGTACAACTTTGTTGTACCCAAGTTGTACCTCTCACTTTACGTCTTAAATTAAACGGCATTAATGGACAAATTGCTATATAAAAAGCCCCTGAGGGGGCTTTAATTTACTACTTTGATCTTAGTTATTAAACTCGATAAACTCTGCTTCTTGCTTTCTGTAATAAACTATAAATTAAAAATTGTAAGCTATTATAGATAACCGATATAAACTTTCAATTATTTCATTGCCTTCCAATTCTGAAATTCTTTCAAAACCTTTACAACTCCTTAGTTCTTCAATAGTTAAGCGACCTTGATTTCCTTCAGTATTTTCTTGGAGGGCATAAAGTTTTTTTTTCGCTTTTTTTAATTTATTATCCATCATCTTTATTTAATAATTTGTCCTCTTTATCATTTTTGCTTAAATACTTTGATACTGCAAGATTCGCAAGCAATCTCAAAAAATGTAAAATTTTCTCCGCTTGCTCCAGCGTCACTTCTATTCCTTCATCTTTTAACATTTTCAATGTTTTTTCAGCTGTCATTTTCCCTCCCTCATTTCTTTCATCATTCTCCATTTGACATTCCTCTAAATCTAAAAAAGACCATCAGCGATCTATATTGTTAAACATCTATTAATTTTAAAATAAAATTCATTTCATCAAACCCTCTATCAAAACTTGGCAGAGGAAATAGTAAAAGTAAAACGTATTTTTTACAATTACATAAGAAAAATATACCTATCAAAGCCGCAGAAGATTCATTCTTATTTTTCAGTATTGGCTAATCCTGCTCATTCTCTTGACTATCATATTTAGAATATAAATAACTGATTTCACTTATAAGTTCAAATTCATCAACTGGAAACAGCTGAAGGGCAATTCCAAGTATAAGCCCAATATCAATGGACTGATTTTCAACTGTGGGCGGAACCTCAGCACTGTCCTGATCCAAAGCTATAATGCATAATTTCATTAAATTCCTGATAATGGAAACAAGCTCATAATAATCATAAATCCTTATCTCTGCACTATACATCCCCCTTTTATCATCAGCTGGTTTCAACGTATTAAGAAGTCTACTGCTTAATGTCTTGATGGTTTCTAATTTTTTGATTTCATCTGCGCCCATGATCTTTATTCTTAAATTAATTTTATTAAATCAGTTCTGTTCAAAATCTTGCAAAAGCCCGGTTTCAATAACTGCAGTACGGAGTTCATTCATAAGTCTCTCTACAATTACAGTCATCTGATTTATCTCTTCAATATTCAGCCGTGATGCACAATTAAATATTGCCCTGTTTCTATCTAGGAAAGGAAAAAGGTCAGTCCAGAACTGCTCTATTAAATAATTATACTTTCTAATATTAATATCTGCGTAAACACAAAGTTCCCATAAAATATGGCTTGGCAGATAATTTGGCATATAATACGTTTTTGCAAAAATGTACGTTCTGCAGAATGACATGAAAAACAATGAAAATACAGAAGTAATGCCGCAGTAATTGCCAATAGTATTACTGGCTATCACAGAAAACTGGAGAGCACTTTGTTCTACCGATTTGTAAAAAAAGTGAAGATCACCGTGATAAGGTCTGTGGGGAGATTCCCAGTGAAAATCTGGATGATACTTATTTGATGAATAAATTAAATAATTTTCTTTTATAATTTTCTCAAAGAAACTTTGGTATTCATAGAGATTATTCTGTATCCAGTAACGGCTGTGGCTGATTAAAACAAAAGCAGAATTGCCATCTGTCCTGTTTTTTATAAAGTTAATTATTGATTTCAATTTTTCATTCCCTGCTCCTTCAGTTATTAGCAGCATGTAATAAATAGTTCTTTCATGGTTTGTAATCCGATTATAGAGGTAGATTTGTTCTGCCTCAACCGATTCTAAAATAGTCTGAACAGCGATGTCAAGCATTTTATCTTGATATTCAGTCTGAGATAAAACTTCATGCTCTTCTGCATATTCGTTCTTTATCAGTTTTCTCAACTCTTTCAACCTGTCTCCAATTACACTATAAAGACCTTCTTCGGATTTCTCTACAGCCTGAAACATTTCATTTCTGTATAATGCTTCGTCGTCACTAGAAGATTCTTTTGCCTGCTCAAACAGATCAATAAGATAATATCCGCCTTTAGATGTTTTTACAAAATATTTTTGAATAGCGGGAATGTATTGGATAAGATTAGTAATTCTTTCATTTAAATCATTGCAGGATGATTTATTTCCTGCATACAGTTCTTCCAGACATTGAAGATCATATTCTATGAGTCTGCAGTAAGATGTGAAAACACAGTTTGAAGAACCTTCTGAAATGAGATTTTTAATCTGCCACTTATGAAGATCATGATCGTGGTAAAAATTATTTTCAAATACATTAAGCCTTTTCTTGTATTTTTTCCATTTCACTAGTTTGAAAATAGCATCCGGCAACTCTTTATTCTGGAAAATGACAGCAGAAGACCGGCAGTAAAATGCAATGAATGGATTTCCTATAGAATAATGATGCCGAAGCTTTGAGGAGAAAATAAAAGATACATCGATCTTAAAGCGTTCTTTAACTTTTTTCACCCATTTACTCTGCTGAATTTTCTGTGCATCTGTACTGTTTTCGATATGCACAATAAGGTTTGATAACAAAGGCAGAGAGTGTCTTGTGAAAAATATCTCAATAATACTGTATTGGTTAACCAATTGTCTTAATATGTTTTCCAGATACTCATTCTCGAGTTTTGGAAGTGAAAGTTTTTCTGAAGTTTTCATAAGCGAAGTTTTAATATTCACTAGCGAAGTTCCATTATCAAAAAAAGATAATCTATTCAAAAAAGGGATATAATATCTGACAAAACGGATATTTTACGGGATATTTTTTTATCTTTGAAATTCAGATTTTTTAATCCCCATGGCTTTATCTTTGAGCCTTCAGAAAATTGATAATCATTATGGAACAGAAAATACATCAGGGAAGAAACGTAAAACGTTTCAGAGAAATGCTTAATATAAAGCAGGAGGCATTAGCTTATGATCTGGGAGAAGACTGGAATCAGAAGAAAATTTCTATGCTGGAGCAGAAAGATGTAATTGAAGACAATCTGCTTAAGCAGATCTCAGCAGTATTAAAAATTCCAGTTGAAGCTTTTAAGAATTTTGATGAAGAAAATGCTGTAAATGTAATTGCGAATACTTTTGGAGATAATGCTTGCGTTGGAAATCCTAATTCTACATTCAACTTTAATCCGATCGAAGAGGTAAAAAAACTTCATGAAGAAAAAATTGCTTTATTTGAGCGTATGCTAAAAGAAAAGGATGAAATGATAGCTAGACTTGAACAATTAATCAAATAGAGAAAAACAGGTATAAACATTTATAAATAGGCATTAATTCAAATAAAAAAGAGACTAATAGTCTCTTTTTTATTTGAATTACTAATTTGAAAAAACCTCAAACAAAAAAGTCAAATTAAAAGCTTTTTTAAATTGTCATTATTTATTAGCTCTTCATCTATATATCTATAAGTTTGAGGTGCTGTAAAGCCAGGTATCATTACCCTTAATTCCTCTAAACTTATTGCGTTTACGAGAGCTTTTACTTCTTTTAATTCGATTACATATCCATTAGTGGTTTCTTTATAATAATCGTTAAAGTCTTCTTTGGAAATACCAGCCACTTTACCATATTTACTCCATATTATCTCAGGCTCATTCTTTATGATGCTTTGAATCTTACAAACCCCCCATAATTCTTTTACTGGCGACGTTACATAAATCAACATATAACTTTCATTATCAACCATTTGCGGAGCTGATTTGCGCAATTCTATAGTTTTTTCACCTTCAAAGATTTTTTTTGCATACTGAGGTTTAATTGAAATAAGCAGTAAATTATTTTTTTTATTATTCATTCCTTATAATTCCATTCCTAATTTATATAGCGCAAGATACGTTTCAGTTTTAATTTCTACAGGAGATAATGCCATAAAATTTTTGTTCTCCAATTTTTTTATTAATGTTTTTATTTGATTTAACGGAATTGAATTTTTAAAAATTTCAGTATCAGAAAAAACGAAAGCCATTACCTCATTACTTCTTTTTGCAGTTTGTGCCACATGCTTCCACTCGTAAATACCAAGCTGTTTGAATTGCTTAAACAATTTTTTAGGATCATCTATAAAAATCTCATCAATATAAGATGATGCAGTTATGCGTCCCTTACATTTAGTAATTTTATTCTGGCTTATGTACCACAAAATTCTGGCTGGCGATTTTAGAATTTTTGGATTTGCTGAGCGGTAGTAAACATTTTCTCTATTTAATAATAATTCATATTGTGGCTCAAATAAAGCTAATTTCTCTTCTGATTTGTCATCAAATAATTGTTCTGCCCACTGTGGCTGAATTGCAACAATATAAGTTGGTATTTCTAATTCCTGAATCTTGACAGGAGACAAATATCTTTCAAAAGCATAACCTTCTATAAAATCATAACTTCCTTCCTTCTTCTTAACCTCCTTTATTACTTCTTTTAAAGTATTTTCAATATTTGAGAATTCATTATTTTTATTTGAAATTTCTTGAACCAGTGCTTTCTTTTCAATTACTCCCTTAAGATTTATTTTTTGCCACGAATTCATCACTTTTACGAATCTTGCCTCTTTAAAGCAAGCAATAAGATCATCATCAGGATTCTGCTCACTTATTTCGATTAGTAATCTATCTTCTTTTGTAGATGTCAAAATCGTTTTAAATAGTATATGTTTTGCCAGTGTAATTTTTAATTCATTTTTTAAAAACCTAAAAATAGGTATTGTGAGTTTGTCTTCTGAAGATCTATCAAAAACTACAAATGCTAATAATTCATCGTCTTTAGAAATCGTTACTAGCTCAAATTCATTTGGAGAAGAAAGACAATTTCTTACTATTTTTTCAAACTGATGCTTTTTCTCCAGAGGCTTCAAAAAAACATTTGTAAAATGAGTAATATTTGAAGCTGTAATACTTTTGGAATTTATGTTTGTTCCTACCAATCTTTGAGGCTGATATTTGGTAACTTGTATATTTTCATCTAAATGAGTAATAAAGTCACTTGGTCGACAAATTATTAAATTATAATCGTTCTTAAAGTATTCTGCTTTATTTAAGATTTCCTGATCTCGTGTTATAAAAAAATGTGCTCCTCCAGTTATTGAATATGCAATATGATTTAAATCAGATTTATCGTTTTGGCTTTTTAGAGGAAATATAATTTTTAATTCTTCCAACACTTTTTTATAACTTTCTTCATCTTTAAAAGGAAGTTCATTGTAATGTGAAAGAAGCTGACGACTAGTTTCCTTCTGTTTCTGAGTCTTTGATCTATTTATTTCTATATTTATCTCTCTAGTAACAAAAAGTATTGCTTCTGTTAATAACCAATCACTATTTAGCGCTAAACTCTCATCCTCTCTTTTATCCTTAATATCTAAAAAAACATTCATATCAATTACTGCTACAATCTTATTACTGATTTCGTAATCTGATATTTGAGACAATAAATTATTTTGATATTGGGGAAACCACCAAACCGTTAGGGGCAGACCCAATTTACTTCTCCCTCTTTTCTCCTTAATAGGAACAAAATTAAAGCCTTCCCAAACTTTATCAATTCCATAATCATTTCTACAACTTAATTTTATTCCTTCGAATTGCTTGGTATTATTCTTTAAGTATTCAACAAGTGTAAAAGCAATATTCTTTTTACGATGATTTTCATTTACGCAACAATGAACAATTGTTACCCTGTTAAAAGAAATCCTATAGAGAAGGTATCCCATTAAATCCCTAGAATTCTCTTCAAAAACTCCAATTAATTGATTATTCGAAGCATATTTTTCAAAAGCCTGATAAGGAAGAAAACCTAAGGTTGCAGAATTTCTATCTCCTAATTCTACAGCTCTTTTAAATTCTTCAGATTTAACATTATTAATTTTTTCTACTATCAACTTTATATTTTATCAATTTATATTCTGTTCTAACTTTGATTAATCGAGTGGTTACGAAGTTAAATAAAAGAAATTAATATCAATAATTTCGTGCAAAAAGTAGCTTACAAATATTATGTACTTAGCATTATCTAAATTATTTATTATGACTGTAGAAGAGTAATTAGAGAATTGTTATCTCAAATAACAAAAAAGTAAAGCAAGTTATTGGACACAGCCAGAGACATGCGCATAACATTTTTCTTCGTCCCTCAAAAAATGCCCTTCGGGACTTATAGCACTTCTACTGTCTGATTGTCCAATTTTAGACTGCTTTCTTTTTTTCCTTTTTCTTTTTTTAGGTATTTATTTATTATAACAATCTACGGCTATCATGACCATATTTTGCGCATGATAGATTCAAATATTTTTTTTTAAATTAGAAGCCTGTTTTTGAAAATCTCCAAAGATTGCCACGTTCCTGCAATCAGCAAGATGAACGGTTGTTTAACAACCGCCTATCTTGCCACCTATTGCCTCGGAACTCGGTGGTGGAGAAACTTAAAAGATAAGAGTTTGATAATAATGAAAATGAAAAATGATGAAAAGAGAAAATTCAAACAGAACACGAATCGTAGGACTGCGATTCACTCCATTGGAGTATGCCGAACTGGAAAAAAGATTCAGAGCAAGCACCTGCCGAAAATTAAGTGACCACATCAGAAGTCACTTATTCAACAAACCAATTGTAGCCACTTACAGAAACCAGTCTTTAGACGAACTGATGGAAGAGACAGCTGTACTTACTTCCGAATTAAGGGCAATAGGCAATAATATCAATCAGATTGCCAGAAAGATAAACACGCTCAAAACAGTTCCCGAATTCAAAGGACATCTTTACCTTTTCGAAATTCAAAGAGAAAGACTTTTTGATAAAATCGAGGAGGTTTCAGGTCACACCCAGGAAATCGCACAAAAATGGTTGCAGTGATAAAAACAAGCTCTTCCATAAGAGGCATTCTGAATTACAACGAAAATAAAGTTGAGATCGGAAAAGCTGAATGCATCAGTGCTGTCAATTATCCGCTGGAAATGGAAAAACTAAGTTTCACTTTAAAATTAAACCGCTTCCTAAAACTGGCAGAACTCAATACCAATGTGAAGCGAAACGCAGTGCATATCTCACTCAACTTTGATCCATCGGAGAATCATTCGAAAGAAAAACTGGCTGAAATTGCAGACACCTATATGGAAAAACTGGGATTCGGCAGACAGCCTTATCTGGTATATCAGCACTATGATGCGGGGCATCCTCACTGCCATATAGTGACAAACAACGTGCAGAGAGACGGAAAAAGAATCGATCTGCATTTACTGGGAGTCAGAAAATCAGAACCTGCCCGAAAAGAAATTGAAGAAATGTTCGGACTTGTAAAAGCCGAAGGAAGAAAAGCAAAAGAACGATTTTCTTTACAGCCAATTGCAAACCGCAAAATTGAATATGGAAAAGCAGAGTCAAAAAAGGCTATCAATGGAGTTTTAAACAAGGTTTTATTTGAATATAGATATTCAAGTCTTCCAGAACTCAATGCAGTTTTAAACCTATATAATGTTCATGCTGATAGAGGAACGGAAGAATCCAGAGTTTTTAAAAACAAAGGATTACTTTATAAGATACTTGATAAAGATTCGAAACCAGTTGGAGTTCCAATCAAGGCGAGTGATTTTTACAGCAAGCCGACTTTAAAATTTTTAGAAGAAAGGTTTAAAGTAAATGATGTAAAAAAAGAATCATATAAAAGTCATGTAAAAAATATCGTACGAATGGCGTTCTGCGACGGGAAAATAAAATCCCCCGAAAAATTAGCCAAAAATCTAGAAAGTGAAGGCATTCATACTATTTTAAGAAAGAGTCAAGAGGGGAAACTTTATGGAATCACTTATGTTGATCATAAGACCCAATGTGTTTTTAATGGAAGTAATTTAGGGAAAGAATTTAGTGCAAAAGGAGTTACTGATAATTGTGCGCTAAATGTCTTTAATGCTAAAAACCATTATCATAAATCAATTCCAGTTTTTTGTAATAATATTCAAGTTTTGCAGTCACATAACGATTGGGATAAAGGTCTTTTAGATATTATAGTGCGCACTGAAAACACAAATGATTATTTGCCACAAAAATTTAAAAAGAAAAAAAGATTGCGAAGAGGAATTTAAGCTGATATCCAATATTTTATAAATACATTTCAGTTAGAATTAAAAATCTATTAGATGGAAACAGTAAATAACTTTTAGATGTAAAAGTATTACCGTAATTTTAACTCCTAATTTGAATCAAATAGTCTTTAATTTAGGTTGAGAAAATAACACTTGTTTTGTGTGCAATTAATTAGTTAGATAATAATTCAAAATTAAGTATATTACGACAATTAATTATAAAGAAAAAAATCTCTATTGGAATTGACAACTATGAGTATCTGAATAATTACCGAGCTTAAATTTGATATTATAAATCGTTATTTAATGAATTTTACACCAGGACAACGGATCACCACTCGTGATGAAGATTTTATAATAAATGATAGTACTGAGAACAATGGTAACTGGATACTTAAAGTAGAAGGAATTTCAGAATTGGTAAAGGGGAAACGATTTATTTTCGATACTAATATTGATAAAAACATACGAGTACTAGATCCAAGAAAGACACTATTGGTTGCCGATATTGATTATGGCTACCGTAAGACAAAACTGTTTGTAGAAAATCAAATTCGAAATTCTTCTGTTTACAGTAAGCAAATTACGATTGCCCATAAAGCAGCCTTTAACCTGGCTGACTACCAGTTAGAACCTACGTTGAAAGCGTTTGATTTACCAAGACCAAGGTTATTAATTGCTGATGGTGTAGGTTTAGGTAAAACCGTTGAAGTGGGTATTTTTCTTTCAGAAATGATTAAGCGTGGAAAAGGAAAGCGAATTATGGTATTGGCGCTTAAGTCTATTTTGGCGCAATTTCAGCAAGAAATTTGGAACCGTTTTGCTATTCCATTGGTACGTTTAGATTCAGATGGAATTTCTAAAATAAAATCTGAACTTCCTGCCAATAAAAATCCTTTTGATTATTATGACAAAACTATTGTATCTATTGATACTTTAAAAAATAATGCCAAGTTTCAGCATTATATAGAAAAAACGAAATGGGACATTATCGTTATTGATGAATGTCATACTGTATCTAATTCTGGATCACTACGCGGTAGCTTAGCACAACTGCTCAGCACCAAATGCGAATCACTTATTTTAACTTCTGCTACACCGCACAATGGTAAAAAGCAAAACTTTGCCAATCTCATTAATATGATTGAGCCATTGGCTATAAAGGATGAACAAAACTATTTTAAAGAGGATATCGAACCGTATTATGTTCGAAGGTTTAAAAACGATATCGAAGATGAAGTAGTACGTTCTAATTTCCAAGAACGAGAGATTAGATCTATTCATGCAGAATTATCGAATGCAGAAAATGAATTCTTATCCATTCAACAAAAAATAAAATTTACTGCTTTAGAAGGGCTGAATTCAGAGGATTTAACACAAGATCTATTTGGTAAGAAAACAAAAAAGGGTAAAAAGAAAGATCTACTTTTTGCTATCGGTCTTTTTAAAGCTTATATGTCATCTCCTGAAGCAGCTTTGAGTTCAGTAAAAAACCGTATTCAAAAAGTGAAAGAAATTGAAGTACGTGAGGAAATAGTCGAGCAAAATTTAGAAGTCCTAGAAAGTCTTAAAGTTCAATTAGAAAATATCATTAGTTTACAACTAGACACAAAATATAAGGCATTCCGTGATGAACTAATTCAATTAAAATGGAATGGGAGAAAAAATGATTTTCGAATTGTGGTCTTTGCAGAACGTATTGAGACATTAAAAGCATTACGTCAAAAATTGCAAGGCGACTTTAAGCTGAATGACGAAGTAATTGCTGATTTTCATGGATCTCTAACTGATATGGAACAACAGCGCATTATTGAAGATTTTGGTAAAGCTGATTCTGATTATCGTATTTTACTTAGTTCAGATGCAGGTTCACAAGGGGTTAATTTACACTATTATTGTAATCACATGTTCAATTACGATATTCCTTGGTCTTTGATAACACTAGAACAAAGAAATGGCCGTATCGATCGTTACGGACAAACTAAGACTCCTTACATTCATTATATTATTGCAAAATCTGACCTTGAAGGACTGAAAGATGATTTACATATCGTCAATAAACTAAAAGAAAAAGAAGAAACGGTTTATCAATCTCTAGGGGATGCTGCTTCTGTCTACAAACTCTACGATGCTACTTCCGAAGAAAATTTAGTAATAAAAACTATTGCTACGGGAAATATTGATTTGTTAGATAACCCAGCAGTTCAAGAATTGACTGATGATTTATTCGATGTTTTGTTTAATGATGCTACACCAAAATTGCAAGTTGCAAAACCTATTGCTGAAACAAACTCTTTATTTGAAAATGATAAGTCTTATTATTCCGCACTTATTGAACAACTGAAAACTGATAAATATTTAAAATTTGAAGATGCCACCTTCGAAGGGAATTTATTAGAGGTCAAAAATACAAAAGAGCTCAATCGCATCCTTTATGATTTACCTATTGAAGCAAAACCATTAAAAAAAGAGGGCATATATCAACTCTCTCTTGATAAAGAAGATGTACAAAAAGCCATCGAAGCGGCTCGCAAGAAAAAAGGTGAATGGGCAAAGTTTCATATGTTGTATGAACTACATCCTGTTATCAAATATTTAATGACACAATTGGAAGCTTCAGTAGATAAAGATGTGGCACTAGTAGCAAAGTTGTCTCAAGTTTCTCAAAGTACAGCTTTTTTCCTGATTCAAGGAATCGTAGCCAACAATCTAGGACAATCTATTTTGTCCGATTTTTTTGTAATCCCAATGTTGATAAACGGTGGATTACAAGGCAGACCTATTCCTTTCGAAGATTTCGTAAAAGAATACCATTTAACCGATAATCTTTATACTTTAGAAATTCCAGAGTCAGAATTGAGGCAGTTGCAAACTATTTTGCCGCAAGCCATTGATTTTGCGCATCAGCTACATATGGATCAAGAACAACAAAAGCTCCAATTGGAAATGGAGAAAAAAATGGCAGTTTATGAAGAAAAACTTAAAAACTGGAAACATAGTAAAGAACACCAAATAAAATTGGAGTTTGGTGATGCTGTAGAAACAGGTTTTATTAAAAAAAGAAAGCAGGACAAAGAATATCAAATGGAAACTATTCTCAATAATTCCAGTCAATATTTTAAAGATTTGACCAGCTTAAATGGGCATCCATTTTTAAAAGTAGTAGCCGTTTTTTACAACAACTAAAAGAAATAGAAATGATTCATTTCATTAACAATATAGGCGATTATTTTACTGCCAATTATTTTGACGATAACTTTAGCAAAAAAGTAATTGACAAATCAGGTTTTAGCGTCGAAGCAATCAAAGATTTCAATAAAATAATTGGGCAACTTAAACCGGAATACTTTAAACTCAAGCAAAGGTTTATTGAAAATCATCTCCGTACTAAAGATAAGATCAACTTGTCTAATGCTTTTCATTCCAAAGTATTAAATGCCTTAGGATATGATGCTGTGCATGATCATTACGAAAAACCTTTTCACATAAATGACAAATCGGTCTTACCGGTTAGACATATCCTCTACCGTGGTGATAAACCTCATTTAATGGTGATGGAAATGCATGCCATGATTAAAACATCCGACGAAGAACCAGATGGCCTTTTTGAGCAATCTTATACTACGAATAGTGATATAGAGGATAAATTTTCCAAAGAACAAAAATACCATCGTGCACAATGGGCAGATATTTTTACTGTTCCTGACGGGGTGAGTATTTCTCCTATGATTATCAATCAAGCAATAAATGAATTATTTTTGTTGCCCGAAAATCATCGCCCAAAATACGTCTTGCTTTGTGCTGGTAATCAATATTTTTTATTAGAATCTGATAAATGGTTTCGTGGTTCTTACCTTCAATTAGATTTAGAAGCCTTATTCGATGATGCAGCGATTAACAAAGATTATTATTCTATTTTCTACCTTTTGCTCAGCAAAAGTTTACTTGCTCCTACCTCCGAAATGGTTTTTATGGAACAACTGGAAGAAGATGCACACAAAGCTGCCTATGAGGTAACCCAAGATTTAAAAGAAGGTGTTATTCATGCGGTAGAATGCCTCGCTAATGAAGCAGTCTTTGATTGGACAGCACAAGGATTAAGTAACGAGGAGATAGATGCTACTAAACTGAAGGACGACTGCCTGAATATGGTATACCGTCTCTTATTTTTGTTTTATGCTGAATCCAGAGAAGATTTAGACATTCTACCTTCCAATGATGAGGTTTACGAACACGGCTATTCTTTAGAAATGTTGCGTGATTTAGAACAAGTACCATTGGTAACAGAATCTAGTCTAAATGGATATTTCTTTCATGAATCCCTTTTTCAATTGTTTGATTTATTGAACCGTGGCTATAGAGAGCATGATGGCGTAAATAAAAGCTTTAAAATCAGACATCTGGATTCACCTATGTTTGCTCCCGAAAACCTACATTATCTTAATCGAGTTAGAGTTAGAAATCAAGTGTGGCAAGATGTAATATGTCAATTATCACTTTCTAAAAAGCAAAACAAAAAAAATCGTGGCCGAATATCCTATGCTAATTTGGGAATTAACCAATTAGGATCCGTCTACGAAAGTTTATTAGCATTCCGTGGTTTTTTGGCAGAAACTGATTATATCGAAGTACACCGCAAAAGAAAGAAAAACGAGAACTCTGAACAAGTAGTGCGTACCGATGGCTCATATCTAGTACCACGATACCGTTTAGACGATTTTGATCACAATGAGGTATATTATACTGAAAAAATAGATCAATCAGAAGAGTTAAAGGTAATCCCGAAAGGAACTTTTATATACCGACTTAGCGGTCGTGACCGTCAAAAATCGGCTTCTTATTATACACCTGAAGTACTCACGCAGACAACTGTAAAATATACACTCAAGCCTATTTTAGAGCGATTAGACAAAGGTGAAATGAAAGCTTTGGACTTGCTTGATCTAAAAATTTTAGAACCGGCTATGGGAGCTGCAGCTTTTCATAACGAAGCAATCAATCAATTGGCACAAGCCTACCTTACCTACCGTCAGCAAGAAAAGAAAGAACAAGTTAATCCAAATGAATATCAACAGCAAATTCAAAAAATAAAAGCCTACATAGCGCTAAATAATGTCTACGGTGTCGATCTTAATCCTACTGCTGTCGAATTAGGAAAACTCTCTTTATGGCTTAATGTGATACACAAAGACATGCAAACCCCTTTCTTTGGTTATCGATTAGGGGTGGGAAATGCCGTGGTGGGTAGCTGGCTCAAAGTTTTTAAACACAAAGATTTTTCGTTTGAAGCCAAAGGAGCAACTGGTTTTGTAAAAAAAGAATGGTGGAATACAGCACCAAAACATTTAGAATTTGGTAAAAAAGGAGTGTTAAGGGGAACAGACGAAATATATCATTTCTTATTACCTGATGTCGGGATGGCATCTTCTGGAGGGATCAAATTGCTTAAAGAAAGCTATGAGGCCGAAGCCAAACGAGTAAGCGATTGGCGAAAAACCTTTTGCGAACCTTTACGCAAAGAAGAGTTTGAACAATTACAAAAAATAGCCAATGCTGTTGATGCCCTATTGTTAGAGCATTATGAAATTCAAAAGAACATTGGTCTCATTACCCGTGCCAATACTGATTTTTTTGGAAACCAAGAAGAAGTGCTAACCATCGATTTTCAATCCTATTCATACGAGCAGAAGCAAGAATTTGCCGAAAACCGACTCAAACCCAATGCGCCTTACCACAAGCTAAAACAACTTATGGATTACTGGTGTAGTCTCTGGTTTTGGGATGTGCGTGATGCCAAAGATTTACCAACTCGATCAGAATGGTACAGTGATTTAGTACAAATTTTGAACATCGATCTCGATGATATCCATCAGGTAAATTTAGAAGACGAAAATACAGTACGCGATTACCGAAAAGATAAAAGAGCTATAGCAAAGCAATTGACTGATGCTTTAAGGCAATCATCATCATCGTTGTTTGTCAATGATAGAGCAGTATTAGTAGATAAATATGCCGAACAATATAAGTTCTTCCATTATGAATTGGAGTTTATTGAGGTCTTTCGAGAACGTAACGGTTTTGATATAGCTGTAGGAAACCCGCCCTGGTTGAAAATAACTTTCGAAGAGAAAGGATTGATGTCTGAAATTTTTCCTGAACTAGAAATACGTAAAACATCAGCGCCACAGGTAAAAAAACTACAGGCCGCATTCCTAGAGGTAGCTAGTCAACAGCAATCGTATTTTGCTGAAAACATAGAAAATGAAGCATCGGCTGTGTTTATGAATGCATTGCAGAATTATCCATTACTGAAAGGACAACAAACCAATTTATACAAATGTGTATTAGAAAATGGTTTACACTGGATCAATCCCAACGGGTATTTAGGATTAATACATCCTGAAGGCGTTTACGATGACCCAAATGGAGCTGAGTTAAGAAAAGAAATATATCAAAGACTAAAATACCATTTTCAATTTCAAAATGCATTTAATCTCTTTGCAGAAGTGGCTCATAGAGAAAAGTACGGTATTCATATTTATTCTGGCATAACAGAAAAAGTTCATTTTTATTCCATCAATAATATTTTTCATCCTTCTACTATAGATGGTTGTTTCATCGATATAAATATTAATGAACCTTGCGACGGATTAAAAGTAAAAAATGAAAGCACCACAAATTTTGATTGGAATATAAAGCCTCATCCTTCCCGAAAAGTTCTGATTGATGAGGAAGTATTAAAGACTTTAGCTAAAGCAGAAAAAACAGATAATTGGCAAAGTGTAAAATTACTAACTATACATACCAAGGAAATCGTCGATATTATATACAAAATTGGAGAATTTTCATCTTCGGTAGGTGATTTTGATAATAGAACTTCTGAAGGCTGGCACGAAACCAATGATGTAAATACAGGGCATATAAAAAGGGATACTAAGTACCCAAGCATTGAATTTTACGAAATGGTGTATTCAGGACCACATATTTTTGTGGGTAATCCCATGTATAAAACGCCAAGAAGTATTTGTGAAGAAAAAGCAGATTATGACATTATCGATTTTAATAAGATTGATGAAAACTATACTGCCAGAACCAATTATACACCTTTGAATATTACCGCAGGTTATGCTTCAACCATTAAAGGATTTCAGCAAAAGGACGGTTCCTATGATAATTGGTTAGATTATTACAAAGTAGCTTTTAGAAAAATGCTTAGTCAAGCAGGGGAAAGAACTTTGTCAGGGGCAATAATTCCGCCAAAAACAACTCATATTTTTGGGTTAATATCAGTAACTTTTTTAAGTAAAGAGTTATTGATAGAATTTACAGGATTAGCGAGTTCTTTAGTTTTTGATTTCTATATAAAAACCATTGGAACATCAAACTTAACTGACAGTAGAATTAAAGGTTTACCTATTGGAATTTCAGACAAATACAAGTCAGCATTATTTGCTCGTACCTTACAGCTCAATTGTTTAAACAAATATTATAAAACACTTTGGGACGAAAGTTTTCAACAGCCATTCAGTCAAGAAGTTTGGTCAATATCAGATAGCCGATTAAAATCTTTTGCCTCCCTTACTCATGTTTGGAGCTGGAATACACCTTTACGTAACTATTTTGAAAGAAGAATGGCATTAGTCGAAATTGATGTGATCACTGCTATGGCCCTTAACCTCAACTTAGAAGAGTTGATCTTGATGTATAACATTCAGTTTCCTGTCCTGCAACAAAACGAAGACGATACTTGGTATGACACCAAAGGAAATATTGTGTTTACCTGTAGCAAAGGACTTGTAGGCGTTGGCCTCGACCGTGGAGATTGGGACAAAATAAAAGACATGCCAAAAGGCGAAACTTATGCGTACAATATCACCAAATCAGAATTGTATCAAGGAGAAAAAGTAACTTATTATGCGCCTTTCACTAAATGTGACCGAGTAGAAGATTACAAAAAGGCTTGGACACATTTTGAAGAACGATTTAATAAAGAAAACTAATCCATGAGCCATCTAACCATCGAAGGAATAGAAAAATTAATTACCATCTATACCAAGACCTATAATGACAATCCATCGATTATGCTTTCAGGTTATGGACAAGAAAACCAAACCGTTGCTGATTATAACGGTCGCCAAATTTTAGAATTGATGCAAAATGCAGATGATGCCCAAAGTGACATTATATACATGGAGCTCGATACCGAAAATCACTTATTAAGTGTGGCAAACAATGGAATAGCTTTTAGTTTAGAAGGAGTTGAATCTTTGATGTACACAGGACTTTCTAGCAAAAACAAAGTAGAATTTATAGGCAACAAAGGTTTGGGTTTTCGATCCATTCTCAATTGGGTACATCAAGTAAGCGTACTTACCAAAGAGGTGAGTTTTCGTTTTTCTAAAAATTATTCGGAAAAGTATTTTGACAAATATATAGCAGTCAATGAAGTAGTAAAAGAGCGTATCCAAAAAGAAATCGAAGCAAAGAAATTAACCGTTGGCGAAAAACCAATTGCCGCTTTGGCTTTCCCAGAAATTGTACCAGAGAAAATACATGACTTTGTAACCAAAGTAGTTTTAGATTGTAAGGAAGAAGAATTGTCCAAAACCGAAAAACAGATAGATGCCATTACAGAAGAGATCTTATTGTTTCTGCCACATATCAAGAAAATATTGGTAATTAAGGATGAAGAAAAAACGGTAGAACTAAACAAAACACTAGATAATGAGCATGAAATCATTATTAACGATATAAAGTGGAATTGCTATAGATCGGGAGAGCAGCTATATGATAATAAAGTAAAATTCAAATATGCCATTGCCTGGAAAGACGATTGGGATGTGGAGGGATTATTTTACAATTACTTTCCTACCAATGTAACAACCGATTTACCTTGTATCATTCATGCTACATTTGACCTGACCAATAATCGAAAAGAAATTAATGATAATGCGCAAAATACTTTTATACTCAATGAAATTGTAAATGCTTTAGGCATCATTGCAGAGCAACATATAAAAACAAGCCCACCCGATTGGCGAGCATATCAATTTCTTAATCCTAAATTCACTAACAGTCGCGAAGTGCTGAAAACATTCTATGAAAAAGTTAGGTTAATGAGAGAAAGTATTGCCTGTTACCCTACCTTAGACGGTCAATATGTTACAAGAGAAAAAGCAGTTTACCACGGTGATGCATTTTCTACTTGGGTAGAAGAAAATGAATTTGGCAAATACTTTCCAGGATTATTGAAAAAGCCTTTTGAAAAAATGCATTTTAATAAGCGATATACTGCAGCATACTTTTCAGAATTGGTGCAAAAATTAAATCTGTCGATAAACTTAGAACAAAGAGTAGCATTTATAGGGATTTTAGCAAACAACGAAAATGGTTATTTTAACGATTTACACAGTAACGCTATACAACTACCACTTTTATTAAATACTGAAGGCGATATTGTATCGTCGCACATTAGAGTCTTTACAAAGGATACTGATGATAGTGAATTGCAGTTTCCAGATTTCATAAAAGACCATATTCAATTTATTTCGACAGACCTTTATAATCAATTAAGACAAACATTTCGCGAAGAAATTTCCGCTTTAAAATTTGAAAATGAAAGTGGTGATGCCAGAGCAATAAAACGTTTTTTAGATCCGATTATCAACATTGGTTTGGATGACATTATTGGGGTTATTCAACAGATTGTTTCTGAAACTAATAAAACTTTAAAGACAGCAACCAATCAGCAGGATATTATTCAGCAAATGGTGCTTTCCTTGTATTCCATCTTTATATCCAACCCGAACAGAAGAGGAAATCTATCTTCTATCGAAAAAATCCCTTTGCTGTCACTTACCAATGAGGTAAAATATGCTGACGAATTGTATTTTGGAAAAGAATACGTTGCAGGAATAGATACCGAAAAGATATTTGAAGGTATAAAAAACAACAATGATTATTTAGCCAGCAATGACTTCTTTAAAATTAAAGGTGAAGAGGATGTGATAATCAACTTCTTCAAATGGTTGAATGTAAATCTATATTCGAAATATGAGATCATTGAAAAAAAATTATATCTTGACGCGATAGATGCATATTCAAAATTTATTATTTCACTCCAAGAAAATAAAAGCGAATATGTACACAAAAATTACAGTGTAAAATCTATTAAAGGTTTAGAAAAGATATTAAATAATGATATTTTATCTATCGAAAAATTAATTGCTTGGATTGCTAAAGATGAGCTATTTTTAGAGCAACTGCGTTGGACCAGTTCTGACCAGTTTTATACTTCATACAATACTGTTAGAAAAGATATACAATTAAAGCCATCGTATATCTTGTTTCAAATCCTTACGTCAGGTATTACAAATAATGTAGTAGCTTCAATACCATTGCTTGGCTTGGAGACTTTTAAAGTAATTAACCCTCATGATTCTTTTTTTACAGATTTAAAAATCCCAGAATATAAAATTCATGAAATTATAGACTTGTTGCATATAAAAAATTCATTCAATGATTTAAAGCCGGAGCAAATCTACCAGTTATTGAAAAGTGATCACAGTCGATTTGAAGAAAACAGTCAATCATTTTATAAACTATTTTATGAATATTTTAGAGCCAACGAAAAATCACAATTAGTTGTATACCATCCTGATTTTACAGGATTAAACTACTATTGCAGAAAAGGAGGAGATGGTAAAGATTATAGTTTACAGCCGGTAGAAAATGTTTATTATTCAGATAATAAACTGCTTCCGCAGAAAATATTAGACAATTATTGGTTTATCAATTTACCTAAACGTACTGGCGAAAATAGAGTTGCTAAATTTTTCGGGGTACAACTAATTAAAGACATCATTGCTGATATCCAATTTAATGTGATCAAAGATAATGAAGTAAGTAATGATTTGAATGATTACATCAATCGTCTTAAACCCTATTGGTTGAGTTATCGTTTAGAATCGTTGAACAAAGAAGCTAAAACAGACACAGCTCGAAATCTGAAGGAACTAAAAATCCAAGTAGTAAAAGAAGCTACTTATACACTTTCAGACGGGCAGGTACTTAACTTTGATGATTTTGATTTTATACCCAAAGATAATTTAGTTGTAATCAAATATACCGAAAATATTACTCTTGATGGTTTAAGAAACCTTTCACTTTTCTGTGATGTAATAGCAGAAATCGTTTGTGTGGTCTTTAAAGTAGCGGATCTTAAAAACACGTACCGTCGCATATTTAAAGACGGTGTGAAAGAAACACTCCATATATTGAAATCAGACGAAAAAGAATATTTGCTAGATGAAGCTAAAAAATTATTAGGCATCAGCGAGGAAGAATTAAGTTTCTGGAAAAAAGTATTCCCAGGAAAGGTAACTGACGGTGATAACGAATTGTATTTTATAAATTCAATTACAGAAAATATTGGTGAGCCATTGCCTCCATTTTACAAAAACATTGAGTTTTCTAATCTAGGAACTAAAACTGGAGTTGAATTTTTGAAATGGCTGTCCAGTCATGTTACTTTAAAATTAGAGGATGTGATCACGACAAAAACACTGGAAAGCTGGCATAAACAACAATTCAATAATTACATTAAGGACTATTTAAACCTTTTCGAAAAACTGCTTTGGATAAAGTGTGCTGAATCTACAGATAGGACTGAAAAAGAGAATTTCTTTACTAATTATATTTATTTTGATAATGAAGCCACTACTATATATGCTCATTTTGCAAACCAAAATAGTATAATTTTAGAACCCATTTACGGTGATTTAGTAATAAAATGGACTGCGGATAAATATAAAATCGATTTACGATCAGTATTAGAAAGAGAAATTGATGTTAGTATTAAATATAAAAGCATATTAAAAGCATACTCCTTTGGTGAAAGTATTGATGATATGGAAAAAATCATCAAGTCGGACAATCCTTCACTTTACAGTTTAATGTATTTTGATGGGTTTGAAAATGAGGTAAAACTAGAATGTGATAAACAAGCAACTGCTAAAACTGCGGAATATGGAGATCCTGATGTAAATAATAATCATGAAGATACTGCGCTAATTATTGTTGAAAGCTCTCTATCAAATGGCTCTTTTTCCTCTTCCAATGGTTCAAGATCTGGTCATAAAGGAGGTTCACATAACTCCAAAGGAGACAGAAACAAAGCAGCTTCAGGAAAAAAACAAGAAGATAAAGTAAAGAATTCTTTAATAAAGCAAGGTTATTTAGTAAATCATGTTTCTACTAAAACAGATGCTAAACATTACGATCTAGAGTATAAAAAAGAAGGAGATGCAGAATGGCGCTTTTTAGAAGTTAAAAAAGATTCAGGTGGATATTTTTTCCTAAGTAAAGCAGAAAAAGAAACAGCCATTAGTAAAATAAATGTCGAAAAATACGATATTGCCATAGTTGGGGATAATACCATACATATTATTAAAAGTCCTTTTAATTTTAATGACGAATCTTTTGAACAGAACACAAAATTTTATGCAGAACCTACAGAGTACAAAATAAATTTTAAAATTGAAGATCATAAAAATTAACTATTTATGCTAAGCTTACAACAGGCCATTGAAATCAAAGAATCGATAAAATCGTACTTACAGGCTACTTTTACTTTTCGTAAAAAACAAGTAGCTGAAGCTTTTGAAAATTTTATCGATCACCCCACACAAGGTATGTTTAAAGGACCGTATGTATCTCTTAAACTTCGCTTTGTGAAAGCGGAACAATCTGAAATTGATAAGATTCCTCTATCCATAAAACCATCTTGGCCTCCTTATGATCATCAGGTAAAAGCTTGGACTAAATTAGCCACTCTAAACAAGTCACCTGAGCCTACGATCGTTACTACCGGAACAGGTTCAGGTAAAACAGAATCCTTTCTATACCCAATGCTAGATTATTGTTTTCAACAGCAGCATCGTCCCGGTATCAAAGTAATCATATTATATCCTATGAATGCATTAGCTACAGATCAGGCGAAGCGTTTGGCAGAAATGATTTATGATGATGTAAGACTAAAAGGTAAAATTTCGGCTGGTTTATTTATAGGAGAAGGTAATGGGCCAAAAGGCCAATTTCCTAAAGTAATGGGACAGGAAAATATCATAGAACATCGGGACAGTATTTTAGATGCTCCACCTGATATTCTGTTAACCAACTTTAAGATGTTAGATTATGCCTTAATGAAACATAATTTCCATAAATTGTGGATGCATAATCTTAATGATACCACTTTATTACAATTTTTGGTGTTAGATGAATTGCATACCTACGATGGAGCTCAGGGTACCGATGTAGCTAACTTAATCCGAAGATTAAAATTGAAACTTAATATGACTGCAGGACAATTGTGTCCTGTCGGTACATCTGCTACTATTGGTTCTGGTCCCGAAGCTCCAACTTTATTGGCGGAATATGCTACTAAGGTTTTTGGTGAAGAAATTACCACCGAAGCGATAATTACAGAAAATAGAATAAGCCCCAGTTTATTTTTTGCTGAAGAAGAGGTACTTAATGATTTTATTCCATTGCCCAATAAATTAAAAAAATTAGTCTATCATGAGCATGAGGAATATGATACTTTTATCCAACAAAACATTGAGGTATGGCAACAGGATAAAAATGAGTTAGCTAATGGCTTAATTCAATTGAAGATTGTGAGAGACTTAGTCGTAGTAATCAATAAAAACTCAGGAATTAAAACCCTTGAAGACATTATCCGTGATTTATCTATAATAAATGACTCTTACCGAAAATTACCACAATGGGATGACCAAAACGCTTATAACCCCAAAGAAAGAGTTTTAGAATCCTTACTCACTTTAATTTCTGAAGCGAAAGATCCCGATAATCCAAAATCACCTTTTATGTATCTTCAAATCCAACTCTGGATTCGTGAACTTAGTGGTGTACAATATACTTTACAGCAACCTGCTGTTTTCTCTTTTAGAGATCAGGTTGATGCTCAACAAGAAATTGGCGCTTTACCACCTTGGTATTGCCGTGAATGTAACAGTTCGGGATGGCTAGGAGTAAAATTAGAAAACAGCGATACTTTTACCAAAGACACTAACGAGATATATGAAAAATATTTTAGTAGAAATAAAAATGTCTATTATATACTTCCAAAAGGTGAACTATCTCACGATGATTTTCAGGCAACGGCTTATCAGCCGGATGATTTTATGCAACTAAAAATCAATCCTAAAACACTTAAAGTAGTAGATCAAGACAAAGAGGGTTTTGAAATTCAAGCCTTAAGAAAACTAAAAGAGAATAAAATAGAAGAGGTTTGTCCTTGTTGCAATTCGTCAGGTACAGTAGCAATTGTTGGTACAAAAATTCCAACGCTTAGCTCCATTGCGGTGAGTCAAACACTAGCGACAGATTTGGATCCCGCCGATGACAGAGGACGTAAAATTTTAGCATTTACCAATTCAGTACAAGATGCTGCACATCAAGCGGGTTTTATTGAAAGTCGAAATTACCGTTTCGCATTAAGAGCAGCGGTTCAAAAAGTGATCAATGAGCTAGACCGTCCGGTTCAGCTTTCAGAATTAGCAGATGAATTTATAGAATATTGGAAAATGCGAGCTGACGAGTCTGGTAAAGATTCATTGAACAGCTATTTATATCGGTTTTTTCCAAAAGATTATCTTGGCAAATCATCTCCAAAAGATTTTTTACTAGCAGATAAATATGCGCCTCATTTTTTGAACGAATTTGATGAACGACTTCGTTGGGAAATCTATTCTGAATTTGGTTATAACTCAAAAATTGGTCGTACGCTAGAAAAAACAGGAGCATCTTCTGCCTATTTTGATAAAGACCTTCTGGGTCAAACATGGGAACAAATTAAGAATTGGATCTCCACGAATGATATTAGTAATAGTTTAGATAAAGAATCATTTATTCGTTTTACTAACCTCATCTTGCACCGTTCTAGAAATAGAGGAGCAATAGATCATGTGTATTTATCCAAATATAGAAAAGAAAAGTTAAGTATTTGGGATTTGAACTGGCAAAAAGACAGCAGACATTTTCTTAATCCTAGATTCCATCCACGTACACGTTTTCCAAAATTAATAACCAATCAGCAATCGAGGGATAACCTATTAGATACAACAAGGGCAAAAACTAGTAATTGGTTCCATGCCTATTTTTATAAATCATTCAACCTTGCAGCTGTAACAACTGATTTTGTGAATGAATTTTATGAACAATGGGCAATAGCCTTAGAAAAAGTAGGGATATTAAATAAAGAAACCGCTGGAGACAACGAAAACTATTGTATCGTCCCGGGAGCTATTTGGATTCATAAAAACATCAAGACTTATGTTTGCAATACTTGCGAGGATAAACAATATACCTTTGATGAGGTTGAATTCCTAGAAAATGGTAGTTGTTTAAGTTATAGATGCACTGGTCATTACTATTTAACTCAGCCAAAGGCAAGCAACTACTACAAAGAAGTCTATAATAGAAATCGTTCACCTCGTGTTTTTGCAAAAGAACATACAGGCTTACTGGAACGAAAAGTTAGAGAACAACTTGAAATTGATTTTAAAAAGAGAGAAAAATTCAATTCGGTAAACACACTAATCGCTACCAGTACGCTTGAAATGGGTATCGATATAGGAAGTTTAAATACAGCTTATAATAACAGTATTCCACCTTTACCTTCTAATTTTTTACAGCGTATTGGTCGTGCCGGCCGTAGTTCTGGTTCAGCGGTAATTGTGAATTTTGCAAAGAATCAAAATCATGATCTGTATTATTTCACAGATCCATTGGAAATGATGAATGGTCAAGTAAACACCCCTGGTTGCTATCTTGAAGCTAAAGATATACTTAGACGTCATTTTACCGCCTTTTGTTTTGATAGCTGGACATCCAACAACCCGAATGAAAATAGCATTCCTACTTTTGTTCGTGATTTAAAATTGTCCAATCGTGATTTAACAAGTCCCGAGTTTTTTATAAATAGAGTAAATCATTTTATTGATTCAAATGAATTATTTCTCACCACATCTTTTTTAAAGCAATATGATGAATCTATTAAATTAAATGTATTTGGCGAAATCCAAGAGGCACTTCTATCAGGTAGTTTTTATAGTAATTTATTTGAGGTCTTTAATCAAATTAGAGAAGAACTTTTAAATATTGAGAACCGAAAAAAGGAGATGGATGCTGAAGTTAAAGTACTTAATCTAGCAAAGGGAGATCCTTTATATGACGAGTATGTTAAAGAAAAAAGAAATCTCAACGGAATCAAAAAAAATATCGCTGCTAGAAACATTTTAGAACATCTCACAAATGTAGGGATCTTGCCAAATTATGCATTCCCAGAGACTGGGGTTACATTGAATGCACATGTTTTAAGTTCAACCGTTGAAGGAAGTACTACAAGAAGCTTAGATAAAGATTTCGAAATTGTACGATCAGCAGTACAAGCAATTAAAGAATTAGCTCCGGAAAACTATTTTTATACCCAAGGGTATAAATTTGAAATATCTGGTGTCAATACCTTCGACTGGAATGACCATAAAATAAAGCATAAAAAACGTTTTTGTTCAAAATGCGACCATTTGCAAATAGATTCGTTATCTAATTCAGGTAATTGTCCTAAATGTGGTGACCCTTCTTGGTCTTCATCTTCAAATGTGCATACTTTTGTGAAAATGACCCATATGAAATCATTTAATAATGCTGCTAAAGCAACATTGAGTGACGCTAATGACGAGCGAGATAAACAACAGTACCAAGTGATGAATCATATATTGTTGGATCAAAATACATCAGCAGGTGCTTGGGTTTTGAAAGACATTCCCTTTGGTATTGAATATGTTAGTAGTGCGACGATAACTTCTGTTAACTTTGGTCGAAACGACTCTAATGACGCTCGTAAAATAAAAATAAACGAAGAAGAAGTACTTACTAAAGGGTTTGTTACCTGTAAAAATTGTGGTAAATCGATTTCAGCTACTCATTTAGTTTCTGAAGCTAGAGATTTTCATTATGGGTATTGTAAACATAGAGATGTTCGATATGAACCAGCAAAAACAGATGTTTTCGAAGAAATTTATTTCTTCAGAGAAATGCAAACCGAAATCTTAAAAATAGTGCTTCCTATTCAGGAATTTAATAGTGAAACCGATATACGAATGTTTCAAGCTGGTTTGGAACTTGGTTTGAAAAAATACTTCAAGGGAAATCCTGGTCACATTCAAATTCAATCCTATAAAGAATTCAATCAACTTACAGATAAATTTGACCGGTTTTTATTATTGTATGATACAATTCCTGGCGGTACAGGATATCTAGAACAAATTTTTGACGATAAACAGTTTTCTCATTTATTAAGATTGAGTTATGAAGCCATTAGAGATTGTTCCTGTCAGTTAACTGATCATGATGGCTGCTACAAATGCATTTACAGCTATGGAAATCAATACAATAGATCCGATTTAAGTCGTGCTAGAGCCGAAAAATGGTTTGGTAAAATTTATAGCCAAACAGAAGAATGGGTAAAAACCAATAATGGCTTAACTACTTTAACCAATTCAGGAAAAATTGAAGAATCTGAATTAGAAGAACGTTTTGTCATGCTACTTTCTATTTATGCTGAACAGCAAGAAGGTTGGAGCTTTTCTGAGAAAAAAAACAATGGAACGGTTTACTATGAGTTTAGTATTGAAAAAGGAGATGTTAAAGCTCTTTATTGGCTGCGACCTCAAATAGTTTTAGGCCCGAAAGATGGCATTGCTTTAAATACACGAACCGACTTTTTGATGGTTTGCGGAAGTTATTTATTTAAAGAAAAAGAATGGCGAGACCAGATTCCAAAGACAGCTATTTATCTCGATGGATATCAGTTTCATGCTTCAGAAGAAAATAACGTTTTTGAAAACGATATTCGCATTCGTAAAGCTATAGTTGCGCAGCCCGAATTCAAAACTTGGTCTCTAACCTGGACAGATCTCGATTACTTTCAAAAACAATTGGAAGGTGATAAAGTAAATTATGATGATGTTGCAAATCTGTTCAAAAACAGCTTTGGTAATAATTATGAGAAACTTCTTCACACTATTCAAAAAGGCGGGAAAATAAATTACTCATTAAGCTTAAATAGTGTAGAAAGATTACTAACACAAATGACTTACCCACCAGTTGAAGATAATAAACAGGCTTGGTATTCTTTTTTGGGTTCGTGGACAAAAAAGCTGTTAGATCCATCTTTTAATCCTTCTCAATTATCAAAATTAGTATCAAAAGAATTATCGTATGATAGTTATATTATTGCAAATAAAATCAAAGATTTTAATGCTTTGATTCCTGTTGAAAAGGATTTTTCTCCTTCATTTTTAGAATGGAATACTTGGGTGAATATCGGTAAAAATAATCTCATTAATCAACTTAATTTAGGGAATTGTATTTCGATTGATAAAAAAGAATGGGAAACATTTTGGAGATTTTTTAATCTTTTCCAATCTGACAATTTTATCCAAATCAATCCAGAAAATGCGGAGTTGATAGAAAGTGATGAACAATGGAGTGATAAACTTTGGGATTTGTACGAAGACCATTTGCACCCTATCATTCAATTGGCTATAGATAAAGGTGTTATTACAGCATCAAATGCAGACTATTTAGACACTTGGATTGATCCCGATACCGGTGATGTTTTGGCAGATGCTGAATTGATATTCTCTGCAATTAAAATTGCAATTAATCCAAGCTCATCAGAATCTAATAATATACTGTTAAAGGGTGGTTTTACAATCTACGACGATGAAAATTTTAAAAATATTAAATTATGAAATTATTTATTTACGATAAATTTTGGGATGCTTTTTTGAAGATAAATAAAGGTACTCAGTCAAAAGTTACTGATTTTATCAGTAAATTTAGAACCAACTCAAAAAGTGCTGCTTTAAACCTTGAATCAATTAATACATTCAAAGATCAAACGTTCCGTACAGCTAGGATTGACCAGAAGTATAGAGCAATTTTAAAGGAAGTTACTCCTGGTGAATTGTACTTACTAATCTGGATTGATAATCATGATGAAGCAATGGATTGGGCTAAAAACAAAGTTATTAATTGGAATGATCAGACACAGGCTTATCAAGTCTTTAGTATTGATGAATCTATCCCAGAAAATAATAATCATATTAACATTCCTGAGGGTGATTTGTTTATGAATAAGTACAAATTTAACGACTTGTTAGAAATTGGTGTTCCCGAAGTCTTAATTCCTTCCGTTTTAAAAATTAGTGATATTTCTGCTTTAGAAAAAATAGAAAGTTATTTACCAGTAGATGTTTTTGAAAATCTATTTTATTTACTTGACGGTGCAGATATTGATAACCTAAAAACAGACATCATTGAAGGTACTGCAAATGATATTCAAAGTAAAAACAATTCTCGCTCTTTTATTGAATTAACTGATGATGAAATACTAAATGATGCATTACAAGGCTCACTTAAAAAGTGGAAGTATTATTTACATCCATCTCAATCCATATTTGTTTACGGGAAATTTAATGGTTCTATAAAACTTTCCGGAGCTGCTGGTACTGGTAAAACAGTTGCCGCACTTCACCGATTAAAATATTTGGCTGAAAACAAAACTGATGAAAAGCCGATTCTTTTTACTACATATACTAAAGAACTCAGCGAAAACTTAATAGATTTAGCAGCCGATTTAGAAATTCCTAAAAATAGTTATCACATTACTAATATCGATAGCTTAGCATTTGACTTGTCCCAAAAATTTGGATTAAGAAAAACTACAGATAAAGTATTTGGTATGAATGCTGTTAAAAGTCCTCAAGAAGTTTGGGGATATGTATTAGACGAAAACTTATCCAACTTTGATGAAGATTTTTTAAAGAAGGAGTATGAAGAAGTTATATTAGTTCAAAATATTTCTTCGCAGACAGAATATCTAAAAGCTAGTAGGATTGGACGTGGGAAAGCGATATCTAAAAGTCAGCGTTTAGACGTGTGGAAGTTAATCGAATTCTTTTTAGAAAAAAAATTAGCGAGTGGTTTTTATTACAAAGAGGAAATCTATAATAAAGTTGCAAACCATCTAGAATCGCAGGGTCTGACTGTTTATTCGAAAGTTATTGTAGATGAATTACAAGATTTTACAAATGTTGAATTGAACTTTATCCGTGCTCTTACTCCGATAGCTGCCGATGATCTATTTTTAGTAGGTGATCCTCTTCAGAATATTTATAATCGCAAAATCAATTTCTCAAAAGCAAGTATTAATATCCGTGGGAATAGAAGTAAAAGATTGCGCATAAACTACAGAACTACAGAAGAAATTAAAAGGTTGGCATTTTCAGTTGTATCAAATGAACACTATGATGATTTTGATGGAGAAACAGAAGAAAAATCAGGTTATCTCTCACTATTTCACGGTGTTGTTCCAATATATCAATTATTTACAAATAAGCAATCTGAACTTGATAATGTCTTACAAGAAATAAATAGATTATTTGATGAAGGTATTCGTTATAATGAAATCGTAATTGCGGCTAGAACTAAAGATAGTGTGAATGATTTCAGAAACTTACTCCATAAAAACAATATACCTTATGTAGATAAAGGTTTATTGAATAATAAAAAAGAAGGTGTTCGTTTATCAACATTTCATGGTTTAAAAGGCTTAGAATTTAAACATGTTTTTTTAGTTGACGTCAATGATCGTACATTTCCAAAATTACCCTATAATGCAGATACATTAGATAAAATTGAGTTAGATAATTTGCTGAAGGCAGAAAAATCACTTTTCTATGTCGCTTCTAGCAGAGCCGTACAACGGTTATTAATTAGCGGGGTTGGATCGAGCTCGTTATTAATTAAGATTTAATTATTTTTAAATTTTGAATAGTTTACAATTTTGTTTAGAAACCATTTGTTGGATAGTACAAAATAAAGTTAAACGCAAATTAAATAAGTATTTTTTCATTAATATTGTACAAACAAATGAAACATGTCTAATGAGAAGATTTTTTTAAAACCTAAATTAGAAGGTCATCGATTTGATGACCACACTCTTCCTGTCAATATGTTAGAAGATTTTTCAGCATTTGAAGAATTAGTTTTTGAACTGGCAAAAAAGATATATTTAGAAAAAAATCCTTCAAGAAAAAGAGTTCCGAAGGGATTCACAGAGAATGTTTATTTAAAATTATCAGGTATTGAAGAAGGAAGTACAATTCCAAAAATTTTAATTGCAGCCGTCACAAGTTTTAGTTCACCTACAATACCTATTCAAAATGCTGAAAATTTTCGTTATTTTGAACAAGCACGAGAAAAAATTTTTGAACTCGTAGAAAATGTTAATGCAGGTAAATCAATTGAAATTGAAACAAAATTTTTAAATTACTTCAATAGAATTGGTAAAAATTTAGAGGAAGGTGAATCAATTGATTTCTTAAACGAACCAAGTTCTAAAAGGAATATAAAATTCAATAAAAACACCAGGAGAAAAATCTTGTTATCTAGAAATGAAAATTTAGAATATTCTGAAAAAATAAAAGAGAATATTTTAATTCCTTCCATTGATAAAAAAAACCAAGTTTTTAAAATTGAAGTTAAAGGTATTATAATTGAATATCCTTTTACCAAAGATTTCCAAGAAACTATATTAACAGCTTTTCAAGAATATGAGACGAAGACTCTTATTTCTATGAAAGCAACAGGAGTTTTCAACGAAAACAACAAATTAATACATATTGAAGATATTGAATCAATGGATATTCTTGATCCATTTGATATTAGCGTTAGACTTTCTGAATTATCAAATTTAGAAGACAAGTGGTATGATGGTGTTGATGGCAAAGCATTAAATAAAGAAAGATTAGAATTATTTAAAAACTACTTTGATAATTATTTCAATAATGATTTAACCTTGCCTGCAATTTTCCCGACTATAAATGGGGACATTGTACTTGAATGGAAAAAAGATAATTCTGAGATTTCTTTAGATATAAATCTATCAAATTTCAACTCTGTTTTGTTTTATTTTGACATGGACAATGATGATAATGATTTTGAGCAGCACATAAGTTTAGATTTAGAAGAAAATTGGATAGAATTGAATAGTTTAATTAGTAAAAATATAGTTGAATGAAAGAGGAGACTTTACTACATAGACAAATTCACCCAAGTTGGATTCAAAATGATACTGTATCTTCTCAAGCATTTTTGGCTGAAAACAGTATCGCATCTCTATCTTTCACACCATCAGAAAAAGACAACAATAAATTATCCGTTTATAACGGTGAAAAATTTAATCCTGAAGATTCCTTCATTCATTTTACAAAAAATTTCAAATCTGCAGGAGTTTTATCTATTAGTATTGACGAAGTCAATACTGTTGGAGAATTAACCGTACAAGAAGACAATGATCCTTTTAGCGGACATTCAGTAATTAATTTTTCAAACGTAACTTCTTCAACTCAAGTAAAGAAAAAGTCTAAAAAATTAAAAAACATGGCTGTAAAAAGAGGCTGGACTCATAAAGAATAGTATTTCTTTTTCATAACAAGCAATTTTTATCACTCTTATTCTGGAAAAAATGTATTTCAAGCGGAAATATTTTTATTATTACACAACTGATTAATTACCTTTATAATAGATCAAAAGTTTTTCTTTAGATGGAGTGCAATTTAAATTCCACAACATTTATCCAATTGAACAATAGTAAATCATTTAAGCTTTTTTGCCCATAATCCATCCGGACGCAAAGTCCCGAAACATTTGAAACCATATGGAATTAGAGAATATAAAAAATATAAAAGCGCACGAGTATTTAGAATTCAGAAGAAAAATTAACGGAACTGATAATGAAAAGTTTAGAGGGAATTTAAAAGAAAACTATTCTTTATTAGAAAAGTATTGTAAAGATGAAATTGGGAAAAAAGCAACTGTTTTGTTACTTTCAGAAAAACACAACTTACTTCAAAATGACGAAATCGTAAATGCAGTTAAATCTATTATAGAATTGGATTACATCAAAAGTAACAATTTTGATTTTAAGGTAAATCCAGATATAAAAAATGCAACAGATTTTTTAAGACATATTCTGTTGGGCGTTGAAATTGAATCCAACTTTGCCCATAATGGATCAAAAGCAATTCTATATTTACTGCAACAAATTAGAGATAATATAACTCACAACGGAAAATTTGAGCTTGATGATGAGCAATTCGAAAGGAATTATCAATTTGTTAAAGCTGGCTCTGAAATCTCAGATAAAATCATTGAAATGCTAACAAGTTCCAGTTGCTAACATACATCCTAATTTATTAAAATTATCATTTTTTATTTTCATTTAACCAAAAATACTCGTTTTCCTAACTTACAAACATATAGAAGCATGAATGTTTTTGCAGTAATTATCTCGCAGATATGAGTAAACAAAAAGACAAAAGACAGATTTTATTTGATTTATACTCTAATCAGTTAAAAAACTTAAATGAGTTAGGACTTTGCGAAATAGATTTAATATTTGAAAACACATATATATGCCCTATATGTTTTAAACAGTTTTCAGAAACAGATCTAGACACTTCTAAAGAAAATTTCTTAACTCTCGAAGATGCACCTCCAAAATCTTTAGGAGGCAAAGCAAATACCTTAACCTGTAAAAAGTGCAATAATGAATCTGGTCACATAATAGATTTTCACTTGGTTGAAAAACTTAGAGAATTAGATATTCATTCTTTTTTGCCAAACACAGGATCAAAAGTAAATTTGACACATAAAGGAGTTAAAGTTCAAGGAATTGTAAAAGTCAGTGAAAAAGGTATCATTACTATAACACATCTTAAAAAAACTAACAATCCAATTTATTTAAAAGAATATATTACCAAAACAAAGAAAGATGATATTACTGAATTAGAATTTCCTGCTTCAAGAGTGGATTTTAAAAAATTTGAAATTGCTTTGTTGAAAACTGCTTACATTTTAGCATTTGAGAAATTTGGTTATCCATTAATTTTAAGTAAGGCTTTTGATATAATTAGAAATCAATTGCAAAATCCAGATGATCATATTTATCCTAATGGTTTTTGGACTACTCAGTCTGTTTTCAATAAAACTAATAAAGGTGTTCATTTAATAACAACCGAAGGTTTTGAAGGTTTCCAAGCAATTTTTATATTGGAAACTGGAAACAATTCTTTTGGATATGGTGTTTATTTACCAAGTTCTGAAAAAACTTTATTTCAAGTTGTCGAAAAACTTAAAGAACAGAAAGCAGGTTTTATTCTTCGTTATGAATCTTTTTATGAATCTGATTATTTAAGTGATATAAGCAATCAAAAACTTTGTGCTGATTTTATGAAAAAAAGAAATACTTAAATAACAGTTACTATTACAAATCTCTAAATATTTTAATGTAATTACTATTTCTTAAATATTTGCATTTTAGAATTACCATTTTGTAAAAGGTGGTTCAATTTACCTCCTCCTCGACATCAAAAAGATTCAAAACTTTATTGTCTCGTATTTGATCAATGCATATTGCTGTCTATATCAAACGGATTCTTATTCATCTTAATATCTTATTTAATTTTATCACAAAGTTCGGGAATCGCCTGCGGGCGCTAGCAAAAAATTCCCCCATAAATGCAGGATATAAATCCTGCTTTATTGCGTTGCTTTTTGCGCTTGCTAAGCGATTACCGGTAGATGTTCCATAATTAATTAAAATATAGAAATTATGGAAACTTTAAATCAAAACTGGCAGACTGTATCTGAAATTGAACTGATCTACAAAACTAAAGTAAAAAACTCTGAAAGACCACAAATTAAATCTTCAAAAGACGCTTACAAAGTGGTTCTTTCAGCTTGGGATTATAACAAAATAGAATTTTTCGAGCAGTTCAAAGTATTATTTATGAATCAAGCTCATAAGGCACTTGGGATTTACGAAATTTCTTCCGGAGGAATTACAGGAACTGTTGTAGATCTTAGATTAATATTCTCAGCAGCTCTTAAGGCAAATGCTACATCTTTAATGATTATTCACAACCATCCTTCAGGAAACCTTACAGCCTCTGAAGCAGATAAACAGATAACTCGAAAAGTAAAAGAAGCCGGAAGGCTTCTTGATATCACATTATTGGATTCATTAATAATATCTCCAGAATCCTATTATTCCTTTGCTGATGAAGGCGCTTTATAAGCGCCTTACATTATCAATTTCTAATATGGAGTATAAAGATGATCTTTCAATGAAACTATTCCACGCTTTTTATCTAGTTTACATTAAAAAAAATACTGATATTTGCAGTGTAATTTAATTAAAATTCGCAGTACACTATTTAGAATTTATGATTCGTATAAAATGATGTGAAAGCTTAAATCCAGAGGGATTACCTAATATAGGGCTTGGAGCCTCTTTCTCCGCGAAGGCCCGAAAACAAAGGAAAAACAAGATTTTCAAAGTTTTCAAAAAAGCCTAAAAAAAGCGTTAAACCCTGCAAATCCAACGATTTGCAGGGTTTTTTCTTTTATACCGCTTTTCAATATTTATAAAATCGAACAAAAACTTTGTGGCGCATTCGTGGCGCATTTTTAAAGTTCAAAGTTGCGCCACAAAATTTCATCTTAAGTCCCGATATCAAAGGGGTTAAGCACGTTTACATCTTGTTTAAATGAGGTTATAATTCTACATTTACTAATCTAATAAGTTGAATTATGCTAGAGAACAGCTTTGGGTTGATTTTCTTTTTGAAAGCACCCCGACACAATGAGAGTAACATTAGAAGTGTCTATTTCAGGATAACCGTTGACGGAATCCCGAAAGAAGCATCCACCAGACGCCAGTGGGACACTGAGCGCTGGAACAAGAAAACCGAAAGAGCAACAGGCACAAAAGAAGATGCCAAGTCGCTGAACTTTTTTCTGGATTCACTCACTGCGAAAATCCATGAAATCAAATCCGAAATTATGTACACCGGAAAACCCATAACTTCCCAAAAGATTATGGATCATGTCATGGGAAGAATAACTCCCAGAGCAAGGGTGCTGGAAGAATTTCAAAAACACAATGATGAAATGAAAGCCCTGATTGGCAACGGATATACAGAAGCCACATTAGAGAGATTCAATATCACTAAAAATCACGTAACGGCTTTCATTAAATTCAAATACAATACCAGTGATTTTGAATTTGCTGATTTAAATTTTGAATTCATAAAAGACTTTGAGTTCTATCTTCGTACCGTAAGGAAATGCGCAAATAATACCACACTTAAATACATTTCCAACTTCAAGAAAATTGTAATACGAGCCATCGATAAAGAAATCATTATCAAAGATCCATTTAAGAATTTTAAGGGAAAGAAAACTAAAATTGTAAAGAAGCCTATATCTGCAAAAGAATTGGCTGAACTGGAAAGACGCGTATTTTCGACTGACCGGCTTAATACCGTGCGCGATATTTTTGTTTTCCAGTGCTACACGGGACTTGCTTACATTGATGCATTTCAGCTCCGGAAAGCTGACATAAAAGATGGTGTTGACGGAAATCAGTGGATTTTATCTGAGAGGCAGAAAACAAATTCTACGGCAAGAATCCCGCTTCTTCCAAAGGCGATCGAAATTCTTGAAAAATACAAAGATCATCCGGTTTGCATTAAACGCGGAACTGTACTGCCGGTTTCTTCTAATCAGAAAATGAATGAATACCTAAAGGAAATTGCTGCATTATGCGGTTTTCCATTCACGCTCAATACACATATGGCACGCAGAACATTTGGAAGCACGGTAACATTAAATAATAATGTCCCAATCAATGTGGTAAAGGAAATGCTAGGACATTCATCAGTTAAACAGACGGAATCTTACGCTATTACCGAGCAAGCCACTATAGGCCGGGAAATGACATTGCTGAATAAAAGACTACACCCTGAAAAAACTGAAATGTCACAGGAAGATCTAACGGCACTGATCAGACTAGAGAATGAATTAGAATTAATTAAACAGAAATATAAGATACCATCCTCTTAGAATATAATCGCTAAAATAATTATATAAAAAGAACGAGGTTATCTCAATTATGAGATAACCTCTTTTGATATAATTCAACTTCGCTTCTATAACCAGGATGATAAGAAGGCATATACTTAATATAGCCCAAATCCTGAAGCTGTTTGAAATATTTATGATAAGTGGGCAGTGTATTGATATGTGACAATAACATGATCTTACGACGGCTGACTTTAATTCTCTGCTTCTCTCCCTGCCTGTAGCCTAAACTTAAAATTGCATTTAAAATAGCCAAATGCCATACGTTGAGCTGCGGATCATCCATATAAATAGATAAGCAATCTATGACTTGGAGTTCGGTCATATTATTAATTTGACTCATCTTTGAAAAGTTTTAGCAGATCTTCTTTATTGTAGTAGTACGAGCCAAGAACCTTTTTAAACCGGATTTTCTGTGTCATTCGAAGATTTTGAACCGAACCTGCAGAAATATCAAGCAGTTTCCGGACAGCTTTACTTTTTAACCATTGGGGTTCCGACGATTCTTTTTGTTGAGAATTCTTTTCTTTAAATATCATTTGTATTTTATCCAGTAATAGAAGACCAAACTGCCTTAGATCTTCCTTTGTAACAATTTCTTCCATAACATCTTTATTTATGATTCTAAATGAAATAAATACTGCTCCTTCTATTTTTATTTTTCGTTGGAACATAAAAAAGGTATCCGTATTCATGCAATTCACGCATGCACTTATGATATGTCTTAGGTGACATAATTTTGGCAATCTTTTGAATTTCGATGCTGTATGCTTGTATTGGGTTTATAAAACCTCTGTTCGCGCGAAATTGAAGCAGGGCAGCAAAAATTGCAATGTGAGTTGTACCTATTCTGAAGTCGTTGTCAATTGCCTGAAAAAATCCCGATAAAAGTTTAAGATTTTCCATAACTATATAGATTTTTAAACATCACATGTGATGCGACTTTTTTGCGGTCTGAGTCTCAATATTCTGCTGTGATTTTAGCAGCGGACTAATTTTACAGCCGTTTTTAATTTCTGTCAAACTAACTTTCTGCATCCTGTCGTTATAAAAAGTCAAGGTCTTAAAGCGTGGATTTGCTTCCAAAAAAACTTTCATTTCTCTGCCTTGAATCAGAAGCACTGCTTCTTCCCTCCTGCCCTTTTTCAAAGAATCGGCTAAAGATTCGAATTTCTCATAGTCATCATTTTTAAGAGGAATTAATCTTAAAGCATTGCTGACATTATATCCATACGCTTCCGGAAATTCATGCATTCGATAATTGTCATTAAGGTCTTTATCGTAGAAGTTAAACTGTTTCCAAGTTCCACTCTTAAGAACAGCTCTTCCTGCAAGCATTTCGTATGCCTCTGCTGCGTTAAAACTCTCAGATTTTTCATTCGTAAAGTAGTGAGTACTGCGGCTAGATGGTGACGAATCCGTATCTAGACTAGATCTGAATCCATCAAACTGGTAAGCCCCCTGTGCATCTTTTACAAATTGCAGTGAATGTTCAAGTCTTTCATTTTCTGAGATGTGATAAGAAACGGAAACAGAAAAATTTAACTGCTGTTCCTGTATATGCTTCAATACTTTGCCGTAAGCCTCATGAAAACCGCTTTTTATAAGCTGTTCCTCTAAAGTCTTCTTGTTTAATTCTAGATCTCTAACATAATCACGTTTATCTATCCTTTCAAAAACAACAGCACTAATCGCTTCATTTAAAAGCCGCTCAATGATATTAGGATAGACCTGACGCCTCAATTTATTATATTCATGCTTAAGAAATCTCAAAGTTATTTTTTCGTCTAGTGCTTTCGTCTTTTTATATTTAAAAAGGAGCATCTTAAAAAATTTCAGTTTCTCTATGCCAAAAGAGCGTTCTATCGGTGGGCTGTTTTGAAATAAAAATTTTAATTTTTCTTCCTTGGACATCCACAATTTTATCTCGTTTTCTACTCTATTGTTTTCAGAAGACATAGCTGATTCTTATTACTTCAGATCCTTAAACCGATCTGCCCGCTTTTTTTGAACGGGAGTTACTGTTCTTTTCCTTCTGAGAGGGCTCATCATCGTTATTACTCTGGCTGTTATCTTTCTGCTTTGACTCAGCCTTTTTTTCCTCCTTGCTTTCGCGATGATTAATTCGCTGTTTATAGCCGTCGTAGACATTCAAAGTTTTAAATTGCGGGTTTGCCTCTACGTACATCTTGCTTTCCACGCCCGCTACAACAAAAGTTACAGACTGCAGGTTTCCTTTTTTTAGCGAGTTTAAAAGATCATCTTTGTACTTTGGAGTATTGAGTTCTTTAATTGAATGTTTCTCAAGACTTGCTTCCAGATCGTAACCGTAATTTTGGTGGTAGTGATCCAATTTGAAGTTTGAATTGCCGTCGCTTTGTTTGAAATTTAATTTCAGCCACGCGTTATAAACTTCCCCTTCCCTGGTTTTCAGGTCTTTATTTACCGAGCGGCCTTCCATTAAATTATAAGCTTCTTTAAGGGTAATATTACTGCTGTTGTTATTAATATAAAAAGTCTGTTCCAATCCTTGTTTGGAATCTTCTTTTTTAAGGTTAACCTGATAGGAATTAAAAAAATACAAATCGCTTTGATCTGATTTTTTAAAATTCAGCACTGCAGTCATGGAATCTGTTCCATAGACACCTTCCTTCATAAGCTTAAATTCTGTTTCTCCTTTAAGCATTTTCTCCTTCAAGTCCTGGTCGAACGTTTCTCCAAAGCCGGTATATTTCAGCTGATCTTTCAAGAATTCTAAATTTTTCTGATTCATGACAATTATTTTTTTAGTTATTACTCATTTATAAGCTGTTTAGAACATCCAGATTTATCAAATCGATATTCTTAACATCTATTTCTATATGCCTGCCGCCATTTTTTTCAATAAGCTGTATAGTGAGGTATTTCTTTTCGGGGATCGTAAATTTGGATACGGCATAAACTATATTCACTTCAGATTTGTCCGGAATTACAGAAGAGACAGAAGTTGAATACAGAGGTATTACCTCTATTTCCTGAGAGGCTGTTCGCTTTGATTTCTTGCGGTCCCTTATAAAAAACCTCAGCTGGTCTATCTCATAATTAATTTTTGAATTATTGCCCAGCAAAAGCCTGAAGTACAATATATCCTGATGAATGAATATACCGGTAACATTCATTTTTACTTCAAATCTTGAACGTTTTAGTCCTTCTAATTTTTTCTTTTTAGACAAAGCAAGGCCGGCATAGTGCTCAATTTTCTTTTGATTATCGTTCTCCATTGAAAACAAAATATTCCCACTTACAGCAGCTATATTATCAGCGTTAATATTTAAATCAGGACATGATTCATCATAGTTCAGAACAAATACATACAGTCTATTGTCAGCTGTCACTACAGTGAGGTTAGTCTGATTGAAATTCTCTTTTGCCGCTTTGACCAGTAAAATATTCTCAACTCCTTTGGCTTTCTGCATTAAAACATCCGGACTTCCCTTGTCGATACTTTTAATAGCATATGGAAAAACGATACTGGTAGTTTTAGAATATCCTATCTGAATATTCTTAAATTCTTGTTGATTCAAACTAATTTTTTCATTAATAAACTGCGCATAGCCTGACAGCATTGTCAGCAAACAGCATAACATAAAAGTCCAATTTCTAATTTTCATCTTTTAATTTTTTAATTATTCAAATTCTTTTGTTTCTCGTCATACAGCAGTACCTGATAACCGGCTTTAACAACCACTTTAATCAGTTTCACTTTTTTACTCATCAGGCTCTTTGCTGCTTCAATTCCCATTCCTACTGCCTGCGCTCCCCAGGAATCTGTAACTCCGGTAAGCCCTAAGGTCTGAATAGATCGGTCAGCCGAAGCCTTGGCGACATCCCTGTTGATAGCACCTGGAATATAAATACCGTCAATACCGTCGATATCATACACTGCTAATTCTACGGGATATATTGAATTTCGAAACTGAATGTTGTTGATTTTTACTTCCAGCCTTTCCCCTTTTAAAAATGCAATCCCGTATAAAAATGTGTTTTTCGGAATCATAGTGCCTTGCAGAAATATATCACTGCTCAGTCGGAGCTTCATCACTGATCCGTTGACAATGGTCTGAGTCTCGTGGATCACAGCCTCTATTGAATTTTGCTGCTGTTCCTGCTGCAGATTCTCATCAGCAGAATAAAAGGAATTACTCTTTAAAGAGCTCAGAGCAGTTTTATCCGGCTGAAGCGATGTTGTATTATTTTCTTCTTTATTACGGTTAACCGTAAAGATTTTTCCTTTTTTATTATCTGAAGACTGTTTTAGTCTTTCCTGCACACGAGATGGATGCTGAATATCCAGTATATTCTCAAGCATTCCTCCCAGCTGTTTGAGTTCCGGGTCAGGTTCCTGGGATTCTCCCATCTTGCTCATCATTTGCTCTAAGTTCTTTACCTCATCAGAAATTCCTTTTGATGATCCGTAGTTTTCAAACTCTCTCATGTCCTGACCGTAATGGTCTGGTATAGCAGGCTGGGTGATCTCTTTTTGAAGCGCCTGCAGTTTTTCGTAAACTTTCTGCTCGTTCCTATTTTGAAATGATGACGAATTAAAACCTGTTTTGCTTTTTTGAAATCGTTGAACTTCAAAATCGGTATCTGAAAACTCTCCTATAGATTCTTGTACTGTTTTTTGATTGGAATAATTAGGATCCTTTTTGATCTGTTCCTGAAGCTTAATAGAATCTACTGCTGCCTGATCATAATAACTCATTTTATCAAGTGCTGAATCTTCTTTAAATTTTGGAAGAGGCAGATTAAAATTAAATCCCTTTTTAATTTCATCTTTTCCTCCCATCGCTTCCATTTTTCCTCCTCCCAAATTGTAAAACAGAATAGTGATGAAAGGAAGTGTTATAAGAGGCAGAACCAAAAGCATTTTTCGCTTTTTGGATTCTTTGGGTGATATTATTTTATGTTCCATAATTTTACTTTTTAAAATTGATAGTTCTAATTTTTGAAATGACAGCTGTCTTTTGAGCGGTTGGAAAATCACTTTCTGAAAATGCTGTATAAATGTTATAGATAAAGTAACTTCCTGTTAGAATGGTAAATGAAATCAGAAGGCAGATAAGCTTTCTTCTGGAAAGACCATTTATCAGTACATCCATTTTCTGAGCCCATTTTGTCTGTGCAGAATGATAATACCTGTGATACACAAAAGGCGTTTTCTGTTTTTGGAATAGTGATTTCATAGCCGTCTATTTTCTATTCTCAACGGTTAGATCTTTGTTTTCGATGGTATTGAAGCGTTCGATTAAAAAGCCGTGGGGATTATTATCGCTCCTTGAAACATTGCGAAAACTTCCCTCTGTTACAAGGTTTCTTTTCAAAATACTGGTTGTTCGTATAATATTCTGTTTTGCAAAACATTTAAACCGGTACGGATATTCACGGGTATCAATCGCGATACTGTCAATCTGAATGGTCTGGCTGATATTGCCCGAGATAATTCCAGAGTAAAAGCCATTTTCTTTCAGGTCATCATAAATCCGTTTGGCACTGTCATCAGCCAGATAAAGCGCTTTTGTAACATTGGTTTTAATCACTTTATCATCGGGATCAAGGGTAAAGAAAAACTTGTGAAAGGTCTTTACATGATCTCTTGCTTCCACCTGTACATTATCCTTTCTCTCTGATGCGTAAGCTTCAAGCGCTTTTCCATTTGCCAGTATATAAACCTTATCCTGCATCTGGGTTACCGACTCAAAACTTTTGTAAAGTGTATAACAGCATATCATAATACATCCCACAATAACCAGCATCGTAAAACCTCTGACATATTTAAAAGCGGTATCAATATTTTTCATTTTGGTAAACATGAGAAGATTTTTTTTGATTATTTTGAATTCCCTTTAAGCCTGTCGCTCATATAGTTTCCTTTCTCCTCAAAATAAGGAGCACTTCCGGTCGATGATGACATGCTTTGAGACATCAGTCCTGCTGCATTTCCCATTGAATCCAGCACCATACCGGCTCCTATTGATGTTTTGGAAATTACTGAACTGGTTGAATTACTAAAGAGTCCGGTAACTTTCTGACCTAAGGCGCCTCCTCCGGCAGCGTGGACTATATAGTTGGCAACCGATGGAACGGTAAAATACCCTATGATTCCTATAATCATAAAAATCAAGTAAGACATATCGGTCCTGCTAAAAAAGGTGTCTCCTGTAGCCTGCACCTGGGACAGATCCAATTTTAGCATCAATTCCTGAATTTTCCCTATAATACTTCCAAAGATATTGGCCACTGGAAGCCAGAGATAAATGTTGATATATCTCGCCAGCCATACCGTGAGTGTATGCTGAAATCCATCAAAAACCGCTATTCCAAATACAAGAGGTCCCAATATTGATAACACCACCAATTGAAACGTCCTGAGCGTATCAATACATAGTGCAGCAGCTTCAAATAAAACTCTTAGCACTTCACTCATAAATTCCTTGACAGAATTTCGAAAATTATAGGAAGTTTTTTCCATTGCAAATTTGACGTCGTTGCCGATTCCTGCCAGCATGCTCTCATTGGACGGATCTTCATCATGGGTGTACTTATACCATTTATCCCTATCCCCTGTTCCTGTTGCACCGACATACATTTTCCATGGATCAGTTTCCTTTATTGCCTTTTCCTTCTCTTTCAGAAGAACTGCAACAGCATTATTGGATCCTGTAACCATAGCGGCAGTAGCTGTAACTGTTGGTTTCATCACGCCGTTGATAAGCGCTAATACCGAAGGGAAAATCATTATACAGAATCCAATCACAAAAGGTCTGAAGAGCGGATAAAAATCAATGGGTTCGGCGTTGGCAATATGTCTCCATACTCTCGAAGCTATATACCAAATCGTTCCGAATCCGGCTATACCTTGCCCAACCGCTAAAAGATTACTGCATAACGGCATCATTTCATCATACAACTGTTCCAAAACAGAGTGAAGGCTCTGCATATTATCTCCAAGTACTTGTGCATGGATAAAAAAAGGCATTAAAAATGCGACGGTTATCAAAAGAACCGTTTTGTAAGATTTAAAAATGTCCATCGTTTAGTTTTTTAGTTACTGAAGTTCTTTGGAAGCATAAACATCCTTCGCTTCTTTTGCTCTTTGCAGTGCCAGCACATTTGATGTTGCATTAAAGTTTCTGAGAAACAAAAGCTTATCCTGCATCTGCAGATAAATATCATCTACCGCTTGGAGCCTTTCATCATCAGACATCCTGAGTTTATCGGCTGTTACAACCATTGTGAGTTCATCAAGATTTCTTAAACTCTGGCTTAGAAGATTTCCATAAACCTTTTCAAAATAGTTGATTTCTTTTTCGCTAAAGTTGCCACTCTTTACGAAGCGATTTAGTCCATTTTTACTTTCCTTCATCAGCAGCATCTGAAAATTTATGATATCCCCAACTCTTTTATAATTTTTTACAACAGGGCTCACCTGCATAAGGGCATCGAGGAAAGTTTTATGCAGGCTGAAATTTCCCTCAGACAGATCTTTTACTGTTTTATAGCCACCGGAAAGAAGCTCATAACCCTTTTTCATATCGCTCAAGATCTTTTTAAACTGGGAGAGTTTTTCAATATTTAAGATTAGCTGCTGAATCTCTGCTGATTGTGCATTTGCTTTGTGGGAAACAATTGTCATTGAGACTGTCAATATTAAAATCAATATTTTTTTCATCGCTTTTTATTTTATAATCCGTAGATAGTTCCTGCATTCTGGGCATCTCCTTTTTCATGAGTTTTTGATAAAGAGAGAAGTTTCGCTTCATTGCTGAAAGACAAACAGAAATTATAATCCTCCAGCATCATTTTGTGCAGCGCATCAATACGCTCGATCCTTTGGTCATCTTTAAGCTCCAGTTTTGAATCGGTAGTAATAATCAAAAGCTGGTCAAGGGTATCGTTGCAGTTCTCAAGAAGTCTCTCAAAAGAACGCTCGATGTAATCCAGTTCATTTCCGTGAAATAAATCACTTGACTTAAGATCACTATAAGTCCTTTTACAGATTTTCATTATTTTAAACTGCATAGAGAGAATCTCAGCTGTCTTATAATAATTCTTAACCTTTAGATTAATCTTTAGAAGCGACGTAAAATAATTACTATGAAGATTAACTTCTCCCCTTTTTGCATCGCCAATAAAATTCAGTCCCTTGGATACAACTGAATATCCTTTCCTGGCGTAGTCAATATAAACCTGAAGAGCAGCAATCTGCAAAAGCAGTTCCTTTCTCTGCTTGGCCTGCGCCTGAATTCCCTGATGAAAAAGCAGCACTATCAAGGATATTGAGATCAATTTTTTCATGATATTTTTATTGAATTACGGAATTCCGTAAAATTGTTTGACCTGATTTACATCTGCTTCTGTCTTGGCCCTCTGAAGACTGAGCATCACATTCTGCTGATTAAAAAGAGTGAGATCATCATAATTGGAATCAATCTGATCTGCAGCTTTATTAATTATTTCGAGTCTTTTCAGATCGCTCATCTGCGTGCTGAAGGAATCCAGTACTAAAAAGATCTGATCAATATTTTTCATACTTTCTTCCAAAATACCCGAATAAACTCGCTCCATATACTGAATCTCATTGTCTTTAAAATGAGTATCCTGTTTGAATAAATTCCAGGCTCTTTCATATTCCTCCACCAGTTTAGTCTGTTTCTTAGTAATATCTTTTATCCTCTGGTAAAAGGTTATAATTGATTTCACCTTTGCCAGTTCTTCATAATAGCCTTTATACAATTCTTTCTGCTTTTTAGTCCAGTCCGAAATTTCATCCAGTTTTAACTTGGAGAGGACATTTTCAATCTTCTTTTGTGCATTTTGAAGCCAGATCGTTTTATTCTGCAATTTTTGAATCCTAAGGTCAATAGCTTTTATCACTTTTTTGGTGACCGCTTTTACAATTTCCAGTATGGGCAGTGCAGCTGTCTTTTCTACCGGCCTTGCCGGCGTGCTGATTAGCAATAGACAGATTATGCACGTAATTATTTTTGCTTTCATTTTTTCTTTTAATTAATTTCCATTTCTCATATCGCGGGCCATAGCAGCGATTCCTTTTTTGATGTCGCCACCGAACTTTTGGGCATAGGCATTCATTTTCACTTTCTCGCTTTCTTCGGTTGTATAGGCCAAATATTCCTCAATTGAAACTTCTGTTCGGTACACTTTTGAGAGCATACTTCCCAGCGAAATAAAGACTTCCTTGTATTTCTTATCAGGATCATTCGCTTTATTAACCGATAACACAAGTGCCTTTTCTTTTTCGGTCAGTCCCAGCAGTTCCTGTATCTGATCAAATTTATTTTGATACTTGCTTTGGTCCAGCAGGATCTTGCAGTCACTGTTATTGATAATGGCCTGTTTGACAACTGGCGATGAAATAATATCTTCAACCTCCTGAGTAACTACAATAGCCTCCCCAAAGAATTTCCGCACAGTCTTGAACAAATACTTAATATATTCAGACATCCCTTCTTTGGCAATCGCTTTCCATGCTTCTTCAATCAGGATCATCTTACGGATGCCTTTGAGCTTTCGCATTTTGCTGATAAAAACTTCCATGATAATGATCGTTACCACAGGAAATAGAATCGGATGGTCTTTGATATTATCCAGTTCAAATACGATAAACCGTTCCTTTAATAGTTCCAGATTTTCTGTGGCATTTAATAGATAATCAAACTCTCCTCCTTTGTAATATGGGCGGAGTACATAAAGAAAATTGTTTACATCAAAATCCTTTTCTTTCACCTTATCGCCTTCCAATATCTTTACGAAATCATCTTTCAGGAAGTCGTAAAAGCTGTTGAAGCATGGGAAGAGATTGGAGTTCAAATCCAGTTTTTCATAATACAGCTGAAGCGCATTTGATAAAGCAACATACTCGCTTCGATTAAAAGTTTCATCGTCTTTTTTCCAAAGTGCCAAAAGCAGTGTTTTAATGCTTTCTTTTTTCTCGGTATCCAGAGTATCTCCCTCCGATATATAAAAAGGATTAAAGCGGATCGGGTTCTTCTCATCGTAAGTGAAATAGTACCCGTTAACCATATCGCAGAGACCTTTGTAACTATGTCCAACATCCACCAGTACAATATGGGTTCCCTGCTCATAATAGCTTCTGACCATATGATTGGTAAAAAATGATTTACCGCTTCCCGAGGGTCCGAGTATAAATTTATTTCGGTTGGTGCAGATTCCCATTTTGACAGGCTCATCGCTGATATCCACATGAACAGGCTTTCCCGTTAGACGGTCACCGAGTCTTATTCCAGTCGGACTTAAAGATGACCTGTAACTTGTTTCCATATTTAGGAAACATACGGCCTGTTCGGTGAAAGTGTCAAAAGTATCATTCATTGGAAAGTCAGCTGCGTTTCCCGGCATGCCTGCCCAGAAAATCTGTGGAGCCCCGACTGTTTCCTGCTTGGCAGCTGCATCCATCTGAGCCAATGCTGATGATACTTTGTTTTTAACATCCTTCAGTTCTTCTTTGTCTGTGCTCCAAGCCAGCACATTAAAATGTGCTTTGACCGGAAGTCTCTGCTGGGATACTGCTTCGTTCAAAAAATCATTCGTCGCATCCCTGGCAATCATGTTCTCCCTGCTATATGCCGATAAAGACTGAAGCCTTAATCTTTTGCTTTCCAATTTTTGAATAGTCTTCTGGGCATCTTCTATAAACAGATATTGATTATAAATATGATTGCAGGATAAAAGCTGTCCAAGAGTGGATGCAAAACCGACACTGAATTTAGTTTTATCGGTGGAATAACGATCAAAATTGATTCTCGAACCGCACAACGCCGGCAGATCAGCAGCATCCCCAAGCGTAAAGAGCTGGCAGTGTTTATCGCCGACCGCTAAACCTTCATCAAATTTGATGTCTTTAAACACAAATGAATCGTCGCTCTCTGATAAAAAACAGTACTTTTCAATCAGTCCTAATTTTCTGCTTTCACTTTTAAGTGAATCATTTTTCATTCGGGTAAGCTTCACAAAACCGCCGTCTTCCAAAATTCTTTTAAACTGTCCTGTACAGTCAATAAAGTCCTGTAACAGTTGTGCTTTTAGAGTTTCTTCCGGCACAATTGAACGTCGTAAAAGATTTGAAAAAAGGGAGCTAGAATTTTTTCTTCCCTGTGGCTTCTTAGTCAGCATGATGTAACAGGAATGATCCAAAAATGGCCTTTCATTAAAAAACCGCTCACTGCTCCGGGTTAAAAAACTGCTGTCATCACTTGTAAAATCAGCTTTGTGGCTCTTTTCTAAAAACCAGTCCTGCTTATGAAAAACGCAGAATTTGGGAAGCACCTTTATAGCTTTTATCCAGGACTGATGAAAAGCTTCATACTCCTGATCAGACAAAGTAAAAATCTCAGGCAGCTCAGCCTTGAACACAACCGTTACATCTCCGTGCTTTGATAAAATACAGTCATGCTCCACCGCCATAATCGGCAGTAAATCTTCCATCCTCTTCTCCATCTCCCTTCATTTTAATCGCTAACGTTCTATAGCTATATCTTTATAAAAACAACTCTGCTGTAAATTTTTATACATTTTGGAACCTGCTTTTTGGCCAGGGCCTTCATCATACCGTATTCCCCGTACTGATTACTCATTTTGTATATTTTGAAAACAAGAAATGTACCTGCAGTCCCGATAAAACCAACACACAATAATGAAGGCAGACCAATAATGTACATCACTGCAAAAAGAATCATAAGCGATACAACACCTCCGCCCAAATACCAGATGTACTGAGCTTTTAAGCCTTTAAATTCTATACTCTGATTAATTCCTTTGTTGATCTGGTAAACACTATTACTCATAAGATCTAATGTTTAAACCCCGAAGAAGGATTTAATTACTGTGGCTACCACAACTAGAAACACACAGCTGCCGAACCAGGCGGCGGCTACTTTACCTGTATCAGGATCGCCCGCATTCCATTTCTGATAAACCTTAACCGCTCCTATAAGACCCAGTATAGCACCAACAGCATACATAAGTTCTGTACCTGCATCAAAATAACTCCTTACTTTTTGGTTCGCCTCGTTAATTCCGGCTACACCATCCTGCGCATAAATTCTCGTCTCGTATACTAACATCAAGGCAAGAATGCAATACGACATTACTTTTTCTTCATCTAATTCCTTTAATTTCCACCAGCATTTTCTCATCACACATCATTTTTAAAGTTCATATCAATTTTAAAAAGCAGAGGAATATCGCCGTTGCAACTCTTTTTCCTGTCACATAAAGCCATACCGCACCAGAGAGAACAGGGATTATTCCTCCGCTGAATTTTAGGAAATAGTCTCTTCCCACAGCATATCCGCTTCGGCAAACGTTAAATAGAACGGCGGGTGCTTTTCGCTTTCAGAGACTATTAGATTATTTATATTTTCCCGTAAAGAGGAGATCTTCACGTAGGGGTACTCTTCCAATACAATCTTAAGATAATTTTGAAATTGTTCTTTTGATAAGTTCATTTGAGAGCTTTCTTGTACTGCTTGTACTATACGATTGGAAAGTTCCTCGGCATCTTCTAAAGTATCAAACGATTCTGAAATAGAGGAAGACAAAGACTTTTGTTGTCTCTGGCTTTCAACTTTGTTAAATGCTTTTTTAAATAAAGGAAACTTGAGTTTCTTTTCTCCCGAGAAAAGTTCCCTTAAATCCTTACTATAAAATTTTAGTATTAATACCAAATACCAAATCAATAGTAATATACCCACGGCAGCGAGGTAGCTGCCCCATGAAACATTTGTAAACATAGTCATCATCATTTATCATTAAACATTCATCTCGTCTATGTAAATCATTATCACAAAATTGGATATGATTCATTCTACAAGTCAAAGGAACGATTAGAATGGAACTCCTACAAGTACAACATTTACTTGTACCTTTTTGTACCCCGAGATGGTGGTGTTCTAAATGATAAAAACAGAACTTTGTACTCTGTAGTTTATAGGAAGAAACTCCTAAAAATAGTAACGTACTACTTTAAGGAGCTGTTGGGTATTACAGAAATGCATGGTTTACTTATTTTTTACGGCTTTTATCAATCTTGAATTACGTTTATCTGCGCTTGCATTCTGCAAAGATAATACTGCCCAAATTGCAGCGGGTATCCAGCCTATTAATGTTATCTGTAAAATAAAACAGAGAATAGCAGTTAAAATTTTTCCTCTCAAAAGAAAGGAAATACAAGGAAAAAATATGGCTATTAGTGTCATCATGATAGTTTCGTTTACGTTTAAAAATTATGTCACGACTGCAACATAAAACTCAGTTATATTATATCCAAATTTAATATTTAATATTTCGCAATCTAATAGGATTCAATTTTTTTAATCATCTTCTCCAGCGTTCGAATAGCCACATTCTTATCACTCTGCTCAGGATTATAGGATTTGCTTCTTACCGACTGATACGATAATTCTGTTTTAAATGCGGTAGACAAATAAGGAACAATTGTCTGAAAAACCAAACTCATTGATCGGGATTTAACCACCCTGGCCTCATCAGCAGCTCTTAATATCAAACCGATCTGATCAGCAGATAAATCACATTGCAGTTTATTTTCCGGCTTTTCATTTTTATTATTTACTTTGAAATTAGAATCTGCTTTTAACTCTATTTGCGTTTCCAAATAAGCAATTTCATATCTAAACCAGCTATCCAGAATGGTTTTAATACTTTCATATCGCGCGTCAAGAGTAATTTTTACATTACAGTTCAGCTGATTATACTCTTTTAGATAAAATGATAATGCAACTAACTTTTCCTGGACTGACAGCAAAGTAGCTACTTTTCTGGAAATGCGACTAATAAGGAAATGAATATAATCCTGACTATTGAAATTCATGCCAATTAATATTTCATCTAGAGATGAAAAAAACGCTGTGCTTTTTTCCAGATTGTCGATTAGCGTCAGGTTCTCCAAAAGTTCTTTTTGATATAAAATCTGTCTAAAAGTGGCCTTATCAGGGGATTTTAGTCTCCTGCCATTCGATAACTCTTCCACAACAATTCCTATCGAAATTTTATCTTCAACATTATTCAGTTCCATTGTTTTGAGCTTTTTTAACTTGAAATTCAATTCATTTCTTGACACTATCAGGTAGGTTACGGGAACCCTCTCATCAAGGCTTAAATACATTGAAAATCTGTTTTCCAGAAATGACAATAGTTCATCAAGGACTTTGATAATCAACTCAGCAATTTGCGATAAACCCGGCATACGGAAATCTTTACTTTTATGATTTTCTACAAGGGTATCCAACAGAAAAATTAAAGTGGAATGATATTTCCGAACCAAAAGCCGTATTTGCCTTTTTTTTGTCAATGCGAAAATTTCGTTTTTAATGCGAACCTGTACTCTTTGTGATTCTTTTAAAACAGTTTCTGAAATGTGTGTCAGATCAGTACCTGATAAAATTTTGATATCTGTTTTTTGGGGATTAAAACTTTGCAATATCAAAGAATCCAGCCATTCCAAAGGATATTTATTATTCATCATTTTAATGTTTTAATTGTAATTAATACAGCGAAAACTAACGACTCTTAAACCTCTCGATAGCATTCGAACGATACTCAGACGGAGTAAACGAAGTGAGTTTTTTAAAGAATCTGCTGAATTCTGAAACGGACGCAAATTCCAGTTCCTCCGCTATTTCTTCAATAGTATATTGTGAATCTTCCAAGAGGGTTGCGGCTTCCGCCAAAACGGCCTCCATAATTATTTTTTTTGCAGTTTTGCCCGTTATCTCTTTTACTGTCTTATTTAGATGATTGGATGTAACTAATAAAACTCCTGAATAAAATTTGACATTATGATGTTTTTTACAATGAATAGATAAAATGGTAAGAAACTGAATCACCATGTTTTCTTTTTTAGAAATATAAGGGGAAGTGATAGCACTATGTTGGGCACAAATCAGCCTCAATTCATACAAAAACAGATGAAAGGCGATACGTTTTAATTCATAATTGAAATCTGTTCTTGCAGTATCCCTGCTGATATAGAAAATGAGTTTATATAGGAGTGACAGTACTAAAAATTCTTTTTCGTCAAGGGCAATTTTTACAGGTTCCTTGCGCACAAAAAAGTAAAAGGAATCTACCAATTCCCTTCTCAGCACAGTTTTAAAGGATGACTCTGAAGAAAAAGAAATTAAAAAGAATTGAAGGCTGTCAGTCTCTTCCAGTATGCTGCATACTATTTTCTGTGGTATAATTAATAAATCGTATTCTGAAAGATTTTCAATTAAATGCTGAAGGCTAATTTTTATAAATCCGCTTTTTATCAAAAGAATGGAGAAGTTTTTAGTCTCAAATGGAGCTTCAAGAGAAGTTCTGACATTCTTTTTTTTGATAATATGGATAACCATCTCGTCAGACAAGTTGAGAAGTTCAATAGTGAGTAGGTCTTTCAGCATACTGCCATATTTAAATCAAGAAAAGGGTTTCTTAATTAATTTTGAAGTAATTTTCCATTAGAATCAATGATGTGCCATACAGATTCAAAGCGCCTGTGATAAACAAAAAGTACTTGACAATTGGGTCATCATTGCCCTTTAGCTCACCACAGATCGAAAAATCCATGATGAGATAAAGACTGGCAAGATTTAAAATTAGGAGTGCCAGGTAAAAAACAGTACAAGGTTTCACTATTAGATGAAAATAAATTTTAAAAAATATCTATTGCGTTATTAATTTTTTAAGTAGTCCAATTATGGTAATATCTGCCACTAGATCGGGTTTTAAAAATGATGCCGCAGGTTTACTACCTGCCGATTTTTCCCAATCCCGGTCCTTTCGCTCTGCTGCAGAATATAAAGAATACCTGGAAATCGAAGCCACTGTCAATAGCGTGTCTTTTTCATCTTCAACAAGTGAGGTGTCATTGTTCAGATTATTTTCATAAGAGACAATAAAACTATGCAATACACTAAATTCCTCTTGTCGCTGCCCCATCAATGCCTGTAAAAAGCTAGTGACATTACTCTTTGCTCCGTAACTAAGGGTACTACTCTCCACAATTGTCATCAGACTGCTGTCAGGATTGTCAATAATAGATTCAACCCACTCATCAGTAAAAGGGATCACTACCCTGCCAGTTAGATTATTCTGGGAAATACTTTTTGAAATAAAATTGAGATAGTCAGTCATTTGTGCGACTGAAGCAGGATCATCATTTTGCTTGAGATACTGTTCCAAGGCCTCATAATATCTTTTTCCCTCTTTCTCCATTCGATTGGATAGATTTTCCGGAGAAATATTTTTTAAACTTGTCACTTCTGCACCAGCAATTTTAGAATCAAGATCTGAATCCTGTGAACAGGAAATTGCTAAAACCAATACTGTTAAACATAATAGAATATTTTTCATGATTGTGGTTTATTAAAATTACCGAGAATTGCTTCTCAGTTCATTTTACCCGGGTAAGCAGAACTTTTATTCAGCACCATGCCAAACATTTTTTGCTTTGAATTCAGGACAAATCTAAAGCTCCAAAAAAAGCCGTACAACACAACTATTGTGGAAATTCTGTACTTCAACTATGGATTTTCCGAGAATCCACACATCATTTTAACAGACCCAACTTTCTATTTTACAATACTTTACATTACATTTGAGTTAACTGCTATTTAGAAGTATTCTCATTAAAGTTTAATCAAACCCTAAATTATGCGTTACCCTATTTATATTTATTTGCTCTTTTTTTTAATTACTTATAGTGTACCTGCCCAAAAAAGTACTACCAACATCCCGGACTCCTTAAAAAACAAATCCTTTGACTATCTGGATGATAAAATTTATGCATTGAGAAAAGACAGTTCTAAGGCTGCTGTCTACCTTTACACCTATTTAGTAAAAGCAAAAAAAGAAGAAAACTGGAAAGAGATTATAAACGGGTATCAAAACCTGTTGTATCACGGACGACCAGAGCAGGAACTTACTTATGCAGACAGCATGATTTTTGCCGGTAAAAAATCTGGCGATAATGCATTAATTGGTTCGGCCTACCTGACAAAAGGAATTGTCTATTATAGTCAGAAAAAGCAGGCTAAAGCACTTGATCATTACCTTACCGCCAATTCCTACATTTCAAAAACAAAAGACGATTACCTCAGATATAAAGTAAAATATCATATTGCCCTGATAAAGTTTTACATCGGATATTATGAGGAAGCTATCTCTTTATTCAGGGAATGTATAGCACACTTCAAGACTACTCAGGCAAGTGAACGACCGTACTTAAATTCACTGCATTGCCTTGGAATAAGCTATAACAAAAACGGAGATTACGGACTCTGTTCCCAGACCAATTCAATTGGCATTGCGGAATGCCTAAGATTGAATAATATCGAAATGAAGGCGTATTTTGTACACTCAGAAGGAATCAATAATTACTTTAAAAACAACTATGGAAAAGCGATCAGGGAGATCGAAGCCAGTTTGCCGCAGATTGATGAAAATAATGATTTTGCCAATATTGCTATTGGCAACTTTTATATTGGAAAAAGTTATTGGGCACTTCATAAAAGAGAAAAAGCCCTGCCTTATTTTCTGAAAGTAGATAAAACTTTTAATGAAAAAGAATATCTAAGGGCTGATCTTCGTGAAGTTTACGAAATACTGATCAAATACTACAAAGGCAAAAATGATCTTAATAAGCAATTATACTATATAGACCAATTGCTTAAGGCCGATGCCTTGTTGTACGAAACCAATAAATACCTGATTGGAAAAGTACATAAAGAATACGATACGCCAACGCTAATTTATGAGAAAGAACAAATTAATGAAGAATTACAGAGGGAAAAGCAATATGATATTATTTTCATTGCTGTAATATCATTTCTTTTTACTATTTCCCTGTTTTTAACCTATCGCCATTATAAAAACAAAAAAATCTATCAAAAAAGATATGATGTTCTGATGCAACAAATTAAAGATAGGGATACAATCACCACAAAAATTAAAAATGACAAATCCCCAATATTTGGGATCAATAGTGAAACAGTCACTGAAATTTTAAAACAGCTTGAAAAATTTGAAAACGATAAAAAATTTCTGGAAAAAGACTGGAATCAGAGCAGTCTGGCAACATATCTCAAAACTAATGTAAAATATCTGGCAAGTATATTATCCCATTACAGAGGTAAAGGTTTTTACAACTATATAAATGAACTCCGTATTGACTATATTATAGCATTACTATACAACGAAACCAAATATAGAAAATATACCAACAGTGCCTTGGCTGAAGAGTCTGGCTTTAGCACTACGCAGCGTTTTGTCTTTGCTTTTAAAGCCAAAACAGGAATTTCAGTTAATTTTTTTATAGAACAAATAAACAAATAAAGTCGGTAATGTAATAACGAAAACCTTCAATGAAATTTTATTAAAGATGATATCAATTTGTATAGAACTAAAAAAACAGGTATAAATACTTGTGAAGAGAATTTATATTTTGATAAAAACAAGAAAAAGTGGTAAGTCATTATTTATCAGCTACTTTTTGTAAAGACCTTTGACTTTTAATTGGATTGTTCAAAAGACGTTTTGCTATCATTGCTTTTAAACTATCTTTTACAGTAACTGGTATAAGGAGAGAATCAGATATAAAGTCACGTTGTAGTATCTCTAATTCCATTTGACTCTCATCTATTTCCAGTTTTTCTTCTTGAGAATAAAGTATGCCGCTACATAGAGTAAAATATAACAATGCTACAATAGATATTGCTGGAATTATTGATCTCCAAATTTGTAGTTCCCTACAACCATATAATTTAAAATTTTTAATTTTAATTACAGAATTCAATTTATTCAGACTATTTTGACTCATTGCTTATACCTTTAATGAATATAGATAAACAGAAAAGTTTCATTTACTAATTAATAAATAAGTAGATGCTTTTTCTTATATTTATTTTCAAAAGTAATAAATAAAATATTACAAATTACAATCCAATTCTTTTTCCAATCTCCATTACTATTTCCGACTAGCGATTTTCCATTTTCTTTTACGCTGTATCCAATTTGTTCCTTTTCAATATTTTCTAATTTGAATATATTTATTTCGCTATAGCCAATTGAGACATCTTCTGCTTGTGAAATGAATTTTTTGAAATTTTCATTCTCGAACAATACATTTAAATTTGGCTTTTCGTTGCTATTAAATAGTCTACTGAAAATATTCATTTATTTTTCGTTTAAAATCAACATTCTTATTGCATTCTGTTCGGTCAAACTGACGCCTAACGTTCTGGCGCTTGGCGAGGTTGGGGAATAAAGATGCGAGATTTTTCGATTAAACACAAATTTTACAAATACAAAACCAACTTTCCATTAAGCCTAAAACCCCAATCTCGCCAAACGGCTGTTAGCGGTAGGCTTTTTAGTCGTTCCTTATTAACACTTGCATAAAATATTCATTTAAAAGTCCTGAACCTTTATACTTTTCAATTACTTTATGTTTTGCATTTTTTTTAGCATTTAGATATTCTTCTGAATTATTATTTTCAGAATTCCCTAAATATGCCATTTCGTATATTTCATTATTTGGTTCAAGTTTTCGAGCTTCAGCTAATAGTTCAAAACTTTTACGTTCATATTCTGTGAAGTTTCCAAATTCGTACGGAAAAATTGACATTGTGTAACCCACAATAAAGTTGAATTCTGGATTTTGAGAAAAAATCGTAAGACCTTCCTCGAACATTTCTTTTAATTTATTTTCTCTTTCAATTTTTTCAGAAAATTCATTTGGCATTTCTTCAATTATTATCCAAAGAAAAAAGAAAAAATATTTCCAAACTTCAAAATCACTTTTGTTTCGAGAATACAAATCAAAATATGCTTGAAAAGCAAGTTCAAATTTTTTACTATTTTCAAGTTCAATAATCTTGTCAAGCTCTTTTCTCATATGATTTTCTGCGATTTTTTGGAAGCTTACCGCTAACGTTCTGGTACTACAGCGGGTTTGGGACTAAATTAAGCCCATTCTTAGGATTTGCCAAATCTTCACAAATACAAAACCAACTTCCCATTAAGCCTATTGCCCAAATCCGTTGTAGTAGCTGTTGGCGGTTCGGCTTTTCTGTTTATTATTTTTTGCAATATTGGCTTTACTTAGTCAATTATAAAGCAATTATATTTTGAAGCGTTTCATTAGTTTGCGCTTTGGGAAATAATATCCCAATCTTGTTTCTGAACATTATAAATCCATTCAGACTCAAAATAATATTTTAAATCGCTATCTGAAATCCATTGATATTCTATTCTTATTTTTCGAATAATTTTTTTTGGAGAAAGTTTTTCAGCTATAGAATGACTTAAAATATTTATATCCGTTCCAATAGTACTTTGAGCATTATCTAAAGGGTAAAGTAATTCGTTCTTGTAATCAGGATGTTCAAATAACAAACTGTCAATGTTGTTTTCACGAGTGTAAAATGTTAGTTTTTTGCTCGTAACAAATGCAGGTGCATTTAATATTTTAATCATAATTACATTCATTGCTGGTACTGCTAAATTGTCTTTATTTAGAAATGAAAAATTTGAAGCAGTTATATAAGGTCTGTAATTTTTATTAAAAGCTATTTTAGCGAGTTCATCTGTTTTTGAAAAAGAGTACCAAGAAAATATGAATGTGAAAATTGAAATTCCAATTGCTACAAATGCTAGTTTATCCGTTGTATTCATATTTTAAAATTATTTTTAGATTTGTTTTATCACTTCGGTGCTTCAAGCTGACCGCCAACGTTCCGGCGCTTGGCGAAGAAGCGGATTTCGAAGCACTAAACTGCCTGCCAGCACTGAACTTGATACGAAGCACAAAGCTTCATTTAAGCACTGAACCCGCTTTTTTGCCAAACGCCTGTTAGCGGTTCGTTGTTTTTCTTGTCATTCGGTTTTTCCTTTGAATGTTGCATA
>Ga0247809_1000048_pt1 | contig 83129 bp, 83 predicted proteins | sample UWRJL104311B1_FD_180951 | JGI IMG/M metagenome (GOLD analysis project Ga0247809, IMG submission 180951) | Plant litter microbial communities from Arlington Agricultural Research Station in Wisconsin, United States - UWRJ-L104-311B-1 | ecosystem: Environmental > Terrestrial > Plant litter >... | reverse complement strand
CAGCAGGACGGCGATCGGGATCGACCAGCTCTCGTACAGCGCCGCGAGGCAGAGGAACACGATCAGCAGCGACAGCGCATAGACCGTGGTCGACTGGCCGCCCGACAGGTTTTCCTCGTAGCTGAGGCCGGTCCACTCATAGCCGATGCCGGGCGGCAGCTTGGCCGCCATCTCCTCCATCGCCTTGATCGCGGTACCGCTGCTGACACCCGGCGCCGGCGAGCCCATGATCTCGAACGATGCCACACCGTTATAGCGTTCGAGGCGTGACGGACCGTAGTTCCAGCTCGTCGTCGAGAAGGACGAGAACGGCGCCATCGCGTTGCTGGTCGTGCCGCGGACGTAGAAGTTGCCGAGATCGGCGGGCGTCGTGCGGAATGGTGCGTCGGCCTGCACGAACACCTTCTTCACGCGACCGCGGTCGATGAAGTCGTTGATGTACGCGCCACCGAACGCGGTGCTGACGGTGGTGTTGATGTCTTGCTGGCTGAGGCCGAGTGCCCCTGCCTGCGCCTGGTCGACGTTCAGTTTCAGCTGTGGCGCATCCTCAAGACCGTTTGGGCGGACCTGCATCAGGCGCTTGTCCTGGCTGGCCATGCCGAGCAGCATGTTGCGCGCTTCGAGCAGTTTCTCGTGACCGACGCCGGCGTTGTCCTTCAGCATGAAGTCGAAGCCGTTGGCGTTGCCCAGTTCCTGCACGGCGGGCGGCACGAAGCCGATCACCATGCCGGCACGGATCCCCGCAAGTGCCTGGTTGGCACGGGCCGCGACCGCGGCGACGCTGTTTTCCTTGCCGCTACGATCTTCCCAGGGCTTCAACTGGATGAAGGCGATGCCGACATTCTGGCCCTGGCCGACGAAGCCGAAGCCGCTGATCGTGAAGATACCCGCGGTATTGGCCTTCTCGTCGATCATGAAGTGATCGCGGACCTTGTCCATCGTCCGGGCGGTCTCCTCCATCGGCGTACCCGACGGCATCGAGACCTGTGCGAACATCACGCCCTGGTCTTCCTCGGGGAGGAAGCCCGAGGGCAGGCGGACGAAGATAAAGGCCATCGCAACGACGATCACGGCATAGACCAGCATCGTGCGGACCCAGCCCTTCTCGACGCGGCGCAGGCCGTTGCCGTACTTGCCGACGCCCTTGTCGAAGGTGCGGTTGAACCAGCCGAAGAAGCCCTTCTTCTCGCCATGCCCTTCCTTGGCGGGCTTGAGGATCGTCGCGCAGAGCGCGGGCGTCAGGATCAACGCGACCAGCACCGACAGCGCCATCGACGACACGATGGTGATCGAGAACTGGCGGAAGATCACGCCGGTCGAGCCGCTGAAGAACGCCATCGGCAGGAACACCGCCGACAGCACCAGGCCGATGCCGACCAGCGCGCCGCTGATCTCGTCCATCGACTTCTTGGCGGCTTCCTTGGGACTGAGCCCTTCCTCCTGGATCAAGCGCTCGACGTTCTCGACGACGACGATCGCGTCATCGACGAGCAGGCCGATCGCCAGCACCATGCCGAACAAGGTCAGCGTGTTGATCGTGAACCCCGCGACCTGGAGCACGGCCAGCGAGCCGAGCAGCACGACCGGGACCGCGATCGTCGGGATCAGCGTGGCGCGGAAATTCTGGAGGAACAGGAACATCACGAGGAAGACGAGGACGATCGCCTCGATCAGCGTGTGGATGACCTGCTCGACCGACAGCCGCACGAACGTCGAGTTGTCGATCGGGAACGCGACCTTGACGTCGGGCGGGAACTGCTTGGCGATCCGGTTGACCTCGGCCTTGACCAGCTTGACGGTATCGAGCGCGTTCGCACCCGGTGCCAGCTTCACGCCGAAACCTGCCGCCTGCTTGCCATTATAGCGCGCCTGGAAGCTGTAGTTCTCCGAGCCCATCTCGACGCGGGCGACGTCCGACAGGCGCACGGTCGCGCCGCTGGTCGCCGAGCGGACGATGATCGCGCGGAACTGTTCCGGCGTCTGGAGGCGCGACTGCGCGGTCACGGTGGCGTTGAGCGACTGACCCTTCACCGCGGGCAAGCTGCCGACCTGACCGGCCGAGACCTGCGCGTTCTGCGCGGTCAGTGCCGATGTGATGTCGGTGACGGTGACGCCGAGGTTCGACATCTTGAAGGGGTCGACCCAGATCCGCATCGAATATTGCGCGCCGAACACCTGCGTGTCGCCGACGCCCTTGATGCGGCTGAGCGGATCCTGGAGCTTCGAGGCGATCATATCGCCGAGATCGACCTGGTCGTGATCACCGTTTTCCGAATAGGCGGCGATGATGAGCAGGAAGTTGGCGGTCGCCTTGGTCACGCGGAGACCGGCCTGCTGCACTTCCTGCGGCAGGAGCGGGGTCGCCTGTTGCAGCTTGTTCTGCACCTGGACCTGCGCGATGTCGGGGTCGGTCCCCTGCTCGAAGGTCAGCGTGATCGCGAGGTTGCCCGAGCCGTCCGAGGTCGAGGCGAAGTAGCGAAGGTTGTCGATCCCCTTCATCTGCTGCTCGATGATCTGCGTCGTCGTGTTCTCGAGCGTCTGCGCGTCGGCGCCCGGGTAGGACGTCGCGACCGTCACCTTGGGGGCGGCGATCTCAGGGAACTGCGCGATCGGCAGCGACCGGATCGCGAGGATACCGGCCAGCATCAGGATGATGGCGATGACCCACGCGAAGATGGGTCGATCGATGAAATAGCGTGACATGGGCGGTTACTTCCCGGTCTGCGCGGAACTGTTGCTGGTCGCACCGGACGCGTCGCCGCCTCCGGGTGCCGCGCCGGCGGGCTTGGCGACCTGCTGCGGGGCAGCGGGCTTGACGGTCGCGCCGGGACGCAGGTTGAGCAGACCCTCGACGATCAGCTTGTCGCCGGGCTTCAGGCCACTGGTGACGATCCACTTGTCGCCGATGACGCGATCGGTGGTGACATTACGCTGCTCGACCTTGTTCTGCGCGTTGACGACCAGGGCGGTCGCACCACCGCGCGGATCGCGCGTGATGCCCGCGGTGGGCGCCATGATCGCCTGCGCGCGCGTCCCCTCGACCAGCTTGGCGCGGACGTACATGCCGGGCAGCAACAGGCCGTTGGGGTTCGGGAAGCTCGCGCGCAGCGTCACCGCGCCAGTGGTCTGGTCGACCGTGACTTCGGAGAATTGCAGGCGACCCTCGATCGGATAGGTCGTGCCGTTCGGGAGGATCAGCTGGACGCGCGCGCTGCCGTCGCCGCGCGTTACGCCGCCGGTCGCCATCGCCTGCTTGAGATCGAGCAGCTGCGCCGCGGACTGGACGACGTCGACATACACCGTGTTGGTGCGCTGGATCGTCGCGAGCGGATCGGTCTGGCCCATCTGGACCAGCGCGCCGACGGTGACGAGTGATCGGCCGATGCGGCCCGAAATCGGCGCCTTGATCCGCGTGAAGCCCAAGTTGACGCGGGCCGACTGGACCGCTGCCTGCTGCGCTGCAACATTCGCGCGAGCCTGTTGGGCGGAGGCGTTTGCGTTGTCTGCTTCCTGCTTGCTGACCGCGTTCAACTGCACAAGCTGGCCGTATCGTTGCGCCTGAAGCCGGGTTGCGTTGATCTGCGACTGGGCCGCGCCGAGCTGGCCCTGCGCGCTGGCGAGCGCCGCGCGGTAGGGGGCGTCCTCGATCGCGTAGAGCACCTGGCCCTTGCTGACCATCGCACCCTCGGTGAAGAGGCGATCGCGGACCACGCCGCTGACCTGCGGACGAACTTCGGAGGTCTCTACCGCGGCGATACGACCGGGAAGCTCGGAGGTGAGCACGACCGATTCCTCGCCGACGGTGACGACGCCGACGGTCGGTGTGGGCGGAGGTGGCGGAGCCTGCTCCTTGCCGCAAGCCGACAGCAGGGCGAGCGCGAAGAGCGCCACCGATCCCTTGAGGTTCAATTGCTGCATGTTAAGCATCCCGACGTCCGTGCAGATTAGGTTCACCGGAATGAACGTTCATTCCGCTTGCTTGCCCGCTAGGATTGTGCGAGCGGCCGGTCAACCTAAAAACGCGTTGGGAACATTGTTTTGAGTGCAGTGCAGCATGAAATGGGAAGTCGGGAGCGTATCGTCTCGTCGGCCCGTCATCTGTTTGCGACACAAGGGTTTCATCAAACCCCGATGTCCGAACTGGCCGTGGCGGCGGGCGTGTCCGTCGGCCAGATCTATCGCCTGTTCACCGGCAAGAACGCGGTGATCCAGGCGATCGTGATGGAGGATGCGGCGGCCAAGATGGGCGAGCTGCAGACGATGAACGACTCGGTCAAATCGGAGCGATTCTCGATCGAGGAAGGGTTCGTCGAACTGGCGCGGCGTGCCCTGTCGAAGGGTGACGAGGCGCTGTCGTTCGAGATCATGGCGGAGGCGCATCGCAACGCCGATGTCGCCGATACGATCGCCGACCTGTGCCGCGATTTCCGGCGGATGATCCGCGAACTCGCCTGCGTCGCCAATCCGGACTTGCAGGAGAACGAACTGGAGGGCGCGGAGGAGCTGATCCTCGCCTTCATGTTCGGGCTGGGCCACCGGACCCTGTCGCGGCCGCGGTTGTCGGAGGATGAGACGGCGCGATTGACCGGGCGGATGATCCTGGCGGCGGTGCGCGCGATCTGAGATAATCCTCCTCCGCCAGGGGGAGGTGGCTGGCACTTGCCAGACGGAGGGGGAGGTAAGGGAAAACCCTTGTTGCGTGTGCCTCCCCCTCCGCCGCCTACGGCGCCACCTCCCCCTGGCGGGGGAGGATTAGAAGGTTAGCGCATCGCCGCGCGGAGGGTGGCGCGGACGCCGGTGTGGGTCGGGTCGTATTCGACGATCGACTGCAGGCTCTGCGCCATGGCGCGGATCAGCTTCGTGCCGAGACCTGTGCCGCGCGGGACGGCGTCCTCGGGGATGCCGCAGCCGTCGTCTTCGACCGCGAGCAGGAAGACGTCGTCGTCGATCCGGCGCAGCGCCACGCGAACTTCGCCGCCGCTGTCGGGATAGGCGTATTTGCACGCGTTGGTGACGAGTTCGGTGACGATCACGCCGAGCGACACCGCGCGGTCGGTGGGTAGGCGGATCGGCTCGGCGGCGAGGCTCAAGGCGCGGGGGAGCGCTTCGGTCGACCACGTCTCGGCGAGTTCGTCGACCAGTGCGCCGAGATATTCCTGCATGTCGACGCTCTCGACGTCGTTGCTGGTATAGAGCCGGCGGTGGACCTGCGCGATCGCCTGGATGCGGCGCTGCGTATCTTCCAGCGCCTCACGCGCGGACGGGTCGGTCAGCGCGGTCGCCTGGAGGCGGACCATCGCCGAGACGAGCTGCAGCGAGTTGGCGACGCGGTGGTTGACCTCGCCGAGCAGCGCCTCGAGCCTTGCATTGCTGGCGCGGAGATCGGCTTCGGCGGACGCCTTTTCCTGTTCGAGCAACGCCCGTGCGCGGACCTGTTCGAAGGACGCAGCGAGCAGGTCGAAGAAATCGTCTCCGACCGTCTTCACCACGTAATCGGCGGCACCGGCCTTCAGCGCGGCGACCGCGATGCGGCCTTCCTCGGAGCCGGTGACATACACTACGGGGGGCGGATCGGGCAGGCGGCGGAGCGCTTCGAGGGTTTCGAGGCCGTCCATGCCGGGCATATAATGGTCGACCGCGATCAGGTCGAAGCGTTCTGCGGCGGCCTTCACGACGCCCTCGGCCCCCGTCTCGGCAACGGTCATCCGGTAGCCGCGGCGTTCGAGCGCACGCGCCGCCAGCCGCCGTATGCCGGCGTCGTCGTCGATGTAGAGGACGCGCGTTTCGCTCACTCGGCTTCGGGAACCTGGATCACCGACAGGAACAGTCCGAGCTGGCGGATCGCCTGTGCGAAACTCTCATAGTTCACCGGCTTGGTGATGTAGACGTTGCAGCCGAGATCGTAGCAGCGCTCGATCTCGACCTTGTCGTCGGTGGTGGTGAGCACGACGACCGGCGTGCGCTTGAGCGGGCTGCCCTCCGCCTTGATCCGCGCGAGGATGTCCGTCCCGCTCATGTCGGGCAGGTTGAGATCGAGCAGGATCATCGCCGGGCCGCTCTTGGCGGGGCCATCGGCGGCATTGAACAGGAAGTCGAGTGCGGTGGTGCCGTCGGTGAAGTGGCGGATATCGTTCAGGATTCCGGCGCGGCGGATGTTCTTCTCGATGAGGCGGGCGTGACCCTCGTCATCTTCGATCATCACGATACCGACGGTCTTATGATCGTTCATGCTGCATCCTGGATGGTCATGTGGGTCGGCAGGTTGAGCCGGAAGGTCGCACCGTCGCCGAGCGTCGACTGCACGTCGATCGTACCGCCCAGACGATAGGCGAGGGCGCGGACATGCGCGAGTCCGATGCCTTCGCCCGGCTGGTCCTGCGCGCCCGAGCGACGGAACAGGTCGAACACGCGCTGGTGATCGCGCGGATCGATGCCGCGGCCATTGTCGACCACCGACAGGATGACGCGGCCGCGTTCGGTATGGCCCTTCACGACGATTTCGCCGGGGCGGCCGGGCTTCAGGTATTTGGTGGCGTTCTCGATCAGGTTCGACAGGATCTGCTCGAGCGCGAGGCGATCGGTGACGATTCCCGGCATCGGCCGCTCGACTCGCACCACCGCACCGCGATCGTCGACGATGTGCTGCATCGCGCCGAGGATCGTGTCGACCAGTTGCGCAGGGTCGATATGCTCGGGCGCGATCGTCCGGCGGCCTTCGCGCGCGAGCTTGAGAATGGCGTTGATGAGCCGGTCCATCTTCTGCGTCGAGGTGCGGATGAAGCCGATCGCCTCGGGCAGGTCCTCACGCGCCGCCAGTCGCGCGTCTTCCGTCAGGATGTGCGGTGCCTCGGCTTCGGCACGGTCGACCAGCTCGGCAAGCGGCACCGCGGCGGCGGCGAGTTCGGCGGTGAAGCCCATCACGTTGACGAGCGGCGAGCGCAGATCGTGGCTGACGATATAGGCGAAGCGCTGGATTTCCTCGTTCGCGCGGCTGAGGTCGGCGGTGCGTTCCGCGACCTGCTCCTCGAGCGTCTCGTTCAGCGTGCGCAGGCTGTCGCGCGAGGTGGCGAGGTCGGCGGTGTAGCGGCGGATCAGCAGGACCGCGAGGATCGCAACGACCAGCAGCAGCGCCGCGGCAAGCCCGGCGACCGAGAGGAACAGCGCGCTGGTGCGTTCCTGTCGTTCGGTGCGGATCGCGAGCAGGCGGACTTCGTCGGCGGCCATCGCCTGGGTGCGGTAGCGGATGCCACGCATCAAGGGGACGCTGGCATCGACCGCGAACCGACGCTGCGCCTCGGCGATTCGACCCGTGGCGACCAGGGTCATCGATTGTGTCCGGAGCGCGCGCAACTGGACGAAGCGCGGCTCGATCAGGTCGAGGCGGGCACCCTGCCGCGGATTGTCGCGGGTCAGATGGCGCAGCTTGCGGATCGACGGGACGAGGTTGCCCGCGCTCCGGGCATAGGCGGTGGCGAACAGCGGTTTGCCGGCCAGGATATAGCCGCGCCGCGCCGTCTCGGATTGCTCCATCTGGATCTGGAGCGTGGCGATCGCCTGGCGGACGTCCTGCGTGTGGAGGATCTCGGCGGTGTAGGTGCGGTTGCGGACCGTGATCCAGCCGATCGCGATCGCCGCAGCGGCCAGCGCGATGAAGCCGAGCGTCATGAACGCGACCAGCCAACGTGCGACTCGCCCTTCCGAAGAGGGCAGTTTCAGGCGTACGCGAACCATAGGACGGGCGGTGTAGGCTGGCGGATGTCGTTACGCCAGCGATACTGCCGGGTCCGCCAGCGCAACGATATTGATTTAGAGCAGCAGGTCCTGCGCGCTCGCCTTGCCGACGCGGCCGCCACCGCTGCGCCGGTCCATCTCGTGGTTGGCGGTGAAGCGGATGTCGGGATCGCGATCGGTCATGAACGCCATCAGCGTCTCGTGATCGAGCTCGGACCATTCCTTGCCGCGATCGGGGCCATAGCGGACACGGGGGATGAGCCCCGGATCACGCGACCATTCGAGCAGCTGCGCAAGGCTCGCCTCGTTCAGCATGTCGCGGAGGTGGAAAGCGGTGACGTAGGCGTCGGGGAACGCGCGGTGTGCGGGCAGGCCGCGCTCATGCTCCATGCCGTGCGGCTTGCGCCAGTAGCGCAGCACCTGGTTCGAAAAGCTCGGCGAGTCGGGCCAGAGCCGCAGCGCGCACTTCCAGGTGCAGATCCACTCGGCATCACGGGTAAGCGCGGGTGTGCAGAATTTCTGCTCGAAATCGGCGCGGTGTGCGGCGAGCGCGAGCCGGCGTGGCCACGGGTCGAGCACTTGGCGGGCGCAATCATGCCAATACGGCGCGTCGGCGACATGCTCGTCGAGGATGTGGTGGATCGCCTGCGTTACCGGCGGGATCAGCCGGCCGGGATTGACGAGCAGGCTGCCGCCTTCGCCGTAGATCTCCCAGCGGCCGTCCTCGCCGAGCGCGACGTCCTGCCAGCCGATCTCGCACACGCCGTGCGCGGGCGGGGCCGAGCCGGTCGTCTCGAGGTCGACGACCCTTATCATCTGGGGTTGCGGTTTGGGCTTGGGATAGGGGGGCGCCATGCTCGCCATGTGGGGACAAAAGCGCGCTTAATCCAGCGCGTATGAGTCCTCGACGTCGAGTTCGCGAACGCCGCGGCGCTGGCGGGCGCGGTCGACCAGTTTCCGGAGACCCTCGCGTCGGTCGCGTGCCATCGGGATATCGCGGAGTGTGAACTCGCCGCCGCTGGTGGTGCGGTCGCTGGAGGTGAGGATGATCGTGCCGATGTCGGTCATCTGGTTGAGCAGGGAGTAGCCGAGGCGGACGTCCTTGATCCGGTAGAGCTCGATCTCGTCGATCGTCTTGAACAGGATGCCGCGCTTGATGATGAGGCGCTGGTCGGTGATCTCGTAGCTGGCGCTGCGGTTTTTCAGCCAGCGGACGCCGATGATGACGAAGCCCACGCCGGCGAGACAGGTGAGGAGGGTGCCCCATCCCGCAAAGCTGCCGAGCAGCCAGCGGCGCGTGCTGGAGCGGAATTCGTCGACTGGGCGCTCCACGTGGGGGACTCCTTGGGGTGGTGGTGGGACGGTAGGCTGGGGGGATCGCGTGTCAATCATGTGTGGCTGCGGTCCGTCTACTGCCGCCACTCGCCACGTCGTCGTCATTCCCGCGACGGCGGGGATCCATATCCTCCGGACGGTTGCGATCCATTGGGAGGCCAGCCAGTCTGGGTTCCCGCCTTCGCGGGAATGACGGGGGAGTGGGCGGCACTGCACTGCTCGCCGCGAAGTGCTCGTCTAATTTTGGGAGCGCCCTCCATAAGCACCTCCCCGGCGGAGGCCGGGGTCCAGTTGGGGGACGTTGCTAACGGAGCGGAGCGCTTCGTTATATCCACCTTTCCAGCTGGGCCCCGGCCTTCGCCGGGGTGGCGGCTCTGTTACGGTACCGATCTCACAACGCCGCTTGCCGCGAGTTGCGCGTCGACCTCTGCCAAAAGCGTATCAAGCGCCTCCTGGTCCGTCGCCTCAGCGCGCACCGTCAGCATCGCCTGCGTGTTTGAGGCTCGCAGCAGCCACCACCCTTCGGCGGTCGTCACTCTCGCACCATCCGTGAGGTCCATCTCCGCCCCCTCCGACTTCAACCGCGCGATCACCTCGTCCACCACCGCGAACTTCCGCGCGTCCTCGACCGGAAAGCGCAGGTCCGGCGTCGCCACCAGCGCGGGCATCGCATCGCGCAATTCGGTCAGCGACCGCCCCGACAGATGCACCGCGCGGATCAGCCGCACCGCCGCATAGTGCGCGTCGTCGAACCCGTAATATTCGCCCGCGAAGAACAGGTGCCCGCTCAACTCCCCGCCGATCGGCGCGCCGGTGCGGGTCATCGCGGTCTTCATCAGGCTGTGGCCTGTGGCGGCCATCACCGGCTCGCCGCCCAACGCCGTGATTCGGTCGAACAACGCCTGCGACGACTTCACGTCGGCGACGATCGGCGCGCCGGGGTGTTCGCGCAGCGCAGGTTCGACCAGAATGGAGAGAATCTGGTCGCCCCAGATCACGCGTCCCGCCCCGTCGATCGCGCCGATCCGGTCGCCATCGCCGTCGAAGGCCAGTCCGAAATCGAGCTTCTTCTCCGCGACCAGGCGTTTGAGATCGGCGAGGTTCGCCTCTTCGGTAGGATCGGGATGATGGTTGGGAAAATTGCCGTCGACTTTGGCGAAGATCACATGATGCTCACCCGGCAGCAATTGCACGAGCTTCTCGATCACCGGGCCGGCGGCGCCGTTGCCGGTGTCCCAGCCGATCCGGTACGCGCCGCCCGCATAGCCTGCCATCAGCCGGTCGACATAGGCGTCGAGCACGTCCGCGGTCGTGACTTCGCCCTCGCCTTCGCTCCAGGCGCCGGACGCCGCGAGCGCGGCCAAGTCCTGAATGTCGTCGCCGAAAAATGGCGCGTGGGCGTGCACCATCTTGAAGCCGTTATATTCGGGGGGATTGTGGCTGCCGGTTACCTGGATGCCGCCGTCCACTTCTAGCGTCGCCTCGGCGTAGTAGAGCATTGGCGAGGTGCTGAGGCCGATGCGGACGACGTCGACGCCGCCTGCGACGAGGCCGGAGACGAGCGCGGCTTCGAGCTCCGGGGAGGAGTTGCGGCCGTCATAGCCGACCGCGACGCGCGTTCCGCCAGCGGCGCGGATGCGGGTGGCGAAGCCTCGACCGATCGCCACGGCGTCGGCGGGGCCGAGCGCTTTGCCGACGATCCCGCGGATGTCGTATTCGCGGAGCGAGGTCGGGTCGAACTGGTGGGTCATTTTAGATTTCCGTTCGTCCTGAGCGAAGTCGAAGGACAGGTTTGAGCCAATGTCCTTCGACTTCGCTCAGGACGAACGGCGGTTGGGTGTTATCGGGACGGCCGCTTCAGCAGCAGGTCGCGCGCGGCGTTTACGCGGCGGGTCAGGTCGGTCGAGCCGCCGCGATCGGGGTGGACCGATGCGATCAGGCGGCGGTGCGCGTTGCGGATCGCGTCGGCGTTCGCGTTGCTGTCGATGCCGAGGATCGAGCGTGCTTCGGCTTCATCCGTCACCACGCGTTGTTTCGGCTTGGGGCGGAGGTAATGCCAGGCCAGCCAGATGAAGACTGCGGCGACGATCCACTTCACGCAGCGACGCCCGGAACCTGCTCGACCACTTCAGGCAGCTGCAACGCCGCCATCATCTCGCGCAGTTCCTGGCGCGCGGCGACGTGGGCGAGGCCCATGCTGCCGAACGCCTTGGCGTCGATCATCGTCAGGCCGGCGGGGAACATCTCGCGGTAGATCACGCGCTCGCCGAGGCCCGGGATGATCCGGAAGCCGACGCGCTTGGCGAGTTGCGCCAGCGCATCCGACACGCGGCGCATGTTGCGCGCCTCGATATGCTGGAGGCGGTTGCGCAGTACGACCCAGTCGATCGTCGTGCCGTCGGCGCGTGCGCGCTGCTTCCGCGCGTCCCAGATCAGTTCGGAATAGAAGCTCGGGCGGGTAACCTGATACGTCTCGGGATCGACCTGGCCGATCAGGTCGAAGTCGACGAAGCTGTCGTTCATCGGCGTGACCAGCGTGTTCGCCAGCGCCGCAGCGGTGCGGGCGAACGGATCGTCGCGGCCCGGCGTGTCGACGACGAGGAAGTCCGAGCCTTCGCAGAGCGAGTGCCAGAGGTCCTCGAACTGGTCCTCGCTCTGATCCGACAGCGTCGCGTGGCGCGGCATCGGCAGCACCGAGCCGTTGCGCTTCATCGTCTCGGCACGATTGTCGAGATAGCGGCCGACGGTGCGCTGGCGGTGGTCCAGATCGAGACACGCGACGCGCGCGCCCTTGGCGGCAAGCGCGATCGCGACATGCACCGCGGTCGTCGACTTGCCGGTGCCGCCCTTCTCGTTGGCGAACACGATGACGTGCGTCGAAGCTTGGGGTGTATCCGGGCCCGTGGCCAACGCGCGTTTCCTTATTGATCGTAACAGTCACCCTTCATAGAAGCCGCGACCGCACTTATCGAGTAGGAGTTTCACGTGGACACCGTCCGGGACCTTAATGCGTTGCGCGAAAGCGTCGCCGCCTTCCGTGCGGCGGGGCAGCGCGTCGCGCTCGTCCCGACGATGGGGGCGCTCCACGCCGGCCATGTCGCGCTGATCGAGGCGGCGAAGCGGCCGGGGACCAAGGTCGTCGCGTCGATCTTCGTCAATCCGACGCAGTTCGGCCCGAACGAGGATCTGTCGCGCTATCCGCGGCGCGAGATGGCCGATATCCGGATGCTGAACGAGGCCGGGTGCGACCTGCTTTGGCTGCCCTCTGTCGAGACGATGTATCCCGACGGGTTCGCGACGTCGGTGCGCGTCTCGGGCGTCAGCGATGGGTTCGACGGCGCCTCGCGGCCCGGCCACTTCGACGGTGTCGCGACGGTCGTGTCGAAGCTGTTCAACCAGGTCGGGCCCGATGCGGCGTATTTCGGCGAGAAGGATTACCAGCAGCTCGCGGTCGTCCGGCGGTTCGTCGCCGATCTCGACTTCGCGATCGATATCGTCGGGGTGCCGACGCAGCGTGACGACGACGGTTTGGCGATGTCCTCGCGCAACATCTATCTCGACGACGAACAGCGCAGGCAGGCGGTGGCTCTGCCGCGTGCGCTGGGCGTCGCCGCGCGGGCGATCGCGAAGGGCGAGGACGTCGAGTCGGTGCTCGACGATGCGCGGACGACTTTGGTCGGGGCGGGGTTCACGATCGATTACGTCGCGCTGGCGGATGCCGAGACGCTCGCGGAGAACCCTGCGGCGGAGCGTCCGCGGCGGTTGCTGGCGGCGGCGCGGATGGGTGCGACGCGGTTGATCGACAACATCGCGATCGAGGCACCAGACGCGTTGTAAAAATCGATCGTTAACCCATTAACCATTTCGTAGCCCGAATCACGGCAGTCTGTCCCCACGAACAATGGGGGCAAGACCATGGGCAGCAGTATCAAGAACGCGAATATCGGAATCGAACGCCGTCTGGCGGATGCCGCGCGCGGCGACGACCGGGCGTGCTACGAACTGGGGATGGTGTATTCGACGGGGACGTCGGGCGTCGTCCTCGACCTGATCGAGGCGCATAAGTGGTTCAACCTCGCGGCGGTGTCGGGGAACATCGCGGCGCAGGAATGTCGCGCGGAGATCGCTGAGGACATGACCGCGCGGGAAATCTCGGTGGCGCAGCGCGCAGCGCGGGATTGGATGCAGCTGACGCAACGCCGGGCTGCTTAATCCTAAGGCTCCCTTCCCGCTTGCGGGAGGGGTTGGGGGAGGGGATCACCGCGAACGTTGCGTTCGTGGGGTATTTCGGTCCCTCCCCTAGCCCCTCCCGCGAGCGGGAGGGGAATTAGGCTTCGGCTTTCTTCTTTGGCGCGGCTTTCTTGGCGGGGGCCTTTTTAGCCGGCGCCTTCTTTGCCGGAGCCTTCGCTTCAGCCTCGTCCTTGGCCACTGCCGTCTTGGCCGGCGCCTTTTTAGCTGCCGGCTTCTTGGCGGGCGCTTTCTTCTTCTTCGTTGCCGGCGCCGCGGCGGCGCGTGCGTCGATCAGCGACGCCGCTTCCTCGAGCGTCAGCTGGTCCTTCTCGATCGACTTGGGCAGCGTCGCGTTCGTGGTGCCGTCGGTGACGTAGGCGCCATAGCGCCCCTCCATCAGCTTGATCTCCGCCTCGGTGCGCGGATGGTTGCCGAGCACCTTGAGCGGGGCCTGAGCCCCCCGCGCGGTGCGTCCGCCACCCGCGGCCGCTTCGGCGAGCTTCACCACCGCTGCATTCATGCCCGTCTCGAACACATCTGCCGTCGTCTGGAGCCGCGCGTATTTGCCTGCGTGCTTCAGATACGGCCCGAACTTGCCGATCGTCGAGATGATCGGTTCGCCGGTCTCAGGATGGTTGCCGACCGTCCGCGGGAGCGACAGCAGCTTGACCGCCCATTCGAGGTTCAGCTCGCCGATGTCCTTCGGGATCGACGCCATCTTGCGGTCTTCGCCTTCGCCGATCTGCAGATACGGGCCGAAGCGTCCCGACTTGCGCTCGATCGGCTGCCCGGTGTCGGGATGCGTGCCGAGCGTCGAGGGGCCGGTGTCGCCCTCAGCCTCGCCGCCGGGCTGCGCGAACCTGCGGGTGTATTTGCACTCGGGGTAGTTCGAGCACGCGATGAACGCGCCGAACTTGCCGCCGCGAAGCGCCAGCTGGCCCTCGCCGCAGTTCGGGCAGAGACGCGGATCGCCGCCGTCAGCCTTTGCCGGGAACAGGTAGGGCGCGAGGAAGGTGTCGAGCTCGGCGGTGATCGCAGACGGCTGCTGCTCCATCACCTCGTTGGTGCGCGGCTTGAAATCGCGCCAGAACGCGTCGAGCACCGACTGCCACTGCGCACGGCCGCCGGAGACGTCGTCGAGCTCCTCCTCGAGCTCGGCGGTGTAGTCGTAACCGACGTATTTCTCGAAGAAGCGTTCGAGGAATGCCGTCACCAGACGTCCGCTCTCCTCGGCGAAGAAGCGGTTCTTTTCGATCCGGACATAGGCGCGGTCCTTCAGCGTCTTGATGATCGACGCGTAGGTGGACGGGCGGCCGATGCCGAGCTCCTCCATGCGTTTGACCAGCGAGGCTTCGGAAAAGCGCGGCGGCGGTTGGGTGAAATGCTGCTCCGCGTCGACCTTCTTCTTCGCCGGCGCATCGCCTTCGCGCATCCGTGGCAGACGGCGCGCGTCCTCGTCGGCAGAGTCGTCCGACCCTTCCTCGTACAGCGCGAGATAGCCGGGGAAGAGCACGACCTGGCCGGTGGCGCGGAGGATGTTGCGGCCGGTGCCGTCCGCCATCTCGACCGTCGTGCGCTCCATCCGCGCGGACGCCATCTGGCTCGCCAGCGCACGCTTGAAGATCAGGTCGTAGAGGCGTGCATGATCGCCGCCACCGGCCTTGTCCTTGCCGAAGTCGGTCGGGCGGATCGCTTCATGCGCTTCCTGCGCGTTCTTCGCCTTCGACTGGTACTGCCGCGGTTTGTCGGGGACATAGCTCGCGTCGAAGCGGTTCGCGACGGCCAGGCGCGCGGCACTTATCGCGCTCGAATCCATCTGCACGCCGTCGGTACGCATGTAGGTGATCGTGCCGTCCTCGTAGAGGCCCTGCGCGATCCGCATCGTATGATCCGCCGAGAAGCCGAGTTTGCGCGAGGCTTCCTGCTGCAACGTCGACGTCGTGAACGGCGGCGGTGGGTTGCGACCGGCGGGCTTGGTCTCGACCGACTGGACCGAGAAATTGCCGTCGAGCACGGCCAGCTTGGCGCGCAGGGCATCGCCTTCGTTGCCGATCGAGAGGCGGTCGAGCTTGTTGCCCTCGAACTGCGTCAGGCGCGACGTGAAGGCGGTGCCGTCATGCTCCATCTCGGCCGTCACCGACCAATATTCCTGGGGCTTGAAGACGTCGATCTCGCGCTCGCGCTGGACGATCAGGCGGAGCGACACCGACTGGACCCGACCGGCGGACTTGGCACCGGGCAGCTTGCGCCACAGCACCGGCGAGAGCGTGAAGCCGACGAGATAGTCGAGCGCGCGGCGAGCGCGATAGGCGTCGATCAGGTCGTCGTCGAGCTCGCGCGGGTTCTTCATCGCCTCGGTGACGGTCGCCTTGGTGATCGCGTTGAAGGTGACGCGCTCGACTTCCTTGGGCAGCGCCTTCCGCGCGCGCAGCACTTCGCGGACATGCCACGAGATCGCCTCGCCCTCGCGATCCGGATCGGTCGCGAGGATCAGGCGGTCGGCGAGCTTGGCTAGATCGGTGATCGCCTTCAGCTGCTTCGACTTGTCGGCGTAATTCTCCCACGTCATCGCGAAGGCGTCGTCGGGATCGACCGAGCCGTCCTTGGGCGGCAGGTCGCGGACATGGCCGTAGCTGGCCAGGACGCGGTAATCGCTGCCCAGATACTTCTCGATGGTTTTGGCCTTGGCAGGCGATTCGACGATGACAAGCTGCATGGGGAAACCGGGGTCCTTACGTGTACGCGTACGAGGGTGGGGACGAAGGGGCGGTGCCGTCAACCCGGGGTGGGTATGAGCGGAGTACGCAGATGAGGACGCAGGCGCTGCTTTTCGAGAGGGGCTCCTGGGGGCGGGGTATTTCCCGGATTATGCGGGCGCTGCTGGCACAATATCCGTGTCGGTATGATGACAGTAGACCAATCCCCTTCATTGCGTCCGATCAGATCAGGCGCAGAGATCGTTACAATTGACGGTCCTCAGTCATCCCTTTCACCGGCCGCTATATCTGGTCGCGCGCACAATTTTCGTCCAGCTTCCTGGCTACCGCAACCAGATACCTCGTTTCGCCAAGGACTTGCAGTTCGGCGGAATCATGATGGATCGTTGCTGGAAGGCGCGAACCGATGTTCTGCACTGGACCGGGAGGATAGAGCATGACCCGACATGACCTCGCGATAGCGAAATGGAAGTGTTCGTTCCTTGCCAAAAACATCGTCATCCTTCGCCAGTCGGATCCGGAGCCTCATGTCCTCAACCTGATCGCCTCGCATCAGCACGAACTGGACCTGCTGCTGGCGGCTATCGCGAAGACGCATGAAGCAAAGGACTGGGCTGCGGCCTGGATGGCGAAATCGCAGACTGAGGGTAGCGTGGGCTTGGCGGCGTCCTGAAACCAAGACGATCAGCGCAGGCTGGCTCGGCCGCCCGCATGACGTTCCAGATGGCCGCCGAGTTCGAGTTCGAGCAGCACGGTCTGGACGACCGCCGAGCTCAGGTGCGACTGGCGGATGAGTTCGTCGATCGTCACCGGTACGGGGCCGAGCAGGTCGGTGATCCTGCGGCGCTCGGTATCGGTCGCGTCTTCCGGGGGCGAGGCGGCGTAGGCATCGATCGGCGAGCGGACCGAGCGCGGGTCGAACGGGCGGATCTGTTCAAGGATGTCGGCCGCCGATTGCACCAAGGTGGCGCCTTCGCGGATGAGCAGGTTGCAGCCTTGCGCGCGCGGATCGAGCGGGCTGCCGGGGACGGCCATGACTTCGCGGCCGGACTCGTTGGCTAAGCGCGCGGTGATGAGCGAGCCGGATTTGGGGACGGCCTCGACCACCACCGTGCCGATCGCGAGCCCGGCGATGATCCGGTTGCGCGAGGGGAAGTTGCGCGCCTTGGGCTCGGTGCCGGGGGGCTGTTCGGCGAGCAGGAGGCCTTCGGTGGCGATGCGCTCCTGCAACACGGTGTTGTCGGGCGGGTAGGCGATATCGATGCCGCTGGCGATGACGCCGATCGTGGCGCCACTGGAGCCTCCGCCAAGCGCGCCGACGTGCGCGGCTGTGTCGATGCCGCGGGCGAGGCCGGAGACGATCGTCGTGCCCTCTTCGGCGAGTTGCAGCGCGAGCTGGCGGGCGAAGCGGCAGGCGGCGGCGGAGGCATTGCGCGCGCCGACCATGGCGATGCAGGGGCGGCTGGCGTGCGCGATGTCGCCGCGGAGGATGAGCGCCGGGGGCGCGGTCTCGATCTCGGCGAGCAGGCGGGGATAGTCCGGGTCGTCAAGGAAGAGGTAGCGCGCGCCGAGCCTGGCGGTGGCGGCCATCTCGCGTTCGGCGAGCGCGGCGTCTGCGATCCGGGGGCTGCGTCCGCCGCCGCGTTGAGCGAGCATCGGGAGCGCGTCGATGGCGGCGTCCGCGCTGCCGAAGCGCGCGATGAGCTGGCGATAGGTGACCGGTCCGATCCCGGTCGTGCGGATGAGCCGAAGTCTTGAGACCGTCGGGTCAGTCACTCGTTTTCCGGCTGGAGCCGATCCGTGGTTCGGTGCCCGAGAACAGGCGGTCGACGTTCTCGCGGTGCTTCCAGAGGACAATTAGCGCTAGCGCGAGGAGCAGCAAAACGAGATCGAAGCGACCGAACAGGGCCGCGGCAAATGGCGCGCTGAGGGCTGCGGCCATGCCGGCGACCGAGGAGATGCGCAGGCCCGCGAGCAGGCCGAGCCAGACGACCGCGTAGACCAGCCCGAGCGGCCAATGGAGTGCGACGACGATGCCCATGAGCGTCGCGACGCCCTTGCCGCCCTTGAACTTCAGCCAGACGGGGTAGCAATGGCCGATGAACGCGCCGGCAGCCGCGAGCAGCGCGTTGCCGGGGAAAAGGTGCGCCACCAGCAGAACGGCTACCGCGCCCTTGGCCATGTCGAGCAGCAGCGTGGCGGCGGCGAGACCCTTGCGTCCGGTGCGCAGGACGTTGGTCGCGCCGATGTTGCCCGAGCCGATCGTGCGCAGATCGCCTGCGCCGCCGAGCTGCGTGAGGATGACGCCGAACGGGATCGAGCCGAGCAGATAGCTCAGCACGAGCGATAGCGTGGGCGCGACCCAGAGAATTTCCGTCTGCAACTATGTCCCCCGTTCTGGAGGGGCTTATAAACGACGCGGGGCTGACGGCAAATAGCGTCGCTGGGCATCGATCTCCCACTATCCGTCATTCTGAATCTTCCCGTCATCCTGACGAAAGTCAGGATCCAGGATTACAGGCGGTGACTTTCGTGGCTCTGGGTCCTGACTTTCGTCAGGATGACGAGAAGGAAGTCTGGTTCCGGCGTGGCCTTCCGTCCTAAGAGCGCTGCATGGACACGCGCCCCATCCTGTTCTTCGATTCCGGTGTCGGCGGGTTGTCGATCGTCGGTCCGGCGCGCGCGGCGCTGCCCGATGCACCGTTCGTCTATGCCGCCGACTCGGCGGGCTTCCCCTACGGGACCAAGAGCGAGGCAGAGATCGCGGCGCGGGTGCCGGTGTTGCTGGGGCGGTTGGCGGAGCGGTATCGGCCGCGGTTGATCGTGATCGCGTGCAATACGGCGTCGACGATTGCCTTGCCGGTGGTGCGCGCGGCGCTCGACCTGCCGGTGGTCGGGACGGTACCGGCGATCAAGCCCGCCGCGCTACTTTCGAAGACCCGGACGATCGGCGTGCTGGGGACCGAGGCAACCGTGCGGCAGGCGTATGTCGACGATCTGGCGGCGAAGTTTGCGGGCGATTGCACGGTGCTGCGCTACGGGTCGGCGGCTCTCGTCGAGATGGCCGAGGCGAAATTGCATGGCCGAGTCGTTGCGCCGGAACGCTATGCAGCGGTGCTAGACGGCTTGTTTTCGCAACCCGGCGGCGACGCGATCGACGTGATCGTCAACGCCTGCACGCATTTCCCACTGGTGGACGCGGAGCTTGCGGCCGCTGCTCCCGGTGTGTGCTTCGTCGATGGCGGACCGGGGATCGCGCGACGGATCGTGCATCTCATGCAGGGCGAATCATGGTCGGGCGCTGGGGAGGGCATTGCCGTCTTCACCCAGCTGGGCGACGAGGAGCGCGCGCTCGGACCGGCTCTGGCGGGGCGCGGGTTTGGCAGGATCGAGCAGCTTTAAGCGGTAACCTGGGACAATGTGCCACCTTGCGTCGCGGCCGCATCGTGGCAATGTGCTGCCAGGATGAGGAAAGCGATCACCGTAAGAGCGGTATTGCGCTGGAAACGAGTGAAAGCGAGGCGTAGTGCCCAAGGCCATGATTAGCGACGGCATTCCGGCAACGGATTCGATCAAGGGTCCGCGAGTCGATTATTCGCGCGTTTTCACGCAGGCGATCGACCGGTTGCACGCCGAAGGGCGCTACCGCGTGTTCATCGACATTCTCCGCAACAAGGGTGCGTTTCCGAACGCGCGCTGCTTCGCCGGGCATAACGGGCCAAAGCCGATCACCGTCTGGTGCTCGAACGATTATCTCGCGATGGGCCAGCACCCGAAGGTGATCGCGGCGATGGAAGAGGCGCTGCACGACGTCGGCGCGGGCTCGGGCGGCACGCGCAACATCGGCGGCAACACGCATTACCATGTTGACCTGGAAGGCGAACTCGCCGACCTGCATGGCAAGGAAGCGGCGTTGCTGTTCACGAGCGGGTATGTCTCGAACGAGGCTACGCTGGCGACCTTGGCGAAGGTCTTGCCGGGCTGCATCATCTTTTCTGACGAACTGAACCACGCGTCGATGATCGCGGGCATCCGTAACTCGGGCTGTGAAAAGCGGGTGTTCCGGCACAACGATCTCGCGCATCTCGAAGAGCTGCTGGCAGCGGAAGACCCGGCAGCGCCCAAGCTGATCGCGTTCGAGAGCGTATATTCGATGGAGGGCGACATCGCGCCGATCTCCGCTGTGTGCGACCTTGCCGACCGGTACAACGCGCTGACCTATTGCGACGAAGTCCACGCGGTCGGGATGTATGGCGCGCGTGGCGGCGGGATTTCGGAGCGGGACGAGGTCGCGCACCGGATCACGATCCTCGAGGGGACGCTGGGCAAGGCGTTCGGCGTGATGGGGGGCTATATCGCGGCCGATCGCACGATCGTCGACGTGATCCGTTCGTATGCGCCTGGGTTCATCTTTACGACGTCGTTGTCGCCGGTGCTGGTCGCGGGCGTGCTGGCGAGCGTGCGGCATCTGAAAAGCTCGAGCGTCGAGCGCGAGGGGCAGCAGGCGTCGGCCGCGATGCTGAAGGCGATGCTGAAGGACGCCGGGCTGCCGGTGATGATTGGTGATACGCATATCGTGCCGCTGATGGTCGGCGATCCGGTCAAGGCGAAGAAGATCAGCGACGTGCTGCTTGCCGAATACGGCGTGTACGTGCAGCCGATCAACTATCCGACCGTGCCGCGCGGTACGGAGCGGCTGCGGTTCACGCCGGGCCCTGCGCATACCGAGGCGATGATGCGCGAACTGACGGATGCGCTGGTGGAGATCTGGAGCCGGCTCGATTTGCGCAAGGCGGCCTGAGGCTGGTCCTGTCCATGCGGGGCAACTCTGGTCAGTCGATTGTGATCGTGCCGTCGACACCTGGCACGTCTAGCGTTTCGCCGAAACCTACCGAATGGAACCGCGTGTAATCGCCTTCCAAAGGGTTGGCGTAGACATGGACAACGCGCCGAATGCCATCGACTACCCAGTAGTGCGGAATGCGGCCGCGCGCGTAGGCGAAGCGCTTCATCGTGGTGTCGCGAGCTACCGACGTTTCTGCGACCTCGATCACGAGCAGAAGGTCGTCGGCGATGAGCAGGCGATTGCCTTCCACGGGTTCGCGCAACACGGCCACGTCGCAGCCTATTACGGTGGCGTCGTCGAGATCGATGCCAACCCCACCCGTTATCCGCGTCTCCGGTAGCAACCGCGAAAGACGGATGCCGATCTTGGCTTGTCGCGCGGCGTGCCCCGCCAGCGGCAAGTCCATCCGTTCGAGTTTCCCACCGACCAGTTCGATCTTCATGCCGTCGAATGCGCCGGCCTCACCCATGCGCAGGAACTCGGCGGTCGTAAAACGCGCCTTGGCTTGTCGGTCGGGACAGAGACTTCTGGCCGATGAGTTCATGCCCAATTCGTACCACGAACCAGCTGCCCATACGACTCGCGAGCGGGATTAAAGCGCCGCGGCCAGCATCGTCAGAACGCCCAGGCCGAGCGACAAGGGCATGCGCAGTTTCATCCAGCCGGGCGGCGCGATGCCGGCTTTGACGAGCGCACGGTCGACGAGCAGCGCGGCGATCAGGCTAATGCCGAGTACGACCAGCGACGGGCCGGGCCAGCGCAGGCCGACCATCCAGGGCCAGGCGGTCGCCAGTGCGATCAACGATGGCGCGACGCTCGCGAACCAGAGCCAGCGGGGCGGCGAGTCGGTGCGCGCGGCGAGGCCCCACCAGAGCCCGCCGAGGAAGCTCAGGATGATCGCGGCATAGGCGTAGGCGATCGCCAGTGCGGAGAACCGGCTTTGCGGATCGCCGCTCAGCAGCAGCGCGACGGCCGCGAGTTGCGGGATGAGGCCGCTCAGCCCGAGCAGGCGCGCGATAGGCGGGATGCCGCCGGTCGCGGCGTGTCGTACTGTCATCAGACCGGCATCAGACGCGCGCGACCACGCCGGTGGCGACGACCGGACCGGTCGGCAGGCCGGTCGGCGAGCCGCCGAGTGGCTCGACCGAGATCGCGAGTGTCGCGCCGGGGGTTATGCGACCGCGGTCGACGCCGTTGGGTGCGAGCGAGGTCGGGCGACCCGAGAGCAGGCCGAGCGAATGCGGCACCCCGTCGCCGCCGATCACCCAGAGCTGCGCGACGCGCGCGTCCGGAACGCCGGGGCCGGCCGCGACGCGGAGCGCACCGTTTGCGGGATCGTACACTGCTGCAACCGGCGACTTCGCATCGCCTAGCATCGCCACAAGCACGCTGGTCGGGCGCGCGACGGGGATCGGTTGCGAGACGGGTACGGTCGGTTCGGGGCGGACCATGACGAACAGCAACAGCGATGCGGCGATCGCGCTGGTGACGGCGGCGAGCGCGGGCCAAGCGAAGCGGCTCGTTCGTGCAGGAGATGGTGTGCCATCGAGGCTGGCTTCGATCCGTGCTGCGAGATGCGGCGGCGCGGCGTGTTCGGGCCAAAGATCGAACAGGACGGCCAAGCGCGACCGCCACCATTCGACCTGTGCGGCGAAACCGGGCTCGGCGAGTACGCGGCGCAGCGCAGCCCCGCGCTCCTCGCCCTCGAGCAGGCCGAGTGCGAGTTCGGCGGCGGCAACGTCCTCAGGCACGCCGGTATCGGGGGTCGGATCAACCATCGAGGCAATCCTTCAGGCGGGCGAGGCCGCGGCGGACCCAGCTCTTCATCGTGCCCAGCGGCACGGCACGCTTGATCGCGAGTTCGGCGTAGGTGATGCCGTCGAAGAACGCGGTCCGGATCGCGTCGCGCTGCTGCGGTTCGAGGCCGTTCAGGCACTCGATCAATTCGCGCGACGATTCGCTCGCCAGCATCCCCGCTTCGGCACCCTCGCCGGGATCGGCGACGTCGGGTGCATCATCGAGCGGGCTCGTCCGGCGGACGCCCTGCGCGCGCTGCCAGTCGATGGCGCGGTTGCGCGCGATCGTCGCCAACCAGGTTATCGGGCTCGCGCGACCGGGTTCCCAGGCACCGGCGCGTTTCCAGATCGTGAGATAGACCTCGTGCAGCACATCCTCCGCGGCTTGGGCGTTGCCACAGATACGGTGGGTGATCCCGAAAAGCTTCGCGCTGGTCAGCGTATAGAGTTCGCGAAACGCTTCGCGGTCCTCTTGCCCGGTGCGCAGGAGCACTTGGGAAAGGTGCGCGCGGGCGGCGTCGGCGTTGGCATGTGCGATAGTCACGGGCGGGAACCTAGCGGCTAAGTCCGTCGCGGCAATAGCCTTCGCCGGGCTTTACGGTGAGGCAGTCGGTTTTGCCGAAAAGGTATTTGAGCCCGGTCGCGTCGCCGTTGGTCGGGCGCAGGGTTTCGCGGACGCCACCGCGATCGAACGCTATCGTGTCGCCGGTCGCAACGCCGTCGAACTTGCCCTTGTTGTCGAGGTCCCACTGCATGGTCAGTGCGTAGTGGCCGGCGGTGGCGGTCGGGGCGACGTCGAGGACCATGCCTTCGACGCCGATCCAGCGACCGGTGTAGTCGGGCGCCGGTTTAGGCTCGGGAGCGGCGACCTTGCGTTCGACCGATCCGGCGGAGGTCATGTTTCCGTCGTTGCTGGTCTCGGGGGCCGGGCCGGAACACGCGGTCAGCGCGGCGGCGGCAAGCAGGGTGAGGGCCTTCATGAATGTCTCCTTCACGGTCTCGTTCAACGTCATTCCCGACCTTAACGCGTCATCCTGACGAAAGCGCCCGCGAACAAGTGTGGCAAATTCCAGCTCGGGGGGGTAGGGGGCTGGGCACCCGATCTCCCGTCACAGGAATACGCCAGGTGCGCATCGCCATCGCGTCCGATCACGCTGCCGTTTCGTTGAAAGCGGTGCTCGCCGCTTGGCTGCGCGAGGCGGGGCATGATGTGCTCGATCTCGGGCCCGAGGGCACAGCCAGCGTCGATTATCCCGATTATGGGTTCAAGCTCGCGTCTGCGATTGCCGATGGTAACGCGGACCGCGGTATCGCGCTGTGCGGCTCCGGGATCGGCATTTCGATCGCTGCCAATCGTAATCCCGCCTGCCGCTGCGCGCTCGTCGCCGAACCACTGTCGGCGAGCCTTGCGCGCATCCACAACGACGCCAACGCCATCGCGATGGGCGCGCGCCTGATCGGCGAGGAAATGGCCAAGGCGTGCGTCGAAGCTTTCCTGTCCGCCGATTTCGCCGGCGGCCGTCATCAACTCCGTGTCGACAAGTTAAAGGTCCCCGCATGAGCACTCAGCCCCGCGAACTCCACGACGTCCAGCCCGACGGCTTTTTCACGCGCGGCCTCGCCGATGCGGACGCTGCCGTGTTCGCCGGCGTCGCTGCCGAACTGGAACGCGAGCAGACGCAGATCGAACTGATCGCGTCGGAGAACATCGTCTCGAAGGCGGTGCTTGAGGCGCAGGGCTCGGTGTTCACGAACAAGTACGCCGAGGGCTATCCGGGCAAGCGCTATTACCAGGGCTGTGCGCCGTCTGACACGGTCGAAACGCTCGCGATCGAGCGCGCCAAGCAGATCTTCGGCTGCGGGTTCGTCAACGTGCAGCCGCATTCGGGCGCGCAGGCGAACGGCGCGGTGATGCTGGCGCTGGTGAAGCCGGGCGACACGATCCTCGGGATGAGCCTCGATGCGGGCGGTCACCTGACGCATGGCGCGAAGCCGGCGATGTCGGGCAAGTGGTTCAATGCAATCCAGTACGGCGTCGTCGCGACCACGCATCTGATCGATTACGACCAGGTCGAGGCGCTGGCGGTCGAGCATCAGCCGAAACTGATCATCGCGGGTGGTTCGGCCTATCCGCGGACGATCGACTTCGCGCGCTTCCGCGCGATCGCGGACAAGGTCGGTGCGTATTTCATGGTCGACATGGCGCATTTCGCCGGGATCGTCGCGGCGGGGCTGCACCCGACGCCGTTCGGCCACGCGCATGTCGTGACGACCACCACGCACAAGACGCTGCGTGGGCCCCGCGGCGGGATGATCATGACCGACGACGAGGCGATCGCGAAGAAGATCAACTCGGCGGTGTTCCCGGGGCTTCAGGGCGGACCGCTGATGCATGTGATCGCGGCGAAGGCGGTTGCATTCGGCGAGGCGCTGCAGCCTGATTTCAAGAGCTACATCGCGGCGGTCGTCGAGAATGCGAAAATGCTGGCGGCGACGCTGAAGGAGCGTGGCGCGAACCTCGTCGCGGGCGGCACCGATACGCATCTGGCGCTGGTCGACCTGACGCCGCTGGGGATCACCGGGCGCGATGCGGACGAAGCACTGGAGCGGGCGGGGATTACCTGCAACAAGAACGGCATTCCGAACGATCCTTTGCCACCGGTGAAGACCAGCGGCATCCGCGTGGGGTCGCCTGCGGGCACGACGCGCGGCTTCGGTCCGGCGGAGTTCCGCGAGATCGGCAACATGGTCGCCGACGTGCTGGACGGTCTGGCGAAAAAGGGCGAGCATGGGGACCCGGACGTCGAGGCGGACGTTCGGACACGCGTGCGGGCGTTGTGCGCGCGCTTTCCGATCTACCAAGGATAAACAGCATGTCGAAGTTCGACGACGTCCAGAACGACATCAAGGCGACCCCCGGCCTCGGCAAGAGCATGGCCAAGTGGAGCGCACTCGGCGCGGTCGTGGCGATCCCGGTGCCGGTGATCGGCCCGATCTTCGGCGCACTCGCGGGCGCGGGCTACGCGTACTACAAGGGCAAGAAGAAGGTCTGAATGCGCTGCCCCTTCTGCGGACATGAAGACAGCCAGGTAAAGGACAGCCGCCCCACCGAAGACGGGGCGGCGATCCGACGCCGGCGCCAGTGCGAAGGGTGCGCCGCGCGTTTCACGACGTTCGAGCGGATTCAACTGCGCGAGCTGTTCGTGTTGAAGAGCGAGGGGCGCAGGGAGCCGTTCGATCGCGAGAAGCTGCTCAGGTCGTTGTCGATCGCGACGCGGAAGCGGGCGATCGAGGCGGGGCGGATCGAGAAGCTGGTGAGTGGGATCCAGCGGCGGCTGGAGACGCTGGGCGAGAACGACGTCACGTCGAAGCGGATCGGCGAGATGGTGATGGACGGGCTCAAGGGGCTCGATTCCGTGGCGTATATCCGGTTTGCTAGTGTTTATCGGGATTTTAGCGAGGCTAAGGACTTCGAGGCTTTTGCCGGGAGTGTCGAGGAGGTTGGGCGGGCGGAGTGATGTGCTCCCTTATTTGTCCTTCGATACGCGCTCTCGACTTCGCTCGATCGCTACTCGGGACGAACGGGGTAGGGGAGTGGATGAGCGACAGTGGATCGGCGTGAGGCCCCATCCTCATCGGCGCATTCGTGCCCTCACACCCCATTATAAATAAGGCCCGCCACCCCCATTCCGTTCGTCCCGAGTAGACGTCGAGCTTGTCGAGACGGCGTATCGAGGGATAAGCCCCACCCATGACATTCTGGGCTTATGTGGTGCGCTGCGCCGACGACAGTTATTACACCGGACATACCGACGATCTTGAGCGGAGGATCGGCCAGCACAATCTCGGCGAAATCCCGGGATACACGCAGACGCGACGCCCGGTGACGCTGATGTGGAGCCAGGAATTCCCCTCACGGCAGGAAGCGCTCGCTGCGGAGTTCCAGGTGAAGGACTGGTCGCGGAAGAAGAAGGAAGCGCTGTTCCGCGACGATTGGGCGGCGGTCTCGGCGGCGGCGCGGAAGCCTGAGCATTCCGAACCAGTCCTTCTATACGAGGTCTCGACAAGCTCGACCTCTACTCGGGACGAACGGGATGGGGAGGGCGAGCAGGCTGGTATGGGCGAGAAAGCGACGGTCGGCGCCTCGACCCCGCCCCCCGTCATCGTCCTGGTCCGCCCCCAGCTCGGCGAGAACATCGGCAAGGCCGCGCGCGCCATGCTCAACTTCGGGCTCACCGAAATGCGGCTCGTTTCCCCCCGAGACGGCTGGCCCAACCCCTCCGCCGGCCCGGCGGCCAGCGGCGCCGACGTCGTCCTCCAAAACGCAAAGGTCTACGACAGCGTCGCCGCGGCCACCGCCGACTGCGCACAGGTGTTCGCCACCACGGTGCGGAAACGCGGCGTAACCAAGCCCGTCGTCACTCCGGAACAGGCCGCGACCGAGATCCACGCCGCCCCCGGCCGCTCCGCGATCCTGTTCGGGCCCGAGCGATCCGGCCTAGAAACCGACGACGTTGCGGTCGCGCGCACGATCATCACGGTGCCGATCAATCCGGAGTTCGGCTCGCTCAACCTCGCCCAGGCGGTGATCCTGGTCGCGTATGAGTGGTCGAAGGGCCTCACCGCCGACCGCGAACTGTCGCAGCCGTCGATCAACCCGATCATGCCGCCCGCGCCGCAGGAGGAGCTCGACGGGATGATCGGGCAGCTCGATACGATGCTGATGGGGGCGGGATTCTTCCACCTGCCCGACAAGATGCAGTCGACGCGGCGGACGCTGCGGACTTTGCTGACCAAGCCCGGCTGGTCGTCACAGGAGATTCGGACGCTGCGCGGGGTGCTGTCTTCGTTGGCGGGGAAGAGGCCGCGAGCCTAGCGCCGGTCGAAGGCGGCGAGTTCGTAGGCGATCGAGGCTTCGACCAGGCGTTCCCACAGATCCGCGACCACGGCCTCCGGAACGCCCAGCCTCACCGCCTCGGCCCGCGCATTGTCGATCACCTGTGTCTTCCGACCCTCGTCGCGCACATGCCCGCGCTCCGGCTTGATGCGCGCGGCTGCGTCCATGTAGGCGAAGCGCCTGGCGAGCAGCGCGACCAAGTCGCGGTCGAGCGCGTCGACGCCTGCGCGGACCTCGGTCATGGTGCTGCAATCTGGGCCGGGGAGAATGGTCATGCGCCGTCTCTTGCCGAGCCCCATCCGGCCTGTCCAGCTTGACTCTGGCCCGCCCCCCGTCTAGGCGCCCGCCTTCGCAATGGCCCTGCACCCCGGTGAAGCGGTGGCCCTGCCCTGTCTGGACATCCGTCTCGTACAGCCAGCAGAGCGATACCGGGACCAACGTTGTTAGCATTTGCCAAGGACTTACTATGTCGAAGCGTCAAAGCGCGAAGTACAAACTCGATCGCCGTATGGGCGAGAACATCTGGGGTCGTCCCAAGTCGCCCGTCAACAAGCGCGAATACGGCCCGGGCCAGCACGGCCAGCGCCGCAAGGGCAAGGTCAGCGATTTCGGTATCCAGCTGCGCGCCAAGCAGAAGCTCAAGGGCTATTACGGCGACGTGACCGAGAAGCAGTTCCGTGCATGCTACCATGAGGCTGCGCGTCTGAAGGGCGATACCTCGCAGAACCTGATCGGCCTGCTCGAGCAGCGCCTCGACATGATCGTCTACCGCGCCAAGTTCGCGCCGACGATCTTCGCGGCTCGCCAGATCGTTTCGCACGGCCACATCCGCGTTAACGGCGTGAAGTGCAACATCGCCTCGCGTCGCTGCTTCGTCGGCGACGAGATCACGCTGGGTTCGAAGGCGCAGGAAATGGCGCTGGTCATGGAAGCCCAGAGCCTCGCCGAGCGCGAAATCCCCGATTACGTCGCCACCGACGGTGCGGCCAAGGTCACCTTCACGCGCGTTCCGACGCTCGACGAAGTGCCTTACCCGGTGAAGATGGAGCCGAATCTGGTCGTCGAGTTCTACTCGCGCTAAGGCGAGTATAACGAGACCGGCCGGCGGTGCTCAGGCACTGTCCGACGGCGTGGCTTTGCCACGGCACGGTTTGGAACGAAAAAGGGCGGTCCCGATGGGGCCGCCCTTTTTCGTCGTGCTACATTCCCAGCGACGTCCGCAGGAACGCATCAGCCTTCGACAGCATTGCAGTCCGCGCGACGTCGTCGTCGAGCTGGTGATCGAGCCCTTTGAACTCGACCAGCTCGACCTTGCCGCCGGCGCTTCGCAACTTCGACGCCATCATTCGCGATTCGCCGATCGCGACGTTGCGATCCTGGTCGCCGTGGAACAGCAGGACCGGCACCTTGATCTTGTCGGCATTGCGCGCAGGCGATCCCGCTTGAATATGCGGGCCATGGCCGATGAACGAGTCGACCCGAACGAAGTTGGTGAAACCGCGCGACTCCTCGCGCAGCGCCTCGAGATCTGTCACCGGTGCGATCGCGACGATCGCCTTGAACAGGCCGGGATCGACCACCGACGATTGCAGCGCCGCATAGCCGCCATACGACCAGCCGACGATTGCCAGCGTCTGCGGCGCGGCGATGCCCTGCGTTACCAGCCAGCGGCCGGCATCGTCGACATCGCCGATCGCGGTCCGCCACGATTGGAACCCGTTCTTCTGGAACCAGGCCGAGCCATAGCCGGTCGACCCGCGGAAATTGGGCTGGAGCACCGCGAACCCGCGCGTGGCGAAGAACTGCGACAGCCAGTCGAAGCCCCATTCGTCGCGGGCGCCGGGGCCGCCATGCGGCATGACGATCGCGGGCAGGCCCTTGCCATCGCTGCCAAGCGGCAGCGTGAGATAGCCGGGAATCATCGTGCCGTCGGCGGCGCGGAAACTGATCGACCTGACGCTAGCGAGCGGCGTCTTGGCGAGGTCTGCGCGTGCCGGTACGACTTCGCCCATCTTCTTCGTGGCGCGGTCGAGCAGGTAATAGCGGCCGGGATCGACGTCGCTGCCGGCGAACAGCAGCAGCTTGCTCTCGTCCGCGCTCGCATCGACGAAGGTGATCAGCGGCTGGCCCGGCAACGCTTTCCGCAGCGAGGCGGCGAGCGTCTTCAGCGCCGGGTCGAAGAACTCGACCTCGCGGCGATCGGTGGCGTAGGACGCGCCGACGACCCGGTTCTGGCGGCCGATCCTGATCAGCTGGTCGACATCGACGTCGGGCCGGGCGAGCAGCAGATCACGCTTCAGGCTGCCATCGAGCGCAACGCTGTAGAGCGCCTGGCGACCGTCCTTGTCGTCGAAGCCGTAGGCGACGTTCAGCGCAGGGTCGACCGCGTAGGGGTCGAAGCCGATATCGCCGCCGCCCGGCTGGCCGACGACCTGGCTCAGCGGCAACCAGCTACGGTCGCCAGCCTTGCGGTAGGAATAGGTCATCCTCTCGGTGTCGTAGCCCGAACCGGATTTGCCACGCATCCCGACGATCCGGACCGTACCGCGACCATCGCTGATATATTCCGCGGAATTGCCGCGCGCCGGCTCGATCGTGCGGCGTGCCAGCGTAACCGTGTCGACCCGCTCGACGCCCAGGCCATCGGCGTTGCTGGCCAGATGCGTACCGATCGTCGTCTCGGGGACGAACTGGCGGGTCATCAGCACGGAACCCGACGCACCGTCCGCGGTCCAGTCGATGACCCTGCCGCCGTCCTGCATCATCGTCAGCGAACGACCGTTGGTGCGGGCGCTCAGCATCTTCATGTTGCCGCCGTTGCTGTCGATCGCAAAGGCGCGGCTGAAGCCGAGCAGGCCGTATCCGCTCTGCGCGGTGGTGAACATGCGGCAGACCAGACGCGTATCGGTCGACCAGCGGCAATCGCTCAGGCTTTCCGGATCGCCCGACGACGAGACGATCGGATTCGCCACCTTGCCATCGGCCATGTCCGCGATCCGCAGCACGGCGCCGCGCCCTTTCGTCGGTATGATCATCGCGATGTGCGTGCCGTCGGGCGACAGGCTCAACTGCTGGATTTCGCGCGCGCCGAACGCCGCCGCCAATGGCGCGGTGGGCTCCGGCGCGGCCTGTACGCCCGGCGCCAGCATCATCGCGCACGCCGACACGCCTGCCCGCATTCCCCACGTCAATCGCATAGCATCCCCCTGTGTCCCGGCGATATCCTATCGACGATCGGCGGGACGGCAAGTGCGCGTGGTTGCGCGGTGCGGGAGGCACTGCCAGAACGCGCGCAACCAAATGGGGAACTGACCATGCGCGCTGCCATCCTGCCTGTCCTGCTGCTCGGGACCGCTGCGTCCGCGCAGACGTCTCCCGCGATCTCGGTGGAGACGTTGAAGACCGTCACGCAGGTGCTGTCGTCGGACGCCTACGAGGGCCGTGCGCCGACCACGCCTGCGGAAGCGAAGACGGTCGCGTATATCGTCGAGCAGATGAAGGCGGCGGGGCTGAAGCCCGGCAACAAGGGGTCGTGGACGCAGGACGTGCCGATGGTGGAGATCACCGCCGGCAACGTCGCACCGTTCACCTTCACCGGCGGCAAGGCGCCCGTCAGCCTCGCCTATCGCACCGACATGGTCGCGGGCACGTACCGCGTGGCGCCGAAGTCCGCGGTGGCTAACAGCGACGTGGTATTCGTCGGCTACGGCATCACCGCGCCCGAGAAGGGCTGGGACGATTATGCCGGCACCGACGTGAAGGGGAAGACGGTGGTCATCCTCATCAACGACGCCGACTGGCAGACGATGTCGCGCGAGGGGCCGTTCGAAGGCCGGGCGATGACGTGGTACGGGCGCTGGCCGTACAAGTTCGAGAATGCGGCGAAGCACGGCGCGGCGGCGGCGATCATCGTCCACGATACCGAGCCGGCGGCGTATCCGTGGGCGGTGGTGCAGTCGTCCTGGACCGGGCCGCAGCTCGAGCTGGACGAGAAGGGCGATCATCTCGACCAGTCGCAGATCGTCGGCTGGATGCAGAAGCCGGCGGCCGAGCGCGTGTTCGCGAGCGCGGGCAAGAATTACGCGACGCTGGCAGCTGCGGCGAAGGTGAAGGGGTTCAAGGCGGTGCCGCTCGGACTGAAGTTCGGTGGCGGGTTCGACAACACGATCAAGCGGCAGGCGTCTAAGAACGTGATCGGCGTGCTGCCGGGGACGGCCGCGCCGAACGATTATGTGATGTATTCGGCGCATTGGGATCATCTCGGGCGCTGCGACGCCGTCGATGGCGACGATATCTGCAATGGCGCGGCGGACAATGCGAGTGGGGTCGCGGGGCTGGTTGCCTTGGCCGAGGCTCAGGTGAAGGCGGGGCCGGCCAAGCGCTCGATCGCGTTCCTGGCGGTGACGGCGGAGGAGTCCGGGCTGCTCGGGTCGCGCTATTTTGCCGAGCATCCGATCTATCCGCTGGCGCACACGGTTGGCGGTGTGAACATGGATGTGTTGAACGTCGACGGCCGCGCGAAGGACTTCGTGCTGACCGGCGCGGGTAAGTCCGAGATCGAGGATCTGGTGAAGCCGTTCGTCGCTGCCGAGGGCCGCGTGATCGGCGTCGAGGCGAACCCGGAGCGCGGCGGCTACTACCGGTCGGATCACTTCAGTTTCGCCAAGCTGGGCGTGCCGATGCTCGATGGCGGCAGCGGCGAGGACCTTGTCGTCGGTGGAACGGCTGCGGGACATGCGGCGCGCGAGGATTATGTCGCGCATCGCTATCACAAGCCGGCGGACGAATATGACGCCAAGTGGGACTGGTCGGGCGCGGTCGAGGATTTGACGATCTATTACGGGCTCGGGCGCAAGCTCGCGGACGATACCAGTCTGTGGCCGAACTGGTATAAGACCGCCGAATTCCGCGGCATCCGTGACCGCGATCGCGCAGGAGCCAAGTAACGTGACCACATCCGCCGTCTCGACCCCAGCCGAATGGGCGCACCACAAGGCCGTCTGGATCGGCTTTCCGAGCCATGCGGACCTGTGGCTGGAGGATCTGGAGCCCGCGCGGGACGAGGTCGTCGCGTTTGCCAAGGCAGTACATGCCGGCGGCAAGGGCGAGACGGTGATTCTGGTCGCGGCCGATGTCGGGTCGGCGACCACCGCCAAGAAGCTGGCGCCGTTCGCGGACGTGGTGGTCGAGCCGTTCGGCGATATCTGGCTGCGCGATACCGCGCCGATCATCGTCGGCGACGGCAGCGCGCGCGACTTCCGGTTCAACGGCTGGGGCGGGAAGTACGACCTGCCCGGCGATGATACGATCGGGCAGCGGCTGGCGGAGAGCCGCCACAAGCGGGTCGAGGCGTGCGACTGGGTGCTCGAGGGCGGTGCGATCGATGGCGATGGTACCGGGACGATGGTGACGACGCAGCAGTGCCTGCTCAACCGCAACCGCAATCCGTCGCTGAGCAAGGCGGAGATCGAGGCGCGGCTGGCGTCGGATCTTGGCTACACTCGCGTGGTGTGGCTGGGCGACGGGCTTGTCAACGATCATACCGATGGGCATGTCGACAACCTCGCGCGGTTCGTCGGTGAGGGTCGCGTGGCGATCCCCAAGGCGACCGACAACGATCCGAACTGGCAGGTGTACCAGAACGCCGCGCGCGATGCGGCGGCGGCGGGTCTGGAGGTGGTGACGATCCCGTCGCCAGGTCGCGTGCTGCGTGACGAGGAGGTCGTGCCGGCGAGCTACATGAACTTCTATATCGGCAATGCCGCGGTGGTGGTGCCGTTGTATGGGGCTGAGAACGATGCGGCGGCGGTGGTGGCTATCCAGGCGCTGTTCCCGGACCGCGAAGTGGTCGGGCAACGTGCGGACCATATCCTGACGGGCGGCGGGAGCTTCCACTGCATCTCGCAGCAGATTCCGGGGTAGGTCTCCTACAGCCGTTCGTCCTGAGTAGCCGTCGAGTAGCTCCGTAAGGAGCGTATCGAGACGGCGTATCGAAGGACAGGTTGTCGCGCGGAACCTGTACCTCGAGACGAGCCCTCGATACGCCCAAGAGGGCTACTCGGTCTCTACTCGGCACGAACGGTATGGCAGTTGTCGTGTTTGTCCCGTCCCCTAAACCAATTACCATCCCGGCGGAGGCCGGGGCCCAATTGGGGGACGTAGCCAACGGAGGACCGTCCTTCGTTACGCCAACCATTCCAATTGGGCCCTGGCCTTCGCCGGGGTGGTGCTAGGTGGGCGAGTTCAGCGGCTCCAGCGGGCCCAGATTGCTGTGGGGAGGGTCAGGCCCCGCGCTTCTTCGCGGACGCCTAGTTCGCCGACTTCGACCTTGCCCGGCAGATCCGCGAACACCTGGTTCAGCAACTCCCCGATCGCCAGCGCCGACATCCGGACCGCGTAGACCGTCAGGAACAGGAAGCGAGAGTTCTCGTCGAGCAGCTTGCGGCAGTCGGCGATCAGCTTGGGAAGGTCCTCTTCGAGCCGCCACACTTCACCCTCCGGCCCACGCCCATATTTCGGCGGATCGAGCAAAATCCCAGCATACCGCCGCCCCCTCCGCACCTCACGCGCCACGAACTTCGCCGCATCATCCGTCATCCAGCGGATCGGCGCATCGGCCATGCCCGACAATTTCGCGTTGGCCTTGGCCGCCTCGACCGATTTCTTCGACGCATCGACGTGCACCATGCGGACACCCTTTGTCGCCATCGCGAGCGTGCCGACGCCGGTATAGCCGAACAGGTTCATGCATTCGGGCGAGTCGAGCCCCGCGACGCGCTCGCGCATCCAGCTCCACACAGGCGCCATGTCGGGGAAGAAACCGAGGTGGCGGAACGGGGTCGTCTGCGCGGTGTACGACACCTCGTTCCACTTGAGCGTCCAGCCTTCGCGGGGGACGGGTTCGGAGAATTCCCAGCGGCCGCCGCCGTCCTCGTCCGAGCCGGGGACGAATTCGCCCTGCGCCTGCCAGTCGGTCGAGGCAGGCGCCCACATAGCCTGCGGCTCGGGGCGGATGAAGCGGAAGCGGCCATAGCGTTCGAGCTTCTTGCCGTGGCCGGAATCGATCAGGCCGTAATCCGCCCAGGGTTCGCCGATGAGGGTTTCCAGCTTCATGCCGACGGCTTCGCGCGCTCGGTGATGTAGGCGGTGATCGCCTCGAAGGTCGCTGGCAGCGTGGCGTAGCGCTCCTCGCGGTCGAACAGGTCGCCGACGCGGGTTGGCAGCGAGGGGCGGACGCCGGTGGCGCGCTCGACCGCGTCGCCGAACTTGGCTGGATGAGCCGTCGCGAGTGTGACGATCGGTACGCCGGCGGGGACTTCGGTGCGCAGGGCTGCGGCGAGGCCGATCGCGGTGTGCGGGTCGATCACCTGGCCGGCGTGCTCGTGTGCCCAGCGCATCGCCAGTGTCATGTCGTCGAGGTCGATGCGCTCGCTCTGGAAGAGGGCCGAGGCGCCCTGCGACTGCGCGTTGGTGAGACGCATGGCCCCGGAGGACTCGAAGCCGAACATCTGTGCAGCGAGCGCTGCGCCATCGCGGTCGCCGAGGTCGAACAACAGGCGTTCGAAGTTCGAGCTGACCTGGATGTCCATCGACGGGGTCGGGGTCTGCTGTACACCCCCCTTCGAATAATCGCCGGTGCTGAGCGCGCGGTGGAGGATGTCGTTGACGTTGGTCGCGACCACCAGCTTGGCGACGGGGAGGCCCATCTTCGCTGCGACATAGCCGGCGAACACGTCGCCGAAATTGCCGGTCGGGACCGCGAACGCGACTTCGCGATCAGGCGCGCCGAGGCGGACGGCGGCGTAGAAGAAGTACACCACCTGCGCCATCAGGCGGGCCCAGTTGATCGAATTGACCGCCGACAGCGCGAACTTGGTCGAGAAGGCGCGGTCGTTGAACATCGCCTTCACCAATGCCTGCGCGTCGTCGAAGCTGCCCTCGATGGCGATGTTGTAGACGTTGGGGCTGAGCACCGTGGTCATCTGGCGGCGCTGCACGTCGGAGATGCGGCCGACCGGATGAAGCATGAATATGTCTATGCCCTCGCGCCCTGCGACCGCGTCGATCGCGGCCGAGCCGGTGTCGCCGCTGGTCGCGCCGACGATCGTCAGTCGCTTGTCGGTGCCGGCAAGGAAGCGCTCGAAGAACAGCCCTAGCAGCTGGAGCGCGACGTCCTTGAACGCGAGCGTCGGGCCGTGGAAGAGCTCGAGCAGCCACTGGTCGTGGTCGAGCTGGACGAGTGGGGTCACGGCGGCGTGCGAGAAGCGACCGTATGCCTGTTCGCAGAGTGACTTCAGTTCCTCGCGCGTCATCGCGTCGCCGACGAACGGGGCGATCACCGCGACGGCGGTGTCGACATAGGATAGCCCGGCGAGCTCAGCGATCTCGTCGCGGGTCAGCGTCGGCCACGCGTCGGGAAGGTAGAGGCCGCCATCGGAGGCGAGGCCGGCGAGCGTCGCCGCTTCGAAATCGAGGATGGGCGCCGAGCCGCGGGTGCTGATGTAACGCATGTTCCGTCGGTTAGCGGGCTGAGCGGAAGGGAACAAGCTACGCGCTTTCCGTTTTCCTGCGAACGCAGGAGTCCAGGGTACGGAGCAATGCGCGCGGTACCCTGGGCTCCTGCGTTCGCAGGAGAACGGCTAGCGAGGCCGGCGGCGGAGCGCGAGGGTGTAGATGATCGCGGCGATGGCGGCGAAGAAGAACCATTGGCCGGCGTAAGCGAGGTGGTTGTTCGGTACCGACGCGATGTCGGGCTTGCCGTTGGGGTTGAGGCCGGCCTGCGGGGTGTCGGCGACCAGCATCAGGCGCTGCGGGGTGTGATCGAACAGCGATCCGATCAGCGAGCGGCCGTCGGGGGCGTGGCTGATGTAGCCGGAGACTTCGCCACCGGCCCAGGCGACCTTGGTCATCGGATCGCGGGTGGTGCCGAGCTGGACGATCATGCCGGGGCCCTCCGCACCGGTCCTGCACTCGGCGATCGCGCGGAAGCCGGACTTGCCGGCACCGGCGAGCTTGATGTCGGTTGGCTGGAGGCAGAGGCCGGAGGTGCGGCGGAAGAGCAGCGTTTCGTCGGGAAAGCGCGGGAAGGCCATCGGCGGCTTGGCGGGATTGGCAGCGAGTTGGACGAGGAACGCTTCCTTTTTCGGGAGGCGGTCGAGCAGTTGCCACAGGCCGAGCGCGATCATCGCCGCGATCGCGAGCGTGACGAGGATGGTCGGGATTATCGGGATGCGTCGGGTCACGGGTCGATTCGGCCTTCGCGGGCTGCGTTGCGGTATTCGGCGGACATGAGCGCGCCTTTGGCTGCTCGGAGCGAGAGGACGACTCCGCCGGCAGTGAAGGGGATCCAGATCAGCATGTGCAGCCAGAGCGGCGGGTGCACCTTGAGTTCGAGTGTTATCGCGAGGGCTACCACGAGTGCGCCGAGGATCAGGGTGAGGAACGCGGCGGGGCCGTCGCCGACGTTGAACTTGCTAAAGTCGAGCGCGCAGTTCGGGCAACGGTCGGCAAAGTTCGACCATTTGGCAAAGAGGGTGGGCTTGCCGCAGCGCGGGCATAGGCCTTTCAGCGCGACCTGGGCGATCGTGGGGGCGGTGGCGAGGGGGTATGGATCTTCGGTCATGCCGTCAGTTCCTCCATACCTTGTTTCCCCGCGAAGGCGGAGATCCAGACTGGGCTCCCGCCTTCGCGGGAGAACAAGGTAAGAGGGCGCCGGTTGGTTCGCATCCGCGCCGCATCCAAAACCGCCACCACCCCGGCGAAGGCCGGGGCCCAATTGGGGGACGCCGCTAACCGCGGACAGCGCTGCGTTACTGCAGCCTTGCCAATTGGGCCCCGGCCTTCGCCGGGGTAGTAGCTGCCGGGTTGGTAGCCGCCGGAGTGGCGGCTAAAGATGGGTTGGAAAAAGCTCAACCGCCGTGGACGGGGGCGCCCCAGCCGCCCCAGACGTAGACGGTGACGAAAAGGAACAGCCAAACGACGTCGACGAAATGCCAGTACCACGCCGCCGCCTCGAAGCCGAAATGCTGACGCGGAGTGAAGTCGCCTCGGTAGGCGCGGACCAGGCAAACGATTAGGAAGATCGTGCCGATCAGCACGTGGAAGCCGTGGAAGCCGGTCGCCATGAAGAACGACGCGCCGTAGTTGATCCCCTTGAACGGGAACGGTGCGTGGGCATACTCGTACGCCTGGATCGAGCTGAACAGCACGCCGAGGATCACCGTCAGCCACAGGCCTTTCAGCACGCCATCGCGGTTGCCGACGCCGATCAGCCCCCAGGCCCCGGTCTTCTCGCCGCCGCGCTGGTTGTGGATCAGCGCGTGGTGCGCCCAGGTCACGGTGGTGCCCGAGGTCAACAGGATCAGCGTGTTGAGCAGCGGCAGTTCGAACGGGTTGATGACCGTCAGGCCTTTTGGCGGCCACTGCGCGACGATCGCCGCGCCGCCTTCGACCGCGCGCGTGACGGTGCCATCGGCGAAGGTCATTGCGGTCGGGAACAGCGAGAAGTCGAAGAACGCCCAGAACCAGCCGACGAAGAACATCACTTCGGAAGCGATGAACAGGATCATGCCATAGCGGAAATGAAGCTGGACGACGGGGGTATGATCGCCTGCGCGTGCCTCGTGCACGACCTGCGTCCACCAGGAATACATCGTGAAGAGCACCCCCGCGAGCCCGATGAAGAACACCCAGCCGCCGCCGTTTGGCTTGTCGATATGGCCGCCATGCATCCACATGATGCCGCCGACCGCCATGATCAGCGCCGAGAACGATCCGACCAGCGGCCAGATGCTTGGCGGCAGGATGTGGTAATCATGGTTCTTGGCGCCGGCCATCGGTACTCCCCTATTTTCTTTGGCGACGTTCTAGCTGGCTGTTTTCGCAGAATCCACCGGGTAAAACGTATAGCTGAGCGTGATCGTCTGGATATCGGCCGCGTCGGGGTCGGTCAGGATCTTCGGATCGACGAAGAAGATCACCGGCATCCGTGCGGTCTCGCCGGGTTTCAGCGTCTGCTGCGTGAAGCAGAAACACTGGATCTTGGTGAAATACTTGCCGGCCTGCGCGGGCTGGACGTTGAACGTCGCGGTACCGGTCAGCGGCTTGTTCGACGTGTTAGTCGCGGTAAAGAACGCCATGTCGCGCGCGCCGATATCGACCGTGTCCGAGCGATTTTCAGGCGTGAACTTCCACGGCAGCTTAGGGCTGACGTTGGTGTCGAAGTCTATCGTGATCTTGTGGTCGACCGCGCCGGGGGCGGCCAGCCCGCGGTTGGTAGTGCCGTTGAGCCCGGTCGCGGCGCAGAACAGCCGGTAGAGCGGCACGCTGGCCCAGGCGAGCCCGGTCATGAAGCAGATGAACAGCACGGCCAGTGCCGCGGTACGGTTGGTGCGCGACATGGCCTTCCAGCCGGCCATCAGTGCGGCATCCCCGCCCGGATCTTGGCGATCGAGATCGCGAAGACGAGGATGACGAACCCGCCGAGCAGGATGGCCATCACGCGTGCGCGACCGCGTTGACGGCTGCGGATGAGATCTTCCTCGCGGATGGGATCGGGGATGCTCATGCGAACCACCGATCGACGACCAGCGCGCCGAACATCACGAACAGATACAGGATCGAGTATTTGAACAAGGCCTTCTCCGGTTTCATCGCATCGTCGGCATGCGTGGTGCGCTTCGCGACGCGGACGGCGAGCAGTGCGAACCAGCCGGTCAGCAGGACGGCCGCGACGCCATAGATCGGCCCGGTCAGTCCCAGTGGCCAGGGCAGGATCGCGACCGCCGCCATCGGGATCGTGTAGAGCCCGATCTGCGTCCGCGTGGTGCGCTCGCCCGACACGACGGGGAGCATCGGTACGCCCGCGGCGGCGTAATCGCTCTTCATGAACAGCGCGAGCGCCCAGAAATGGGGTGGCGTCCAGAGGAAGACGAACAGGAACAGGAGGACGGGGAGCAGCGCGATGTCGCCGGTCGCCGCGGCCCAGCCGATCAGCGGCGGGAACGCGCCAGCGGCACCACCGATGACGATGTTCTGCGGCGTGCGGCGCTTCAGCCAGACGGTGTAGACGAGGACGTAGAACAGGATCGAGACGGTCAGGATCGCGGCTGCGACGACGTTGACCGCGAACCCCATGAACAGCACCGAGAACGCGCCGAGCCCGACGCCGAAATGCAGTGCGGCCTGACGGTCCATGCGGCCGTCGGGCAGTGGACGCTTCTGCGTCCTGCGCATGACGGCGTCGATGTCCGACTCGTACCATTGGTTGAGCGCACCCGCCGCACCTGCACCGAGCGCGATGCAGAGGATCGCGGTGAAGCCGATCACCGGATGCACGCCGACCGGGGCCGCGAGCATCCCGCAGAGTCCGGTGAAGACGACGAGCGTCATCACGCGCGGCTTGGTCAGCGCAAGGAAATCGCGCCAATGCGCCGGTGGCAGGAGGGGGGTGGCGGGAGTCATGGTTCGGGTACGCTATACGCGTTGCGGGGGAGGTCGGAAAGCCTTCGTGATGGCTCAGCGGTTTGCCCGGTGCGTGGGTACGGCTTGGTGAATGACCGCGGTATCGTCCGCGTAGATCCGCCGCCAAGCGGGGTCATGGTCGAGCAAGCGGACCAGTGGCGAGCGCGGCGGCAGGATGGTCCAGCCGAAATGCCACTTCGCATTCGCCGCATGCCAGCGATCCGCGTCGCCGCGGGCTATCGCGAAATAGTCGAGCGTGAAGGCGTCGCCGTACATGTCGGTTCGCCCGTCGATATATGGACGGATGCCCGCGAGGATCAGTGACCCGCCGAAGCCGTATTCGTTGAAGACGCGCTGGTGGCGTAGCGCGGGCGGCAGATGCGCGAGCGCGCGGACGGGAATGCCCCTGGTTTCCGTGCGAACGACCGGCACTGCCACGCGATAGGCTGTGAGACCGACTGCAAGCGCGAATACCAGAATGGCAACGATCGGTTGCTCTGAGCCACGGGTAAGGGGTTTCGAAAAGCTGGTATCGCGGTAGCGCCACGCGCGGCCAAGTGGCTTGGCCAACACGAGAATGCCGACGGTCACCAGGATGATTTCATGTCGAGTGTGTTGCAGCGTCATGTGGAGCATGCCGAGTACCAGCAGCAGGCGGATCGGTGGGATACGGATCGGCCGCGCCAGCAGGAACGCGAGGCTAGCGAGCAAGATCGTCTCGAAGCCGGAAAAGGTTCTGAAGTCGGACGGCTGCCATTCGTCGATGTGACCGAGCGCTTTCAGGTCGTTCAGATAAAATGGAAACGTCAGGCCGTGCACGCCCCACGGTGTGACGGCTGCAGCGATCGTCGCGCTAATTCCGAATAGGCCCCAGCGCTGGATCACAGTGCGGCGGTCGGAGGGGTTGGCGGCCAGCAACGCCTCGAGCGCGAACACGCCGACCAGCGCCAGTCCGAAGACGTAGCTGCCATGCGCATTCGCCCAGATCAGCATCGCCGCCGCCATCGGCAGTGGTGGGGCCCGGTCGTGTTCGCGCGCACGCAACAGCGCGATCGTCCAGCCGGCAAGGATCGGCAGCACCAGCATATGCGGCCTTGCGATCAGCGACGGAAGTAGCCCGGTGGCGAGCAGCAGCATCGCGATGATGCTCGCGCGCGCGCTCATCCAGCGGCGGAGTTCGGCGGTTACCAGCGCGAACAGCGCAGCCGTTGCCACGCCGACCAGGATGATCAGGCCGCTCCAACCGCCCGCGCGGTAACTCGCGTACATCGCTACTTCGGAGAGCCATTCGTGTGCGACCCAGGGACGGCCGACGACGCTGAACGAGAACGGATCGGTGGTCGGCACAGCCGCATGCGCGACGATCCAGGCGCCGGCGACGAGATGCCATCCGGTATCGCCGTCGCGCAGCATGGTTGGGACGATGATCGTGAACGCAAACGCCGCGAAGGCGGAGAGCAGAGCGAAGGTCGAATAAGCGATGCCGGTGGGTGCGTCGGGGCGGACTGGGGGTGGCGCGCTGGGCATGACGCGGGGTTAGCGCGATTGTCCTGTGGAATGATGAATGTGAGGTGCGGGTTGGGATTTGGCCAACCCTATCTCGTCATCCGAGCGAAAGCTGGGGTCTCGCTGGTGACACGCGAATGGAGGCACAGGGTGCAATCCCAACCCCGCTGGGAGGACGTATGCGGGGGATGACGTCCGCGGGTGCTCCCTTCCTTCCTTCGTTCTCCCGTGGAGGCTGGAGTCTAAGGGGGGGCGCCTTTGCGCGGAAACATCGTGGGACTGGGACGGCTATTCAACGAAAAACGCCCTGGATTTCCCCGAGGCGTCTTCGTTTTTGGCTGGCCCTGACACGGGAGTAAATCCCGTGTCGTCGCACGCGGCGTTGCCGCGCCGCCGGCCGGCCGGATGCGTGCGGTTGGGCCGCACCGCCGCGTAGCTGGCGCTACGCGGCCTCGCATCTTAATCGATCCGCGGCAGCGTCTCGAACTGGTGATACGGCGGTGGCGAGGAGATCGTCCACTCCAGCGTCGTCGCGCCGTCGCCCCAGGGGTTGTCGCCCGCCGGCTTGCCCGCGAGCAGCGACCAGATCAGGTTGACGAAGAACACCACCATGCCCGCGGCCATGATCATGTAGCCGACCGACGCGACCGTGTTCCAATGCTCGTACTGCGGCGTGTAGTCCGGGATGCGGCGCGGCATGCCCTGGAGGCCCAGGAAGTGCATCGGGAAGAACATCACGTTCACGCCGATGAAGAACACCCAGAAGTGCAACTGGCCGAGGAACTCGTTGTACATTTTCCCCGTCATCTTCGGGAACCAGTAGTAGAACCCGGCGAACAGCGAGAAGACCGCACCCAGCGACAGCACGTAGTGGAAATGCGCCACCACGTAGTAGGTGTCCTGCATGTAGTCGTCGATGCCGCCATTGGCGAGCACGACGCCGGTCACGCCGCCGACGGTGAACATGAAGATGAACCCGATCGACCACACCATCGGCGTCTTGAAGGTGAGCGAGCCGCCCCACATCGTCGCGATCCACGAGAAGATCTTGATGCCGGTAGGGACCGCGATGACCATCGTCGCCGCGGTGAAGTACATCTTGGTGTTCACCGAGAGGCCGGTCGTGAACATGTGGTGCGCCCACACGACGAACCCGACCACGCCGATCGCGACCATCGCATACGCCATGCCGAGATAGCCGAAGACCGGCTTGCGGCTGAACGTCGAGATGATCTGGCTGACGATGCCGAAGCCTGGCAGGATCATGATGTAGACTTCGGGATGGCCGAAGAACCAGAACAGATGCTGGTAGAGGACGGGATCGCCGCCGCCGGCCGGATCGAAGAACGTCGTGCCGAAGTTGCGGTCGGTCAGCAGCATCGTGATCGCGGCTGCAAGCACCGGCAGCGCCAGCAGCAGCAGGAACGCGGTGACCAGCATCGACCACACGAACAGCGGCATCTTGTGCAGCGTCATGCCCGGCGCGCGCATGTTGAAGATCGTCGTGATGAAGTTGATCGCGCCGAGGATCGACGATGCGCCCGCGAGATGGAGCGCGAGGATCGCCATGTCGGTCGACGGCCCGGGCTCGCCGTACGTCGAGAGCGGCGCGTAGAGCGTCCAGCCGTTACCTGCGCCACCGAAGAACGGCGAGGCCAGAAGCAGCGTGAAGGCGGGGATCAGCAGCCAGAACGACACGTTGTTCATGCGCGGGAACGCCATGTCCGGCGCGCCGATCATGATCGGCACGAACCAGTTGCCGAAGCCACCGACCATCGCCGGCATGACCATGAAGAACACCATGATCAGGCCGTGCGCGGTGATCAGCACGTTCCAGAGGTGGAGCGATTCGTCGAGGCTGGCGGGACCGCCGTGGAGCATGCTCGCCCAGCCCTGCAGATACTGGATGCCGGGATGCGCGAGCTCGGCGCGCATGAGGCCCGAGACCGAGCCGCCGATGATCCCCGCGACGATCGCGAAGATCAGGTACAGCGTGCCGATGTCCTTGTGGTTGGTAGACATGAACCAACGCGCGAAGAAGCCCGGTTTGTGATCGGTGTCGTGGTGGTCGTGCGATTCGTGCGCGACGAACGCCGACGGGGTGAGAGCGGTGTCGGTCATCTTACTGTCCCGCGTTGCCGGCGCCGGCCGGGTTTGAGGTCGCGCCCTGCGATGTCGCAGGAGCTGCGGTTGTTACGTTCTCGACAGGGCCGGTGGCGTTCGCCGTCTCGGCGGCTTCCTCGACCTTTGCCGCGGAGCCGTCGGCGCCGGGCTGCGGGATGACCTTGTCGGATGCCTTGCCGGGGGTCGGCATCGTGCCGCCCTTGGCCTTGACCCACGCCGCGTATTCGGCGGGCGGAACGGCCTCGACCGCGATCGGCATATAGCCGTGGCGCGCGCCGCAGAGCTCCGAGCACTGGCCGAAATAGAGGCCGGGCTTGTCGATCGTGAAGCTGGTCTCGTTCAGGCGGCCGGGGATCGCGTCGAGCTTGATCCAGAACGCCGGCACTGCCCAGCTGTGGATCACGTCATTCGAGGTGGTGATCAGGCGGATCGGCACGCCGACCGGGAGGACGATGCGGTTGTCGGTGGCGAGCAGCTTGGGGCCGTCGGCATCAGTGCGCGGGCGTTCGCCGGCGGCAACGTCGGCCTTTTCCTTCAGCATGTTGGCGGTGATCTCGAACCCGCCATTATCGGGATACTGGTAGGTCCAATACCATTGGTTGCCGATCGCCTTGAGCGTCACCGCGCCCGACGGGGCCGGCTTGAACTGGGCCTGCAGCAGACCGATCGAGGGGACCGCGATCAGGACGAGGATCACGACCGGCGCGAGCGTCCAGATGATCTCGATGAAAGTGTTGTGGCTGGTCTTCGACGCGACCGGATTGCGGGCCTTGCGGTAACGGAACGAGACCCAGAACAGCAGCGCGAGGACGAACAGCGAGATGATCGTGATCGTGGGCACCAGGATCGAATTGTGCATCCAGTGCGCGAACTGGCCGTTCTTGGTGACTTGGGGCTGAAGGCCGAACAGGCCGTCCGTGGGCTGGCCGATCATCGGCTTGACCGTCATTGCGGGCGCGCCGTCCATCGCGAGCTCGGGGCTGGACGGGTTGGCGGTCGGCGTTGCGGCGGCGGTCGTCGGTGCCGTGTTCGACACGCCCCCCGGAGCGGCAGCGGCTTGCGGTGCAGGTGCTGCCGGCGCCGTCGTAGCAGCTACGGGCTGGGCCGCGTGCCCGGCGACACCACCGAGACTCGCCAGTGCGAGCCCCGCTGCCATCGCAAATCCTCTCATCCCCATCTTGCGCATCGTTATTCTTGACCCCGGTTTATAGCGAACCCGATATCACGGACGCGCGGATGTCTGCTTATGATTTGGGAAGAGCTATACCCAGCGGGGGGGCTCGCCTCAAGTCTTGTCTGGCATGGGCCTTTTAAGCGCCTGCCCTAACCGCCCGTCATCCAGACGAAAGTCAGGATCCACGGTAACGAACGCCGTCCCCTGTGGCTCTGGGTCCTGACTTCGTCAGGATGACGGAGAAGAGGCGGGGCGCAATGAAACGCAGGTTGACGGTGAGCCGCCGGTTCTCGTTGCGTGCGGTTTCGTGCGCTCGTATCAGCGCGGGCAGACCATTTGGAGCGATGACCCGCGATGACCGAAGACGACGTGCTCGCCGAATTCCGCGCTGCCGAAGCGTTGCTCGAAGGGCATTTCATCCTGTCCTCCGGCCTGCGCAGTTCGCGCTACCTGCAATGCGCGCGGGTTTTGATGGATCCGGCGCGAGGCGCGCGTTTGTCGGAGGCGCTCGTCGCGTCGATCCCCGAAGAACTGCGTGCGCAGATCGACATCGTGGTCTCGCCGGCGATGGGCGGCGTGATCGCCGGTCACGAAATGGGCCGCGCGCTGGGTGTCGAGGCGGTATTCCTCGAGCGGCCTGACGGCGTGTTCGAACTGCGCCGCGGGTTCCGGCTCGCGCCGGGCCAGCGCGTGCTGATGATGGAGGACGTCGTCACCACCGGGCTGTCGTCGCGCGAGGCGATCGCGGCGATCGGGCGCGCGGGCGGCGTGACGGTCGCGGCGGCGGCGTTGGTCGATCGGTCGAACGGGACGGCGGATTTGGGCGTGCCGTTCTTCCCGCTGATCCGGCTCGACGTGCCGACCTATCCGGCGGATGCCTTGCCGCGTGAACTGGCGGCGATCCCGGCGATCAAGCCGGGAAGTCGGGCGGCGGCATGAGCCCCCTTGGCAGCGAGCACCTGCGCCTTGGCGTCAACATCGACCACGTCGCAACGGTGCGGAATGCGCGGGGGGCGGGGTATCCCGATCCGGTGCGCGCGGCTTTGGTCGCAGCGGCGGCGGGGGCTGACGGGATCACCGCGCATCTGCGGGAGGATCGCCGGCACATTACGGACGACGACATCGCGCGTCTGTCGGCCGAGCTGACGATCCCGCTCAACCTGGAGATGGCGGCGACCGACGAGATGCTCGGCATCGCGCTGCGTCACAAGCCGCACGCGGCGTGCATCGTGCCGGAAAAGCGCGAGGAGCTCACCACCGAGGGTGGGCTCGACGTCGCCGGGCATTACGACCGCATGGCGAAGCTGGTCGATGCGCTGGCGGGGGCGGGCATCCGCGTGTCGCTGTTCATCGAGCCGGACGCTCGCCAGATCGAGGCGGCGGTGCGGCTCAAGGTGCCGGTGATCGAACTCCACACCGGGCTGTATGCGGAACTGTCGGGCGAGGCGCGGACGGTGGAGTTGCGGCGGCTGACGGATGCGGCGGCGCTGGCGGCGAAGAACGGCATCGAGGTGCATGCGGGACACGGGCTGACCTACGACAACGTCGCACCGATCGCGGCTATTCGCCAGGTTCGGGAGCTGAACATCGGGCACTTCCTGGTTGGCGAGGCGCTGTTCGTCGGGCTTGGCGAGGCGGTGCGGCTGATGCGCGAGGCTATGGATGCGGCGCGGTAGGCAGGAAGGTTTGTTCACGCGGAGACGCGGAGACGCGGAGCAGAAGGGGGTTTCTGGGAGCCGTCCCGGTTGCTTCTCACCTTCGCCGCGCTTGCGGCTCTCATACTCTCCGCGCCTCCGCGTCTCCGCGCGAACAAAACCTTTTGTCTTCCGACTCCAGGCCGCCTCGTGATCATCGGGCTCGGGTCCGACCTGTGTAATATCGAGCGGATCGCGGCGTCGGTCGAGCGGTTCGGGGATCGGTTCGAGCAACGGGTGTTTACTGATGTCGAGCGGGCGAAAGCGGCGCGTCGGCCTTTTACAAAGGCGGGGACGCTGGCGAAGCGGTTCGCTGCCAAGGAGGCGTTTTCGAAGGCGGTGGGGACCGGGTTTCGCGCAGGCGTCTTCATGCGTGACATCGGCGTGGTCAATGCGTCCAGCGGCGCTCCGACCCTGGCGCTGACCGGGGGCGCCAAAGCGAGGCTTGACGCGTTGACGCCCGAAGGCCACGCCGCGCGCGTGCATTTGACCATGACCGATGATCATCCGTGGGCGCAGGCCTTTGTGATCATCGAAGCTATACCTCTGATATCCCCGGACATGCGCCAGGATACGAATCGATGAAGGACGCGGCGTTGGACGGCAACGAGTTCCCCGAGAAGCCCCTCGCGCAGACCACGGCCGATATCGCGCCACCGGCCGGCACCACACCGGACACGACGCGCCGCCGGGGCACCGACTGGTGGGGCGAGGTGAAGGGCATCTTCTGGCTGATCCTGGTCGTGCTCGGCTTCCACAGCTTCATCGCCAAGCCCTTCTACATCCCCAGCGAATCGATGCTGCCGGGCCTTCGCATCGGCGACCGGCTGGTGGTGACGAAGTTCGCCTATGGCTGGTCGTTCGTGTCGCCGACGATCCCAAACCCGGTCGCGATCTTCAAGGGCGTCGTGCTGCGCCAGCAGGAAGACAGCTGGAGCGTGTCGCTGCCGTTCATCCACGGCCGCCTGTTCGGCTCGCTGCCGACGCGCGGCGACGTGGTGATCGTGACGCCGCCGGGCACGCATAACGACTATATCAAGCGCGTCATCGGGCTGCCCGGCGACAAGCTCGCCGTGCGCGGCGGGATCGTGTTCCTCAACGGCGTCGCGGTGAAGCGCGGTCCGCTGCACGACACGCTGATCCCGGTCGATACCAATAGCCCGTGCAACGAGATCGACTATCCTGGCGCGCGTGAGACGCTGCCCGACGGCCGCGAGATGTGCCGCCTGCCGACCTATACCGAGACGCTGCCCAACGGCCGCCGCTACGAGACGATCGATCTGGAATCGGACAGCACGGGCGACAATTTCGCTGAGATCACGATCCCTGCGAACCACGTCTTCCTGATGGGCGACAATCGCGACCGTTCCGCCGACAGCCGCTTTCCGCTGACGCAGCTGGGTCTCGGCGGACCGGTGCCGTACGAGAATCTCGGTGGCCGGGCGGAGTTCATCACCTTCAGCCTTGACGGCGATGCGACGTTCAACCCGCTGAGCTGGTGGAGTTCGCTGCGGCCGGATCGCGCGGGCACCTCGCTGCATCCCGCCAAGGTGAATTGAGATGGCCGAGACGAAGACCGTCGACGAACTGAGCCCGGTCGAGATGCGCGATCCGTTCCTGCGCAAGGAACTGAAGCGCGCGGCGATTTGGCTCGGGCTCGCCTGCGTGATCGCGCTGCTGATCGTGCTGGTGCAGCCGCTGCTGATCATCTTCGCCGGCGTCGTGTTCGCGGCGCTGCTCGACGGGGGCGTTCGGCTGCTCGGGCGGGTGCTGCCGATCGGGCGTGGCTGGCGGTTGCTGATCGTCGTGCTGCTGACCTTCGCGTTCCTAGTGGGCACGTTCGTGCTGACCGGCGTGCAGGTGACCGAACAGGTAACGCAATTGCGCTCGACGTTGGAGTCGCAGGCCAATCGCTTCACGGGCTATCTGACCTCGCAGGGGCTGATGCCGGGCGCGTCTGACGTCAACGGGATCGTCAAGCAGGCGCTCGGTTCGGTCGGGCGCGTGACGTCGTGGGTGGGCAGCGCGATCGGCGCGATCACCAGCATGTTCATGATCCTGATCCTCGGGCTGTTCATCGCGATGGACCCGGGGACGTACTCGCGCGGGCTTCAGTGGATGGTGCCGAGCGACCTTCGGCCCGAGTTCGGCAAGACGCTGGTCAAGATGGGCGCGACGTTGCGGCGGCTATTGGCCGGGCGCCTGCTCGGCATGGCGGTCGAGGGCGTCGCGAGCGGCATCGCGCTAGCGGTCGGCGGCGTCCCGATGGCGATGCTGCTCGGCATCATCGCGGGGATTTTGGCGTTCATTCCGAACGTCGGCGCGATCGTGACGGGCGTGCTGATGGTCGCGGTCGGGTTCAGCGCAGGTGTCGACACGGGGTATTGGGCAATCGGCACGTATCTCGTTGTGCAGACGATCGACGGGTATGTGATCGTGCCTATGGTGGCGAAGCGGACTGTGGATTTGCCGCCGGCGTTGACCTTGGGTGCGCAGATCCTGGCAAGCGCGCTGTTCGGGGTACTGGGACTGGCCCTGGCCGATCCGATGACCGCGATGTTGAAGACTGCGCTCGAGCGGCGGTCGGAGCGGGAAGAGGAGAAGGTAGAGGCGGGCGAAGGGGCTGCCGCTACTGCGTGAGGAGCGTTGCCCGTCCGGTCGGCACGCGCAACCGTATCGACCTACGGTGGTAAGCACCCTCGTTCTACAATGGTGGTGGGATAAAGCTCACAATCCGTCATCCCCGCGGACGCGGGGACCCACATCCTCCGAGGTTTGCCAGTATAGGTCCCCGCGTCCGCGGGGATGACGGAACGGGGGCGGGGACCACGGAATAAGGTGTGGGGCCGGTAGGGGGCAGCTATTCACGGAACGGAGGCGAGCAGGAAGTTACCGCCTTACCAGCTGGTCGAAGAGAGCAAGATAACGCTCCGCTGAGTCTGCACCGGGTTGCGGTACCGGGGCCGGTCGCTGCACGGTTGACGCTAGCCATGCGTTCAGCGCTGCGACCAATGCAGCAGCGTCATCCCTCGCGATGACCGTCCCACGGTCCGTCCGATCAATAATCTCCGCCACCGCCGCGCTCGAGTCGGTCGAGATCACCGGCGTTCCGACCGACAGTGCCTCGCGCAACACCCCCGGTACACCTTCGTACTCCGATGTCAGCACTAGTACCGCCGCGCGGGCCATGACTGGGAGCGGATCGCTGCTGTGGCCGAGCAGGAGGACGCGCTTCCCCAAGCCAAGCGCGCGGATTTGCGACTCGATCGCCCCGCGCTCGCTACCTTCGCCGAGGATGACGAGCGGTATCGTCTGGTCCGCCAGCAGTGGGAGTGCGGCGATCAGTCGGTCCCAGCGTTTCTGCGGTTCGAGCCGGCCGACCCCAAGAATGAAGCGCGGTGGCAGGTCCGGCAGCGCACTAGGAATCGCCACCGCCGGCGGGTTCGGGATGACGCTCGTCCGCCCGATCATCCGGGTCGCCAACGCCGCCTCGTTCGCGGTCGCCGGCGTCATCGCGACGAGGTGATCGAGGAAGCTTCCGTGCCGCGCGAGCCAGACCTGGTGCGCGGCGTGCATCAGATGGCCGTGATCGGCGCGTGCGGGGGCGTTGGACATCTTGGCGACGATTGGCGGACATGTCTTGCCGAGTCGCAGCCGGGTCCATGCCGCGATGCCGGTATAGAAGTTGCCGGGGCAGAATATGATGTCCGGCGCGAGACGTCGCACGACATTCGGCAGCGCGAGCAACCGCGACGGCGTGACGATCTCCAGACCTTCCGGGAGTTCCTCCGCCAGCGGCCCGGAAATATCCTCGATCGCCAGCGTCACGCGCCGCCCCGCCGCGAGCCAGCCGCGTGCGAGGCGTAGTTGCGCGCGCTCGACCCCGCCGCCGCGCAGATCCTCGGCATAGGTCAGGATGTGCTGGGCGATCGGTGGCTTGCTCACGAGTGACATATGGGGGTCATCATACTGCGCGATGGATAAAGCGGAGATCGCGACCGAATGAAACCGACTTTGCGTGCATGCACGGCGGGGGGCGGCTATCAGGCCGCGCGACGGAGGGCGGGCAACGAGTAGCGAGCAACGGGCGACGGAACGGCTTGAGGACAATGGTTTGAGGACCGGCGAGTGAACTTCCGTACGAAAACTGCCGATCGCGACGGCTATGCGGATATCGCGCGCGCCGGGCTCGAGCCGCTGAAGGCGCTCGGCAGTCGCTGGCCCGCGATCATCGGTGCGGTGCTGACGCTGGCGATGATCGTCGGCCTGGGGCGCGAACTGCTCGGGCATGGCCTTGCCGGACTGTCGCGCTCGGTGCCGCAGGATCCGCGCTTCTATGTCTGCTTCGGCTTGCTCTACATGTCGCCGCCGACCGGGGATTACGTCATCTTCCGTCGGCTCTGGGGTATTCCGCTCGGTGGCCTCGTTGCGCTGATCAAGAAGCGGATCGCGAACGAAGTCGTGTTCGGTTATTCGGGCGACGCGTATTTCTACGCCTGGGCGCGGGCCAAGGCGCGGATGGTGGCGTCGCCGTTCGGTGCAGTGAAGGACGTGTCGATCCTGTCGGCGATCGCGGGCAATGCGGTGACGCTGCTGCTGGTGGCGATCGCGTTGCCGCTCGGCCGGCATCTGCTGACGCACGACCAGTTTCGCACGGTGCTGGCGTCGGCGGGCGTGACGCTGGCGATCTCGTTGCCGTTCCTGATCTTCTCGCGCCGCGTGTTCTCATTGCCGCGTGCGAAGCTGTGGTGGGTGTTCGGCATTCACTGCATCCGATTGCTGTGCGGATCGGTGCTGATCGCGTTCGCGTGGCATTTCGCGCTGCCGGGCGTGCCGGTGGGGATGTGGTTGTTCCTCGCCGCCGGGCGCCTGCTGGTGTCGCGCCTGCCGCTGGTGCCGAACAAGGACCTGCTGTTCGCCAACGCCGCCATCCTGTTGATCGGGCAGGACCAGGCGCTGTCGGAACTGATCGCGTTCACCGCCGCGCTGACGTTGCTGGTGCATGTCGCGCTGATCATCCTGTTCGGCATCCATGCCGGGCTGACCCGGTTGCGCGCATGATCCGCGCCTGTGTCACGCTGGCCGCGATCGCTGTGCTTGCGGGACCGGCCGGCGCGCAGGTGCTCGGCAGCGATGCGGCGGCGTGTCGACCGGGCGAGGGGCCGGCGATCGCGGTGGAGGTCATCGGGCTGAAGGATCGTACGGGCGAGTTGAAGCTCGAACTCTACCCTGATGACGAAGCGGGCTTTCTCAAGGACGACCACGTGCTGATCGCGGCGGGCAAGACGTTCCGGCGGGTGGTGGTGCCGACGCCGCCGAGCGGGGCGCCGATCCTGTGCATCCGGGTGCCGCGGCCGGGCCGCTATGCGCTGTTGCTGACGCATAATCGCGACGGGAAGAACAAGTTCAGCTTCTGGAACGATGGCGCCGGGTTCGCGAGCAACGCGAAGCTCGGGCGGTCGCGGCCGAAGGTCGAGCAGGCGCGGGTCGAGGTCGGCGCGGGCGTGACGACGGTGCGGATCACCGTACAGTATCTGCGCGGGCTTGGTGGGTTCGGGCCCGTGACGCCATGAGAGTGGTCGACGTCAACGAGTTCTACTCGCCGACCGGCGGCGGCGTGCGGACCTATGTCGACCGGAAAATGGGGATCATGGCGGACATGGGTCATGAGTTGATCGTCGTCGCGCCGGGCAAGGAGGACCGCGTCGAGGAGCGGCCGGGCGGCGGGCGGATCATCTACCTCAAGTCGCCAGGGATGCCGTTCGATCGCAACTACGGACTGTTCTGGGACGAGGGCGCGATCCACCGCGTGCTCGACGATCTCGATCCGGACGTGGTCGAATGCTGCTCGCCGTGGCGGCCGGCATGGTTCGTCGGCGACTGGCAGGGGCGCGCGGTGAAGTCGTTCTTCATGCACAACGACAATATCGCGGCCTACGCGCAGCGCTGGTTCGCGGGCGTCGCGAGCCACGACCAGATCGAACGCGGGTTCGCCTGGTACAGCCGGTATATGCGGCGCTTCCTCGAGAAATACGATGTCGTCGTTACCAACGGCCCGGCGCTGGAGAAGCGGTTGCGCGCGCGGGGGCTGCGGATCGACGCGGCGATGCCGCTGGGGATCGAGCGCGGGCATTTTTCGCCGGACCTACGTGATTTACGGTTGCGCGCGGCGTTGCTGCGGCAGTGCGGGTTGCCGGAGGACGGCATGCTGCTGCTCGGGCTCGGGCGGCATCACGGCGAGAAGCGCTGGCCGCTGGTGGTCGATGCGGTGGCTCGGGCGGGGGCGACTCTCCCGGTCGGGCTGGTCCTGATCGGTGCGGGCGCGCAGACCAAGGCGATCCAGCGACGGATCGGGGGATCGCCGCATATCCGGATGTTTGCGCCTGTCTATGACCGCGAGCGACTTGCGCGGATCATGGCGAGTTGCGATGCGCTGATCCATGGGTCGGAGGCGGAGCCGTTTGGACTGGTCGCGTCGGAGGCAATGGCGTCGGGCCTGCCGCTGATCGTGCCGGATACGGGCGGGTGCGCGGAGGTTGCGGACCGCCATGCGAGCGAGCTTTACGCGGCGCGCGACGCGGAGAGTGCGGCTGCGGCGATCGGACGATTGTTCGCGCGCGATCCGGCGTTGTTGCGGCGGGCGGCGGCGGTGGCGGCGCGGCATGTGCGCAGCGACCGTGAGCATGCGGTGGAGCTCATGGACTATTATGCGGGGCTGGTCGCGGCGAAGCACGGCGTGCGACGTACAGGGTGAAGCGGGTCCCGGGGACGGGGACTGGGCGATAGCCGTGGCTTCGGGCGTAGGCAGCCAGGACTGCATCAATCTGATCATCACCGCTACTCCAGGCGCCTTCACCGCCGGTGAGGATGGCGGACGGATAGTCGAGGAGATGCGTCCGGGCCTGCGATACGAGGTGGAGGGCGTACTCCTGACGCGCGTCGAGCAACGCGGTGCTGCGGAAATAGAAGGGGCCGGTGGCGAAGCGCGGGTCGATCGCTCGGCCGGGGAGGAATTGCGGGGAGAGCGTCGCAACCGGGCCGGCGACGTGTTCGCGGTCCAGGATCTCGCGTACCACGGCGGCGTCTCGCATCGCATCGAGCATCGGGATGCCGCCGCTCGCGACGGCCTCGACGGTTGGGGCGAGTCCGGCGCAGGCGAAGACGACCGCAGCGATCCGCATGGCCTTGCCGGGCGGGTGCGCGTGCCAGACTAGCGCGAGACGCACGAAGAGCGCCGGCAGCATTGGCAGCAGATATTGCCGCCATGTCGGCACAGGCGCGAGCGCGGCGATCAGGCCGGCGAGGATCAAAAGGTCGAGTATCAGGTGCCAGCGGTGGCGCCGGCCCGTGGTGGCGACGATCGCGAGCAGGGCTGGGCCAAGTCCGAGGAACTTGAGCGTGTCGATGATCTTGGCCGTGTTCGACAGCTTCCAGGGGCGGGACTGGTACCATTCGGTGGGCGCCTGGCCGGGGAAGCCGATCACGCCGAACAGGAAGCCTTCGGGGGCCTGGAGGAACAGCGCTGTCGTCAATGCGACGAACGGGAGCGTGCCGAGCAGCGTCCACCACGGGCGGCGGTCGGCGCGGAACAGCGTCCAAATGCCGTAGGTTAGTGCGGGTAGCGCGTAGGAGATTTTCGCGGTCGCGGCGGCTGCTAGCAACGCGCCGATCAGAATCGCGTCGCGGCGGCTTGCCTCGTCGCGGGCGGTGCGGACGATCGCGGGGAGGGCCAGCGCGAGGCAGGCCGCAGGGAGCGCGTCGTTGCGGGCTGTGCCGATGCTGAAGAGGAGGATGTCGCAGGTGGCGAACAGCGCGGCGGCGAAGGTGGCGGCGCGAGTGCTGGCGCCGCCGATGCGGGCGGCGCGGTGGACGGCTGCGATGGTGGCCGCGCCGAGGAGGGCGTTGGCTATGCGGAGCGCGGGCCAAGTCCAGATGCCTGCTAGGGCTGCGATCGGGGCGAACAGGTATGGTTGGAGTGGGGTCTGGAGGTAGGCGAAGTCTTTGTACGGGAGCAGGCCTTGCGCGGTGAGGATGGCGGCGGCGACGTACTGGCTCTCGTCGTGATCCACGGGGCGGAGGAGGGCTAGGACGATGAGGACAATCGCCAGCGCTGCGAGCTCCAGAAGATTGTTCACCCGCGAAGGCGGGTGTCCAGTCTGGGCACCCGCCTTCGCGGGTGAACAATTTTGGGGAGCGGTGTGCTCAGCCACGAATGCCACCATACCCACCGCTTCCACCCCGGCGGCGGCCGGGGCCCAATTGGGGGACGGTTATGGCTAAGGACTGCGCTTCGTTACCACGGCTTTCCCAACTGGGCCCCGGCCTTCGCCGGGGTGGCGGAGAAGGCCGGTGTGGTGGCATGTAGGGCAAGGTTAGGCTTTTACCGCGGTCAGGAAATAATCGAGGCTCGTCGAATCGCTCAGCGCGAACCCTGTCCCCGGCGAGAAGCTTAGTCCGCGCGTATCCGTCACGCGGAGACCTGCGTCCTTCAGCAACGCGGTCAGTTCCTCGGGCGTGAGGAACTTGTTCCAGTCGTGCGTGCCCTTCGGAATGACGCCTGCACCCTCAGCCACGGTGATCATCGCCAGCCGCGACAGCGGCGTACGGTTGGGCGTCGAGAGGATCAGCAACCCGCCCTCCGCCAACGTCCGCGCGAGACCCCGGACAAAACCGGCGGGGTCGCTGACATGCTCGATCACTTCCAGGCTAGTGACGAGGTCGAATTGCCCGACCAGCCCCTCGACTCCTCCCGCGCGGTAATCGATCGCGAGGCCGCTCTGCGCCGCATGGATCTCCGCCACCGCGATATTCTCGGGCGCCGCGTCGATCCCCGTAACCTCTGCGCCGAGCCGCGCCAACGGCTCACACAGCAACCCCGCGCCGCAGCCGACGTCGAGCGCGGTCTTCCCCGCCAGCGGCGTGAAGGTCGAACCATCGCCACCCCAATGCGCATCCACCTGCTCGCGGATATAGCGCAGCCGCGGCGGATTGAGCTTGTGGAGCGGGGCGGACGAGCCCTTCGGGTCCCACCAGTCCTTCGCCATCGTGCCGAAATGCGCGGCCTCGCGCGGATCGATTGTTGCGTTCGTTACGGTGTCGCTTGCCAGTATCATGCGCGCTACCTATCAGGGCCGCCGCTTCGACCCAAAGGGATTTGCGCTGCCAATGGCCCGTATCGTGATGAAATTCGGCGGGACGTCGATGGCTGGGATCGAGCGGATCCGCAACGTCGCCGCGCGCGTGAAGCGCGAAGTCGACGCCGGCAACCAGGTCGCCGTCGTCGTCTCGGCGATGGCGGGCGAGACCGATCGGCTGGTCGGCTTCTGCCGCGAGGCGTCGTCGCTGTACGACGCGAAGGAATATGACGTCGTCGTCTCGGCCGGCGAGCAGATCACGAGCGGCTTGCTCGCGATCGCTTTGCAGGCGGCCGGGTGCAAGGCGCGCAGCTGGCTCGGCTGGCAGTTGCCGATCAACACCTCGGACGCTCATGGCTCGGCCCGCATCGGCGAGATCGACACGGCCGCGCTCGACGCGAGCCTCGCGGACGGTGTCGTCGCGGTGATCCCCGGTTTCCAGGGCGTCGCGGACGGCCAGCGCGTCACGACATTAGGCCGCGGCGGTTCGGATACGTCGGCGGTGGCGATGGCGGCGGCGATGAAGGCCGACCGCTGCGACATCTATACCGACGTCGACGGCGTCTACACGACCGACCCCAGGATCGTGCCCCGCGCGCGGAAGCTGAGCAAGGTCACGTATGAAGAGATGCTGGAACTTGCCAGCGTCGGTGCCAAGGTGTTGCAGACCAGGTCTGTAGGCTTGGCGATGAAGGAAAACGTGCGTGTGCGCGTCCTGTCTTCGTTCGAAGACGGCGATACCAATGACGGACACCGCGGCACGTTGATCGTGGGCGAAGAGGAAATCGACGATATGGAACGCCAGCTCATCACCGGCATCGCGCACGACAAGAACGAGGCGAAGATCACCCTGACACAGGTCAGCGATCGGCCGGGCTCGGTCGCGGCGATCTTCGCGCCGCTCGCCGATGCGGGGATCAACGTCGACATGATCGTGCAGAACGTCGCGCATTCGACCGGTTCTACGGACGTGACGTTCACGGTGCCGGCGGCCGATCTCGCGCGGTCGCTCGACGTGCTCGACAAGGCGAAGGACGCGATCGGCTATGCGACGATCGTCCACGACACGCGCGTCGCCAAGGTGTCCGTCGTCGGTGTCGGCATGCGCAGCCACGCGGGTGTCGCCTCGACGATGTTCACGACGCTCGGCGAGCGCGGGATCAACATCCAGGCGATCGCGACGTCGGAGATCAAGGTCAGCGTGCTGATCGAAGAGGATTATACCGAGCTGGCGGTGCGCGTGCTGCACACGGCGTACGGGCTCGATGCCGAGGATGCAGCTTGAGCTTGATACATAACGACATGATCCCGGCAGGCGCCGGGACGACGGGGATGGATGCATGACGATCGGTACTGAGCGGCTGCAACGGCGGATGGCGCGCGGCGCCGCGTTCCTCGGGTCGGAGGTCGCGATTCTCGGCGGCGCGATGTCGTGGGTTAGCGAGCGTCACCTCGTGTCGGCGATCTCGAACGCGGGCGGGTTCGGCGTGATCGCGTGCGGCGCGATGACGCCCGCGCTGCTCGATACCGAGATCGCCGCGACCAAGGCGATGACGGACAAGCCGTTCGGCGTGAACCTGATCACGATGCACCCCGACCTGTTCGAGCTGATCGCGGTCTGCGCCAAGCACAAGGTCGGCCATGTCGTGCTCGCGGGTGGCCTGCCGCCCAAGGGCAGCATCGAGGCGATCAAGGAGACGGGCGCTAAACTGATCGCGTTCTCGCCCGCGCTGGCGCTCGCGAAGAAGCTGATCCGCTCGGGTGTCGATGCGCTGGTGATCGAGGGGATGGAGGCCGGCGGCCATATCGGCCCGGTTTCGACCAGCGTGCTCGCGCAGGAGATGCTGCCCGAGATCGCGGAGCAGGTGCCGGTGTTCGTCGCGGGCGGGATCGGCCGCGGCGAGGCGATCGCGGGCTATCTCGACATGGGGGCGGCGGGCGTCCAGCTCGGCACGCTGTTCGTCTGCGCGACCGAATCGATCGCGCACGCCAATTTCAAGAAGGCGTTCATCCGGGCGTCGGCGCGCGATGCGATCGCCAGCGTGCAGATCGATGCGCGGCTTCCGGTGATCCCGGTCCGCGCGCTGAAGAACGCGTCGAGTGAGCTGTTCACCGCCAAGCAGCGCGAGGTTGCCGGGCATCTCGATGGCGGTGTCGTCGAGATGGCCGAGGCGCAGTTGCAGATCGAGCATTACTGGGCGGGTGCGCTGCGTCGCGCGGTGATCGACGGCGATGTCGAGCATGGCTCGGTGATGGCGGGCCAGTCGGTCGGCATGGTCAAGCGCGAGGAGCCGGTGGCGGAGATCATCGGCGGGTTGATGGCACAGGCGGCGGCTGCGCTGGAAGCGCGCGTGGTTTGATCCTGATCCTCCCCCCGCAAGGGGGAGGTGGCAGGCTCTTGCCTGACGGTGGGGGAGGGTAGCGAAACGTCTGTTCCGTGTCCTCCCCCTCCGTCACCTGCGGCGCCACCTCCCCCTGGCGGGGGAGGATTGAGAGGGCGGCGTCTTCTGCTCAGGTGGTGATGCACGGGCGTCTTCCTAGTACCACCCCGGCGGAGGCCGGGGCCCAATTGGGGGACGTCGTTCACTAAGGTCGCGCTCCGTTACCTCGACCTTTCCAATTGGGCCCCGGCCTCCGCCGGGGTGGTGGAGTGGGGGGAGATTAATGCCGCACCGCGTCGCAGCAGCAGACCACGAGCAACCCCAACCCCGCCTCCTCTCCACTCGCCGCAAAGCGCGTACGGCTTACGTCTCGTTAACCTAACCCATGCATAGAGTGTCCCGTCGGGGGACGTCATGAGGTGGTTGCGATGAGTCGTCGGTTTGCTTTGCTGTCCGTTACCGCGCTGGGCCTGCTGGCCGGTTGCGCACAGAAACCACGGACCGTGGCTGCCGTCGCGCCGCCCGTCATCATGGTGCCGGTGCCTGCGCCAGTAATGCCGAAGGGCGCGTCGCCGACCATCGTCATCCCGGTCGCGCTCGCCGACGGCACGTATCCGACGCCGAATCGCAACCTGACGACGTCCGCCAAGGTCTGGCACCTCCGCGCGGCGCTCAACGTCGCCGCACTGGCATGTCGCGGGCCGCAGGAAGTGGTGATCGTCGCGGGCTACAACGCGCTGCTGTCGGCGCAGAAGCCGGTGCTCGCCAAGGCCGAGGCGACGTACGCCAGCGAATACAAGTCGGGCGGTGGCGACTGGCAGGATCGCTACGACGATTCGATGACGCGGCTGTACAACTTCTTCTCGCAGTCGCCCGCGCGCGACGAGTTCTGCGCTGCGGCAGGCACGGTTCTCGCGCAGAGTGCTGGTCTGACGGCCGAGGCATTGCCTGCTTTCGCTGCACAGAATCTTCCCGTGCTCGAGCGGCCGTTCACCGATTTCTACCGTGCGGTCGACGCGTGGCGCGGTCGCACCGTGCGTCCGGTCCAGCCGCAGCTGATCGTCTCGCGCCAATATGCGTCGAACATGCCGGTGCAGACGGTGACGCAAGCCCGGCTCCAGCCGATCTCGCAGCCGGTTCCGCCCGCTCAGCCGCGCCTGAAGCTGGATCCCAGCGTTTTTCAGTAGGCTGATCAGGCCTTAATGGGCGATCCGACCGACCAGCTATGGCCGAACGGATCGCGTATCTGGCCATAGCGATCGCCCCAGAACTGGTCGGCGACGGGCATCGTCACGACCGCTCCCGCCGCGACCGCACGATCCACCCAGGCGTCGGTGTCGTCGACCCTGAGATGCAGGGTTATGCCGGCGGGTTCGGGCTCGGCATGACCACGCCATTCGGGAAACTCGTCGGACAGCATCAGCCACGCGTCGTTGATTCGCAAGCTGGCCTGCATCAGCCGAACGCCGTCGTCCGCGAAGTTCGTCTCGACGAGGGTCGCGGCAAACGCAGCCTCGTAGAACGCGAGCGCCTCGCGTCCTCGCTGATCGCGAATGACGAGGAACGGTGTGATTCCGCTGGTGGGACGATCGGCCATGCGAGTCTCCTGCGTTGAACCCTGCCAGCGTACGCCGCTCGCCCGCCCCCGACCAGTGCCGACATGATGAAGGCAAAGCTTGGCTTACCTGCAAAGACTGGGTTAACAGCCGCGGGAATGGCTGAGGTTTCAGATCGTCCGGCGGAAGGCCGCTTCGAAGGGCGCGAGCACCGGTTTCCGGTGCGCGTCTATTTCGAGGACACCGATCTGTCGGGTGCGGTCTATCACGCCAATTACCTGCGCTACATGGAGCGCGCGCGGTCGGACATGCTGCGGGTCGGCGGGATCGACCAGCGCGCGACGTTCGAGGCGGGTGAGGGCTCCTACGCGATCGCCAGCGTCGCCATCCGCTACGCCGCGCCGGCGAAGCTCGACGACGCCTTGCTGGTCGTCTCGCGGATACGCCGTGTCCGCTCGGCCGGGGTCACCATTCATCAAAGGGTCATGCGCGACGGGCTTGTCTTGGCCGAGGCGGACGTGGTGGCGGCATTGGTCGCTCCCAACGGCCGCCCACGCCGCCAGCCGCGTGCCTGGATCGATATTTACGAACGCCTTGTCTGGCAGGGGGAAGCATGAATCCGGTGTTGACTATGGATAGCGCGACGCTGTCGCCGATCCACTTGTTCCTCCAGGCCGACTGGGTGGTGAAGGGCGTGATGATCGGGCTGTTGCTCGCCAGCATCTGGACCTGGGCGCTGATCGTCGCGTTCTGGCGGCGGATCGGCAAGACGCGCAAGGGCATGACCCGGTTCGAGCGCGATTTCTGGAAGGCCGAGGACATCGACGTCTTCTACAAAGCGGAGGGCGAGAACGACCTGCCGTCGGCACGCGTGTTCGCCGCCGGCGTGACCGAGTGGCGGCGCTCGACCGCGGGCGGCACGATCGACAAGAGCGGCACGCGCGAGCGGCTCGCTACGACGATGGGCGCAGCGGTGGCGGGCGAGATCGACAAGCTGTCGGACCGGCTCAACGTGCTGGCGACGGTCGGCTCGGTCGCGCCGTTCGTCGGGCTGTTCGGTACGGTCTGGGGCATCATGCGGAGCTTCACCAGCATCGCGGCGGCGCAGAACACGTCGCTGGCGGTGGTCGCGCCGGGGATCGCGGAGGCGTTGTTCGCGACCGCGATCGGCCTGTTCGCGGCCATTCCCGCGGTGATCGCGTACAACCGCTTCTCGCACGGCATCAACCGGATCGAGGCGAGCCTCAACCGCTTCGCCGACGGATTCCACACGACCTTGAGCCGCCAGCTGGACGGCTCGCGATGAGCGGCCTTCTCATTCCCCTTCCGCTTGCGGGAGGGGTCAGGGGAGGGGCTTCTACCTTCTCCTCAGACGGTAATTGCGGCACTGCCCTCCCCCGACCCCTCCCGCGAGCGGGAGGGGAGTGAGGTGGCGATGAACCTGCCTTCTTCCCGCGGCCGTGGGCGTCGCGCGCCGATGGCGGATATCAACGTCACGCCGCTGGTCGACGTGATGCTGGTGTTGCTGATCATCTTCATGGTGACCGCGCCGCTGATGACCGCGGGCGTCCCGGTGAACCTCCCCGACGCGCGCGCGAAAGCGCTCGACCAGGAGCAGAAGCCCGTCGAGATCTCGATGGACGGCACCGGCGCGCTGTTCATCGACAAGGATCAGGTGACCGATGACGCGCTGCCGGTCCGGTTGGCTGCGATCGCCGCCAGCCGTGCGGTCGGCGACGAGCCTCAAGTGCTGCTGCGCGCGGATCGGAAACTCGATTACGGGCGCGTGATGCGCGTGATGGGCGAACTTAACCGCGCCGGGCTGAACCGCGTCGCGCTGGTCACCGTCGAGGGTAACCAGAACTGATGGCTGGCTGATGGACCGTTCGGAGAAGATCGGCCTTGGCGTCGCGGTCGTCGGGCACGTCCTGCTGTTCGGCGCGCTGTCGCTCGGCTTTCTCGGCGCGCCCGAACTGCCGAAGAAGATCGAGCAGCAGCCGATCGACGTGAGCCTCGTTCCTGACGTCGCGCTGGAAGCGACCGCGCCGCAATCGGTGGAGACGCCGGCCGAGTCGGTCGCGCCGGACGAAGGTGCACCCGAGGATGCCGCGCCGCCTGCTCCGGAAGAAGCCGAGCCCGAGCCGAAGCCCGATCCCGTGCCGCCTGCGCCGCAGCCCAAACCCACGCCGCCGAAACCGGCGCCCAAACCGCAACCGGCACCCGAGCCGAAGCCTCAGCCCAAACCCAAGCCCGCGCCGCCGAAACCCGTCGCAAAGCCCGCGCCGGTCCCGAAGCCCGTCGTGAAGCCACAGCCCAAGGCCGAGAAGGCGCCACCCGCCAAGGCCGCGCCCGCGAAGTCCGCGCCGACCAAGGCTGCGGCGAAACCGAGCGCCGCGCCCGCGAAGACGTCGTCTTCGGCGTCGTCGGCCAAGCCTGCAAAACCGTCCTCGACCAAGGGCAGCGGTTCGACCGCGGAGTCGAAGGCGTCGCGGCCACGCGGGTCGCGGCTCGGCGACAATTTCCTGAAGGGGCTTTCGGCCGATCCGTCGCCGAGCAAGTCGGAGGCGCCCAAGGCCGCCAAGCTCGGCGCACAGGCGGCGGCGAACATCGGCTCGGCGATCCTGCGGCAGGTGCAGCCCTGCGCCAACCGCCAGGTCACGCCGGGGCCGGGCGCCGAGCGGATCCGCGTGACGATCAACCTGAAGCTAAACCGCGACGGCACGCTGAAGTCGCGGCCGACGATCAGCGGTCACGCGGGCGTCGACGACGACAACCGGCGCTATGTCGACCGCGTCGACGATCTGGCGATCGCGACCTTCGTCGGGTGTTCGCCGCTACGCGGTTTGCCCGACGACCTGTATGACGTGCAGAACGGCTGGAGCAATTTCAGCCTGCGCTACAAACTTCCCGGCTGAGGATGTCCGTTATGACTCGATCGATCCTGGGGTTTTTCCCTTTGCGCCCAACTTTAGTTGCGGGTGACCACTCATCGCTCGGTAACCACCCCGGCGGAGGCCGGGGCCCAGTTGGAAAGGTCGATGTAACGATGCGCAACGCTCCTTCACCGGCGTCCCCCAACTGGGCCCCGGCCTTCGCCGGGGTGGTGTTAGGTGGGCGTAAGGCTCGCTCGGTTCTGGCTTCGGTGGGATTGCTGGCGTTCGTATCCGGTACCGCCAGCGCACAGGACGCTCCCGCCCCGGCATCGCAACAAGCCCCCGCTGACCCTGCAGCGGCAGCCCCGGCAGGCGATCAGTCGGGCGGACTCGTGGTCGACGTCACCGGCGGTATCTCCGCACCGATGCCGATCGCGATTCCCGTCATGCCGACGTCCGCCGTCGTCTCCACGCCAGCAGGCTCGACCGACGTGCTCGGCCGCCAGCTCGCCGACATCGTCACCAACGATCTGCGCAACTCGGGCCTGTTCACGCCGCTATCCCCCGGCCAGCTCCGCCCGATCACCTTCCCCGAAGTCACCGCACCCGGGTTCGACTACTGGGGCAGCACCGGCGCGCAGGCGCTCGTGCAGGGCTTCATCCGCGCCAACGGCGACGGCAATCTGACCGTCGGCTGCTACCTCTACGACGTGTCGTCCAAGGCCGAGCTGACGCGCACCGGGTTCGTCGTGCCGCCGTCGGACTGGCGTCGCGCAGGGCACAAGTGCGCCGACATGGTCTACACCCGCCTGACCGGCGAGGGCGCGTATTTCGACAGCCGCGTCGTCTATGTGTCCGAGACCGGACCCAAGGGCCACCGCATCAAGCGGCTCGCGATCATGGATCAGGACGGCGCCAATCACCGCTTCCTGACCAACGGCCAGTCGATCGTGCTGACGCCGCGGTTCGCGCCGAACCAGCAGTCGATCGTCTATATGAGCTATCTCAACAATCGCCCGGCGATCTATGTCTACGACATCGGCTCGGGCAAACAACGCTTGGTGGTGGCGAACGCTAACCTGACGTTTGCGCCGCGCTTCTCGCCGGACGGTCGCAACATCCTGTTCTCGATGGCGCAGGGTGGCAACACCGACGTCTACCGCGTGCCGGCGCAGGGCGGCACGCCGCAGCGGCTGACCAACTCGCCGGGGATCGACACCGGCGGCAGCTATTCGCCGGATGGCTCGAAGATCGTGTTCGAGAGCGACCGCTCGGGTGGCCAGCAGATCTACGTGATGAACGCGGACGGATCGAACCAGCAGCGGATCAGCTTTGGCGGCGGGCGCTATGCGACGCCGGTGTGGAGCCCGCGTGGCGACCTGATCGCGTTCACCAAGCTCGGCGGCGGGTTCCGGATCGGCATCATGAGCCCGAGCGGCGGCGGCGAGAAATTGCTGACCAACGACTGGCAGGACGAGGGTCCGAGCTGGTCGCCGAACGGTCGCGTAATCAACTTCTATCGCTCGGGACGCGGCAGCGGCGGCAAGGCGGACCTCTGGTCGGTCGACCTGACCGGCGTCAACGAGCGGAAGATCCCGACGCCGCTCGACGGCTCCGATCCGGCATGGGGCCCCCTGCGGCCCTGAACCTGCTATGGGGGCATGAACGGGAAACGTGATTTTCTACGGGAGACTATCTATGTCGAAGCTTTCCAACATCTTGCTTGCGTGCACCGCGCTGATCGCCGTTTCGGGTTGCGCGAAGAAGCGCCCTGCCGTGCTGCCGCCGGCGCCGGTCGACAACAACGCTGCGGTCGATCCCAATGCGGGGATGAACAACGGCAATGTCGGCGGGGCGATCGTGCCGGGGTCGGATGCCGACTTCCAGCGCTCGGTCAGCTCGAACACGGTGAATTTCGGGCTCGACATGTACGACATCGATCCGACCGCACGCGCGATCCTCGACAGCCAGGCGCAGTGGCTGGCCAAGTTCCCGAACCAGCGCATCACGATCGAAGGCCATGCCGACGAGCGCGGCACGCGTGAGTACAATCTCGCGCTAGGCGATCGTCGTGCGAACGCGACGAAGAACTATCTGGCGGCGAAGGGCGTGTCGTCGTCGCGGATGACGACGATCAGCTACGGCAAAGAGCGCCCGGTAGCGATGGGCTCGGACGACCAGAGCTGGGCGGCGAACCGTCGTGCGGTCACGGTGGTACTGAACTGATCTGACTTGTCCCTCTCCCCTGCGGGGGAGAGGGAGGGAGGAGCCGCTTGGCGACGGAAGGGTGAGGGGCTTTGGGACCGACGGTCCGAGCCTCAAGCCCCTCACCCTCCCACGTACAAGCGTACGCGGGCCCCTCCCTCTCCCCGGAGGGGCGAGGGAAAACAGGTTACCCCAGCGCCTTGTCGAGCAGTTTCGCCAGGCGAATACCCCCGCGGCGAACCTCTTCGCGCGACACCGGCACCATCTTCGCGATCGTCGCGTCGTCCATCTTCACCCGCGCCGGCACCGCACCACACGCGTCCCCGCCAAGCGCCGCCGCATACGCCTCATGCGAGGCTTCCCACGACTCCCGGCTCCAGTCGGTAACCGTCCCAGCCCCAATCTTCCCCCGCTCGGCTGCCGAATACCGCCTTACCAGCGACGGCGGCGTCGAGATCGCGCGCTCGGCCAGCGGCCCGTCCCAGATCGAATGCAGGTTGAACCGCGCCGGGCCGTAGATCCCGTAATCCGCCTTCACGTCGTTGCCGCCCTTGTCGTGACGGTCGCCGGCGTGGAGCGGCTGGTGGAGATCGCCGACGAAGTGAATCAGGAACGCCAGCGCGACGACGCGGTCGCGGGGCAGCGTCGACTTGTCGCGGAGCATCTTCACGTCGCGGTCGATCTGGTACGAGACGCAGTCGCCTTCCTTGCACACCGGCGTGAGGTCGAACGGCGCGCAGATGTCGACGTTCTGGTAATGCCAGCTGTACGCAAAGCCGAAGCGCGTCGAGCCGTCGTTCAGTTTCAGCGGCTTGATGCAGTCCGCCCAGATGCTGGCTTCCTCGATCGTGCCCGCGGGGCAGGTCGGCGTATCCAGCAACGCCTGCTGCGCGAGCAGTTTGCGGATCGCGGCCTTGGTCTTCGGCGTGACGTTGGCATAGGCGATCTGCGCGACGGTCTGGTGGCCATACTCCCAGAATGCGGTGGCGGGGGAGGCGAGGCCGAGCGAGGCGATCGCAGCGAGGAGATAGCGCTTCATGCCGGCTCGTTAGCGTAGATCGCGACGGTCCGGCTACCCTCGGACGACGCGCGTCCGCGGTACATGCCGACGGTGTTGAAGCCCCACGCCATGTCGCCGTCCGGTCCCGCGACGATGACGCCGCCGGTGCCACCGAGTGCCTTCACTTCGGCAAGCACCGCGTCGGCCGCGACTTGCAGCGATTCACCTGACAGGCGGACGCGCGCGGCGATCTCGTGACCGACGCCGACGCGCAGGAAGAACTCGCCAGAGCCGGTGCACGATACCGCGCAGGCGCGATCGTCGGCGAAGGTCCCCGCGCCGATTACCGGCGTGTCACCGATCCTGCCCCAGCGCTTGCCGGTGACGCCGCCGGTCGAGGTCGCGGCGGCGACATGGCCGTGCGTGTCGCAGGCGACCGCGCCGACCGTGCCATATTTCATGTCGACGTCGAACCCGCCGCCGTCCGCCTGGAACTCGGCGAATTGCCGGCGGCGTTCGTCGGTGGCGAACCAGTCCGCATCGGCTTGTAGAAGGTCGCGTTCGAGCGAGAACGCATCGGCGCCCTTGCCGGCGAGAAAGACGTGGCGGCCGTCGTCTAGGATCGCGCGGGCTAGGCCGACGGGGTTGCGCGTGGCGGTGGCTGCCGCGACCGCGCCCGCCGCCCGCGTGCGGCCATCCATGATCGCGGCGTCGAGCTCCAGCGTGCCGTCATGCGTGAACACCGCGCCGCGCCCCGAGTTGAAGTGCGGGTCGTCCTCCAGCACACGCACCGTCGCCTCGACCGCGTCGAGCGCGCCACCACCGTCCGCGAGCACCTTCGAGCCCACGTCGAGCGCGCGAGACAGGCCCGCTCTCGCACCCGCGTCCTGCTCGGGCGAGACCATCTCGCTGTCGAGTTTGCCGGCGCCGCCGTGGATGACGAGGGTCCAGGTCATGCTGAATCTTTCGAGGGTAGGGCGCGAAGGCCGATGAGGGGACGGAGCGGCGCGATGCTGCGGCCGATCCAGTAGAAGGCGATGCAGCCGATCGTCGTTGCCGCGAGCAGGCAGGCGAACTCCACCCAGCCCGGCAGGCCGGCGGGCAGCAGCGCGTACATCACGAGGACGATGATCGTCTGGTGGATCAGGTAGAACGGGAACACCGCCTCGGTCAGCGTGCGGCGCCAGCGATGGTCGCGGTTCCAGTGGCGCTCTGCGATTCCGATCAGCGCGACGATCGCCCCCCATTGCTCGAGTGCGTGCGCGACGCCGTAACCGGGATAGATCCAGCGCGGTGCGACGATGTCGCCGGGCCATTCGAGTTCGACGCCGATGATTGCGACATAGCCGAGCACCGCGGCGACGGCGCCGACCTTCCACCAGCGCGCGATCGCCGCGATTGCGGGCTCGGAGCGGGCGAGGCCGAAGCCGAACAGGAAGGCGGGGAAATAGGTGACGTGCGCGACCCAGTCGCCGAACAGGGCTTGCGATTCGGCGGCCATCTGGAACCACCAGGCGTGGACGAACACGAGCCACGCGACGGGGAGGACGAGCACCGCCCAGCTGCCGAAGACCCAGTCGAACGCGCGTTGCAGCCAGTCGCCTCGGACAACGACCAGCCCCAGCGTCAGAACAGTCGTGTAGACCCAGAGATAGACGACGAACCAGAGGTGGTTCCAGGTTGGCAGCGACAGTCCGGCGAGCTTGCCGAAGCGGAAATAGTCGTGGCTCCAGAACGTCAGATAGCTGCCGGCATAGGCGTGCTTGGTGACCAGCTCGACCCAGGGTTGCGGGGGGACGATCACCGCCATGCCGAACGCGAGTGGCACGAGCAGGCGGTAGCAGCGGTTGGCGAAGAACCCGCCCGTGCCGCTCGACCGGGCGAGCAGCGCGCGGCTGGCATAGCCCGAGACGACGAACAGCAGCGTCAGCCGCCACGCGTTGCTGGCGAGCATCGGCAGCCGCACCCAGTCTTCGACATGGAGCGACTTCACATGGAAGTTCCACGGCACGAAGACCATGCCGATATGGTAGAGGATCAGCAGCGCGAACGCACCGATCCGCAGCCAGTCCATGCCGAAATGCCGCGTCATCGCGCGGCCCTACGGGGCGGGGAGCGGTGCCGCAAGCGTGCGAGGGCTGAGGCGTTCCCCGCGCCGGTTCACGCCTTCATGCGCGGAGTGCCCATGAAGTCGCGCTTGCCGATCGGGACGCCCTGCGCGCGCAGGATCGCGTAGGCCGTGCTCGCGTGGAAGTAGAAGTTCGGCTGCGAGAACGAGAGCAGGAAGTTCGCGCCGGTGAACGGCATGACGAACGTGCCGAACTCGAAGGTCGTGTCGTTGTCGGCGAGCGCGTCGAACGTCTCCCGGTCGATCCCCTCCAGCGTGGCGATCGCATCGCGTATCACGGTGTGGAGACCCGCGAAGTCGGTCGGCCAAGCCGATCGATCGGGCGAGAAGGTGCCGCAGCGGACGCCTTCGATCCCGCCGACCGAATGCGCGGCGCACGACTTCACCTGATAGCCGAACGGCAGCATGTCGTCAGCGAGCTTCGCATCGATCAGCGTCGCGGGTTCTATACCCTTCTCGACGGCGAACGCTTCCGCCTTGTCGAGCAGCGCGTCGACCGCGCGGAGAATCTGGAGGTTCGAGGGAATCGTCGCATCGTATAGGGACAAGGTCATCGCGTTCGCTCCTAAAGCCGTGCGCCGCTATGGCCTACGCTCGCTACTCCGGCCAGCGATGTTCCGTTCCAGCGCGCAAGTCGCTATATAGGCCTCGAACTCCCGAGGAATCTCCATGTCCCTTCGTCCCTGGCGCGATATCACCCGCCGCAAGAGCCGCCAGATCATGGTCGGCAACGTCCCCGTCGGCGGCGATGCGCCGGTCACGGTGCAGACGATGACCAACACGCCGACCGACGATGTGCGCGCGACGGTCGACCAGATCCGGCGCTGCGAAGACGCGGGCGTCGACATCATCCGCGTCAGCTGCCCCGACGTCGAATCGACCACCGCGCTCAAGCAGATCGTCCGTGCGAGCCGCGTGCCGATCGTCGCGGACATCCATTTCCACTACAAGCGCGCGCTCGAAGCGGCGGACGCCGGCGCGGCCTGCCTGCGAATCAACCCGGGCAATATCGGCTCGGCGGCGCGCGTGAAGGAGGTCGTCGACGCGGCGAAATCCAACGGCTGCGCGATCCGGATCGGCGTCAACGGAGGCTCGCTCGAGCGCCACCTGCTCGAGAAATACGGCGAGCCTTGCCCCGATGCGCTGGTCGAGTCGGCGCTCGATCATATCAAGCTGTTGCAGGACCATGATTTTCACGAGTTCAAGGTCGCGGTGAAGGCCTCCGACCTGTTCCTCGCGGTGGCGGCGTACCAGCAGCTTGCCGAACAGGTCGATTGCCCGCTGCATCTCGGCATCACCGAGGCGGGCGGGTTCGTCGGCGGCACGGTCAAGTCGGCGATCGGGATGGGTAGCCTGCTCTGGTACGGCATCGGCGACACGATCCGCGTCTCGCTTTCGGCCGAACCGGAGGAGGAAGTCCGCGTCGGCTTCGAGATCCTCAAGGCGCTCGGCATCCGCAACCGCGGCGTCCGCGTCGTGTCGTGCCCGTCGTGCGCGCGGCAGGGCTTCGACGTGATCCGTACGGTGCAGGCGCTCGAGGAACGGTTGCAGCATATCCGCACGCCGATGTCCTTGTCGGTGCTCGGCTGTGTCGTGAACGGTCCGGGCGAAGCGCGCGAGACCGACATAGGCATCACTGGCGGCGGCAACGGCAAGCACATGGTATACCTCTCGGGCGTCACCGACCACCACGTCCAGGACGCCGACATGGTCGACCACATCGTCCGCTTGGTCGAGGCGAAGGCGGCAGAAATCGACGCAGCGGATGAAGCGATAGCCGCGCTGGTGCCGGAGATGGCGGCCGAATAACGATTGACGCGAGCGGCTCCAATTATCCCGTCATTTTGACTCTTGTCAGGATGACGCCGTGTGGATGCAGGTGCCTTTCTTGTTCTCCCGCGAAAGCGGGAGTCTAGGGTAAGAGGCGATAGCGTTCGTGGTCCTGGGCCCCCGCGTTCGCGAGGGAACAACGATTAAAAAGCGTAGAGACCGCTCTGGCGAAACGGAACCGCAACGGCGTTTCCCGCGCCGACGATAGCGTAGCGATGGGATGCCGGTTACGCGGATCGCATGCGGATGATCCAAACATAGATAGTTCGTGATACGGTCTAGTCCGATGATACTCCGCACCGTCTCTCCCGCTCTGGCCTTCGCGATTGCCGCGCTCGGGATCGGACTGTTTTCCATGATGGATGCGGTGATGAAGTCGCTCGTCCTGGCGATCGGTGTCTATAACGCGCTGCTCTGGCGGCAGATGATCAGCGTCGGTCTCGGCGCGGTCGCGTGGAAGCTCGGGAAGAGCGGCCGGCCCAGCGGGCGCGCGCTGAAGCTGCATTTGGCGCGGGGGCTGGTGACCACCGCGATGGCGGTGCTGTTCTTCTGGGGCCTCGCACGCGTGCCGATGGCGCAGGCGATTTCGCTGACTTACATCGCGCCGATCCTTGCGCTGCTGCTTGGCGCGGTGACACTCGGCGAGCGGGTCGGGCGGCGGGCGGTGGTCGCGTCGATTGGCGCGTTGCTCGGGGTGCTGGTGGTGATGATGGGGCATGGACGCGGCGTCGCGGGACCGGAGACGTTTCACGGCGCACTCGCGGTGCTCGGGTCTGCGGTCCTGTATGCGGTCAACCTCGTGATCGCGCGGATGCAGAGCCAGGCGGCGCGGCCGGGGGAGATCGCGTTCTTCCAGGCGCTCGTCATCACAGTGACGCTGGCGTTGGCGGCGCCCTGGCTGGCGGTGGTGCCCGAGGCGGTACAATGGCCCAAGCTCATACTCGCCGCCGGGCTCGCGACCGCGTCGCTGTGGCTGCTCGGGTGGGCGTATGCGCACGGCGATACCGGGTTCCTCGCGACCACCGAATATACCTCGTTCGTCTATGCCGCCGTGCTGGGTTTCTTGGTGTTCGGGGAGCGGGTATCGGCGTTCACTCTGGCAGGTGCGGCGATCATCGTCGTCGCGTGCCTGTACGCGGCGCGGAGGCGTGATATCGCGCAGACGTCTATCGAGGCTAGTGCATGACCCATATCCGTTCCGCCACCGCTGCCGATGTCGGCACGATCCTGCACTTCGTCCGCGAGCTCGCCGCGTTTGAGCGCGAGCCGGATGCGGTCGAGGCGACCGAGCCGATGCTAGCGGAGGCGTTGTTCGGGGAGCGGCCTGCCGCGGAGGCCTTGATTGCGGAGAACGCCGAGGGGCCTCTCGGGTTTGCACTGTTCTTCCACAATTTCTCGACCTGGACGGGCAAGCGCGGCCTGTATCTGGAGGATCTCTACGTGACGCCGGAAGCGCGCGGGCAGGGGGTCGGCGGGGCGTTGCTGGCGCATCTCGCCGGCGTGGCGATCGATCGCGGCTGTGCGCGGTTCGAATGGTCGGTGCTCGACTGGAATGCCGATGCGATCGCGTTTTATCGGAAGGTGGGCGCGGTCGGGATGGAGGACTGGACGATCCAGCGGATGTCGGGGGATGCTTTAGTGAAACTGGCCGGGCGGTAGGTCGAAGCGCCGTCGGGCTCCCCTCCCTGGAAGGGAGGGGCTGGGGGTGGGTTGGCCGGTTTTATCCGCTCACTCACCACGGTCGAGAATGCGGAAGCCGACCCACCCCCGACCCCTCCCTTCCAGGGAGGGGAGAAGACCTCACCCCTTCACGTCGATGTTCATCGCGATCGAGATGCGGTCGCCGGTACCGAGATGCGGGCGGACGCCGTGGCGGAGCCAGGCGGGGAACAGAATCAGGTCGCCTGCCTCGGTTGGCAGGCGGCGCTCGACCGGTTGCGGCTGGCCGTCGATCCCGACGAGGCGGAAGCCGGGAAGGCGCATGAACGGCACCGGAAAGCGCGGGTCCTCGAAGAACAACTCACCGCCGGCTTCGCCCTCCGCAGGCGGGCTGCCCATGTCGATATAATAGACCGCGGCCCACAACACGCCGGGATGCGCATGGCTCATGTTGAGCGCGCCTGGCGGCGACACGTTCGCCCACATCTTGACGGTCCACTCGACCGTCGCCGCATCGCGCCCATCGAAATGCGACGCGCGTTTCGCCATCTTGACCGCGGTATCGGCGAGTGCCGTCGCTGCCGGGCCGCCCCAGTCGAGCATGTCGGTGGCGGAATGCCAGCCACCGACATTGGATCGGGCAAGTCCTGGTGCGGCGGTGTGGCGATCGAGGATCGCGGTGCGCAATGCCGCAGTCAGGGCGGCGGCATCGGCCAGCCGTCCGTGCAGGATCGGCGTCTCGTACAGTCCGATCTGCGCCGCACGGACGCGGATGCCGTCGAACGGACGAGACGCCGTGGTCATTCTATCAGCGTCCTGCGGTGTCGTCCGCGTTCATCGGCTCTTCGCCCTTGGCCTTCTCGGCGTTGTAGCGCTCGATCGCCTCGATCGTGACGCGCTTGGCTTCCTCGGCGTCGCCCCACTTGCCGACCCGGACCCACTTCGTCTTCTCGAGGTCCTTGTAGTGCGTGAAGAAGTGCTCGATCTGCTCGAACACGATCTCGGGCATATCGCCGCGCTCGCCGATATTGGCGTAATACGGGAACACGGCGTCGACGGGCACGCAGATGAGCTTCTCGTCGCCGCCGGCCTCGTCTTCCAGGTTCAGCACCGCGATCGGGCGGGCGCGGACGACGCAGCCCGGGATGAACGGCGAGCGCGCGATCACCAGTGCGTCGAGCGGATCGCCATCGGGGCTGAGCGTGTGCGGCACGAAGCCGTAGTTCGCGGGGTAGCGCATCGGCGTGTGCAGGATGCGATCGACGAACAGCGCGCCCGATGCCTTGTCGAACTCGTACTTCACGGGCTCGCCGCCGGTCGGCACTTCGATGATGACGTTCAGATCCTCGGGCGGGTTCTTGCCGGTCGGGATGAGGTCGATACGCATGGCGGTCCTTTCGATATGACGATGCCGGCGCTCCTCGTCTGGGGAGCGGCCGGCACCACGTTAGTTTAGTCTCTGGTCAGCGCGGCGTCAGCAGCTTGTCCAGTCCGCCGTCACCTGTACCCACCTTCTGTAGCCGCGGATAGCGCGGGCCGTCATGGTAATCGAGCAAGATGTCGCGGAAACGGTCGTTGTTTTTCACAGTAAGACGGATCGGCACCTTCGTGCCCTTCGCAGCCAGGATCGCCGCCTTGATCCGGTCGGACGAATAGGCCTCGCTGTTGACCGCCTCGATCTCGGTGCCGACGTCGAGCCCCGCCTTGAACGCCGGGCTGTCCCAGATCGACGAGGTGACTACGCCCTCCTTGTTGATCACCATGCCGAGCGAGTAGCTGACGTCGGTGCCGCGGCTCTTCTCGGCCTGCTTCAGATACGGGCTCTGCTCGGGGCCGTAGACCAGCTTGTAGCCGTTCATCGCGAAGCCGTTGATCGGCGCGGGCTTGCCGGTCTCGGTCAGGCGCGTGTTGAGGAACGTCGCCCAGTCATAGGGGACGATGCCGTTCAGCGTCTTGGCAACGTCGGCGAAGGTGTAGGTGAGCTCGCCGTAGTCGCCATCACGGACGCCGAAGAAGGCTCGCGCGAAGTCGTCGATCGACTTGGTCCCGTTCGATTTCTGGCGGAGCATCGCGTCGACTTCCATCCAGACCATCAGGCCCTCGTTGTAGTAATCCTCCGAGCGCTGCCAGCTGGTCCAGCCCTTCGGCTTGCGGGCCGAGATCACCGGATCGTTGGTCGTATCGATCAGCGGCCGCCATTCGCGACCCTTCGCGGTGTCGTAGATGCCGAGGATCGACGCATAGCCGTCGAGCGTGTCCTGCTTGCTGACCAGCCCCGACCGCGCCTGAAGCACATAGCCCCAGAACTGCGTCTGGCCTTCGTACACCCACAGCAGCGAATCGCGCATCGGGGTGCGGAAGTCAGGTGTCCACAAGTCGGCGCCACGGCGGAACTTGCCGTCCCAGCTATGCGTGTATTCGTGCGGCAACAGGTTGCGCGCGGCGGCGCCGGTTTCCCATTCGGTGAAATAGCCGGGACGGACGCCGTTCTCGGAGCTGCGATGATGCTCTAGACCGATCCCGCCGAGTTGATCGGTGATCGACAGCAGGAATTCGTAATGATCGTAATGCTGCGCGCCGAAGGTCTTCACCGCCTGGTCGACGAGTCGCTTGTGCGCGTCGATCTGCTCGGGCTTGGCGGCGAGCTGGTCGGGGCTGTCGGCGAACACGTTCAGGTCGACGCGCGGGGAGAGCGGCCAGACCTTGCCGTACTTGCCCGCGAGCGTCGGCGAATCGACGAGGATTTCGTAGTTGGTCGTGTCGTAGCTGTACGTCGAGCCCGACACCTTGGCGGGCACCGCACCCGCCGCGGTCCATCCGGTCGGGTAGGTGACGGTCATCTTGATCGGGATCTGGCGCGTGAAATAGCCCGCCGGGTAGAGGCTGACGAGGTTCGGCTCGAGGCTGACCATTGTCGGCGTCATGACGATGCGGCCCTGGTCGCCCTTGGTCGCGGAGATGAACTGGAATTCGGCCACCACAGACTTGGCGCCGGTCGGCACGTCGATGTGGAAGGCGAAGACATCGACCGGATCGCGCGTCCAGGGGACGATCTTGCCATTCGCGCGGATCACGAGACCGGCGAGCTTCTCGATCTCGCCGCGTGGGGAATGCGCGCCGGGCAGCCACTTCGGATAGAGCAACGCCATCGGGCCGGACTTGGCGACCGGGATGGTCTGCTTGACGCGGAAGATGCCACGCTCGGTATCGGTAGCGTCGACATCAAGCAGCAGCGTGCCGGGATAGGGCGTGTCGACCGCGTCGGGAATGGTATCGACGAACGGGACGGGCTGCGGTGCGGTGTTGCCGGCGGGGACTTGCGCGAAGGCGGGTACGGCGGATGCGAGCAGGGACGCGACGAGAAGCTTGCGGATCAAGGAATGGCCTTCCGGCTGAGAGACGATGACACGAGGTGTAATCGCGATAAAGGGCAGCCGTCCAGTCCTTTACCCGGTACCCTCAGCCAGCGCTCCCGAGCACGTTGATCGTGAACGCCAGCACGCCGATGTTGAACACGAACGCCGCCATGCACTGGCCGAGCGCGGCTTTGCGCACCCGGCGCGAGGTGATCTCGACGTCGGAGGTTTGAAACGTCATTCCCAGCGTGAACGCGAAATAGGCGAAGTCCCAGTAATCGGGTTCGTCGCAGCTTGGGAAATCCAGACCCTTGGCGTCTTTCCCGTCCGGATCGTCGACATAATAGAGATGCGCATAATGCAGCGTGTAGATCATGTTCGAGAACAGCCACGCGAGCGCCAGCGTCGAGATCGTCAACGCGATCCCGACCGCGTCGTTCTTGCCCTGCAATTCCTTGGCGACCGCGACCAGGATGACCAGCATGATCGTTCCGCTGAATCCGAGCAGCACTGCGCGGTTGGCGTCGTTCTCTTCCGCTGCGCGGCGCATCCGTGCCGCGGTGGCGTTGCGAAAAAGCGTCGAGACCGCGATCAGGAACACCACCGCAGCGACGTCGAACGCCGCCATCGTGCCCCGCCCGAGCCCGAATCGCGGGATCAGCGTGGCGAGCCCGATCGCGAAGACCAGCACGAACAGGATGAAGCGCGGCGGGGCAACGCGTTGGCCGAGGCCCCAATATCTGGGTTTGTCGTTCATGCCACAGCGCTAGCGCTTCGTGGGCACGTCGCCTAGATACGCGCGCATCATGGCCAAGACAGAAACCCCGCGCCGCATCCGTGGCACCCAGGACATTTTCGGCGACGAGCAGCGCCGGTTTGCGCATGTCCTGTTGACGTTCGAACGCGTGCGGGCGCTGTATTGCTTCCAGCGCGTCGATATCCCGGTGTTCGAATCCACCGCGGTGTTCGCGCGCTCGCTCGGCGAGACGACCGACGTCGTGTCGAAGGAGATGTACACGTTCGAGGATCGCGGCGGGGACTCGCTGACGCTCCGCCCCGAGTTCACTGCCGGCATCGCGCGCGCGTACCTCACCGAAGGCTGGCAGCAGTTCGCGCCGCTGAAGCTCACCACCAGCGGTCCGGTGTTCCGCTACGAGCGCCCGCAAAAGGGGCGCTTCCGCCAGTTCCACCAGATCGACGCCGAGGTGATCGGGGCGGCCGAGCCGGCGGCGGACGTCGAGCTGCTCGTGCTCGCGGACCAGTTGTTGCGCGAACTCGGCATTTCCGAGGGGGTGACGTTGCAGCTCAACACGCTGGGCGACGCGGCGACGCGCGACGCCTGGCGCGAGGCGCTGGTGGCGCATTTCGAGGCGCACCGCGGAGAGTTGTCCGAGGACAGCCTGACGCGGCTCGAAAAGAATCCGATGCGGATCCTCGATTCGAAGGACCCGCGCGATCGCCCGATCGCCGACAGCGCTCCCGATATCGACGCGTATCTGACCCCCGAAGCGCGTGCGTTCTTCGAGGCAGTGACCGCCGGGCTCGACGCGGCGGGTGTCGCCTGGGAGCGCAACGCGCGGCTGGTCCGCGGCCTCGATTACTACCGCCACACCGCGTTCGAGTTCGTGACCGACCGGTTGGGCGCGCAGGGGACCGTGCTGGCGGGCGGCCGGTATGACGGGCTGATCGGCTCGCTCGGCGGACCGGAGACGGCGGGCGTGGGCTGGGCTGCTGGTGTTGAGCGGTTGGCTATGCTGCTGGAGGAGTCGACTGAGCAGCGTGCCCAAGTCATCGTCGTTGCGGAGGACGACGACTCGAGTCTCGATGCGATCGCCCTGATTTCCGACCTCCGGCGAAATGGAGTGTCCGCAGATCTGGTTGCTTCCGGTTCGCCGAAAAAACGCTTCGACAAGGCCGTCAAGGCAACCCCACAGGCGATCGCGAGCGTTCGTCGTGTCGACGGCGAAGTCGTTCGAAAGTTGAAGATGCTCGGGTCGGAAGCCGAAGGGTTTGAGGCCCAATTGAAGACGCTGCTGTCGTGATGGGTCATCCGCAAATCCTCCCCGGCACGGGGAGGTGGCAGTGCGCGGCACTGACGGAGGGGGGGCTCCCCGTCGCGCAACACCTGCGGCCTGCCCCCTCCACCCCCCTTCGGGCGGTCCCCCTCCCCGTGCCGGGGAGGATTTCATGACCCAGATCTCCCCCGACCGGATCCGCGCGATCGAGGCGCGGCGTGACGAGTTGCAGGCGCTGATGTCGACCGGCGATCTCCCCTCGGACCGCTTCGTCGCGGTGTCGAAGGAATATGCCGAGCTCGAACCCGTCGCCCAGGCGGCCACCGAGGTGCGCCGGTTGCGGCAGGAGGCCGAAAGCCTCGCGTTCATGGCCGAGGATGCCGACGACGAACTCCGCGCGATGGCGTCGGACGAGCTGCACGAGAACCGCACGCTGCTCGAGACCGCGGACCGCAAGCTCGCGCTCGCGTTGTTGCCGCGCGATTCCGCCGACGAGCGCTCGGCGATGCTCGAGGTCCGCGCCGGCACCGGCGGCGACGAGGCGGCGCTGTTCGCGGGCGACCTGTTCCGGATGTACCAGCGCTATGCCGAATCGCAGGGCTGGCGGGTCGAGATGATCTCCGGCTCGTCGTCCGACGCGGGCGGCTTCAAGGAAGTCGTCGCCAGCGTCACCGGCCAGGGCGTGTTCGCCAAGCTCAAGTTCGAGAGCGGCGTCCACCGCGTCCAGCGCGTGCCGACCACGGAAGCGGGCGGCCGAATCCACACCTCGGCGGCGACCGTCGCGGTGCTGCCCGAAGCGGAGGAGGTCGACGTCAAGATCGACGACAAGGACCTGCGCATCGACGTCTATCGCTCGTCGGGGCCGGGGGGGCAGTCGGTCAACACGACCGACTCCGCGGTGCGGATCGTCCACATCCCGACCGGGCTGACGGTGATCCAGCAGGACGAGAAGTCGCAGCACAAGAACAAGGCCAAGGCTTTGCGCGTGCTGCGAACCCGCTTGTACGAGGCGGAGCGCGACCGACTGCATGCCGAGCGGGCAGGCGCCCGGAAGTCGATGGTCGGCTCGGGCGATCGCTCGGAGCGGATTCGGACGTACAACTTCCCGCAGGGCCGCGTGACCGATCACCGCATCAACCTGACGCTGCACCGTTTGCCGGAGATCGTCGCGGGCGAGATGGACGAACTGATCGGCGCGCTGGTCGCTCAGGACGAAGCGGACCGCCTGGCGCAATTGGATGGCTGACGGTGCCCCGGCCGCAACGGCATTCCCCTTCCGCTTGCGGGAGGGGTTAGGGGAGGGGTGTCCCACAAACGCCGCCGCCCGGTGACAGCCCCTCCCCCGACCCCTCCCGCAAGCGGAAGGGGAGCAGTACGTGCAGCGATCGCCGCCGCCGCTGCGCAGTTCACCTTCTCCGCCACCCCGCGCCTCGACGCGGAACTGCTGATGGCGCACGCGCTCGGCGTGGAGCGCAACGCGATCCTCCTCGACCCAGACCGCTACACCGTCCCCGACACCTTCGCCGCACTAGTCGAACGCCGCCTCAACCATGAGCCGATCGCCTACATAACCGGCACCCGCGGCTTCTGGTCGATCGACCTCGCAGTCGGCCCCGGCGCACTCGTCCCCCGCGCCGACAGCGAAACACTCCTGATCGCAGCCCAGGCGCACTTTGCCGGCCGCGCCCCCGCAACGATACTCGACCTCGGCACCGGCCCCGGCACATTGCTCCTCGCCGCGCTCGACGAATGGCCCGCGCAAGGCCTCGGCGTAGACTATTCCCTCCAAGCGCTCACCTACGCCCGCGCCAACGCCGCGACCCTCGGCATGACCGACCGCGCGCACTTCATCCACGGCAGCTGGGCCAGCGCGATCGTCGGCCAGTTCGACCTGATCCTCGCCAACCCCCCCTATATCGCCACCGCCGAACGCCTCCCAGCCGAAGTCCAGAACCACGAACCCCACGCGGCACTGTTCGCCGGCAGCGACGGGCTCGACGACTACCGCATCCTGGCCGAGCAACTCCCCGCCTTGATCGCCCCCGGTGGCGCGGCGGTGATCGAGATCGGCTCGACGCAGGCCGCCCCCGTCACCGCGTTGCTCGAAGCGCAAGGTCTGCACGTCGCGCTCCATCACGACTATGGCGGCAACGCGCGCGCGTTAGTTGCGACCCACGCCCCCGCGACTTGAACAATATGGCGCTAAACCTCACATTTCGCTTGTAGTAGGTCCCTTGCGGACGCTATCACGCGGGCAGGGGCACGCACTCTCGACGATTGGTCGGTTTAGAGCGATGACCCGCATCCTTCGCTTTGAGGTCGCTGCAGTCCGGCGGCCCTGGCAAGTTCGACGCACCGATCTCGTCTAGATCGTCGGTGCGCGACGGGGGTTTGCACCGCATTTCGGAGCACGACCAGATTTTGGTTCGACGACTGAGGACACAAGCTTGATCAACAACCGGCAAGCCGGCCGCCGTCGCGGTCGTGGCAACAATAATAATGGCGGCGGCGGTAGTGGCGGCGGTCAACGCCAGGGTGGCGGCGGCGGCCAGGGTGGTCGCGATACCGGCAACCGCATCGACAGCCGCGCGCGCGGCAACGCGAGCCAGCTGTACGAGAAGTACAAGAATCTCGCGCGCGACGCGCAGCAGCAGGGCGACCGCGTCAACATCGAATATTACCTCCAGTTCGCGGATCATTATTTCCGCGTCCTGAGCGAAACCCGCGCCCGCTTCGAAGAGAGCCAGCCGCAGGCGCAGCAGCAGCCGCGCCGCCAGCAGCCGTTCGATCTCGATGGTGACGACGATTACGGCGACGAGGGCGAGCCGATCCGCTCCGGCGAGCAGCAGGGCGCACAGGTTTCGTCCGAGCAACAGAACGGTGGCCAGCAGAACGGCCAGTACCAGAACGCGCCCCGTCAGAATCGTGAGGGCCAGAACCGCGAGGACCGCCCTCAGCGTGAGGATCGTCCGCAGCGCGAAGAGCGTCCGCGGTACGAGAACAACCGCTACGAAGGCCAGCGTAACGACGGCCCCCGTAATGAGGGTCAGCGCAACGAGGCTCAGCCGCGTAATGACGGTCAGCGCGAAGATCGCGTCCGTGGCGACAATCCGCGCAACCAGCGCAACGCCCAGCCGCGTGATGCCCAGTCGCGTGATGCCCAGCCCCGCGACGACCGCAACGGCGAAGAGCAGGATCAGGCACGCGAGGCCCAGTCGCGTGAGGCACAGGCACGCGAGACTCAGCCCCGTGACGAGCAGGTCCGCGAGCCCCGCAGCGATTACCGCGATGCGCCGCAGCGCGAGACGATCCGCCGCACGCCCCGCGTGAGCGCGCCGGTCGCCAACGCCAACCAGGACTCCGAAGCCGATGCGGTCCGCTCGGTAACCGAAGCCCCCGAGCAGGCGGCTCGGCCGACCGAAGCCGTCGAGACCGCCGTGCTGCCCGTCGCAGCGACCGAGGAGCAGCCCCGCCGTCGCGGTCGCCCGCGCCGCGATCGCAGCCTCGACGCACCCGTCGCTCAGGATGACGCAGCACCGACCGCATTCGACGCGGATCGCCTGCCGCCATCGCTCGGCATCTCGGCCATAACGCCGGCACCAACGCCAGTACCGGCGACGGACGCCCCCGCCGCAGATGCCACGCCCGAAGAAAAGCCCCGCCGTCGCCGCGTTCGTGCGGTACCGGACGAGGTTGCAGGCTGAAGCCGTCATCCCGGACTTTTCCGGGATCACGCTAAGACCTGAAAAGGCCGGTGTCGCTTCACGCGACACCGGCCTTTTTCATGCCCGACTATATCCCCGACCATATTAGCGCCGTGCGCTCACTCGATCCGCGTCACATCCTCGTCATGCCCGCTTCCCGAACTGAGGAATGCGAGCCCCATTAACAGTCCGGCCATCATCACCGATCCGCCGACCCCGCCCATCACCGCGAGCATCGTCACCAGATGCAGCGGCCCCTGCAGATGCGCCATCGCCACGATGATCGCGGCAACGCATATCGCGGCTGCCAGCACCATCCACGCCATGATCCCCCGGAACCGCGCCCATGCGACCGCGCCCATGCGAATGCAGCGTAATGCGGGTCGTCCAACCCGGCCGGCGGTTCAGGCAGTCGATCGGTCATCGCTTCACATTGCCGCGCAAACATGGTTTCCTCAAGCCAGGCGCTACAGACGCAGTTGAGGAGAGGCGAAGATGACGATCGCGGCGATCCTGAAGGACAAGGGCGACATACAGTCGCTGGCCCCCGATTCCACCGTGGCCCAGGCGGTGGCGCTGCTCGCGGAGAAGCGGATCGGCGCGGCGCCGGTCCTCGATGGCGGCAAGGTCGTCGGGATATTCTCCGAACGCGACGTCATCCACAGCCTGCAGTCGGATGGTGCAGCGGCGCTCGAACGGCGGATCGGCGACGTGATGACCACCGCGGTAAAGTCGATCGGACCCAATGAATCGGCGATCGGCGCATTGTCGCTGATGACCCAGCGTCGCATCCGCCACCTGCCGGTGATCGACGGCGACACGCTGGTCGGCTTCGTCTCGATCGGCGACTTGGTCAAATACCGCATCGACCGGATCGAGGCCGATGCTGCGGCGATGCGCGAATATATCCAGTCCGCGTAACTAGGCGGCGACCGGCTGCTTCCGCGCAACGGCGATCAGTTCGCGTACGGTCGCCCGCGCAAAGATCATCATCCACGCCGCATAGACCGCCGCGCCGATCGCCACGAGCGCAACCAGCCGCCAGTGCGCGTCGAGCGGTGGCAGCGCGCGATCCACCAAGCCGACGATCAGCGCCATCGCGATCGCCGCCAGTGCCGGCGATGCGACCGCGCGCGCCACGTCCCGCGCCCGAACGCCGATCACTGGCAGAGTCCGCCAGGCGCTGATCGCTAGGTAAAGTGGATAGGCCGTGATCCACGCCACGCCCATGCCGGTTGGGCCCCATTTCACGCCGACCAGGAACGCCGTGGTCAGGATCAGCGCACCGACCGCACCGTTCTGGACGCCGATCCCCGGACGGCCGCGCGCATCGGACGCTGGCGTGAACAGCACCTGCAACGTCATGAACGGCATCGCCAGCGCGAGCAGGTGGACGATGGCCGCCGTCTCGCGCCATTTGTCGCCGAGCACGGTCAGCACCAAAGGCTCGGCGGTCGCAGCTAGGCCCATGTAGAACGGCATCGCGACGATCATTACCATCCGAACGCCCTTCACGAACGCGCGGCCGATCGCATCGGGATCGGCCTGCATCCGCGCATAGGCGGAGAAGGCAACCTCGTTGAGTGGTGGCACGAACTTCGAGACGAAGATCTGCGTCAGGAACAGGCTCGTCGTGTAGATTCCCAAGGTATGCGCGGAGAAGCTGCGGCCGGCGATGAACACGTCGGTCTCGCTTTGCAGGAACCAGAACAGCTGCCCCGCCGCCATCACGCCGCCATAGCGCGCGATCGTGCCCGCGCCGCGAAAGTCAAAACTCGGCCATACCAGCGACCGCGCGCTCCACGTCATCATCGCCCCGCGCACGCTGAACAGCACGATCGGCGCGATCACGAGCGTCCAGACGCCAAGTCCGTACAGCGCGCCACCCAAAGCCACGCTCGCGGAGGCGATCGACGCGGTGATGTTCGCCTTCGCCTGATGGCGAAAGTCCATCGACCTGGAGAGTAGCGCGTACGGTAGCGCGATGAACGGCGTCGTCAGGTATAGCAAAGCCTGTACCCGGAGCATCTCGCCGACGATCGGTTGCCGGTAATAGGCCGACGCAAGCGGCGCTAACGATACCTGTATGATCGCCAGCGTGACGTTAAGCAGGATCAGCATGCCGAACAGCTGGCGAACTTCGCGCTCGGTAATCGTCTTCTGCTGGATCAACCCGCTGGCGAGGCCATAGCCGTTGAGCATCCCCATGAAGGTCAGGATGACCTGGCACATCGCGAACAGGCCGTAATCCGAAGGCGCCAGGATACGGATGACGAGGAAGGTGGCGCTCCATTGCACGAGCTGCGCGACGATCTGGCTCCCCGAACGCCAGATCAACGCGCTACGGACCTGTCCGGCGAGCGAACTTGGCTCGCCGGGAACGGGAGTGGCGGCGACAGGTGCGGGGCTCACGGTGTCCATCGTATCGGGCATGTAGCGGTAATGGCCTTCACAATCGCTTAAGGCGATGACGTAGAGACGATCGAGCCAAGGCGTCGGACGTGACGTGCAGCGGCAAAGGGGCTGCACGCGGTCGTCGAACGTATTGTGATCAGCGGCTTGGAAGGGGTGTGGGGCGTCCTAAACGCGCCAATCCGAGAAAATTGCCACAAATGTGAAAGATTGTGTTTGACGCGAATCGGAACCCCGCCTAGAGGGGTGTCACCGCAGCGAACGGCCACACGGTCTGGTTGGTGCGGTCGCAAAAAACCAGATGCTCCAAGCTTTCTCGGAAGAGAGGGTTATGCGAGTGTCGGTATTTTTGTCGGCTCTTTGA
>Ga0247809_1000047_pt1 | contig 84553 bp, 72 predicted proteins | sample UWRJL104311B1_FD_180951 | JGI IMG/M metagenome (GOLD analysis project Ga0247809, IMG submission 180951) | Plant litter microbial communities from Arlington Agricultural Research Station in Wisconsin, United States - UWRJ-L104-311B-1 | ecosystem: Environmental > Terrestrial > Plant litter >... | reverse complement strand
GAAAAGGACGTGGAGCGCGGCGGTTTTTTTTACCATGGAAGGCATGGAAGGGCATTTGAGACCGGCTTGGCGGCAAAGGCTGGCGCGCAATACAGGTCCGGAAGATTCCTGGAATGCGGGGGACTTCCCCCCCTAGCCCCGATGGCGCCGTCTGTCTGAGCTCTCCCGCCACCGCCCAAAGGTGGCGGGAAGCGAGCGGCGTCCAGCGGGAATGGCGTTTACTGGTAAGCTACCGGCCCTTCGCTGCTGAAAAAAAAAGCTATTCGAAGCGGATCGCTTTTACAGGAGAAATTTTTGTTATTATATAGGAAGGGATTAAAAGTACGGCCAGCGCGATGATTGCGGTTCCAATATTTAAGAGTAAAATATATGTCCAATCTAAATAAACTGGGGCAACATTGACGTAATAGCTTTGCGGATCGAGGGTGACGATGCCGAATTGTTGCTGGATAATGATGAGTGCGATGCTGATGACATTTCCCCAAATGAGTCCGCGAAGGATTAAATGGAACGCGTTGTAAAGGAAAATTTTTCTGACTGTCCAGTTATTTGCACCAAGCGCTTTTAAGATTCCGATCATTTGCGTGCGTTCGAGGATGAGAACTAAAAGTGCAACTACAATATTAATGGTAGCGACGATGATCATAATTATTAGAATGACGATGATATTGAAATCAAAAAGCTGGAGCCATTCGAAGATATAAGAATATTTTTCAGCTATGGTTTGCGTATCTAATGTTTTTGAGGCGTCTTCTTTGTTTTGGGTATTTTCATAAACTTCATCTCCTTTCTGTTTTAGCTTGTCAAAATCGTCGATGAAGATTTCGAAAGAACCGATTTGATCTGGGCGCCATTTGTTGATTCTTTGTAAATGACGAATGTCTCCTATTATATAGGTAGCGTCAAATTCTTGAAAACCGGAGTTGTAAATTCCTGCGATTTCAAAATACCTGCGGTTTGGCAACTTGTTATTATCGTCTTTCATGAAAAACGTGTTGAACTTGTCGCCTACTTTTAAATGCAACCTGTCAGCAAGATATTTTGAGATGAGTACTTGCGCGTTTAGGCTCTTTGAAACATCTGGAAGTTTTCCTTGGATTAAATATTCTTTGAGATTGTTCCATTTATAATCTTTGCCTACTCCTTTAAATATGATTCCTTCAAAGTCGGTTTCGGTTCTGATAATGCCGCCTTTTGTTGCGACAGCCTGGATGTGGTTTATTCCGGAAACGTTTTTGAACTTTGGATAAAAGTCTTGATTTATAGAAATTGGCTCGCGACTGACTTCGGATTGGTTTCCGTCATAATTCGAAATAATGATGTGGCCGTTAAAAGCTGCTACTTTTTCACGGATTTTCTGCTGCAGTGCAATTCCCGTAGCGACAGAAATAATCATCATGATCATTCCGATGGCAATGGCTGCAATGGCGATGTTTTTTATGGGTGCTGAAATGCTGCTTTTATTCTTGTCAGTCGCAGTAAGTCGTTTTGCAATGAAATATTCTAAATTCAAGTTTCTTCTGTTTGATTCAAAACAAAGATACATAAAGTTATTTGTGCGTGATTATAGAATTTTCGACGAAATGTCTTTCGTTATTAGCACTATTAAATTTTTCGGCTTAATTTTGGTTGTACAGATTTCAGACTAATTAATCCTACCTTATATATATGTATACTTTTTTCAATTATTCGAAGTTTTTTGCCGTTGGGCTTTTTTTGATTCTTTCTTGCGGGAACACAATTCCTTCTGACAGGAAAAATAAAGAGGCAATTGCAACAGCAAATGAAAATCCTGTTGAAGCAATTAAAACTGGAGCTGACAATTTCAATGCGTATATGCCTTTATTGAAAAATAAGAAAGTTGGGATTGTGACAAATCAAACTGGAATTCTTTCCAACAAAACACATCTTGTCGATTTTCTCTTGGACAAAAAAATAGACGTTCAAAAAATTTATGCTCCTGAACATGGATTTAGAGGAACTGCCGATGCTGGAGAATTGGTAAAAGATGGAAAAGATACACAAACCGGATTGCCGATTATTTCACTTTATGGAGATAATAAAAAACCGAAGCCAGAACAATTAAAAGGAATCGACATTTTAGTTTTCGATTTGCAAGATGTCGGCGCTAGATTTTACACTTATATTTCTTCTTTGCATTATGTAATGGAAGCCTGTGCGGAAAATAATATTCCACTACTAATTTTAGATAGACCAAACCCGAATGGTGGGATTGTGGACGGACCGATTTTAGAAAAAGAAAATACTAGTTTTATCGGAATGCATCCGATTCCGGTTTTGCACGGATTGACGATTGGCGAATATGGCAAAATGATCAACGGCGAAAAGTGGCTGAAAAACGGAATCCAATGCGAGCTGACCGTAATTCCTTGCTTAAATTATAAAAGAGAAATGTTTTATGCGCTTCCTGTAAAGCCTTCGCCAAATCTTCCGAATGATCAATCGATAAATTTATATGCGAGTTTGTGCTTTTTTGAAGGAACAAATGTAAGCTTGGGGCGAGGAACTGAGAAGCAATTCCAGATTTACGGCTCTCCGTTTCTACCAAAAAAAGGATTCAGCTTTACGCCAAAACCAAACTTCGGAGCGAAAGATCCCTTGCACAATGGCAAGCTTTGTTATGGCGAAGATTTGTCTGAAAGTCCAAAAGTTTCTAAATTAGAATTGAAATGGTTATTGAAAGCTTACAATGAAACTGCCGACAAATCGAAATTCTTCATTCCGTTTTTTACAAAATTAGCTGGAACAAAAAAACTGCAACAGCAAATCGAATCAGGAATGTCTGAAAATGAAATCAGAGCAACATGGACAAAAGGCTTGGAAGATTTTAAAAAAATAAGAAAAAATTATCAAATATATTAATTGCCATATTCTCAAAATTGACTATTTTTAGATATACCAATTTAAATAATTCACAAATTAACCATTAAAACATAACCACCATGGCCGCATCACAAATGCTTTTAGACTATATGGACAAACTTGAGGAATTCTTCGAAATGATAAATTCTTATGTTGGCCAAGCCATTGAATTGTTTCACAAGGCAAAAGAATGGATCGAAAAAATATTAGATTATATAAAACAGGGAATCGACTATGTCGTGGATGCCATCGGCGGAAGGTTCAGCGACGAAATCGAGCTTCCTGAAGATTATATTTTCGTATAAAACAAAAAAAGACCTTATTGATTAAGGTCTTTTTTATTTATGTTCGATTTTAATCGGCTCGCTTGAGAGAACGTTTTTCTTAAGATAAAATATAAAATCAGTAAAATCACAAAAATGACGATTGTCAGGATGCCGACTTCCATTAATTTTTGAAATGTACTTGACACGACCACGTCTTCTGTCGAAAAAACGCTAAGCAGCGACATTGTAAATGCAATTAAAAAAAGCAAGAATATAATTTTTCCACGTTTCATAAAAGATGATTTTGTTTTTGCAAAGATATTAAAGTGGCATTTTCTTTTTCATTTCTTCAATGATATTATAAGCGGCAGGGCAAATGGCTACGTTCTGCAAGGTAAGATTTGAAATCTGCTGGAATTTTTTTCGATCTGTATGCGGGAATTCTCGGCACGCTTTTGGTCGAACGTCATAAATCATGCAGTAATTTTCAGCATCTAAAAAAGTACAAGGAACACTTTGCAATACATAATCGTTGTCTTCGTCAATCCTCAAATATTGGTCAATGAACTGTTGTGGCTTTTGCCTAAAATGTTTCGAGATTCTTTCTACATCGGCAATCGTGAAAAGCGGGCCAGTTGTTTTGCAACAATTGGCACATTTCAGACAGTCGGTTTTCTTGAATTCGCGATCGTGCAATTCCTGCATCACATAATCGATATTTTTTGGCGCTTTCTTTTTCAGCTTATCAAAATACTTTTTGTTTTCGATATGCTTATCTTTGGCAAGCTTTGGAAGATTTTTTATAATTTGTTGCAAGGCGACTTTAATTTGACTGCAAAATTACTTTTAAATTTTGAAAGTTGAACCGAGATTGTTGAATTTTGAAAATTAAACCATGAAAGACCTTTTTGGCAAAGCAATATTAGATTACCAAACCGATAATTCTCCCGAAGATTTGATTACTGAAACTTCCATTTCAGAAACCGATGAAATGAGCGTAGCTTATCTTTTCAGAAATTTTTCGGCGATGCCAAAAATTGAGCAGAAAGCCTTAGAATTATCTAAAGGAAAAGTTTTGGATGTGGGTTGCGGTGCCGGAAGCCATAGTTTGTATTTGCAAAATGAGAATAATCTGGAAGTTCTTTCCATTGATATTTCTAAAAATGCGATCGAAGCTTGCCAATTGCGAGGTTTGAAAAATGCGAAATTGCAAGATTTGATGGAAATGGATTCAGAAACAAAATTTGACACCATTCTTTTATTGATGAATGGCACTGGAATTTTTGGCAAATTGAAAAATACGCCAGCATTTCTGCAAAAATTAAAATCCTTGCTTTCGCCAAACGGACAAATTTTAATCGATTCTTCAGATATTATTTATATGTATGACGAAGATGAGTCTGACGATTCAGAAGGCGGTTATTGGATTCCCGGCGATGTGGATTATTATGGCGAAGTGACTTTCACAGTTTCTTATAAAAAGGAGACGGAAGAAACTTTTGACTGGCTTTATTTAGATTACAATACTCTTCAAAACGCTGCAATTGACAACGGATTAAACTGCGAATTGATTCAAGAAGGCGAACATTTTGATTATTTGGCCCGCCTTTTTGTGTAAATTAAACTGTAATCAGATTTGTAGTTTCAACAATCTCCTGCAAAGCTTTGTATAAAATATTCAAATCTTCTTGAGAATTATAGCCGTTTATCGAATAGCGCAAATAAAATTTTCCGTTCAAAGGCATTACCGGAATTTCGATTTTATATTTTTCGAATAACAATTCTTTCAACTTCACAGGTTCTTCCGTATTAATTTGGATACTTGCCATTTGTCCTAAAAATTCTTCAGAAATTGGACAAAGCGGTTTTGTATTCAATAAATCGCAGAAACGCTGATAATTTTCCCGAACAATTGTTTTACAATCTTTAGAAATTTGTTTCCAATTATTTTCTTCTAGGAAATCGATAACTTTTGGCGTGCATAAAAATGCAGAAATATCGCGAGTTCCTTGATATTCGTGGTAATCTAAAAACTGGCTTTCGGCAATTACGGCATTGTCATAACCCCAACTCACCACCAAAGGATCGATGTCATTTTGAAATTCCTTTTTTACGTATAAAAATGAGCTTCCTTTTGGAGCCAGCATCCATTTGTGCAAAGTTCCCGTATAAAAATCTGGATTTAAATCTTCGATATTCAAATCAATATGACCTGGAACATGCGCTCCATCGATAATTGTGATCAATCCTAATTCTTGCGCTTTCTTGCAAATTTCCTTTACAGGGAAAATTAATGCTGTTGCACTGGAGATTTCGTTTATAAAAATGACCTTTGTTTTTGAAGTGTAACCGCTCCAGAATTCTTCCAAAAACTTTTCTTTTGAAACGATTGGAAGTGAAATTTCCTGACGGATATATTTTATACCCGCTTTTCTGGAAAAAAAATTCCAAGTTTTGTCCATCGCACCATATTCTTGATTGGTCGAGAGAATTTCATCGCCATCCTGAAGATTCAAACTTCGAAGAATTGTGTTTACCGCAACAGTTGGATTTGGTGTAAAAAAGAAATCTTCGGGTTGACAGCCGATATATTTTGCTAATTTTTCTTTAGCTACTTTTAAATAAGCAAGTGATTTCTTAGTTATAAACTGAACTGGCTCGTTTTCTAATTCCAATTGCAATCTTTGGAATTCTTCAAAAATAGGTTTTGGGCAAGCTCCGAAAGAGCCGTGATTTAAATATGTTATTGATTTGTCTAAAAGGAAATTGTTTTTCATATTTTTCGCATAAAAAAACCCAAACTAAAACTTAGTTTGGGTTTGTTATTTATTCAGTCAAGATTATTGTTGCATGTATTTCATTAAAATTCCTTGCAATTCTGTTCCCCAAGCTTGAGCGGCGCTAATTGTCATTTCTGCCATTGGCGCTGCTTTTGAATTGATTTTTTTTCCAACTGGAGATTCGTAGAATTTTAACATCGCTTTTATATCGTCATGCGTATATTCTTTTTGATAGAAATCATAGAATTTTTGAAAATATCCTGGCATTGTAGCATCAAATTCTTTTAAGAATTCTGCCTGTTTTGCTTCAGGAATCATAGTTAGGATTTGTTTTTTTGCAACATCAATTTGAGCCGTTCCACCAGAAACTTCTACTAATTTTTTTACGTCGTTTTTAAATGCGTCTTGTGCAAAGCTAATTTGAGTAATTGCAATGAATGCAAGTGTCAATACTAATTTTTTCATGTTGTTTATTTTGGTATGGTTAAAGATAATTTTTTTATAAACGTGATGCAAATACAATTGGAATTTTCATTTTTAAGTAAATAGCTTTTCCTTAAGGAATATTCAGGTATTTATGTGTTTGCAATGAAACTCTCCATTTTGGATTTTTCATTACATAATCTACAATCAGAGGCGTCATTTCTTCTTTTTTACTCCATTCTGGTTGTAAAAAAAGTATGGCGTTGCTGTTCACTTTTTCAGCTTGCTCTTCTGCAAAGATGAAATCGTGCTTGTTGTAAATTATTACTTTTAATTCGTGAGCATTGTCATAAACAGTTTGGGTTGGCAATTTATTTTTCTTTGGAGAAAGACAAATCCAATCCCAAGTTCCTGAAAGCGGATAAGCGCCAGAAGTTTCAATATGTACTCTTAAATTTTCGTTTTTTAATTTTTGGGTCAATGGTCCCATATCCCAAGTTAACGGTTCGCCGCCAGTAATGACAATGGTGTTTGCCTCTCGTTTTGCGTTTTGTACAATAGTATCGATTTCTGTTGGCGGATGCAATTCGGCATTCCAGCTTTCTTTCACGTCGCACCAATGACAGCCTACATCGCAACCTCCTACTCTTATAAAATAAGCGGCTGTTCCTGTGTGATATCCTTCGCCTTGAATGGTATAAAATTCTTCCATAAGAGGAAGCATTGTTCCTTTTTCAACAGCGGTCTGCATTTCTTTCTTCAACATCGTCTTTTAAAATAGTTTGCAAAGATACGGATTTGATTTTGGATTTACAGTCATTTTTGGTCAGCGGTTTCTGCAGGAAACTGGCCTTCAAAAAATGCCTCAAAGTTTTCAACTAGCCCCGATGCTGCAATTGTTTGAGCTCTTAAACCTGTGACCAAACAGGTTTAAAGCGAGTTGCTGCAGCGGGAATTTCATTTAAAAAATTCCTTGAGTTTGGCTCATGAAAAAGGTACAGGGTTTTGGGTTCAAGGTTTTGGGTGAATTGGGCATAAAAAAAACCGACAGTTTATGACTGCCGGTTCTTTATATTAAAAGAATTTATTAATTATTTTTTCAAAACATCTAGAGATTCTTTGATGTATTTGCTTGTTGGATCAAGAGCTAATGCTTTTTCAAAATTTTCTCTTGCTTTTGCTTTATCTGTAATTGCATAATGTGATCCGATGTAAGAATAGGCTCCAAGCAAGCCAGATTTTACACTGTCTTTTGCCAATTCTGCTTCTCCTTTTGCTTGAACAACATCGATATAAGTTTGGTAATGCGCGGCAGCATTTGCCTTTGCTTCTTCACCACCGATAAATCTGTTGATTTTTGCTCTGTTCAAGTGTGCATCTTGCGTTGTCGGCGAACCTGCAACTACATTTCCATAAGCTTTGTCAGCTTTTTTAAGCAATTCTTGAACTTCTGGCTTATTTCTTTCTGCGTCTGTTTTCAAGTCATTTGCAACATAGAATAAAACGGCATTTCCAAGATAAAAATTATCTAATAAAGCATTGCTTGAATTTGGAGCTTTTGTTGCTTCATCAAAAACTTTTACTGACTCAAGATATAATTTTTGCTTGTATAAAGAAACTCCCAAGTCACTGAATTCGCCCCCAATTGCTGGATCAATGTCAGTCGCTTTTTTCAAATCAAGCATTGCATTGTCAAATAATGGTTTATCAGCGATTGCTCCTTCAGCAGAAATTGCTTTTGCTAATTTTGCTTTTGCAAGGAAAAGATAATCTCTTCCGCTAATTCTTTTTGAATCTGCTTTTGCAACGAAATCATTCAAAGCTTTGATACTTTCATCATAATTTTTGTTTTCGTAAGCTGCATATCCTAAATATCTCAAAATTCTTGGATTCACTTTATCCAATTGTTGCATTGCCTGAGCCTCTTTTTGCAACGCTTGGTAATCTTTTGCAAGGATCAAGAAATCAGCATGGCGCATTCTTGAATCTAAAGAATAATCGGTAAGGCTCATGTATTTTTCATAATATGCAAGCGCTTTTTTGATGTATTCATCGCGTTTCGTTTTATCGCCTGCACTTGTACTCCAGAAATAGTAAGTTTCAGCAAGCTCACGGTAAACCGGACCATAATTTGCATCTAATCGTGTCACTTCATCAAATGCCGCAATTGCTTCCGGAAATGCTTTTGCATTTTTGGTAATTACACCTAATTGCATTTTTGCTCTCAATAAAGTTTTATCTAAATCGTAAGCTGTTCGGTAAGAACTGTATGCGCTGTTCACATCGGCATCACCAAATTGGGCATCACCAAGACTCAATTGTACAGGAGCATTTTTTGGATCAATAGCAACCGCTCTCTTTAAAGAAGCAATCGCTTTTTTGTAATCTGGATTTTCAGAATGGATATAGGCTTTACCAATATATAAAAATTGATCTGTGTCTTTTTTCTTAACATCAGCTAGAGCTTTATTGAAATTTGCTTCAGCTTCAGCGGTATTTTTATTGTCTAAGCTAATTTCACCTAGACCTATATAATTGAAAGTTCCGTCGCTTTTTGCAGCAATACCTTTATCGAAATAAATTTTTGCTGAATCGGCATTGTTTAATGCTAAATAGACTTCTCCTAAGTGGAAGAAATTTTTCCCTTTGTCAGGACTAGTTGCAATTAAACTCTTTAAAATTGTTTTGGCTTTTTGATACTGCTCAGCATCAATTGCTTTTTTTGCCTGCTCTAAGTCTTGTGCGAAGACAGCAGTTCCAAAAAACAATAATGATAAACTGATAAATTTGATCTTTTTCATTTTTTTTGGTCTTTTTTATTTATTAATTTTTGGTGTTAATCTCTTTTCGAACTTTAACTTCACGAAGTTCAAGTCTAACTGGAGCCAGTCCTGCAGCTGTCACAATCTTCTGTCCAACCTCTCCAGCGACAAAGCTTGCAAAACTTGTACCTAAACCGCGAGAACCTTCATAATTTAACATATAGATTTTACGAACTAATGGATAAAATCCTTCTGCCAGATTGACTTGGCTTGGTTTATAATAGTTTGATGAATTAGAAGCACTTTTAACATTTTTTACTGCCAAAATTTTGACAGCATCTGTAAATTGTTTCTTATCTGGCATTGGCTGGGTAATCCAATTCACACCAACTACACCAATATACCCATCTTTCTCACTTATGTATTTTATGACTTCATCATTGGATTTTAAAGCAAAAACATTTTTATTGTCAACTTCTTTTACAGAAGCTACTGATTTCATATGATTAATTGTACTTGAATTTGGATTATCAAATACCAATCCTTTAATGGAAGAAACCGGTTTGCCTTGCATAAAATCAATTATGTTTTGAAGGTCAACTACAGAATCTGTAACTCTTTTATTTACAATCAAAGCAATTCCGTCAATAGCAATTTGAGTGATTTTCGGAGTGATTTTTTTATTTGTAAAAGCTCTTTGTTCTGCATCTGTCAAAATTCTAGACATTACCAACAATCCATTTTCACCAGTTTGAATTTGGCTTAGAATTTCTGTTTCTGGTTTAGAAACTAACGTAATTTTCGCCTCTTTTTGATTTTCAAATACAGAAACTTCATCTTCCATAAATGGAAAAAGCGTCTCATCTATTAAAAAAGTAGCTTTTGTTTCTTTTAAAGCAGCAATTTCAGCTTCTTTTTTATCCTTGCAAGAATTAATAAAAACGATAGCGAAGACTAAGATAAAAGAAAGAAAAATTATTTTTAGATATTTTGGCATCTTGATCAATTTATAATTAAGAATTTTTAGCTTTTACATAAAAACGGGTTGCTCTGTAAAAAGCATAGACAATTAAAAGCAGCCCAAAAGCAACTCTATATTTCATTTCCATGTTTAAAGGAAATTCTTTTTCAGGATAAAATGTCTCCCAAAAGATAATTCCCATTCCCAAAACAAAGTACAACATAAAAAACAAAAATCCTAAAATAAGAAGAAATCGCTCTAGGAGCGATTTCTTTTCTTTATTTTCTGTATTTCTCCTATCAATCATTATTCAGATTTAATTACAAGTCTGATAGGAAGACTATAAGAAACACGTACAGATTTACCGTTTTGAATACCTGGTTTCCATTTTGGAGCTGTTTTTAAAAGCCTGACAGCCTCTTTACCCGTTCCATAACCTAAGTCTCTCAGCACTTTAATATCGGTTAAACTTCCGTCTTTTTCAACCACAAAATTTACGATTACCTGTCCGCTGACATCATTGTCAACTTCCGGAGTTCTGTATTTTGTTTTAATAAATTGCTGGAAAGCCGCCATTCCGCCTGGTGGTTCTGGCATAACTTGAACAGCAGTATAAATTTTCGTAGGATCTTCTTCAACAATTTCAGCATCTACTTTAACTTCACTTTCAGTTCCATCAAGTACTACTTCTCCACCTTCTTTTGCTTTTACAGTTTCAGAACCTGTTTTTTTCAATTCAGTAACAACAGCTACTTCCTCTTTTACAACTTCTTTATCAACTACAACAGGCGGAACATATTTTTGAATATCTACATTTGATTGAGTCTGTTTTTGAACAATTGGCTCAACAATGATTTCTTTTGGCGGTTCAACAGGAGCTGTTAGGTTTGCCATAACAACTTTCTCATCTAAAACCTGCTCTTCAGAAGTCATATTTTCAGAGATAAATTTTGATATAACTGGTATAAATACCAAGAATACAAAAATAAGACCACCGATAAGCAAAGCTCTTAAAGTTCTTTTGCCGCTATTAGTACGCAATTCATATGCACCATAGCTTTTATTTCTTCCTTCAAAAACATTGTCTATCCAGCTTTGTTCGAATAAGTCTAATTTTGAGCTTGACATATTTTTTTCTTTTTAAAATTAATGAATTAAGACTAATAAATATTATTAGTTTCTAAGAATTTAATGTCTGCTGGGGTAATATCAACAGTTGCATATTTCTTAACACCAGTAATTGCCATTTCGTCAAGAATATCTACGAAATTCTTATAATTCGACTTTTCGCTAGGTTTCAAAATAACTGTGATTCCTTCTTTTTCAAGATCTCTGCCAGTTGATTTATTTCTATCATCAACACCTTTCTTTTTACTTAAGATAAGGTCTCTGATTCCCGCTTTACCATATGTCGTCACAACTGGTCCATCTAAAGGCGGTCCATCTGTTCTTCCACTATACCAAAGCACCTTGTCTCCTGAACCCAAAACAATTGTCAAGGTTCTCCAAGCTGGAGTTTCCGGTGGAATCGGATCATTAACATCTGGTGTATCTGGCAAAGCCAAATTCATCGATTGAGGTTTTGACAACGTCGTAGTCAAGATAAAGAAAGTAATCAATAAGAATGCCAAATCCACCATTGCTGTTAAGTCAACCCCAGGATTTGATTTTTTACTTCTTACTTTGCCACCGCCTTTTTTACCACCGCCGTCGCCTGTATTTAATTCTGCCATTTCTTACGAATTATTATTTTATTAAAAATCATCACTTCTTAGACCAGTAACCAAAAAGAAATTGTTCTTGTTTTGTTTCTGTAAAATGTCTAAGACTTTTTTGACAGTTGGATATTCTTCTTTAGAATCACCTTTGATAGCGATATCTAAATCTTTATTGTCCAAATCTTTTGTTACGTTTCTTGAAATCTGAATCCAATCTTTTAACTGATTGTTGATAGAATCAAAAGGAATACCCGGTTGAGTACCGTCTTTCATTCTATCTTCATTTTTCATTGCAATCAATTGTTTCATTTGACGCATATCAACGCCAAATCCGTCAATTAAAGAGAACTTTTTTTGCTCATCATCGGTAAAAGCAACACCGTACTTTTCACCCATTCTTTTTAGTGTTTCTACCCTAATTTCTCTACCAGAAACTCCGTAAAAAACTTTTCCTTTGGCAATAGACAAAGTTCCAAGATTTTCATCTGGTAATTTTGTCTGAACTGTTGAGGCTGGAGTTTCTACTGGCAAAGCTTCAGGAACTTTAGCTGTAGCTGTCATAATGAAAAAGGACAACAATAAGAATGCCATGTCACACATAGCAGTCATATCGACTTTTGTACTCTTTTTCGACATTTTTAATTTAGCCATTATTTATCTTATTTTTTAATTTAAAGCCAAGAGAAAAACTCTTGACTTTAAAATATTATTGAAACTTATTTAATTAGTCACGGTTTGTAGCTCTTCTGTAAGCTTGAGTGATTGTGAAGCCAGCTTCATCAATAAAATAAGTCAATGTGTCAATTTTAGACGTGAAGTAGTTGTAAACAACAACTGCAAGAGCTGAAGTCGAGATACCAGTCAATGTGTTGATAAGTGCTTCAGAGATACCATTTGCCAATTCAGCTTGATCTGGAGTTCCAGAAGTTGCCAATCCAGCGAAGGCTTTGATCATCCCTGATACAGTTCCCATCAATCCTAATAATGTACCTAAAGATACTAATGTAGAAAGAATAGTTAAGTTTTTCTCAAGCATTGGCATTTCTAATGAAGTTGCTTGCTCAATTTCTTTTTGGATAACTTCTGATGCTTTTTCAGTATCAAAGTTTTCTCTTTTTACTTCTTGGTATTTGATCAAACCTGCTTTCACAACGTTTGCAACAGAACCTTGTTGTTTATCACACTCTTCAAGAGCACCATTGATGTCTCCAGAAGCGATTTGAGTTTGTACTTTTTTCACGAATTTCTCAACATCTCCTTTTCCTGACGCTTTAGAAATAACAAAAAATCTTTCGAATGAGAATACGAATGTCATCAATAATAATCCCATTAATACAGGAACGATAACTCCTCCTTTGTAAACCATCCCTAAATAATCTCCTTGTAATGGTTGTCCTTCATTGTTTCCACCTTGAAAGTGAGAACCGTCTCCCATTACGAATTTCCATACAAGAATTCCGATGATGATACAAATTACAATAGTTAATCCTGCGAATACATTTGAGCTTTTGCTTCCTGCGTTTTGTTCAACCGATGCGTTTGATGCCTTTGCCATTTTTTTAATTTTTAGTTTTTTAAATTTTTGAAATTTTAATTTTTTGGTTACAGATATTTATTATCAGAACGACAAATTTATATTTTTAGTGGATAAAAAAAAATTAATTGATACTTTTTATTCCTTGTTAACGATATATTATCATAACCTTAACGAATAAATAATTGAAAATTGAAAAAAGTTTAGCCTAACAAGGTAATTAATTTACTGAATAACAAAGCTTTAAACTGCAATATTTCAACTTTACCAAATTATTAATTTGTAAAAAAATGTTTGTATTTAATTTTAATGTAACTCATTTACAATAAATTTATTTTCTTTACTGAAAATTAGTTTTATACACAGTCATTATGTGTAATTAATCAAAATACTTTATTAAATTCATAATATTTACTAATATAACCCAAAAGACATGGCTAATACACAAGACTTTATCAATCATATAACGACAGGATATTCCTCCAAAGGAGATAGTATTACACTTGGCGGCGCCATGTTAAACGGCGAAGCGCTCCAAAATACTCTCATAAAAATTCCTTTAAAAACATTAAATCGCCACGGTTTGATTGCTGGAGCGACTGGAACAGGAAAGACAAAAACAATTCAAGTACTGTCTGAACAGCTTTCTTCAAATGGAATTCCTGTTTTGATGATGGATATAAAAGGTGATTTTAGCGGTATTTCAAAACCAGGCGAAGCACTTCCTTTTATTACAGAGCGCCATGAAAAAATCGGAATTCCGTATTCAACAAGCGGTTTTCCTGTAGAACTGATGACGCTGTCAGAACAAAATGGAGTCCGTCTTCGTGCCACAATTTCTGAATTCGGCCCTGTCTTATTTTCAAGAATCCTTGATTTAAACGATGTTCAAGCCGGAGTCATTTCTGTTATTTTCAAATATTGCGACGACAACAGCATGCCTTTGTTAGACTTAAAAGACATTAAAAAAGTAATCAATTATATAACAGAAGAAGGAAAAGCCGAAATTGAAGAACATTATGGCAAGATTTCTACTTCGACGACAGGAACTATTTTACGAAAAATTATAGAGCTAGAACAGCAAGGTGCCGCTCTTTTCTTCGGAGAAAAATCCTTTGAAATTGATGATTTGATGCGAATTGATGAAAACGGAAAAGGATACATTAATATAATACGTCTTACCGACATTCAAGACAAGCCAAAATTATTCTCTACATTTATGCTGAGCCTTTTGGCAGAAATCTATCAGCAAATGCCAGAACAAGGCGATTCAGGACAGCCAGAACTTGTTATTTTTATAGATGAAGCGCACTTGATTTTCAAAGAAGCGAGCAAAGCTTTGCTAGACCAGATTGAAAGCATCGTGAAATTAATTCGTTCAAAAGGCATCGGGATTTATTTTGTCACTCAAAACCCAATGGATGTCCCAAGTGCTATCTTAGCGCAATTAGGATTAAAAATTCAGCATGCCTTGAGAGCTTTCACGGCAAATGACCGAAAAGCAATTAAAATGACTGCTGAAAATTATCCGATTTCAGAGTATTATAAAACAGATGAAACGCTAACAAATTTGGGAATTGGCGAAGCGCTTGTAACTGCTTTAAATGAAAAAGGAGTTCCTACACCACTTGCTGTAACCATGATGCGAGCGCCAATGAGCCGAATGGATGTTTTGACAGAAAGTGAAATCCAGGAAATCAATACGAATTCAAAATTGGTAAAAAAATACAGCGAACTGATTGACCGCGAAAGCGCTTATGAAATGCTGAACAAAAAAATTGCCGAAGCCCAAACTCAAGCTTCTGAAATTGAAGAGCAAAAACAACAGGAAAAAGCAGCAAAAAAAGCATCTAGCGAACCAATGAGCCAGACTACAAAATCGGTTGTGAAAGTACTCACAAGCGCAACATTTATTCGTGGCGTTTTTGGGGTATTGTCAAAATTGTTTAAAAAATAAACTTCCAATGAAAGCTTTCCTGACAATCGGATTACTCGTTTTATCTAATGTTTTCATGACATTGGCTTGGTATGGACACCTAAAATTTAAGGAACTCAAATGGTTTGAAAATGCCGGGCTGATTACTATTATTTTAATCAGCTGGGGACTGGCTTTATTTGAATATTGTTTTCAAGTTCCTGCCAATAAAATAGGCTTCAACGGCAATGGCGGTCCTTTTTCACTGATGCAGTTAAAGGTTATTCAAGAAGTAATTACACTAGTAATTTTCGTGATTTTCTCCCTCTTGTTTTTTAAAAATGAAAGCTTTAAATGGAATCATGCTGTCGGATTTCTTTTCTTGATTTTAGCCGTATATTTTATTTTTAAGAAGTAAGATTTAGCGCCTTATTTAATGTTTATAAAAAGTTAATAGCTGAAACTTCGAAATTTTTATTTGGTAACTTTACGACAAACACAAAAACGTATGGAAACCAAAAAAAGAATCATAATCGTGGGTGCGGGTTTTGCAGGATTAACGCTTGCAGAAGACCTTGAAAACACAGATTATGAAATCTACTTGATAGACAAACACAATTACCATCAGTTCCAGCCTTTGATGTATCAGGTGGCAACTGCAAGATTGGAACCTTCAAGCATAGCTTTCCCGCTTAGAAAGGTTTTTCAGGGTTCAAAAAATGTAAAAATAAGAATCGCTGATGTCTTGGGAGTTGATCCAGCAAATAAAATTCTTCATACTTCCATTGATGACTTTTCTTATGATTATCTAGTTTTTGCTTTTGGGTGCAAGACCAATTATTTCGGAAATAAGAATTTAGAAAAATTGGCTTTTCCAATGAAATCTGTTCCCGAAGCGATTCAGTTGCGAAATAGAATTCTTGAAACTTTCGAAGATGCCGTTTCCACAAAAACTGAAGAACTGCAATATCTTTTAAACTTCGTAATTGTAGGCGGAGGTCCTACAGGTGTTGAGCTTGCCGGAGCTTTGGCAGAAATGAAAAAAAATGTCCTTCCAAAAGATTATCCAGATAAGGATTTTTCAAAACTCACGATTTATTTATTAGAAGGTTCTCCAAATGTGTTAAATCCGATGAGTGAAGATTCTAGAAAAATGTCTAGAAAATATTTGGAACAATTGGGCGTAATTGTAAAAACCTCAACCATAGTCGACAATTATGACGGACATACGGTTCAATTAAAAGACGGCGAAACAATTGAAGCTAAAAATGTAATTTGGGCCGCGGGAGTTGTTGGCAATACTATTGAAGGAATGCCAGAAGAATCCATCACGAGAGGAAGCCGTTTCATCACCAACCGTTTCAGCGAAGTTCAAGGCGTGGAATCCATTTTTGCCATTGGTGATATCGCTTACATGACGACTCCGAAATACTTAAACGGACATCCGCAAGTGGCGAGTGTTGCCAACGAACATGCAAAAGTATTGGCAAAAAACTTCAAGCTATTGCTTAAAAACAAACCAAGAAAAGAATTTGAATACCATGATAAAGGCTCAATGGCAACAGTCGGAAAACGAAAAGCCGTTGTTGACTTGCCAAGTTTCAGCTTTCAAGGAAGATTTGCTTGGTTCACTTGGATGTTTGTCCACCTGATGCTGATTTTAAGCGTAAGAAATAAATTATCGATTTTTATAACCTGGGCTTACAGCTACTTCAGCAATGATTCGACGTTGCGAGTTTTGATTAAACCTGCTAAGAAGATTAAGAATTAGGCAGTAGGCAATAGGCAATAGGCAATAGGCAATAGGCAATAGGCAATAGGCAATAGGCAAAAATAAAAAGCCTGAAATTAAATTCTAAATCTAGATTTAATTTCAGGCTTTTTATTTATATTTTATGAAGCTTACCGCTTAAGGCCTATTGCTTAAAGCCTATTGCCTACTGCCTAAAGCCAATAAAGAAAGAATCTTCTCTTCTACCGCATCGCTTTCCCAAGTTTCTTCAATGTTGTCAAGAGCCAGAATCTCTTCCATAATTTTATTTTGAAAATCTCCTACTTCTAAAGCTTCAGAATAAGGATCAAGGCTGAAAGTTACGCGGCTGTATAAAGGAAGCCATTTATCAGGATGTTTTTCTGAAAACCATTTTTCAATTTTCTTTTGAAGCAAGAATTTTTCATCGGCAGTCTTAGAACTCATTTCCATGAAATTTCTATAAGACAATTCTGCAATGGCGTCTGTGTTTGGCTTTCTGCTGTTTTCATATTCCTTGAAAATTGTCGTCCAATCGTCGGCATATTTTTCTATAAGATTGTGCAAAACCGTGATATCTTCAAAACCAGCATTCATTCCGTGGCCATAAAAAGGAACAATGGCATGACAGGCATCTCCGATCAAGGCTACTTTATCTTCAAATGTCCAAGGAAAACATTTCATCGTCACCAAATAACTTGTTGGATTTTTAAAGAAATCTTCCACTAGATTCGGAATCACTTCCTTCGTATCAGGGAAATGCGCTGCAAAAAAAGCGACCAATGTTTCTTTATCTTTTAAATTCGCAAAAGAATTTTCACCTTCATGCGGCATAAAAAGCGTGCAGGTAAAACTTCCATCTAGATTTGGCAAGCCCATCAGCATATATTCGCCTCTTGGCCAAATGTGCAACGAATTTTTGTCTAATTTATGAGAACCATCCGCATTGGCGGGAATATGCAGTTCTTTGTAGCCTATGCGTAAAAATTCTTGTGAATAATTGAACATGCTTTGGCGCTGCATTCTGTGCCTTACCCTTGAGAAAGCTCCATCAGCTCCAAATACTTTATCATATTTTAATTCTTCCCACTCGCCTCTTTCGGTTTCCCCAATATGCAGTGAAGCTTCTGGCAATGTGACATCCCAAACTTTATGGTCAAAGAAAAATTCTACGCCTGCTTCTTCTGCAAGGTCAATCATTTTTCTATTTAGCAAGCCTCTTGATAGTGAGAAAATCGCTTCGCCGTCTTTGCCATAATTTTGGTAAGCCAAGCCTTTATCTTGCGTGTGGATTGCCCTTTTTTCTACAGGAATTCCAATCTTTCTGATTTCATCGTCAAGTCCGATATCTTCCAGCGCCTTCCAGCCTCTGTTTGACATGACCAAATTAATAGATCGCCCAGAAAACTGGATCTTTCTGATGTCAGGGCTTCTATCGTAAACGTGAACGGTATGTCCTGCTTTTTTGAGGTATATTGCCAATAGCGAACCGACCAAACCAGAACCAACTACAGCAATATTTAAAGGATTTTGCATTAAAAAGGATGTAATAATAAGTACTCAAATTTAAGTAATTTCATTTATAAAGCCTTTAAATTGAGCATTTTTTTGCCTTTTTGGATAATATCGCAATTAATTAAAAGTAATTTCGAATTAAAATAATTTTAGTTGCTTCATAAATAACTTTTTATCAATTATTTAGCACTAAATACTAGGAGCAGCGATTCTACAAAAGACTATGGATGTAGTCACTGATTTCTTTTTTATTGTCTATGATGTCTCCAGTGACTTTTACTACATTCCCATTTTTATCAAGCATGACGTTCATTGGATAAGCTTGTACTTCCATGATACCCAGCTGTAATTTTGCATCAGTAATATGATCAAAATTGATTTTTTTCTTCTTCAAAAAAGTATTTACCGTTGCCTTGTCGTCAAAAGTAATGGCGATAAAATTTACTTTGTCTCCAAATTTTTTCTGCAACGAATTCAGCATCGGAATTTCTTCTATGCAGGGCGGGCATCTGGTAAACCAGAAATTAATAAATGTCGGCTTCCCTGCCAAAGCATCGGGTTTGTAAGTCGCACCCTTTGAATCCTTAAACTTTTCAATAGGAAATTTTTTGCCGATGTTTTTTTCAAAAGCCGCGTAGTGGTTCGTTAATGTCCCCTCTTTTATACTCAGCTTAACCGTTTTAATCACAGAATCTTTTTTGGTTGCTGTCTTTATAAAACTTTCTTCAACAACACCATTTGCGCTCAATTTCTTTTTAATGCCGTCATATAGGTCTTGGCTCATCGGCTTTCCATTTCCGATTTTATAATAGGTATTTTGTGCAGAAATCGATGCCGTCATCAATAAACTACAAAGCAAAAAGATATATTTCATACTGTTTTTTTTTAAGTTTGATTATTTGTTAGTTTGATTATTCGATTTTCAGAAGTTTGCAATAATGGCAATCATGGCTACATTGGTCAACAGTCTGAAAACCGAATAATCTAAGAAGTCTAAGAAATTTAAGCTGTCTCTTCTGTTCCAGCTTCAAACCTCATCCTTGCTACTAATTTTGAAATCACATATTCATCGCGTTTACCTTTGCCATCATAGATAATTTTTCCGGCTTGGGCAATCGTGCTGATGTATTTATATAATGTTTTATAGACTGCCGAATTATCTTCTGCCAATTGTCCTCTGTCGTCCATCAGCTTATTTTGCAGTACGTTTTTGTCTAAAAGATCATTGTTTTTGCGCTCCAGTTGTCTGCTATAGTCCCTTTTCATTCCTTTTGACTCCAACGCTTCTGTTTTTGAATCTATCATCTGGGTGATGGCTTTTATCTTCAGGCTGGCGCCTTCTACATTTCTTGTAGCCAGATCTTTTTTTGCTTTGCTAATGATTTTAGTATCTAGCTTGGCACGCTTAAAGTGAAACGACAATACATTTAGTTCTTTGTTCATCGCTTTTGTGGCAACATACAGGCTTTTTGTCACGTCTTTCTGCTCATCTGTCAAAACTAGCGAATCTTCTAGCCTTGAAACAACCTTTAGCTGGTCTTTAAATTCATTCTCATACGTTTCGGTAAACTCGCTGAAGTCTTCTTCTAATTCTGCCCTGTCTCTTGAAAAACTGGTTTCAAGGAATGACCCGACTGGCAAATACTCTTCAACTCTCAATTTTGTACTCATAATATTTGGTTTTAAAATTATTTATTTGGCTTGTGGTGGTATTATGAGGGGAAATATTTTTTTGTTTTTTTAAATTGTTATGGGACTAATGTAGGAAAAATATTTATTCTAAGAAAATAATTTTTTATTGTTCTTATGGCAACTTATCTTACCCTTTTAAACTTTTCTTTCAATTCAAAATTCTCAATAACTCTCTGACACATATTATTAAGCCTAACCATAAAAAGAGCATTGTTAGATTTATAGTGTCTATTTTTTTCCTTTTCTTCTGTTGTTAAATCAAGAACGTCAAATTCTTGATAACTAATTTCTTCGTTATCATATATCTGAAAATGCACAAAACAAGAATGTGAAACTGTCCTTCTGGATTTCCAAATTTTCCCATCTTCAGAAATGCTGTCCTTTTTTATAGAATATCTTTGAACTTTCTCCTGTTTGACAATATCAATGTTGCTTTCAAAAAAATCAAGCGCCCTGTTCTTAATTTTTAAAGGCCCATAGAAACCACAATTATCAATTTTTTGAACATAGCTTTTCTCATTTTCTTTCCAGAAAAGATAAACTTCTGTATTGTCTTCTAAACAAGCTGGCGTATCTTTCTTTATAATATAGCTGCTCCCAACACAAGTTGTCTTCAAAAAGAAAAAAGATTTGATTTGATGTATTTGCTTTTCCTTAGCAGCAACAGTGATTAGCGAATCAATGTTAGATTTTGATTCACCAACCATTTTTATACAAAAGAAAACAAACAGAATAATAATTTTTTTCATAATTAATTACTTATAATCCTCCTCCAAAATCGCATACCCATAATTATCACTCCAACCATTTTTCAACGGCAAAAGCTTTCTTGTATGTGCCTCTCTCTTCATTCCCACTTTTTCTAAAACACTAACCGAACCCAAATTTCCGACAGCACATCCCGCTTCAATACGGTGCAATTTCAAATCCTCAAACCCAAAAGTGAGCAGTCGAGTCAAGGCTTCAGTCGCAAAACCTCTATTCCAAAAATGCGGATGCAATTTAAACCACACCTCTGCATTTCTATATTTTTCTTTCCCAAGATTGATGCCAATCAGTCCAATAAATTGATTGGCTTCTTTTAATTCCACAGCAAAAGTAAAGCGACGTGTAGGTTGTTCTTCACCACTTAAAATCCATTGGTCAATGATGCTTTTTGTTTCATCAATAGTTTCAGGTATACCCAATGTGTTGAACTCTTCAACTTCTGGCAGTAAATGCAAGTCATGGACAGCTTGCAGGTCTTGATGCGCAATTGGCCTGAAGTGTAATCTTTGGGTGTGTAAATTCATGGTCTTTAAGTTGCTACTGTTTTACAGCATCCAAATATAATCAAACTTACTCCCTTTCTTCCAAGTAGTTTTACGGCTTTCCATAAAACCTAAAAAATTATCTCAAGCTTTCTTTTTTTAATCAATTCGAAACCCTCACATAAAAAAGAACCGCTCGCCTGAACCCGTTTCAAACAAATAATTATTTTCCGCATGTGCAAAATAACCCGTATTGTCAGGAACCAATGGCATTTGTATTTCAATTTGATACGCAGAAATGGCTCCTTTTGAACTCAAAAAAGCATCGATGGCATCAAAAACCTTTTTATGGAGCGCCAGAAGATTATGGTCTTGCGCCTGCTTTTTAAATTCTTCTTCCCCAACTTCTGAAGGATATTGGCCTCCATTGATTTGCATAATGACGAGCATAAAAATCCAAAGGGTATCTTTGGTTGCAGTTGTTTTCCAATCATCCATTTTCTGAAAGTCGAAAGTCCAATTGGGGGTTTCCAAGTAATTTTTTAAAGAATCTTCTCGTTTTTCATCGCTGGGAAGTGCTACAAAACCAAAATCCAAATCATGATTGCGGATTGAATTCAGCGTGCCAACTGCATCTAGCAAGCCATTGATGTAAGCGATGCTTTCTTTATCTGTATAGGTAGTATTCATAGTGTCAATTAATTATATCCAACCCAAATATACTCAAACTTACCATCCATTTAAGAAGCACAATCAACTCTTTCCGCAAAAACTAAAACCACTTTCAAAACTGACCAGGCCGGATGCATTGTTGCATAGGCCGATTGCATTTTTATATAGGCCGATTGCATTTTTATATAGGCCAGATACATACTATACTAAGCCGAACAGATTTTGCAGTAGGCCCGATGTATTTTATACTAGGCCCAACCAATTTTGCAATAAGCCGGATGTTTTTTCTTATAGGCCGATTGTATTTTGCAGTAGGCCGACCGCGCTTTCAAATATGCCCGAAACAAAAAAAGACGGACACTTGGTCCGCCTTTTAACTGCTTTTTATCAAAAAATATTATCTGTTGAATTTGATCTTCTCGCCAACATTCAGTCCGTTGTTTTTTGCCAAAACCCCGCACATGTGGAAGAGCATTCTGGCGCCCACGTTTCCGTCCCAGTCGTCGTCGCCTGGGGCAACTTCCACTAAATCAAAACCTATGATTTCTTTACCGCTTTCGCCAAGCTTGCTTAAAAGATAAGCGGCTTGCTCGAACGAAAATCCTCCTGGTACCGGCGTTCCAGTATTTGGGCAATACCACGGATACATGCCGTCGATGTCAAAACTGATGGCAACCTTTTGTGGCAATGCCGAGATGATGTGGTCGCATTGCTGGTCCCAAGTTTTTCCTGTGAAAGTTTCTGCTTTTAAGTCGGTGTCAGTGTGAACGATCACTCTGTCGCCTTGCTCAAAAGCAGTTTCTACTTCTTGCTGGCAGAAATCACGAATGCCGACTTGAACGATTTTTTTTAATTGCGGAATTTGCAAAGCATTGTACATAATTGACGCGTGAGAATAAGTGAATCCTTCGTAGGCAATTCTCAAATCCATGTGCGCGTCTAAATGCAATAAGCCAAATTCGCTGTGCTGTGTTGCCAAAGCTTCATAATATCCTAATGGTGTGGAATGGTCGCCTCCTAACAAGACTACTTTTTTGCCTTTTTGTGCCCAATAAAGTACGCGTTCTTTCACTTCGTCTTTCAATTGTGCACAAACTTGGTTGATTTCATCAAGATCTGCTTTTAAATCTTTATCGGCTTGGATGTCTTCTCCAGCTTCCAAAGCTTCGATGATTGGCTGTGCCCAACCTTTGTATTTTGCGCTGTCGTCACTCCATTTTGCGGTTTGTTCGTTTAAATCTAAATACATCCCTAGTTTCCATAATTCTGGAAATTCTTGGTGGTGCAAATCTACTTGGAAGGAAGCGTCTAAAATTGCTTCTGGCCCTTCGGAAGCTCCTGCTCCATAGCTTACTGTTACTTCCCACGGCACTGGAATTATTATTATTTCGCTTTCTTCGGCTGTGAATGGAAGGCCGAAGATGCTTTGGTCTGCTAATCCTGGTTGTGATGGATCGAAGCTGTTTATTTTTTCTTGTTTGTTCATTGTTTGTTCGATTATTAGATTGTTCGATTATTAGATTGTTCGAGATGGAACGATGTCTATAATCGACAGATATAATTTTAATTATCTCTTGCTTTTAATGTTGTTATAAATTTTGAAGTCATCATTGTGACCCTATTTAATTCTGTCTGCAGACTTTGTAGCTTTTCATATTCTAAAAATCCTAAATCATTTGAAATAATCAGTTGTGTTTCTAGTTCATAACAAGAGCCCATTGCAATCTCTAGAAATCTACAAAAATCCTTATTTGATTTTCTTGATGCGCCTTCAGCAATATTTGATGGAATGGAAACCGAAGCGCGGCGCATTTGATTTGTAATTCCAAATTTCTCTTCCTGAGGAAAACTACTAGTCGCTCCATAAATAGAGGAACATAAAACTCTACTGATTTTCCAAATTTCCAAGTCTTTAAATCTGTGCATATATAATTTTAATTGGTTACGAATTAATATTTGAATAAAACTATAAATCTTCTGAATCTCGAATTATCGAAAAATCAAATAATCGAAATATCTAATTGTGCGCTTGAATTCCCGCCTTTAATATCTGTCCGAATTCATACATATCTTCAAAAGAGCAATACAATGGAACTGGTGCTAAACGGATTACGTTTGGTTCTCTCCAGTCAGTTATTACTCCGTTTGTCATTAAGTATTCGAATAAGCTTCGGCCTTCTCCGTGCAAAAATACTGATAACTGGCTTGCTCTTTCTTCTGGCTTGCTTGGCGTAATTATTTCAAACGTGCTGTTTACCTCTTTGTCGATTTCGTGCAAAATAAATTCTAAGTACGACGTAATTCTATCTCTTTTTTCAATCAAAGCATCCATCCCGATTTCGGCAAACATTTCTACGGAGGCCAAATATGGCGCCAATGTCAATACTGGAAGGTTGCTGATTTGCCAGCCGTTTGCCCCTGGTTCTGGAGTGAATTTTGGTTCCATCAAAAAGCGTTTTGCTTTGTTTTGTCCCCACCAGCCTGAGAATCTGTTCAGTTCATAATTATCGTGGTGGTCTTCGTGGATAAAACAGCCTGACGCATTTCCGGGTCCGGAGTTCATGTATTTGTAACTGCACCATGCGGCGAAATCTACGTCCCAGTCGTGCAATTCTAATTTTATGTTTCCAGCGGCGTGCGCTAAATCCCAGCCTACATAAGCTCCTACTTTGTGTCCGGCTTCTGTGATGGTCTTGATGTCGAATACTTGGCCTGTGTAATAATTTACGCCTCCAATTAAAACCAAAGCCAATTCGTCACCGATTTCTTCGATTTTTGCCAGAACGTCTTCTAATCTGATGTTGTGTTCGCCTTCTCTTCTTTGGATTTCCACAATCGCATCATCAGGATTGTATCCGTGGAATTTGACTTGGCTTTGAAACATATATTGGTCACTTGGAAACGCTTTTGCTTCGCAAAGTATCTTGAATTTCTTTTCTGTCGGACGGTAAAATGACACCATCAGCAAATGCAGATTTACTGTCAAAGTATTCATCACGGTCACTTCGCTTGGCAAGGCTCCGACGATTTTACTTAATGGTTCTGCGAATCTTTCATGGTAATCCCACCAAGGTTTTTCAGAATAAAAGTGGCCTTCTACTGCTAATTTTGCCCAGTCGTCCATTACTTCGTCCACGAAAGCGCGGGTTCTTTTTGGCTGTAATCCAAGGGAATTTCCGGTGAAGTAGATTACTTTTCTTCCGTTGACTTGCGGGAAGAGGAATTCGTTTCTGTAGTGGTGTAATTTATCTTGTGCATCGAGTTCTTGTGCAAACTCGCGGGTGTTTTGAAAGGTCATTGGTTGTTTGATTTGCTTGGTGGTAAAATTAAGAAAAAAGATTGATTGTGGAAAGTTGTGGATTTCAATTGATTTGATTCTCTTGACGCAATTGACTGAAGTCAATTGTAATTGATTACTCGAGTTACAGACAATTATTGTCTGCAAAGATTGGCATGGATTTCCCTTGATTTCATTCAAAGGCGGATTGCTATTATCCACAAAGATTGGTACCGGCGTTTCCAAAAGTGTGAATTGTTCTCAAATCTTATCATTTGAGTTTTTTACCATATAAGGCATTTAAGGACATTTAAGTTGCGGATTTTTGGATTGTGTGAGTGACAAAGTTGGTCGACAACGTTTGGGACTGACCCTTCCAAAAATTCAAATGGTTTCTCAAATAGCCCTGATGCTGGAATTGTTTGAGCTCTTAAACCTGTGACCAAACAGGTTTAAAGCGAGTTCCTGCAGCAGGAAAATGGATTGCTGGTTTTTACTGGTGATTCGCTTCTGAAAATAATTTATACCATTTTAATAAAAAAACCTTATTTATATCTTAATTAAATGTGTTGGTGCAATTTTTGTTATAATTTCGCACAATAAATAATATATACAAAAATCATGTTAAAGAAAATTTTAAAAGCCACAGGTATTTTTCTCCTTGTTCTAATTATTGCGCTTTTTGCTGCGCCATTCCTTTTTAAAGACAAAATCAAGCAATTGGTTGTCAAAACAATCAATGAAAATGTTGACGCTAAAGTCGCATTTGAAGATGTAGATTTGAGTCTTTTCAAAAGTTTTCCGCAGGCAAATGTGACAATTGACAAGTTGAGCATCATCAACAAAGCGCCGTTTGAAGGCGATACTTTGCTATATTCTGGTGAAGTAAATCTGCAAATGTCGATCAAAGAATTGTTTAAAGGCGAAGGAGAACCGATGAATATTGAGTCGTTTTCTTCTAAAAACGCCATCGTAAATATTCTTTTTGACAAGAATGGATTGGGCAATTTTGATATTGCAATTAAGGATGAAAAAGATAAAAAGAGTGATTCTGAAAGCAAGCCTTTTGCAATGAATATTCAGAATTATGAAATACAAAATATGCGTTTTACGTATTTCGACGAGCGTTCGAAAGTAAAAATGGTCATCGACAGTTTAAATCATACTGGAAAAGGAAATTTTGCACAATCGAAATTAGATTTGGATACTAAAACTACTGCAAAGCTGTCGCTTGACATGGACAAGACTAATTATATGAAGAATGTAAAATTAGATTTGACCGCAGTTTTGGGAATTGATTTGGATAAAAGCAAATATACTTTCTTGAAAAATGAAGCTTTGATCAACCAGCTTCCTTTGAAATTCAACGGATTTATTCAGATGGTGGAAGCCGGACAAGAATATGACTTGACTTTTGAAACGCCGACTTCTTCGTTCAAGAACTTTTTGGGCGTGATTCCGGAAGCTTATGCTGGGAATTTGAATACCGTAAAAACTACTGGAGATTTTAGAGTTTCTGGATTTGCGAAAGGACTTTTGAGCGACACTACGATTCCGAAATTTAGTTTGGAAATCGCTTCAAACAATGCTTCTTTCAAATATCCTGACTTGCCAAAATCAGTTGAAAATATTGTGATTGACACAAAAATCATCAACGAAACTGGAAATATGAATGATACTTATGTCAACTTAGACAAGTTATCTTTCAGAATTGATCAAGATGTTTTCAACGCAAAAGCGAATGTGAGAAATATCATGGATAATCCTTTAATTGATGCAAAATTGAATGGAACAATCAACTTAGGAAATGTTTCAAAAGCATATCCTGTGAAATTAGACACGCCACTTTCTGGAATTTTGAAGGCAGATATTGCTACGAAATTTGACATGAAATCAGTGGAAACTAACAACTACGACAAAATTCAAGCTTCTGGAAACGCAAGCATAACTGGATTCAAATATGTTGACGCTGACAAAAAAGCGTATGCAATTAATACGGCTGTTGCCCAATTTTCAAATCAAAAAATTGACTTGAAACAATTGGATGTTACGACTGGAAAAACAGATTTGAAAGTGAACGGAACTTTGGAAAATTTCTTAGGATATGCTTTCAAAAACCAAGAATTGCGAGGAAATTTTACGATGAAATCGAACCAATTTTTGGTATCTGATTTTATGTCAAAAACGGAGACTACGGTAAATAATAAAACGACTACAACGGAAGCGGTTAAAATTCCGAAGTTGATTAATGTGACTTTGAATGCTTCGGCAAACACTGTGGTTTATGACAATTTGAACTTGAAAGATGTTTCGGGAAAAATCATCGTGAAAGACGAAGCGGTAACTTTGCAGAATATCAAAACTTCGATTTTCAACGGATTGATTACGGCAAACGGAAATGTTTCAACGAAGACTGCAAAACCTACTTTCAATATGGATTTGGGATTGGCTTCTGTTGACATTAATCAGACATTTACGCAGTTGGATATGTTGAAAAAAATTGCTCCGATTGCTGATGCGATTAATGGAAAATTGAATTCAAAAATCAACCTTTCTGGTACTTTGGATGCTAAAGAAATGACGCCAGATTTGAATACTTTATCTGGAGATTTGTTCGGGCAATTGCTTTCAACTACTATCAATTCTAAAAATTCTACCGTTTTAAATAAATTAGATGAAAATGTAAAATTCATAGACCTTTCGAAATTGAATTTGAACGATTTAAAAGCGAATCTTACGTTTAAAGATGGAAAAGTGAACGTAAAACCTTTTGATATCAAATACCAAGATATTAAGGTAAATGTTGGCGGTCAGCACGGTTTTGACCAAACAATGAACTACAATATTAAGTTTGACGTTCCTGCGAAATATTTAGGAACCGATGCTAATAAATTAATTGCAAAATTGACTCCGGCTGAAGCGAATAAACTGGAAAACATTCCGGTAACGGCGATTCTTACTGGAAATTTCAGCAATCCAAAAGTTTCTACAGATATACAGCAAGCGGTTACAAAACTGGCAACGGAACTGGTTAAATCTCAAAAAGACAAATTAATCAACCAAGGAACCAGTGCTTTAGGAAATCTTTTAGGTGGAAATAAACCAAAAGATACTACGAAAACTACAACCGCAACTCCGAAAGAAGATGTGAAAAACAAAGTTACTGAGGGTATTAAAGGTTTGTTTAATAAGAAGAAAAAGGAATAAGTCTTCATCTCTAATAACAAAAACGCCAAGTAGATATAAATTTACTTGGCGTTTTTTCTTTATAAATATTTATTGTCAATCCTAAATAATATTCATCCCAACGACATAACCTTCAAAACTTCTCACATTAAAAACCGTTCCGTCTTCAAAGATTAAATATTGTCCTTTTATCCCGACTAATTTTCCTGCGAAGTTTTGCGTTTTGTCTAAATTCAGTCCAGTAACTTTCTTCGGATGTTGCAAAACCGGATAGTTCATTACAAAATGTTCGTCTAAATCAGCGTTGAAATACTGCTTCACTTCTTCAGGTAAAAAATCAAAAATACGCGCTTTTTCAGTCAGCATATCGATGTCTAAAACTTCATTCTGAAGCATTTTTCGCCAGTTGGTTTTATCCACGAAATGGTTCTTTAAAGCAACTTCGGTAATTCCTGCTAAGTAGCGATTTGGGACTTCCACGACAGAAACTGCTTCGCAAGCGCCTTGGTCAATCCAACGTGTAGGAACTTGCGTTTTGCGCGTCACTCCTACTTTCACATCGCTCGACAATGCTAAATAAACCACGTGTGGTGTCAACTGAACGCGCGTTTCATAATCTAAATCACGATCTGCAATTCCCAAATGCGCGGTGCTTAATTCTGGACGCATAATCCAATCGCCAACCGCCGGACTGCTGTAAAAACAGTCGTAGCAAAATCCTTGGCGGAAAATCTTTTTCTTTTTCGAACAATTTAAACATTGATACCCTTGAAAAGAGATTTCAATGTATTTATTCAAAGCCTGATTTACGTTCAAAAAACTATTTTCAAAAGTCAGATAATATTGAATCGGTGACCCGAATTCTGTTTCCATTTTTGAAAGAACACCTTCGTATTGCATTTAATTTTAGATTTATGATTTTGGATTTATGATTTTATCGTTTGTGTTTGCGAGTCATTCTGAAATCACTCATAACTTATAACTCATAACTCATAACTTTTTACATTTTTTTCCTATTTTTGGTAAAGTTAGAAATTCATAACTCAAAAAACATAACTCAAACCTAAAAAATGGCGTTACCAATAATCAATTCGGTGGCAACGTGGTTCTTAAAAAAGAGAATCCACCAGATTGAATTGTTTCTCAAATATCCAAATGAGGTGCAGGAAGAATTGCTTTTGAACTTGATTCGAACGGCAGAACATACTGTCATTGGCAAGCAATATGGCTATTCTTCGATAAAATCCTACCAAGAATTTATTGAAAGAGTTCCAGTTTCAACTTATGAAGACATTGAACCTTTGATTGAAAGAACGCGAACTGGCGAACAAAATGTTTTTTGGAACACACCGATAAAATGGTTTGCAAAGTCCAGCGGAACAACCAATTCCAAGAGCAAATTTATTCCGGTAAGTAATGAATCTTTGCAAAATTGCCACTATAATGCAAGCAAGGATTTGCTGAGTTTGTATCTAAATAATAATGAAGAATCACAATTGTTTACTGGAAAAAGCCTTCGCCTTGGCGGAAGCAAACAATTGTATGAAGACAACAATACTTTCTTTGGCGATTTGTCAGCAATTTTGATTGACAACATGCCTATTTGGGCCGAATTCAGCAGTACACCAAGCAATAAAGTGTCGTTGATGAGCGAATGGGAAACGAAAATTCCTGCGATTATTAATGAGACGATTCACGAAAACGTGACGAGTTTTGCGGGAGTTCCGTCGTGGATGTTGGTTTTGATGAATAAAACTTTGGAAGCCACAGGAAAGGGAAATCTTCTGGAAATCTGGCCAAATCTGGAAGTTTATTTCCACGGAGGCGTGAGTTTTGAACCTTATCGAGACCAATATAAAAAGATACTTCCTGGTTCTGGCTTTCAATATTATGAAATTTATAATGCTTCCGAAGGATTTTTCGCCATTCAAGATCTAAATAATTCCAGCGATTTATTGCTGATGTTGGACTACGGAATTTTCTATGAATTTATTCCAATGGATACTTTTGGAACTCCAGAACAAAAAATAGTTCGTTTATCAGAAGTGGAATTGAATAAAAATTATGCAATCGTCATTACTACAAATGCCGGTTTATGGCGCTATATGATTGGCGACACCGTGCGATTTACGTCCTTAAATCCATACAGAATTCGTGTTAGCGGACGAACAAAACACCACATTAATGTTTTTGGCGAAGAATTAATTGTGGAAAATACAGACAAAGCGATTGCAAAAGCGTGTAAAATGACCAATTCAGAAGTTATAGATTATACCGTTGCTCCTGTTTTTATGGAAGGAAAAGAAAAAGGTGCGCACGAATGGATGGTTGAATTTAAAAATCCACCCCAAAATGTTGCTGATTTCAGACAGATTTTAGACGATACTTTGCAATCTTTAAACTCAGATTATGAAGCAAAACGTCTGAACAATATGACTTTGAATCCTTTGATTTTAAATGTCGCGCGACCAAATTTATTTTATGATTGGTTGAAGGAACAAGATAAATTGGGCGGTCAGCATAAAATTCCGAGGCTTTCAAATCAGAGAAATTATTTGGAAGAGTTATTGGAAATGAATTTGGAGATTTCGGAGTTTTAACAAATCTCGCTAAGGCGCTAAGGCGCAAAGTTTTTCCAATCGAATCTTTTAATGCTTTGCGTCTCTGCGCCTTTGCGAGAATTATAAATTTCCAACACAATATTCGAAACCACATTTACGTTATAGGCGTAAATTTTTGAAAATGAGAAGACTATGCTGTATAATTCTTGTTTTTGGAATATTCTCATTAACATCTTGTGGCCCTAAAAGATTAGGTTGTGGACCGAGAGGATATTGCAAAACAGAAAAACCGATTGACAAAATCGAATTACGAAATAAAAAAATCCCGTTAATTGCTAGCGGGATTTTTTTTGTTAAAAAATTTTTAATTCTTTTGTAACTATTTTTATAGTTATACGTCTAACTATTATAATCATCAATCTAATCAATCAATATGAAACTACTAACATTAGCACTGGCCCTGTGCTGGAGCAATTTCATCTTTGCTCAACAATCTCCAACTTACCTTGAATTAAATAGTCCTAAAAACGGGATTTCTTGTGAAACCGATTCTGAAGAAAGAGAAATTCTTTTAGAAAAAATTGAAGGAAATAGCACTACTAAAATTGGCACTTACCAGGGCAAAGGCTGTAAATTTACAATTAACAAAAAACTCGATTTAGGAAAATATTCTTTTACAGTATCTGGATTAGCAATTCAAGAAAGTAAAATTGAATTTGACGTTACCGAAGAAAATCAAGAGCGAATTATTCAAAATATAGAATTAAGCGAAAAAACAAATGCTTTGGGCGAAGTTACTGTTTATGGAAACCAGCGCCAATACATGAAAGTGGAGTCTGACAAAACAATTATCAACATCAAGGAAAATGGCTTATTAAACACTGGAACCACTTTTGAAGCCGTTAAAAGACTTCCCGGTGTCGTGACTTCGCCTGCGGGAGGCCTTACTTTAAACGGTAAAGGCGTTGTAGTCTATATCGATGGCGCGCCAAGTAATTTATCTGGAACTGATCTTCAAAACTACTTAAACAATCTTCCTGCAAATGCTATTGAAAAAATAGAATTAATTTATGATCCGGGCGCTTCTTATGATGCAAATGCCAGCGGTTCAATCATAAATATTATTACTAGTTCAAGCAAAATGAAAGGTGTGAATGCAAGTTTTAATATGAATTACAACTTCAATAAATACCAAAAACCGAGTCCGCAAATTCAATTGAATGGAAAGAAAAATGATTTGAGCTGGCAGACTATGTTTGGCGTAAATTATATAGAAAATGAAAACAGGAATAGAAATGTACAAGAATTCACTTATTTCACGCCACCTGTCAAGCTTAATCAAGAAAGTTTTACGGTAAATACTTATAGAAATCTTTATTGGAGAACAGGTTTGAATTATAAATTATCTGATAAATCGAACATTCTTTTCAATTACAATATGAGTCTTGCAAACGACCGAATGGTTAATGAAAATTCAACGTCAAGCAATACAATTGACTTCAAAAACAATGGCGTAACTAAAACAAAAGTTAGTAATCACGAATTAAGCTTGCAATTTAAAACAAAGCTTGATACTTTGGGAAGAACGCTTGATGTGACGGCTTACACCAATGTTTTCGACAGAACTCCATTGACAGAATCAACTTCTTTTGATAATACTGATTATACTTTTAACAATTCAAATATTGATTTTGGACTAACTAATTATTACTTGAAATATGACTTTTCATTTCCTTTTGAAAAATATGGATTGACACTTAATACTGGAGGAAAGTATAATAATTTAGATGTAAAAGACTTTGGAAAATACAATTTTGAAAGTGGCAGTGATGCTATTTTTGATTCAAATATCTATGAATCTGAAATTGATTTTGACTATTCAGAACACAATTTAGCATTTTATGTAGAAGCCCGAAAAAAATTAAAAAAATTCAATTTCACGGCTGGAGTACGTTTTGAAAATTTTGAAGTTGAGCGTAAAGCCAGTACTGTTGCAGATAAAATTGAGTTCAAAAATAATAGATTTTTTCCAAACGTAAGCGTATCTTATGAACCAATGGAAAGTATAAATATCAGCACTTCTTATTCTAAAAAAGTGTCTCAGCCAGGCTATTTCACGATTGATCCAAATAACAACTCCAACTTTAATAAATACAATTCTTCTATCGGAAATGTAGCGTTAAAACCAATTTATTTTGACAATTTCGGATTCAAAATTTCTGCGTTTCAGTATGTCAATTTAGGTGCTAATTATACTATTGCAAAAGACGAAGTGCAATTTCTTTTCAATGCTGAAGATGGCGAATTGGTAAGTAACAGAACTTTTGCTCCGTTCGATAAAATTAAAACTTTTAGTGCTTTTCTATCATTCCCGATTCCGTTGGATTATTTCTTTAAAAGCAAGGAAGAATTCGGAAAACGTATGAATGAAATCGAAAAGATGAATTATATTTTTGTAAATGTAAATTATGTGAAAACGGACATCGAAGGCTATGATTTTACATTTGAAAATAAAGGAATTGTAAATTTTGGAGCAGAATCTCAGATAAATCTTCCTTGGGGAATTGTCAACAATATGTCCTACTTTTTCCTTCCAAAAGGAAATTGGGAGATTTATAAAATCATGAAACCAATACAGCAATTTGATATTTCGTTCAATAAAAATTTCTTAGATAAAAAGCTAAAAATTGGCATTCACTGTTTTGATGTTTTCAATGTAAACGAGGTAAATGCATTGGTGGAAGGAAAAAATTTGAAAACACAGTTCTATGAAAAAAACGACTCAAGAACATTTAGAGTTTCGTTGACTTACAATTTTGGAAACTTGAAATTGCAGACTGAAAACACTAATATCAATGTTGAAAAAGCAAATGAAGGAAGTAAAGGACTTTAGTTTTTCGCCACGAATTACACTAATTTTCACGAACTGGTTTGTACAAATTCATGTAATTCATGACAAAAAAATCCAAAAAAAAATCCCGACTTACATCGGGATTTTCTTTTTATAAATTTCAATTAAGACGCTGCTTTCAAACGTTGCAATAGATTTTTGTCTAAAGCATTTTTAGCATAATCTTCATCGATTGTCAATTCTTTGTGGTCTGAACTTGGCAAGTCATACATCGCATCAGTCAAAATGGCTTCGCATAACGAACGAAGTCCGCGAGCTCCTAATTTATATTCTAAAGCTTTGTCAACAATATAATCCAAAGCTTCGCCAGAAATAGAAAATTCTACATCATCCATTGCAAAAAGCTTTTGGTATTGTTTGATTAAAGCATTTTTTGGTTCTGTCAAAATGGCTCTCAATGTTTCTCTATCCAAAGGATCCATGTGCGTCAACACCGGAAGACGCCCAATTATTTCTGGAATCAATCCAAAATCTTTGATGTCTTTTGGAATAATATATTGCAGCAAATTGTCTTTGTCGATATTGTCCACATTTTTTGAAGACGAATATCCTACGGCTTGGCGGTTCAAACGTTTTGAAATAATTCTTTCCACTCCGTCAAAAGCACCACCGGCGATGAACAAAATGTTCTGCGTGTTTACTTCCACGAATTTCTGGTCCGGATGTTTTCTTCCACCTTTTGGCGGTACGTTTACAACCGTCCCTTCTAATAATTTCAGTAAAGCTTGTTGTACACCTTCTCCAGAAACGTCTCTCGTGATCGATGGATTATCGCTTTTTCTAGCAATTTTATCAATCTCATCAATAAAAACGATTCCTCTTTCGGCTTTTGCCACATCATAATCTGCTGCTTGAAGCAATCTTGTCAGAATGCTTTCCACATCTTCTCCAACGTAACCCGCTTCAGTCAAAACCGTCGCATCAACGATTGCCAAAGGAACGTCTAACATCTTTGCGATGGTTTTTGCCACCAATGTTTTTCCGGTTCCGGTTTGTCCAACCATGATGATGTTGCTCTTCTCGATTTCCACTTCATCGTCTAATTGCTGTTGCATCAAACGTTTGTAGTGATTGTAAACCGCAACTGACATTACCTTTTTAGTCTGGTCTTGCCCGATTACGTATTTATCAAGAAAGGCTCTGATTTCTTTTGGCTTTTGCAAAACCAAATCAGATGACAGATTGCCTTTTTTGTTTTGTCTTAATTCTTCAATAACAATCCCGTGTGCCTGTTCAATGCATTTGTCGCAAATGTGCGCGTCAATTCCTGCAATCAACAGATTTGTTTCTGGCTTTTTCCTTCCACAAAAAGAACACTCTAATACTTCTTTAGCCATATTTATTTAGTTGCAAAGTTGCAAAGGTACTAAGTTGCAAAGTTTCTGATCGTAATTACTTTCAAATTTGACTTTGCAACTTAGCGACTTAGTAACTTTTTTTTAACTTCTTCTCAACACTTCATCAATCATTCCGTATTCTTTCGCTTCATCGGCTTTCATCCAGTAATCTCTTTCTGAATCTTTGTGAACTCTTTCAAAAGATTGTCCTGAATGTTTTGAGATGATTTCGTATAGTTCTTCTTTCAACTTCAACATTTCTCGTAAGTTGATTTCCATATCTGTTGCAACACCTTGCGCACCGCCAGATGGTTGGTGAATCATTACTCTTGAATGTGGCAAAGCTGAACGTTTTCCTTCTGCTCCTGCGCAAAGCAAGACAGCTCCCATTGACGCGGCCATTCCTGTGCAGATTGTGGCTACGTCTGGTTTGATGTATTGCATTGTGTCATAAATTCCCAATCCTGCATAAACGCTTCCGCCTGGAGAATTGATGTAAATCTGAACGTCTTTTGCAGAATCAACGCTTTCTAAAAATAATAATTGTGCTTGGATGATATTGGCGATGTGGTCGTCAACTCCTGTTCCAAGGAAGATAATTCTGTCCATCATCAAACGTGAAAAAACGTCTAATTGCGAAACATTTAATTGTCTTTCTTCGATGATATATGGTGTCATACTGCTTACGATTTTATCGTAATACATACTGTTTACACCGTGGTGCTTTGTAGCAAATTTTTTAAATTCTTTACCGTAGTCCATAGTTTAAATTATGAGTTATGAGTTATGAGTTATGAATTTAGTTGGCAGTTTTTAGTTTTCAGTATTTAGGCTAATCGCAATCTTGTCATTCTGACGAAGGAAGAATCTCTGTAATACCTCAAATAAATTCTCACAACATTTTTCAATTCTATTTTTAAAGATAACAAAGTTCGTGCTAATTGTGAAACGAATTTTTATTATTCTTAAATCTGTCAATTCGTCAGTTGCACTGATTTTTAGCCCGGATTGCCGTGAAAAGCTTTTTTTAAGGAAAGCCTATTTTTTGCTGAAGAAAAAAAGCGACCGGAGGAAGCTCTTTTTTATTCTTGCAAAAAAAGGTTTTCATAAAAAAACTTGAAACAAAAAGCCTGAAAAGCTTCAAATAAAAGAGCGCCAAAACCGATAATTTTGACGCCTTAAATATAATGAATTTTCGATGCGAAATTATTCGCCGTACATTTCTTTGATGAACTCTTCGTAAGAAACCTCTTTTGTTTTTGCGTTCAATTTCTCTTTGAACAAGTTTAGCATTTTTTCGCTCATTACTTGCTGAGAAAGTCTTTTTACTTCTTCTTGGTTTGAAAGTACTCTTGCAACAATTCCTTCCACATCAGCTTCTGTCGGGTTCATTTGACCAAACTGTGCCATTTGTTTTTTGATTACTTCAGAAGTGTATGCTTTTAAGTCTTCAAAAGTGATTTGAAGATTGTTTTGAGCCAAAACTTTTCCTTCGATTAATTGATAACGCAAACCGTTTTCAGAACGTGCGTATTCCTCTTCCGCTTGTTCTGGAGTCAATGGAGTTTCGCCCACAGTTTGAATCCATTTTTTCAAGAATGAAGATGGAAGGTCGAATTTTGTAGTTTCTAATAAGGAAGCCGTAACGTCATTCAAGAATTTCTGGTCTGCTTGAGAAGCGAATTGCGTTTCCGCATCTTCCTTGATTTTTTCTTTCAATTGCTCTACCGAAGTTACGTTTCCTTCTCCAAACAATTTATCGAACAATTCTTGGTTCAATTCTGCCAATTCTGTAGCGTTGATTTCTTCGATTGTAAAGTCAACATCAACGTCTAAACCGTGAACGTCATCATGGTCTACTTTTAAGTAATCCATCAATTTATGGTCATCGTCAAACAATCCTTTTGTGTTCAAAGTCACAACATCACCCACTTTTTTACCGATGAATTTCTTTGCTGTTTTTTTGTCTTTGAAGATATCCAAAGCAAAAGTTGCCGGACTTTCGATTCCTTTTTCTTCGTTTCTGAAAGTTCCAGTTACGTCAAAGCTTTCTTCAACTGTATCTTGCGAAATAAGTTTCCCATATTGTTTTTGAATACGTTCCACTTGGTCGTTCAACATTTTATCGTCAGCCGTAATTTTGTAAAGAACTACGTCGTTTTTAGCCTCTAAATTTACTTCAAATTCTGGAGCAATTCCTAATTCGAAATCAAAAGAGAAATCTTCTTGATCCCAATCAATTTCTTTTTGCACAGGAACCGGATTTCCTAATAAATCTAATTTTTGTGAAGCAATATATTTTCCTAAATTGTCTTGCAATACTTTGTTTACTTCTTCTAGTAAAACCGCTTTTCCGTATTGTTTTTGGATAAGGCTCATTGGAACCGCACCTTTTCTAAACCCAGGAATGCTAGCGTTTTTCAAGTGATTTTTTAGAACTTTATCAACTTGAGGCGCATAATCTGCTTTAGAGATTTCAACTGTTACAACCGCATTTAAAGCGTCAACATTATTTCTTGTAATATTCATTTTTTTACATACTAAAATTGGGTTGCAAAATTATAACTTTTTTGCAACCCAACCAAGTTTTCCGTTAATGTATTAATATAGGATTAACAAAAGTGATACGTTATTGCTATCAAATTTGTTGAATTATTTATCACCGCCAGTTAAAGAGAAAACAATTGACTGCAAAATCGACAAAATCAGACTGAATAAAAGTGCTGTCCAAAAGCTGGAAACGGCGAATCCGTCAACTAGATTAGCGCAAAGCATAATTATCAAGGCATTAATTACTAATAAAAACAGACCAAAAGTGATGAACGTGACCGGAAGCGTAAGCAACACCAAAAGCGGTTTTATAAATAAATTCAATAATCCCAATACAATTGCCACCCAAATGGCAGTCATAAAATTACTTGACGAAACTCCATGAGCACCCTGAAGCGCAACACCAGGCATGAAATGAGCAATAACCATCACTAAAACGGCAGTTAGTAAAATTCTGATAATTAGATTCATAGTTTTTGGTTTTTAGTTTATTAAATGTATATTTTTTTGAGATTCGCATTATCGATATTTATCTAACGAATTTGTATTAATTTCACCAATGCAATATGTTGAAGTTGTTTTGTAATTATTATAAAATACCCAATATTTAGATTGAAAACTATTAGATCTAATTAGCCTTAATCTTGTAAAATCATTTTCCTTTCTAATTGTGACATTAATTTCAACAGAACCTGTATTTCTTGAACTAGTTTTGCTTCTGATATTTTGCAATCCTAAGATTAAACTATCATTTTCTGTTATTTCATCATTAACCAACAAAATAAATTTTTCATTAGCTAAGGACTCCATTTTCTCTTTTATTTCGGTTCTAGCCAGATCGTTGACATAAGATCTTAAGCTTAAAATTAAAATTATCGAAATAATTCCCAATAGTAAAAAATCTTGAAGAAAGCATTCGTTTTGAGATATTTCCACCAATTCAAATTCTCTAAAACATTCAATTTATGTGCAATCACAAGAATAATCAGTACTGCAAAAAATAAAATGGAAATTGCAAACAAAAAAGGAAATGTTCTATCAATATTTTCAATCATAATTAGACTAAGCTTTCAAATATTCTATCGATTCCGCATAAAAATCTTTTGGATTTTCAGCATGAAGCCAATGTCCCGAATTTGCAATCGTCTTAATTTCTGAGTTTGGAAAATGCTTTTTTATAAGATCAAAATCTTCATCCTTAATATAATTTGACTTTTCTCCTCTTAAAAATAAGGTTGGTTTCTCAAAAACAGCATCTTCTGGAAGCACTTGTCCAATATTGTCAATTTTCTCATTAAAAACAGGAAGATTGAATCGAAAACCTAATTGTCCCGGCTCAACCCAATACAAACTTTTCATTAAAAATTGCCTTGTCCCAAAATCAGAAACATGCTGGCTTATCAATTCGTCCACTTCAGAACGGTCTGGTTTTTTAGAAAAATCTATAGCATTTAAACCCGCCATAATATCTTGATGGTGTGGACGATAATATTTTGGGGCAATATCTGCGACAATCAATTTATCTACTTTTTCAGAATATTTTGTAGCAAAAAACATGGCCAGTTTCCCTCCCATTGAATGCCCGAGAATGGAAATTTTTTCTAAATTATTTTCTTGACAATAATCCAAAATATCTTGAACCATCAAATCATAAGTAAATTCATCAGAATGCAAGCTTCTTCCATGATTTCTTAAGTCTAAAGCGTGCGTTTGAAAACCTTCAGAAACAAATTGTCCTGCCAAAGTTTTCCAATTATCAGACATTCCTAAATATCCGTGGAGAATCAAAAGTGGCTTTCCTTCGCCTTCTATTTTTGAATAAAGCATAGTATTTATTTTATACTGCAAGTTACTTCCAAAATATGATTTATTAAAATCGTCTAGCTTAAATAAATCTAAATATTAAAATATTTCTTTGGCAATCGCCTTGATATTCTCCGCTTTTCCCATCGAATAATAATGCAAAACCGGAATTCCTTCTTTAATTAATTCTTTGCTTTGGTTGATGCACCATTCAATTCCGATTTGCCTCACAGCTTCGGGAGTTTCTGCGCGAACGACTGACATAATCAACTCATCTGGAATATCAACTTTAAAACGATGCGGTACCAAATTCAGCTGTTTTTTGGTAGCAATTGGCTTTAATCCTGGAATAATCGGAACCGTAATTCCTTCTTTTCTGCATTTTGCCACGAATTCGAAGAACTTTTTGTTATCAAAAAACATTTGGGTAATAATATAGGTAGCGCCGTTTTTGATTTTTTGTTTCAAGAAATAAATATCGCTGTCCAAACTTGGCGCTTCCATATGCTTTTCAGGATATCCGGCCACGCCAATGCAGAAATTGGTGGCAGAAGAATTTTGTAATTCATCATCCAGATACATTCCTTTGTTTAAGTTAGAAATTTGCGTAACTAATTCTGTCGCGTAATGATTCCCTTCTTTTTCTGGCTTGAAATACGTTTCATTTTTAACGGCATCACCGCGCAAAGCGACTACATTTTGAATTCCGAGAAAATCCAAATCAATCAAGAAATTCTCTGTATCTTCCTTCGTAAATCCACCACAAAGAATGTGCGGAATCGCATCAACTTGGTATTTATTTTGGATTGCAGAGCAAATTCCAACGGTTCCAGGACGCTTTTTTACGACTTTTTTCTCCAATAAACCGCTTGGCAATTCTTTATATTCGTATTCTTCACGGTGATAAGTCACATCAATAAACGGCGGATTAAATTCCATCAACGGATCAATGCTGTCGAAAATCGACTGGATGTTTTGACCTTTCAACGGTGGTAATATTTCGAAGGAAAATAATGGTTTTCCGTTTGCTTTTTCTATATGTTCGGTTACTTTCATTTAAAAAGTTATGAGTTATAAGTTATGAGTTGAAATCTGAAATCTTACGTCTGAAATCTAAAAATTATTAATCTGCAATATTTGGATTTAGCCATTTTTCGGCATAATCATAAGAAACATTTCGGCGTTTTGCATAATCTTCGACTTGGTCTTTTTTGATTTTTCCTAGACCAAAATACTTGCTCTCTGGGTTTCCGAAATAATATCCTGAGACTGAAGAAGCTGGCCACATCGCCATACTTTCGGTCAAAGTCACTCCTATTTCTTTATCCACATTTAATAATTTCCAAATCGTTGGTTTTTCCAAATGGTCTGGACAAGCCGGATATCCTGGCGCGGGACGAATTCCTTTATACTCTTCTTTAATCAAAGCTTCGTTATTCAAAACCTCATCAGAAGCATAACCCCAGATTTCTTTACGGATTTTTTTATGCAAATATTCAGCAAAAGCTTCGGCAAAACGATCTCCCAAAGCTTTCACCATAATCGAATTATAATCGTCTAAATTTTTCTCAAATTCAGACGCTTTTTCATCGACGCCAAAACCTGTAGTTACACAGAAAGCCCCCATGTAATCTGTAATTTCTGAATCTTTTGGAGCAATAAAATCAGACAAAGCAATATTTGGAGCGCCTTTTGTTTTTGCCGATTGCTGTCTCAACGTCAAGAAAGTCTGCAGGTGTTTTCCGTTTTCATCAAATAATTCGATATCGTCATCGTTGATTTGATTCGCCGGAAAGATTCCGTAAATTCCTTTTGCTTCGAGCCAATTTTCTTCAAGCATTTGCTTTAGCATTTTTTGGGCATCGTTGAATAAAATTACGGCTTGTTCACCAACAACTTCGTCAGTCAAAATATTTGGATATTTCCCGTGTAAATCCCATGTTCTGAAAAATGGCGTCCAGTCAATGAAATCAACCAATTCATCCAATTTTACTTCGATGGTTTTTGCTCCGATAAAATTTGGTTTTACGGGTTTGAAATTATCCCAATCTAATTTTAATTTATTTTTTCTGGCTTCTTCAATCGTATGAAAATTCTTGTCACGACTTCGATTTAAATAGCCTTCACGAAGTTCATCATATTCAGAACGAAGACTTTTGAAATAAGCTTGATTTGTATTTTTATTGATCAAATTCCCAGCAACAGTCACGGCTCGCGAAGCATCGTTAACGTGAACGACCGTTTCTCGATATTCAGGAGCAATTTTCACGGCCGTATGCGCGCGCGAAGTTGTTGCGCCACCAATCATAATAGGAATACTAACATTCAACTTGTCCATTTGCTTTGCCAAATAGACCATCTCGTCCAAAGATGGCGTGATTAATCCACTCAAACCAATGATATCCACTTTTTGTTCTATGGCAATTTGGATGATTTTTTCTGGAGGAACCATTACGCCCAAATCAATAATTTCATAATTATTACAACCTAAAACTACAGCTACAATATTTTTTCCAATGTCGTGAACATCACCTTTTACAGTTGCCATCAAGACTTTTCCAGCCGAACTTGACTTACCATCTTTGGTTGCTTCTATATAAGGTAGCAAATACGCCACCGCCTTTTTCATGACTCTTGCCGATTTTACCACTTGTGGCAAGAACATTTTTCCGCTTCCAAATAAATCTCCTACTACGTTCATTCCTGTCATCAAATTGATTTCGATAACTTCAATTGGTTTTGTGGCTAATTGTCTCGCTTCTTCAATATCAATTTCAATAAATTCGTCGATTCCTCTGACTAAAGCGTGCGTCAGTCTTTCTTGAATTGGGAATGAGCGCCATTCTTGGGCTTGTTTTTCAGTAACTTCTTTAGTATCCCCTTTGATATTTTCGGCAAAAGTCAGCAATCTTTCGGTCGCGTCGTCTCTTCTGTCGAGCAAAACATCTTCAACGTGTTCTAATAAATTTTTCGGAATTTGGTCGTAAATTTCCAGCATTTCTGGATTTACAATTCCCATTGTCATTCCGTTATTAATGGCGTGATATAGAAAAACCGAATGCATTGCCTCACGAACTCTGTCGTTTCCACGGAAAGAAAATGAAACATTGCTCACGCCTCCGCTGATGCTTGCATATGGAAGATTTTCTTTAATCCATTTTGTAGCTCGGAAAAAGTCAATTGCATTTTGTCGGTGTTCTTCCATTCCTGTTGCGACTGGAAAAATGTTCGGGTCGAAAATAATATCTTCAGCTGGAAAACCGACTTGATCTACCAAAACATCATACGATCTTTTGCAGATTTCAATTCTTCTTTCATAATTATCGGCTTGACCCACTTCATCAAACGCCATTACGATTACCGCGGCGCCATATTTTTTAATCAATTTTGCCTGACGGATAAAGTTTTCTTCGCCTTCTTTCAAACTGATGGAATTGACAACGCTTTTTCCTTGCGCTACTTTCAAACCTGCTTCGATAATTTCCCATTTGGAACTATCAATCATCACAGGAACGCGAGAAATATCGGGTTCAGAAGCTATTAAATTCAAGAAAGTGGTCATCGCATGAACGCCGTCAAGCATTCCTTCGTCCATATTAATGTCGATGATTTGCGCGCCACCTTCCACTTGAGCTCTCGCGATATCTAAAGCTTCTTCGTATTTCTCCTCTTTTATCAAACGCAAGAATTTTCGAGAACCGGTTACGTTTGTGCGCTCGCCGACGTTCACGAAAATACTTTCGGGTGTTATGATTAAAGGCTCAAGGCCTGATAATTTTAAATGTTTCTTACAATCGACATCTGCCATTTTGTGTTCTTCTTCTTTATCCAGCAAGGTTTTTAAAACCTTGTAGGTTTGTTTTTACGCTATATTTTATACCTACAAGGTTTTGAAAACCTTGCTGGAATGCTATACTGGTTCTACGATTCTTGGTGAATATTCTTTTGCGACTTCAGCAATCAGGCGAATGTGTTCTGGATTTGTACCACAACATCCTCCTATTATATTAATCAGATTATCTTCAAGATATTCTCTGATCAAAACCTGCATTTCTTCTGGCGTTTGGTCGTATTGCCCAAAAGCGTTTGGCAAGCCAGCATTTGGATGCGCCGAAATATTAAATGAGGTATTGTGAGAAAGTCGTTGCAAATAAGGTTTCAATTGATCGGCTCCCAAAGCGCAATTAAATCCGACGCTTAATAACGGAATGTGGGAAATCGAAATCAAAAAAGCTTCAACGGTCTGTCCCGAAAGTGTTCTGCCGGAAGCATCTGTAATTGTTCCGGAAACCATAATTGGAATATTTAAGTTTCTTTCCTCTTTTACTTCTTCGATGGCAAAAAGTGCGGCTTTTGCATTTAAAGTGTCAAAAATTGTTTCTACTAATAAAATATCAGAACCTCCGTCAATCAAAGCTTCAACTTGTTGTTTGTAAGCAATTCTCAAATCGTCAAAAGTCACAGCTCTGTAACCAGGATCATTCACATCTGGCGACATGCTTGCCGTTCTGTTCGTTGGTCCGATAGAACCTGCGACAAATCTTGGTTTGTCTGGATTTTTTGCGGTGAATTCGTCAGCGACTTCTTTGGCTAATTTGGCCGATTCATAGTTTAATTCGTAGACCAAATCTTCGAGATGGTAATCTGCCATTCCGATGGTGGTTCCTGAAAAGGTGTTGGTTTCCACGATGTCTGCGCCTGCTTCAAAATATTGGCGGTGCACATCTTTGATCGCTTGGGGTTGGGTCAGCGACAATAAATCATTGTTTCCTTTTAACGGATGTGGAAAATCTTTAAATCTTTCGCTACGAAAATCTTCTTCAGAGAAATTATAGCGCTGAAGCATTGTTCCCATCGCACCGTCGAGGACGAGGATTCTTTCTGAAATTGCTTTGTGTATGTCTGACATTTTTTTTCGGTACTAATTGTTACGCAATGGTTCTGTTGAAACCAAAAGTTCAATACCTTTTCTCAAGTAGCCCCGATGGTAGAAAATATCCTTTTGTTCTGGGGTTCAGAACAAAAGATATTTCTTCCAGCGGGAAAATGGATTGCTGAAAAAGCAATGACCATTCGCTTCTAAAAAAAATTATAAATATCGATATGTTGTCAGGAAAGTGAGGAAAAACAGAAGTTTTATTCGCTTGTTATCTTTTCCGCAATCGCGGATAGAATGTAGCACCTTTCCGCTAGAGCGGAGGTTGCTAAGGCTTCATCGGTTCTATTCCCTCTGCCTTTCGTGATAACTGTCAATATGTTTATGAACACTGCAAAGTAATGCAATATGTTTGTGTTTTGCAATAGCTGGGGAAATTATATTGCGATTTTTAATTCAGGCTTTTCGGCGATTTGGATGATTTTTTTCAGAATAGTTTCTGAAAGTGCTTCTTTTTTTGTTGGATTTATGAAGAAAAAATCTTTTCCAAATTTCTTTAAGTTGGCGTTTATAGATGCGTTGAAATCTGCTGAAAGTGTTTCTATTATTGGATTTATGCTGATGACATCAAAATCATTTTGAAGCAATTCAAAATATTCTGGAAGCAAGTCGTCAGTTTCGGTGGTGTCGATTGCTATCAAGTTTTCGAGTTCGTTTTCTTGGACAAAATTGATAATGTCTTCGACTTTGAAGGGAATTCCGAATTGGATAAAATTGGCTTCCCACGAATTTTTGACTGTTGGCTTTTCGAAAAAAGCTACTGTGGAATTGGTGATTATTGGAAGTCTTACTTCAAGATTTTTATTTTCAAGGAAAGTTTTTTGGTTGGAAAGTATTTGGTTTATCAAGGAACTTCCGATGGTTTCGATTCCGAAAAGGATGATATTTATTTTTTTTGTTGACATGATTTTTTGGTTTTAAACACAGATTTCACGGATTCACTCAGATTTTAAGGATTAGAATGATTTTGGTTTGTCGTTTTGCCAAGAATTGCTCGAATTTTCACTAATTTTCTTTGGAAGGATTCGATTTAAACTTTTGCCTTTTGCCTAATTTCTATTGACTAAATAAAAAAGAACTGCCTTTGACTGGCGATCAAAAGCAGTCTTTTCAACAAACAAACAATAAAACAAACTAAACAATTCTTGATTATGCTTTATGCAGCATAATTATATTCTTTGAATAAAATCAATTCGACTGGTGTTGGATTGACTAAATTGTCATAGATAGGGCATTTTTGCTGTACAGATTTCAACCACGCTTGAAGAACTTTCAGAGAAACATCAGTGCTTGGTTTCAATATGATTTCAATTTTATTGAATCCAATTCTTTCTTCTTGGCTGATAGTTCCTGTGATTTCTACCTGTAAAGATTTTAAATCAATGCCTAATTCTGCAGCTACATTTTGGCCGACAGCATTAATGCATCCTGCTAATCCTGCAAGGATATATTCAAAAGGGTTTGGTCCTTCCAATTCTGGAAATCTGGCATTGTTGCTGATTCTCACATCGGCATTTTGAGTTTTTACAACGAACTGTTCGTTGTTTTTTGAGTATCCTAAGACGTTTATAGCTTTCATAATTTTTAATTTTTGTGGTAATTGGTAATTGAGATAAATAAAAAAGTCCTTTTGGCTGGCTTACCAAAAGGACTTTACACTTGAATATAAACAGAGATTAAGTCGTTGTCTTTTGGCAATGGCGTTTTAGGTGGCGAATCCACATATGGTTGGTACAGCAAATCATCATCGTTGTTTTCATCTTTTTATTTTTTTAACCTCCTCAAAATAAATTTCGAGGAGGAGAATTGAAATGGTTGAGTTAGTTAATAGAGAATTTCAATTCTGGTATTTTAATTTATTTCAAAAAAAAACCTCTGCGTTTTTGGCAGAGGCTTTTTACTATATATTTTAAAAAATTTAAAATTTGGCAATAGTATCCTCTGCGGCGGTTTTCCACATCATGCGACACATATGACAAATAATAGTTTTCATTTTGTTACTTTTTGATGGTGCAAACTTCAGAACTATTTTTGGATTTGCAATAAAAAAAATAAAACTTTAACATTTCAAAAGCTTGGTATATATATTTAAATACTACGTATTTACTTTTTTTGATTTTAACATTTACCAGAAAAAAAAGTTAAGAATAATTTGCAAGTCAATTTCATTTCATACATTTGCAGTCGAAATCTAGAAGAGGAAAAATTTGTACTGATTGCAACCTCTGATACTAAAGTATCACAAAAATGCTAAAGCAGAAAAACTCTCCTTTAGCCTTTCTGACAAATTTTCTGATTCCAAAAAATAAAATTTTTTATGGCTTATTTATTTACGTCAGAATCTGTGAGCGAAGGACATCCAGACAAAATTGCTGACCAAATTTCTGATGCATTAATCGATAATTTCTTAGCTTTTGATGCTGATTCAAAAGTAGCTTGTGAAACTTTGGTAACAACCGGACAAGTTATTTTGGCAGGAGAAGTTAAATCAAAAACATATTTAGACGTTCAGCAAATTGCTCGTGATGTAATCAAAAAAATTGGCTACACAAAAAGCGAATACATGTTTGAAGCAAATTCTTGCGGCGTTTTATCTGCAATTCACGAACAGTCTCAAGACATCAATCAAGGTGTTGACAGAGCCAGCAAAGAAGATCAAGGTGCTGGGGATCAAGGAATGATGTTTGGTTATGCAACAAACGAAACTGAAAACTACATGCCTTTGGCTCTTGATTTGTCTCACGCTTTATTGAGAGAATTGGCTGTTTTGAGAAGAGAAAATTCTGAAATTACTTATTTGCGCCCAGATGCGAAATCTCAAGTGACTTTAGAGTATTCTGATGATAACAAACCCCAAAGAATTGATGCGATTGTTATTTCAACACAGCATGATGATTTTGCTCCGGAAGCAGAAATGTTGGCAAAAATCAAAACTGATTTGGTTGCTATCTTGATTCCTAGAATTAAAGCAAAATATCCTCAATATGCTCATTTATTTAATGATGATATTACCTATCACATTAATCCAACTGGGAAATTCGTAATTGGTGGACCTCACGGGGATACTGGTTTGACAGGAAGAAAAATCATTGTTGACACGTATGGTGGAAAAGGAGCTCACGGTGGCGGTGCTTTTTCAGGAAAAGACCCAAGCAAAGTGGACCGTTCAGCTGCTTATGCAACGCGTCACATTGCTAAAAATTTAGTTGCTGCTGGTTTAGCAGACGAAGTTTTAGTTCAAGTTTCATATGCTATTGGTGTTGCAAAACCAACATCAATAAACGTTGTGACTTACGGAACTTCTAAAGTAAATCTTACAGATGGAGAAATTGGCAAAAAAGTGGAAGCAATTTTTGACATGAGACCTTATTTCATCGAGCAAAGATTGAAATTGAGAAATCCAATCTATAGCGAAACAGCTGCTTATGGTCACATGGGAAGAACTCCTGAAACGGTTACAAAAACGTTCAGAACTCCGAATGGTGAAGAAAAAATAGTTACTGTTGAATTATTTACTTGGGAGAAATTAGACTTCGTTGATAAAGTAAAAAGTGCTTTTGGAATTTAATTTTCAAAGACTTTTAGACATAAAAAAACCTTCAGTTTGCGCTGAAGGTTTTTTGTTTTTATAGGATTTAGTATGTTCCATTTTTCATCTTTTCTAAGACGATTTCCATTTCTTGTTTTGTAGTTTCATCAATTTCATCAGCGTGTTTAATTGCTTGCTCTTGTGTGGAAATCGCTTTCTGTTTTTCTCCGTTTTTATAATACAATTGCGCCAAAGTATCTAAATAATAAGGGCTGTTTTTTTCGATTCTCAGACTAGATTCTGACCATTTTATTGCTTTTTTAATAGATTCTGGATTCGTACTTTTTTCAACCACAAACCAAGCCGCTTGATTGGAAGCAGTAGCATATGAAATTTTAAAACCTAGCCAATCATTGTAATATTCAGATTGCCCAGCTGCAGAAAACAATTCGTCTAAAGCTTCGATTTCATTAGTTCCTTTAAATATTTTATTGAAAAAATTATCATATTCAGAAACATATTCTTTTTCAGAATTTGTGCTTCTAGCAAAGCTTTCCAAAGTTGTAAAGTATTGTGTTGTCAATCTTGAACCAATTCCTTTTTCAATCATTTTTTTATAAACTTCAAGCACTCTTTTTTGATATTCAGTAGAAGTTTCTGGCGTAATCAAATAACTATTTGTCAAAATTGCATTTGGTAAAACCCATTCAATTTTATTATAAGAATCAGAATATAAATCTACTCCTTCATTTAGCGATGCTTGGGTTTGCTGTTCTTTCAAAATTGCATCATAATGTTTCAACAAATAATCAATTGCATTAAAATTGGTTTCGTCATACAATTTTTCTTCTTTGTAGATTTGATAATAAAATCCTCTATTTTGAATTTCTGACAAGGCTACTTTCACAAAATCCACATTTGGTTTCGCGTCTTTTGAATGATTTTTCACCAAAGATTCCCACGAAGATTGAAGCTTCTTCTTGTCAATATTAAATTTAGTGTAAACCATTTCATTTTGCTCATAATAATCTGAAACCACAACCGTTGTATCAACTGGAACAACAATCATTTCTTGATTTGAAGGATATTTTTCAGTCACAGAAAGTGGCGGATCAATGGACCAAGAGGCATTCGAATCTGAAAGTGGCAACAATTTCTTTAGAATTTCAGCATCTTTTGCTTTAGAATTTAATGCTTTGTCCAAATTTGAAATTGCCCTTACACCTTGCAAATTTTCTGAACTGGAATAAACATCAAAAAGATATTGGTTTGAAGAAATGCTTCCTTTCGTTTTACTTAAAATCATGCCTTCAGAATCTAAAACTACTGTGGAAGGATTGTCTGAAATTTTATTTTTTGCAACCCAAGATTTATCTTTTGCCGTGGCGTTATAAAAATTATATTTATCATATCCTTTAGTTTTGTCCCCATATTCATAAGAAATATAGGTTCCTATAGAATATTCTTGGTTTTTTATAAATTCATCAAATTCTGATTTCGCATTTTTGTTATCTGGATCGTATGAAATCACCAAAAACTTTTCAGGCGTTTTTTTAGTTACATCAATCGCTTTCTGCAAATTATCTTGGATATGTAATTTAAAGTTGGTCGCGGGAGTGGCAACAGAATCAACACCCAAATAGTCAAGCGAAGTATCTTTTCCAGCATAAGTCCAATTCTTCTTATTAGTTGTTTCAACTGGTTTAACTTCCGATTCTAATGCTTTTGGAACTTTGCTTTCTTCAATAAAAATCAACGGATTTCTCTTGCTTTTTTCAGCAACAACCAATTCATTTTTTTCATTAAAAAAACCTTGCAATTGAACGTTCCCCAAATAATTTGGATTGTATTGAATCTGAATTTCATTCGCAGTTCTCGGCAAGGCATATTTGTTCAAAGTCGATTCTCCCGCTTCTTCTCTTACTAAATAAAAATAGTCAGAACGGTTTATTTCGAATTCACTTTCTGTTTTATCAAAATCGCTATTCCCTACCAATTCTGATATTGTTTTGAATGTTGGTTCAGAATTTCCAGATTGTGTGCCAAGATAAATTCCATAATAATACACCGAATTCCCCATCAATTTCACCTTCACTTTTCCCAAACCAGGATTTGCATCAGGTGAAAAAGCAACCATGAAATCATTGTTTCGAGTGTTATTGTTACCCAGTTTCAAGGTATCATTTTGTGTTTCATAATCTCCATAAAAAATAACAAGTTCATATTTGTTATCTTCTTTAAGATTCAATTTGATGTTTTGTCCTTGCGTCGTTGAGATGTAGCTTCCCTTTTGAAATTTATTTTGGGAATAAGAAATTACTGCTAAAAACAGCAATGACCCGATGAAGATTTTTTTCATTAATGACATGGTTTATATATTTAGAAACAAATATACTTTTTTAAAAGTAAAAGATAGTCATGATATTGAGTAGCAGTCATTTTAAATAGAAATTTTTATAACTTGCCAAAAAACCTTTAATGCGAAACAATTTTGTATTTATGACTCCGATTTCAAATGAAAAATACTTGGTTTTATTTTCGCTTTTTTGTTGTGCCTTGCTACTGCATTTTCAGCGCCTGATCTGGGAAAGGCCTTTGGTAATGTGTTTCCTCTTTGTATTGGGAATAGTGCAATTCATAAATTTTAGATGGATTTGGAGCGGTGTTGGAATCATGTTGCTAAGCCTCTATGTTTTGCTTCCTGATTTTCCTCGATCGAAAAATCATGCCAACTTAGAAGTTATTTTCAGCATTGTTATTCTCTTAATCTTGTTTTTTAAAATAATAAAACCCAGATTAACCTTGCCTTCTCATCTTGCCAGTATTCTTTTTCGAATTATCTTAGTTTCTGTTTATTTTTTTAGTGGCTTCCATAAATTGAATACTGCCTTTTTTGACATTTCTACCAGCTGTTCAAGGCATATTTATGATGAAATAATATTAGTTTTTGATGCAAAACATCTTTCTACTTCACCATTTGTCTTAGTTACATTTCAATATCTCACAATTTTTATAGAATTAATTCTCCCTTTTGGAATATTTTTTAGAAAAACGCGTCTTCTAACAGCTTGGATTCTAGTATTTTTTCACATCTATTTGTGCTTGCTATCGCTTGTCAATTTCAGTTCACTATCTTTTTTTTGGATTGCCGGAAGTGTCATTAATTTAGAAAACAAACCTCTTTCAATCACTCAAAAAAATGCTTTTAAAGCCTATTATTTTTGTGTTTTGCTTTTACTTGTCAGCAATCTTATTTTAAATTTTATCATTCCCAGCAAGATTGTATTTTCTTTATCAAGCCTTATTTTCAGTACAGGAGCATTGATTTTTTCTATCCATTTTTTCAAGAAAAATAAGCTCCAAAAACTAGAATATAAAAAAAGCTATACTGCCTTTTTAATAGTCCTTTTTTTAGGAATAAGTTTTTGGAGCATGCGAGGCTATTTTGGACTTGGAAATACCGGAAACCTTACGATGTACAGCAATTTGACTACTGAAAAAAGTCAAAGCAATCATCTTTTAATTGATACGAAGAAAACCAAAATATGGAATTTTGAAGAAGACAATGTTCTTGTCCTCAAAATTTCAGATACGCTAAATACTGACTTAGAAAATTTCAGATTGCCCGTCAGTGAATTTAAATATCAAGCTAAAAAATGGTGCGATGATAAAAAGTTTAAAAATGGTAATTTAAGTTGTATTCTGGTTTACAAAAACGATACTTTGAAAATTAAAAATTTGAGAAATTCAGAATGGAGCAAACCTTTGTGGTGGCATCGCTATCTTTATTTTCGTAAAATTCAAACAGAACAAGGAATGAATAAATGCAGATGGTAAGATTTCGCCAACCACTGCATTTACCATTATAAATTATACCTTACTGTAAAAATCAAATATCTCGGCTGTACTCGATATTGTGAAGTTCTAGTGTAAAATTGGCTGAAGCTGTCATCGTTTAAAGTTCGCGTATTCAAAAGATTTGTAGCTCCGAATTTATATTCAAATTTGCTGTCCTTCTTTTGGTACGAAAGGCTTGCCGAAAGAAAATCATATTCGTTATCAGTCGTTTTTGACTTGTTGGTATATTTATTAAATTCATATTCTGCCTTGAATGAAAAAGCGTCCATGAAATAATATTCTAAGTTGGCAAACGGCGAATTATTATAAAAGATATCATTTTGATAATCGTTTATTGTCACGGCATATCCAACTTCCAAGCTTGGAAGGTTTTTGAAATTCGTGGAAAAACTCATGTTGTAATTCTGCGTAAATGTTTCCGTTGTCGTCGGAACAGCCAAGTTTGTAAGTCGATTTACTTGGATATTATTATTTTTCATCCAGCTCAAAGATGCCGAAACTGAAGCTTTGTAATATCTGGCAAAAGACCTTCCATATCTTAAAAACCCTGTAAGTGTTTCATCTGCAAAATTAGAATTATAAGGCGTCGAAGTTTGGTTTATCCCTTCAAAAGACGCAATTCTTTTCACAGCATCGACTCTTTTATTATAGTTTACAAAAGCAGAAACATTGGTTTGGTTGAACATATTGAATTTAAAATAGCGCAAAGAATGATTTTGGCTAAGCGCATTTTCTAATCTTCGTTCTCCTCGGAAAAGGCTGTTATAGCTAGAAAAAATATTTCCTTCTGCAAGCTGTGCGATGTCGGTAAAATCATTTTGAAGGTTGAAAGTATAGGTCAGCGTTTCTGATTTTTTTATCTGGTACAAGGCATAAACATCAGGCAGGACTCTGAAAAAATCTCTTTTAAATTCTGATCCAAGTTGCTGGTTGTTCATCGAATAGCTGTGAAAGCTGACTCCGGGATTGAATGTAAATTTGCCCGTAATAAATTTGTAATGAAGCCCTAAAAATACATCGTTGAAAATATAACTCACATCATTATTATTTTCTGGAGCCGTCAAATTATTGTTAGCGCCGTTGTCTAAAATCTGGAAAATAGTAGAATTGAAATTTTGATAAGAATAGGTATTTCCTAAGGTCAAATTAATATTGCTTTTTTGCGTAAGCATGTAATAATAATCTGCTTTTGCATCTAATTTATTTGTTTTCACATAACGTTCTTGGCTTAGATTATTTCTATTTTGCCCAGAAATATATCCTGCCAGATCAAACGGCTGCAATTTTAAATTGGCATTGTAAAACGGATCTTCGTCTTGATAAAGATGCTGCGCTAAAAAGGTAAAAACGTTCTTGCTATTTAATGTTTGATAATAATTCAGATTTTGATTTATAGAAAATGGATTTTGATTTTTATTCGTATAAATATCTTGGTCAAGCGTGATTCCTCTTGAAGTTTCTGAAGTAAGCAATCCTACATTTTCATCTTGTTTTGAAGTCTTTAAAAGCACGTCATAATCAAAATGTACATTCTCATTGGGAATATAGCTGGAGCTCAATTTGAACAATCCAAGGCTTGACTTTTGCAATGAATTTTCTTCAGAGTTTTGTTCGGTTTCTACTTCGCCAGTTTCTGTATTTAAATACGTATTTTTAGAAGTCGTTTCCATTTCAGTATCGCTGGAAGTCAAAATTCCAAAACCACTAAGCGTCCAAGCTTTTGACGGATTATAGCTAAAATTCGCTGCGCCAAATTGCGTTTCAATTTCTTTTGCCCGATTATTTCGCATCATTGACATCCCTAAATCATTTGAGTTGACATTGAAATTTGTGCCTCCGTTTCGCATCATATTTCGAAAACCTCCCGTGAATTTGAAATAATCCTGCATGGTAAAAGGAAGTTCTCCGATATTATTGAAATTTCCCAAAAGATTCAAGCTGTATTTCGGACTGTAATAAAACAGTTTTGGGTTGGCAATATAACGTGTATCTTCATGTCCGACACCCAAACCTCCGGTCAAATCTCCGAACCAAAAATTCTTTTTCCCAGCTTTCAGCTTGATGTTCATCGCAACATTTTCCTCATTGTTTTCAAGGCCTTTCATCTGGCTGACTTCGTTATAATTTCTTAAAACCTGAACTTTATCAACCGCATCTGCAGGAATATTTTGAACGCCTAATTTTGTATCTCCGTCAAAAAAATCTTTTCCGTCGACCATTAATTTCGATACTGCTTTTCCTTCCACTTCAATTTGTCCGTCCTTGTTGACCTCAACGCCAGGAAGCTTTTTCAAGATATCGCCCAGCTTTCTTTCGGTTCCATTTGTAAAAGAATCTGAGTTGTAAATTATCGTGTCGCCTTTGATGGAAACTGGCATTTCATGAACAATTTCCACTTCGTCAAGAGCCACGCCTTCCAGCATTACAATATTTTGGGTTATGTTTTCAGAACCGGTTTGCAAAACAATTTCCTTCGCTTGAAATCCGATAAAGCTGACTTTGATTTTATAGGAAGCATTTGCCTTGAGCGACAGTTGAAATCTGCCCTTGTCGTTTGTGATTGCATAAGAATCCATGGCATTTGTGGCCTGATTTATCGCCATGACGTTTGCCATTTCAAGGCCAATTGCTTTATCATCAACTATAAGTCCTTCAAATCTAATGTTTTGAGAAAAAGCCGAAAGCGATAAAAGCAAAAACAACAAGGACGCTAATTTTTTCATAAGAGAATTATATAAGAAATTGTAAATATAATATGGAATGCAGTATTAATTGGTTACTTGCAACCTAATATTTCCTTTAGAATCCTGCATTTCTTCCATTTTTTTAGCAACGATTTTGTCATATTCTTTCTGCGTAACTTTTTTTCCATTTTTAGGAGTCGCAATAGTTATTTTTTCCTTCGGATTAAGAACAATTTTCGAACAAAGAATGGTAGTTCTACCGTCATTTACTTCTAAGATTAAGCCTGGAAGTCCCCAATATTCCCCCGGACCTTGGCTTATCGGAATTTCTGGAGCATACCAAACCGTGATCAATCTTTCTTTTGGCTCTTCCATGATCATCAATTGTGTAGGGCTGTCTTTCTTCTTTTTTAGATGCTCTTCATATCGCTTTTTATCCTCTTCAGTAACTGGAATTACAGAAACTGCTTTATAGCAAACATATTCGCCTATTTTTTTAGTTTCATTTTCAAGCTTCCAGTTCCAATTTGGCAAGGAATCCGTTATCAAAAATTCTTTTCCAAAAAAATCTTCTTCAGACACTTTCTTTTTGTCTTTGATGTTTTTATAAATTTTTCCATCCCCGCTTGAAAACGCTTTTACCATTACTCCTCCTGAGCCAGCACTCGGATTTTCAAGTTTCAATGGCTCTTCATAAACCGATTCTGTTTTAGTAAAAGATAAAGTATAGCTTTTCTCAAATGCTTTTTTTAATTGCTCTTGCATTCGAGCCTGCATTTCAGGAGTGATGTTGGGACTGTCAATATTTACCGAATTCCTTATGTTTGTTTTGGATTCATAACTAGCCTGTCCCTGAAAATCTTGCGCTCCGACAAATTGAGAATAGAGCGCAATTAAAAAAAATACTGTTGTTGAAATAAATTTTATCATGATGCTTTTCTTTTAAGATTATGGTGCAAATTAAACAGTTGCAAGATTCATATTCAGTTAACTAGAGTTAACGATTGTTAATGGTGCTTTTTGAATGCAATTTGTTTATACTTTTGAAAAATGAAATCAAAGAATTATAAATATATTTTGCTTTTTATAACCATTACAATTCTGGCAACCATAGGTTTGCAGATTTATTGGAATATAAAAAACTATGCAGAAAATGAGCGCAGGCTGATTAATGACGTTCAAATCGCGTTTGATAATAGCATTGAGAATTATTATGCTGAAGATGCAAAAAATAATTTCATGTCTTTTGTTGGAAATGACAGCATAAAAGATCCGAATTTTATTGAAAATACGCTCAATGACACGGCTTTCACTAACAATATTCCAGATATAAAAAAATCAGTTGCAAACAAGACGAAAGCTTTTGCTGCTGCATTTTCAATCAATGATTCGCTGTCTTCTGAATTAAAAGGAAAACGCAGTTCAATTCGCATTTCAACGAATAAATCAAATCCTAAACAAATTACATCTGTGAGGGTTATCAGAGGAAAAAGAGCTGCTGACAGCATTTCAAATATCGAAAATTTCACCAATAAAATTATCATTTCAATGATGCAGGATACACTAGAATTGCAAAAAGTATCCAAAGCTTTTGACAAGGAAATACTTCGAAAAAGTATAGAAATCGATTATGGAATCCAGCAAATCAACAACGATACAATTATCCAGAAATATAATTTGGCTGAAAATTCAAATTTTCCGTTGAGCACAATTGGAAATTCCAACTTTATGCCACAGCATCAAAAATTAAAACTTTTGTTTTCAAATCCGGTTCTTTTGATTTTAAAGCGAAGCATGGTGGAAATCATATTGTCTTTATTGCTTTCGCTTTCAATAATTTTCTGCCTTTTGTATTTGCTAAAAACGATTAACCGCCAGAAGAAAATCGACGAAATTAAAAACGATTTGATTAGCAATATTACGCATGAATTTAAAACTCCGATTACCACTGTTTCTACTGCAATTGAAGGCATGAGAAATTTCAATGACGGGAATGACCCTCAAAAAACAAATCGCTATCTTGACATTTCTAGCCAGCAATTAAAAAAACTGGAAATCATGGTCGAGAAACTTTTAGAAACGGCTTCCATCGATACCGACAAATTGGTCTTGCATAAAGAATCGGCAAATTTGATTGCACTTTTAAAGAATTTGATTGAAAAATATAAGATGATTTGTCCTGAAAAAACGATTTCTTTTGAAGCAAATATGGAACAGCTTTTAGTCAATTTAGATGGTTTCCATTTTGAAAATGCAATTTCCAACTTGATTGACAATGCTGTAAAATATGGAGGGAATGTTATTTTGGTAAGCTTGACTTATGATAAAAATAAAATTGAAATCAATGTAGAAGACAACGGCATGGGAATTGAAAAAAGCCAGCGCGAGAAGATTTTTGAGAAATTTTATCGCATCCCGAAAGGAAATATACATGATGTGAAGGGTTTTGGAATCGGCTTATTTTATTCTAAAAAAATTATTGAAAAGCACGGCGGCACTTTGGAACTGATTTCAAGCGACACTACTAATTTTAAAACTACGCTTCAAGATGTCTGAAAAAATTAAAATACTTTTAGCGGAAGACGAGCCGGCGCTTGCACAAATCATCAAAGAAAGTTTAGAAACCAGAAATTTTCATGTGACGCATTGCAAAAATGGCGAAGAAGCCTCTGTCGAATTCTTGAAAAACAAACCTGACATTTTGGTTTTAGATGTCATGATGCCTAAAAAAGACGGTTTTACTTTAGCAAAAGAAATAAGAAATATTGACAAAAAAACACCTATTATTTTTTTGACAGCAAAGTCGCAGACACAAGATGTGGTCGATGGTTTTCAACTCGGAGGCAATGATTATCTGAAAAAACCTTTCAGCATGGAAGAATTAATTGTCAGGATCTATGCGCTTTTAGACCGGATTACGGTAGATAAAACCGAAGAAAATCTTCAAATTGGAAACTACATATTTAACAACACCAAGCAGACTTTGCATTATTCTGACCAGATAATTTCACTGACGCATCGCGAAGCTTCACTGTTGCAACTTTTGATTGAAAACAAAAATGACATCTTAGACCGCTCGATAATCTTAAAGAAAATTTGGGGCGACGATGACTTTTTCAATGGCCGAAGCATGGATGTTTTTATTACAAAGCTTCGCAAAAAATTAAGCCTTGACCCAAATATCCAGATTATAAATATTCGAAATCAAGGCTATAAATTGATTGATTAATTTTACTCAGGCGTAGTCGTTGCTTCTTCTAATTCTTTATTTTTTTCAATTACGATTTCATCATATTTTTTCTGTGAAACCGTTTTTCCTTTGCCATTGGCTTGATTTCTAGCTTTTCTTTGACGTTCAAGACTATTTTTGTACACAAGGTCACGGCGTTTCCATCATTGATTTCTAAAATTAATCCGGGCAATCCCCAATAATTTTCAGGCCCTTGGCTTACCGGAATTTCTGGAGCATACCATGCAGTCACGTTTTTTTCAGCAGGCTTTTCTTTCTTCTCAAAAAAATTGGTAGATCGTTCTTCTTCCTCTTCTTCGCGCGTTATTTTTATTGGCACGACCGCAGTAGCCTTATGGCACAAATAATCACCGATTTTTTTAGTATCTGATTCTAGCTTCCAATTAATGACAGGAAGCGAATCTTTTATAGTAAAATATTTTCCATACAATTCCTTTTGCAGTACAACATTTTTTGTCTTTATATTTTTAAAATAAGTAATTTCGTTTCCATCATCAGAATTATTAGGTACAAAACCATCGCCGTGAAGATCTAAAAGTTGCTCTTCTTTATAGAGCGACTCTGTTTTATTAAACTCAAGAACATACGTTTTGTGAAACATCAGCTTCATCTTTGCTTCAATAAATTTGGCCATTTCGGGTGGTATATCTGGCTGTATGACATTTTTTCTAAATTCTTCAGAATTGGCTTTCCATTCATAAGTTGCCTTGCCTTGAAAACTCTGGGCAGATAGTATTCTAGGAATAATTATCAAAAGGAAGGCTGTGATTATTTTTTTCATAGTTTTTATTTTTAAATCAATAAAAAAGGCACAAACTGCGGTCGCAATCTATGCCAATTATTTTAAATTATAGTATGAAATTTAATTCCCCATTCTAAAACTTGGTCGTCCGCCGCCATTTTGAAACTGCTGGCGCATCTCTTCCATTTTTTTAGTTACCGTTTCATCATATTCTTTTTGACCAATTTCTTTTCCTTTCGTAGGTGCTTTTATCACTGCTTTCTCTTTCGGATTCAAGACAATTTTTGAACACAAGATGACCGTTTTGCCATCACTTACTTCCAAAATCAAACCCGGCAATCCCCAATAATTCTCAGGTCCCTGATTCACCGGAATCTCTGGAGCATACCAAGCTGTAATTGCTACTTCTTTTGGCATTTCAAGGCTGTCCATAAAATTTGTAGATTTTTCAGAAGCCTTTTTAGCATCTTTTTCTTCCTCTTTTTTAGGCCTCAAATTTCTTAAGTCTGATTGGCTCACCGGTTTAATAGCAGTCGCTTTATAGCAAGTATAGCCGCCAATTTGTTTGGTTTCGCTTTCCAGTTTCCATTCTAATTTTGGCAACGAATCTTTTACCAAAAATTCTTTTCCCATAAATTCACGATCGACAGCATATGTTTTTTCTTTTACATTTTTATAAAACGTACCGCCGCCGCCCATCATTGAAGCCATCATTCTAGAACCAAAATTTTGCTGTCCGGGTGTTTCTAATTTTTCTTCTTCTTTATAGATTGAAGCAGTTTTGTCAAAGTTTAAGATAAACGTTTTTTCCAGCGCTTTTTTCATTCGCTCTTCCATCATTTTCTGCATTTCTGGAGTAATATCGCGATTCCCGGCAAATCTTGCACTCATATCGCTGGTGCTGGTCTTTGTTTCATAAACCGCCATTCCTTGAAATTCTTGTGCCTGAAGTTGCATTGCGCCAAGCATAATGGCAATTGCCAAAACTATTTTTTTCATATCAATCAATTTTGAATACTACAAATATGAATATTAAGCATTATTTTTTTACAAAGCTTATGTTAAAATAATCGTATTATAAAGGTTATTCGTAAATTGGCTGCTTATGAAAAACACTCTCCTTATATTTTTTATATTTCTGTCTGTGAAATCTTTAGCACAGCTTCCGGCTATAAATCCGTTTTTTTCTAAAGCAGAAAGATGGGAATTGGGTGCTTTTGTGGGGCAAGATAATTTTGGAAATATTTATTCCATCCATGAAAATGAATTTAGGAAGAATACGAAAGAAGGAAAAGTCTCCTTTTATAAGAATGTTTCACTTGGAAAAATACACCAAATCGATCTTCAAAATCCGCTGCAAATTGTTTTGTTTTATAAGCAATTTACAAGCGTAATTTTACTTGACAACCAATTAAATGAAACTACAAAAATTAATTTTTCTGAACTTCAAACGCCGTTAAATCCAGAAGCAGTTTCTCTTGCTTCACAAAACAGATTGTGGGTTTATGACATGCTTTCGCAGAAATTGGGGCTTTTTGATGTATTAAAAAATACGTTCCAGCCTTTGACTCCTTCTTACAAAGACAACTTAAAATTCTATCAGTCAGACTATAATTATTTTTACTGGATCGACGTGAAGCAAAATTTATATGTTTCAAATGTTTTTGGAAAAGTGAATTTCTTAGGACAGGTTCCTGAATTCAGACAGCTCCAGATTGTTTCTCCAACACAATTGCTTTTAAAAAATGATAACGGATTGTTTCTCTATAATTTAGAAAATGATTCGTTTTCACCTATCGCAATAAATGAAAAAAGCTTTGTCAGTTTTTCTTATAAAGAGCAAATTTTATCTATTTTTACAGAACAAGAAATCAATCATTATAAAATTACTTTACCATAATGCACATAGCAGTAGCAGGAAATATCGGAGCTGGAAAGACAACGTTGACACGTTTATTAGCCAAACATTTTAAATGGGAACCGCACTTTGAAGACGTTGTAGACAATCCTTATCTGGATGATTTTTACCACCAAATGGAGCGCTGGTCTTTCAACTTGCAGATTTATTTCTTGAACAGCCGTTTCAGACAGGTTTTGCAGATTCGCGAAAGTGGCCAAAATATCATTCAAGACCGAACGATTTATGAAGATGCACATATTTTTGCACCTAACCTTCATGCCATGGGATTGATGACGAATCGTGATTTCACCAATTATAAATCACTTTTTGACTTGATGCAAACTTTAGTCGAAGGTCCGGATTTGCTGATTTACTTGAGAAGTTCTATTCCGAATTTAGTGAACCAGATTCATAAAAGAGGGCGCGAATATGAGAACTCGATTTCCATAGATTATTTGAGCCGATTGAATGAAAGATATGAAGCTTGGATTGAAAGTTATACTGCTGGAAAACTTTTAATTATTGATGTTGACAATATGAATTTTGTCGATAATCCTGAAGATTTGGGAGACATTATTAATAGAATTAATGCTGAGATTAACGGATTGTTTTAGATCGCAATAGGCAGAATGCTTTAGGCCTTAAGCATCCAACAAATAATAAAAAACCTCTCTATTTGAGAGGTTTTTCGTTTTATATAAATACAAATTTACTTCTTCTTAAAAGCATCAATCTTCGCTTTTACTTCCGCTTCCGTTCCTTCAAAAACTTGAACGTCTTCTTTATCATCTGTGATTGTTGTTACGATTGCTTTTACGTTTCCGTCAGCATCTTTTGAAGATTCAATTCTTACTTCTTTTGAAGTTTGAACTGGTGCTTGAGTTGCTTCTGCTTGAACTGCCTGAACAAATTCTGCTTCAGTCACTTCTTCAACAGTAACGACATCATGGCCACCTAAAATCGGAGCGATTACCAAACCAATCAAACAAGTCAATTTAATCAAAATATTCATCGAAGGCCCAGAAGTATCTTTAAACGGATCACCGACAGTGTCTCCGGTAACGGCTGCTTTGTGCGCGTCAGAACCTTTGTAAGTCATTTCACCGTTGATCATCACGCCAGCTTCAAAAGATTTTTTAGCATTGTCCCAAGCTCCTCCGGCATTGTTTTGGAAAACTGCCCAAAGTACTCCAGAAACGGTAACTCCAGCCATATAACCGCCAAGCATTTCTGCAATCAGCTGGTTATTTTCTCCATAAACTAATTTTCCTAAAAGCACGATTGCGATTGGGAAACCGATGGTCAAGATTCCCGGAAGCATCATTTCTCTCAATGCTGCTTTTGTGGAAATATCAACGCATTTTGCATATTCTGGCTTCCCGGTTCCTTCCATGATTCCTGGGATTTCTCGGAATTGTCTTCTTACTTCGTAAACCATATCCATCGCCGCTTTTCCTACGGAATTCATAGCCAAAGCAGAAAACACTACCGGAATCATTCCTCCAACGAATAACATTGCTAAAACCGGAGCTTTGAAAATATTGATTCCGTCGATTCCTGTGAAGGTTACATATGCTGCAAATAAAGCCAAGGAAGTCAAAGCCGCAGATGCAATTGCAAAACCTTTTCCGGTTGCTGCAGTCGTATTTCCTACGGAGTCTAAAATATCGGTTCTCTGGCGCACTTCTTTTGGCAGTTCGCTCATTTCTGCGATTCCTCCGGCGTTGTCAGAAATTGGTCCGAAGGCATCGATTGCCAATTGCATTGCTGTTGTTGCCATCATTGCTGAAGCCGCCAAAGCCACGCCATAAAATCCTGCAAAGGCATACGAAGCCCAAATTGCACCGGCAAATAATAAAACGGTCGGGAAAGTTGAGATCATTCCCGTTGCCAAACCTGCGATTATGTTTGTTCCAGCTCCTGTGCTTGATTTCTGCACGATTGCCAAAATTGGTTTTTTGCCTAATCCTGTGTAATATTCGGTTACTGATGAAATGACGGCTCCTACGAATAATCCGACCAAAGTGGCATAGAAAACACGCATGGATGAAATATCCTGAAGTCCTTCGCCGAAGAATTCCATTTTCATTGTTTGCGGCAACATCCAAGTTACTAGGAAATAGCAGGCTACTGCAGTTAATGCGATTGAAACCCAGTTTCCTACGTTTAAAGCGCCTTGAACTTGTGCTTCTTTGGCATCGTTGCTGCTTATTTTTACTAATAAAGTTCCGATGATTGAGATTATGATTCCGACGCCGGCAATTGACATCGGCAATAAAATTGGTCCGATTCCTCCAAAAGCATCAGAAATGCTTCCTCCCATATCTTTAATTACGTAGTTTCCTAAAACCATTGCCGCTAAAACTGTTGCGACATACGAACCGAATAAATCGGCACCCATTCCGGCAACATCTCCAACATTGTCTCCAACGTTATCGGCAATTGTTGCAGGATTTCTTGGATCATCTTCTGGAATTCCAGCTTCGACCTTACCAACTAAATCAGCTCCAACGTCGGCCGCTTTTGTATAAATTCCTCCACCAACTCTTGCAAACAAAGCGATTGATTCAGCTCCAAGCGAAAATCCTGCTAAAGTTTCTAGAAGAATGGTCATCAATTCACTGGCGGTTTTTGTTTCTCCGTTGTAAAGTCCGTCAACCCATTGGCCGTTCATGAAAAAGTGGAAGAAAAAAATGAAGAATGCGGTCAGACCTAAAACAGCCAAACCTGCAACGCCAAGTCCCATTACGGTTCCGCCACCAAAAGAAACTTTTAGGGCTTGAGGCAAACTAGTTCTTGCCGCTTGTGTTGTTCTTACATTAGTTTTGGTTGCAATCTTCATTCCCATATTTCCTGCAAGGGCAGAAAAAAACGCTCCAAAGATGAAAGCGATTACGATGGATAAATGTGTTGTTGCTCCAGGCAAAAAGGTAATTGCAGCTAACGCGATGCTGGCTCCAATTACAAACAAAGTCAATAATTTGTATTCTGCTTTCAGAAAGGCCAAAGCTCCCTCGTAAATGTAATCTGAAATTTCTTTCATCTTTCCATCTCCGGGATCTTGTTTTAAAACCCAAGATCTCTTTACTGCCATAAATAATAACCCTACAACTGCAAGAACTGCGGGTAAGTAAATCATAAGTGACTCCATATGTTTATGTTATTGGTTTGTTAATAAATATAAAAGTAACAAAACCAATAAACAAAAAAGCAATATTCAATAAAGAATATTGCTTTTTTCATAAAATATTTGCGTTTGAATTATCTAATGCTGAATAATTCTTGTGGTCTGTTTTCTAAAGACTCAAAACGATCAACACATTGTTCGATGATTTGCTTTGCTTCAACAACATCTCCCCAACCCCCAACGTCAACTTTCTTTTGTTCAAGATCTTTGTAAACTTGGAAGAAATGCTCGATTTCTTTCAATAAGTGCGGGTTCATGTCGCTTAAGTCAGTCAATCTATTCCAGATTGGATCAGAAACTGGCACGCAGATAATTTTCTCATCTGGTCCTTTTTCGTCTGCCATGTGGAAAACTCCGATTGGCTTAACTTCCATCACACATCCTGGGAAAGTTGGTTCAGTTACCAAAACTAAGACATCCAATGGATCTCCGTCTAATGCCAACGTTTCTGGAATAAATCCGTAATCTGCCGGATACATCATTGACGAAAACAACATTCTGTCGTAACGAATTTTCTTTAATTCGAAATCGTATTCATATTTATTTCTGCTTCCTTTTGGTATTTCGATCAATACGTCAAAAGATTTTTGCTTTGCTGGACTCATTTGTTTTTCTGTTTCTATACTAATTTAGCGGGTGCAAAAATAAGTATTAAGAACCTTCCAAGCAACTAAATACATGAGAAACAATAAAGAAATATCAATTTCTTAAAAATAGAAGCCAAAAGATGCTTTCACCGCAAATTTCTTGGCGTCTGGCATGTCTAAATAGCTTCCTCGCCATGCAAAATCAATTCGCAATACTTTAAAAATATTGCCAATTCCTGCATGATATTCCCAATAAACGTCATCAGGAGCCGTATAAGGGATTGCTGTTTGGGCATTTATGGCACGATTTTCATCTGAAATAGTTCCATAAACTCCTTTTATTCCGATAATTTCTCGCCAATTCAACTTACGAAGAAAAGGAACTCTGGCAAATAATCTTCCGTTGAAATTGTGCTCAAAATGAAGGGAAACATATTCATCAGCCATAAATTCATAATAATTCATCAGATTATAAGTATTGTCAATGATGAAGAAAGATTGATTTCCGGGAACAACACCCATCAAGCCTAATGGTACAGCTCCGAATATTTTACCTGCTTCAAATGTTGTAAACAGCCTTCCGAAACCGCCAACTAAAAGGGGCTGTTTGTAATAAAACTGCAGTTTTTCATAGTCAAAATCACTATTTGCAATACCTTTAATTCCTTGGCTGAAACTGAAAAACAATCTTGAATAATTCGAATCCACATCAGAACGCTCCACTCCATATCCAATTGATCTTCTGCCAGGCATATAATCAATGGAAGCATTGAATTCATATTGCTTTATTTCGCTTTCGATATTGCCGAATTCATCAAAATAATCTAAGCTGAAAGTTTGCGGCGAAGCTGATTTTAAAGTCCTATAAGAAACTGCTGCTTGAAACACAAGGTTTTTGACAGGCTCGATTTCCGCAGAAAAATTAGACAAGTTAATGGAAGTCAATTTGCTATTATCGCCACTTGAAAACAAAGAAGAAGAGGCAAAACTTCGTCCTAATAAGTCATTGGAAGTAGTGAGGCTAACACCAATCTGCTCAATATCGCGCCGATTTCCTCCGGAGATAATCAATCTATTTTTTTTGTTCAAGAGTACTTTTCCGGAGATTCCATATTTGAATTGATTGTCATCAAAACCATAGGCTCCATATCCTTGGATTCTCCACATGTCATTGGGGCCAAAGTAAGTTCTTCCTCCTGCTCTTAAACGTATTCCTTCAACATCATTATATCCGAAAGTAGAAAATATGGGTCCGAAATCGAAACCGTCAAATTCTACATAACCGCTTCCTAAAATGGAAACAAGATTATAAATCTGCTTGAATTTTTTAACTGTTTTTAAAGTATCGAGCATTTTATAAACGCCCAACTCATCCTTATTTAATTTTTCAAAACGATTTTCTTCCCAAAATTCATCGGGTTTTTCATATACTGTTGGATCATAAAAATTGACTTCCTGTTTGTAAAAACCGTCTTCTTTTTTGATATCAAATTTATGGTCTTTGAACAAAGTAGTTCTTTTTCCATAAACTCCTCTGGATTTATCTTTCTTAGAAAATGAGAAATCTGACATCATGTGATCTCGGGTCAGAAGAAAAACCGAATCATTTAAAACTTCAAATTCCTGTTCGATGTAAATTTCCTTAACCCAGTTGATGTTGGCGCTTCTGCTTGCCGTAAGGTTTATTTTCTTGATGGCAAAAGTCGTATCATTTACCCAAAAATCTCCTTTAAATGTAAGCTCATTCTTTCTTCTTGGATAAAAAACGATGTTGTAACACCATTTATTATCTATAAAAGTACTGTCGCTCAAGACATAGTTGTAAACATTGATTCCTGTTCGGGAAAGCGGGCTTACGAAGTCTTTGTCGAAGAATTTTAAATAGTTGTCATAAATATCATAATCAGCATACAAATCTTTTACAAATGCAATGATTTGCTGATTGTTGCTGAATCCTGAGTTTTTATTTGCTTTGGTAATTTCCTTTATTTTTCCGGTTGTGTTGTCTCCATAAACCTTGCTTAAAGCTTCGTTTATAAATATCGGAAGATAGGATTTTCCGGTAACGTCAGAGGTATCGACTTGCTCAAAAACAAATTCCATTCCTTTGAATAGTTTGCTTTTCATCAAGGCGCTGTCGATTGTATTCAGGTCAAATTCGACCTTTTCGTACTTATCGTATTCATATTGCTTGAATTGGCGCAAACCGTTTTTCTTTTTGCGTTCCCAGATTTTACGAAGAATATCAATAGCTGGATTATTCTTTTTAGAAGTTTTCCCTGTATAAATTACTACTTCGTTTAAGGTTTTTCCTGCCCCTAGATTTACTTCTAAATTATAAGTAACGGGTTTGTCCAACGGAATTTCTTTAGGTTCCATTCCGACATACGAAACTATAAGTATAGATTGAGTATTTTTAGATTCAAGATAGAATTTACCTTCTTCATTGGTAATAATTCCTTCCGTTGTACCTTTAAAATTGACGCTTGCATAAGGAAGTGGCTGCTTAAACTCGTCATAAACAATACCGCTGACCTTTGTTTGGCCAACGACAAAATTTATAAATAACAAGAAAAAGCCAAGGCTTAGATATATTTTCTTATTCATATAGGTTGCAAAAAAAACTTCATCAAAGGTATTCTGATGAAGTTTCAAATATAGTTAATTACTTAATTAGTTAATTAGAGAAATTGTTAATTAGATAATGTGCTTTGACGATTTACATCATCTGCAAATTATCTAATTTTCTAATTAATAAATTATCTAATTCTTTTTGTATGCTACTTTTTTTACGGCTTTGATAACGTCTTGTGCATTTGGCAACCATTCTTTAAGTAAAACTGGAGAATATGGCGCTGGTGTATCTGCTGTTGTGATTCTTTGAATCGGAGCATCAAGGTAATCGAACGCTCTTTCTTGAACGATGTAAGTGATTTCAGAAGCGACACTTGCAAACGGCCAAGCTTCTTCAAGAACTACCAAACGGTTTGTTTTCTTAACCGATTTCAAGATTGTTTCATAATCCATCGGGCGAACAGTTCTCAAATCGATGATCTCACAAGAGATTCCTTCTTTTTGCAATTCATCAGCAGCCGTGTAAGCTTCTTTGATGATTTTTCCGAAAGAAACGATTGTTACGTCAGTTCCTTCTCTTTTAATATCGGCAACACCTAGAGGAATAGTGTATTCTCCTTCTGGCACTTCGCCTTTATCACCATACATTTGCTCAGATTCCATGAAGATAACTGGATCATTATCACGGATAGCAGCTTTTAATAAACCTTTTGCATCATAAACATTTGATGGAACAACTACTTTCAAGCCTGGCGTGTTTGCAAACCAGTTTTCAAAAGCCTGAGAGTGCGTTGCACCTAATTGGCCTGCAGAAGCTGTTGGGCCTCTGAAAACCATTGGCATTGGGAATTGGCCTGCAGACATCTGGCGCATTTTAGCGGCGTTGTTGATGATCTGGTCAATACCTACCAATGAAAAGTTGAAAGTCATGTATTCCACAATCGGACGGCATCCGTTCATTGCTGAACCTACAGCGATACCAGCAAAACCAAGTTCAGCGATTGGCGTGTCGATCACACGTTTTGGTCCGAATTCGTCAAGCATTCCTTTTGAGGCTTTGTAAGCTCCGTTATATTCGGCAACTTCCTCACCCATCAAATATACTGATTCATCACGACGCATTTCTTCGCTCATTGCCTCAGCGATTGCTTCTCTAAATTGAATTGTTCTCATATTATGTTTTATTGTCTTCTTAATTTTCGAAACGCAAAAATAATTATTTTAAATAACTAAATGGAATAAATTGTGGTTAAGTTGTGAATTTTGGGAGAGAAAATGTCTGGGGATTTTAATTTATGGAAAAATAGGCACTAACATGCTTTAAATTACACTTGAAGCATGTTTAAAGTGCGGAGGAGACATACTTGATCTAGCACTGATCTATTACATTCATATTAGCAATTAATATGTAAAAGTTGTATTCTTGTTTTAAATTATAATTTATAAAATGGAAAAATGAAATACATGATAATAATTCTTTTAAGTATATTGTTTTCGTGCTCTTCAGAAACAGAAATACCAGGATACCAATTTGATAATTTTCAAAACACACCAGTTTGGGATTTAGCAAAAGCAGTAAAAGAAAATAATGTTCGAAAAATGAAACAAATCCATGAATCCAACCTTACAAACATTGACTATAAGGACCCGTTCTATCAAAAAACACTACTTGCTTTAGCAATTGTAAATAAAAAAGATATGGCTTTTTTAGAGCTATTGAAACTAGGTTCTAATCCGAACGAAATAATAGGCAAAAAAAATGAGGCGACTCCGTTACTTTGCGCATTAGATTTTCAAGAAAATTGTAATTTATTTTATATAGATGCTCTTTTAAAGTATGGTGCAGATCCTAACTTAAAAATTGAACACAAAGATCAAGACATATTATTTGAAGGAGGAATTCCCTTATTTCACGCAATTGGTAAAACAGATAATAATGGAGGAGATTGTATTAATGTCATTGATTTATTATTGAAAAAAGGAGCTAAAATAGATACCTGTTATAACAATCCAATAACACAAAGATGTGAAAGTATAATTACAAAATGTCTAGAAACAGACAGTATGGAGCTGCTAAAATATTTTATAATAGAAAAAAAAATAGAAATTCCCAATATAGTTTATTCTACAGGGGGAATTAATATTAATACAATGAAAACATATAGTTTAGTTGAAATTTTAAATACCGAAGACTTTAATTATGAAAATTATCCGACAGCAAAAAAAGCTAAAGATGATATTTTAGATTATTTAAAGAACGATAAGTAAATAAAACTTACAGAACAGGAGAAAGAAAAAAGACGAAATTTAGGAACCGCCACTTATTTAACAGATATCGGTGACCCAGTCTCGCAAATATTCACAACAGTTAGCTGATTTGTAATCCGTGCCAACAAAGAAACTAAGTAAAAAGCCATGCAAATTCATGGCTTTTTGTTTTAAAGAAAATTCCCTTACATCTGAACCACCTGAGAATGTCATTTGTTTATAGATATCAAGCACCAATCTTACCAATTTTCCTTAAATGTATCCTTTAGGGAAAATAGTAATAAAATATTGATCCTCAAAATAGAATACAGCCTTGAGGGATGATGAATTTTTACCAGCCGAAGATAATCATCAAAACCAATTTCACATCTTTGGCCTCGCATAAAATTAATTTTAGCTGACAAATACTTTACTTTAAATAAAGACAGTACATTTGCCCGTTCATATAAAACTTCACAATAAGCAAAAATAATGGAAGTCGTAAAAAATTTAAAATACAGAAAAGACATAGATGGCCTTCGTGCAATAGCAGTTTTGTCAGTAATACTATTTCATTTAGGATTTCTTCCAAATGGTTACTTGGGCGTGGATATATTCTTTGCAATTAGCGGCTATCTGATAACAAAAATTGTATATGACGAAGCAATTGAAAATCGATTTTCAATTGTTAATTTTTATATGAGAAGGACCCGACGCATTATTCCCCTCATTTTTTTCACCTCATTAATAGCGCTAATTGTTGGTGTTATTGTAATGCTGCCTGAAGATCTTAAAAACTTAAGTGAAACAGTTGCAGCTACTAATTTATTTGTCAACAACATCTGCATGCTGGTTACTTCTGGTGATTATTGGGATATTGCCAACGAGTTCAAACCCATGATGCATACATGGAGTTTGGGAGTTGAAGAGCAATTTTATATTATATTCCCAGTAATTTTCTTGATATGCAATGGCAAAAGAAGCAAATTTATTTTGCCAATATTAATCATATTGACCTTAGTTTCTTTTTCCCTTTTTTGTTTTTCTTCCGACGAACCATCAAAATTTTACCTAATCCAATATCGTTTTTTCGAATTATCATGTGGCGGATTGGGAGCCATCCTTTTCAAGAACAAAACTATAAACTCAAAATATACAGTTTTCTTAACAGTATTAGTTTTCGTTTTGCTGGCAATCAATATTCCATTAAATGCTGACTTAAAACTGCTATTGATTCTTTTTACAACTATTGCCTTATTAGTTGTTGGTGGCGACACAAACAAAATAAGCTTATTCTTAACACAAAATAAGGTCGCGCTCCATATCGGAAAAATCAGTTTCAGCCTTTACATGTGGCATCAAATTGTTTTGGCATTCACAAGATATTTTGTCTTAGAAAAAATTGATATTTTCTCTTCGATTGTTCTTTTTATTATCATCTTACTATTATCTTGGTTTTCTTATTACTTTATTGAACAGCCTTTTAGAGATAAAAAAAGAATAAAAACAAAGCCCTTATTGTTATTGCTATCAGGCTTTTTTATCATTATAATTGCCAGTTCTATATTTCTATATTTCAATGGCGGTGTTACTAGAAATGTTCCTGAGCTAAGTCTTTATACATCAGATAAGGCTGCGCGTCGCCAAAACATTCATGTCGCTTACAATTCTAGAATCAATGAATTAAATAAGGGCTTTTCAAACAACAATACTTTAAAAGTTTTTGTTATTGGAAACAGTCGCGCACGTGACTTTTCAAATCTTTTGATTGAATCTAATATTCACAACTTAGAAATATCTTATGTTCAATACATTGACACCTGTAAAGATTTTCAAGAAAGACTAGATAAATCAAATCTCATATTTTTCACTAATTTTAAAAAGGCAGAATATGAGAAGATAAAAAGCGAATACAAATTAGAAAAAGAAAAAGTATGGGGTGTCATTTTACTAAACAGATTTGGAACCAGCAATGGTATTTTTTATAATAGCACTGACCATAATTACTTCCAGCAACGCACTGAAATTAATCAAAACACTCTTGAAGAAATAAGTAATTTAGAAAAATATTGGGGAGACAGAAGCATTAACATAATTGCACCTGCAATTGACAAAAACAACACTGTTCCTGTATTTACGCCTAATGGAAAGTTTATTAGTCCAGACTGTATTCATCTCACCCAACCTGGTGCCAAATATTATGCTGAAAAAGTTAACATAAAGAATATATTGAAAATCAAATAGCAATTATTCTTAAAAAATAAGTCAAAAAACTACAATCATATATTGTAGTTTTTTTTTAGCAGCTAAATATTTTTATTCTAAGAATCAATCCTTTTAATTTTTTTTTCAAAGCCTTAAAAGGAGGCGAAATAAAACCACGCTTGCTTTAGCACAAAACCTAGCGTACTTTGCTCCCAAACCTAACGTGGTTTCAATTAAAACCAAGCGTGGTTTTTCCCAAGCCTTAAACATATTGATTTACTTAAACTCTTCAATTAAATTCTAAATCTAAAAACTTCCACATTTTTCCTTAACTTGTTTATTGAAAAACACTTTCCAAAATACACATGAACCCAAACGAATTACATAAAGAAACCAGCCCTTATTTATTACAGCATGCCGAAAACCCTGTACATTGGAAAGCCTGGAATCAAGAAAGCCTGGCTTTGGCAAAAGAACAAAACAAGCTGATTATTGTCAGCGTTGGCTATTCTGCCTGCCATTGGTGCCATGTTATGGAACACGAAACTTTTGAAGATGCCGCCGCTGCTGAAGTCATGAATAAAAATTTTGTCAGCATAAAAGTCGATCGTGAAGAACGCCCTGACATTGATGCCGTTTATATGAAAGCTGTCCAAATAATGACGGGCCGAGGTGGCTGGCCGATGAATGTTGTTTGTCTTCCGGATGGAAGGCCGGTTTGGGGCGGCACCTATTTTAGAAAAGCAGAATGGATGGAAACGTTGGAACAGCTTCAAGAATTGTTCCGTTCGAATTCAGAAAAGATGATTGATTATGCCGAAAAATTACACCAAGGAATTGAAGCTATCGGCTTATTTCCTAAAACAGAAACGCAAGAAAATTTTGATTTCAATTTGCTCGAAGGCTTCCTAGAGAAATGGCAAAAAAGTTTTGACTGGGAATTTGGAGGTTATACCAGAGCTCCGAAATTTATGATGCCGAACAATTATGCTTTTCTGCTTCGTTATGGCTATCAAAAAAAGGATCAAAAATTGTTGGATTTCGTAAATCTTACGCTTACAAAAATGGCTTACGGCGGACTTTTCGACACTTTGGGAGGAGGATTTTCAAGATATTCTGTCGACATGAAATGGCATGTCCCGCATTTTGAAAAGATGCTTTATGACAACGGGCAATTGATTTCTTTGTATGCGGATGCTTATAAATTAACCAAAAATCCTTTGTATGAAGAAGTTATTGAAAAGACTTTAGATTTTGTAGAAAAAGAACTCATGAACGCTGCCGGAGGTTTTTATTCTGCGTATGATGCTGATAGTTTGAACGATAAAAATCATCTGGAAGAAGGCGCTTTTTATGTTTGGAAAAAAGAGGAATTACAGCAATTATTGAAAGAGGATTTCGACTTGTTCAGCATTGTTTTCAACATCAACGATTTTGGTTTTTGGGAAGACGGAAATTATGTCTTGATCCAAAATAAATCTTTGGAAGAAATTGCACAACAAGAAAATATGGCACTTTCAGAACTACAGGAAAAGAAAAAAAACTGGGAGATTTTGCTTTATATTGACAGAGAAAAAAGAAGCAGGCCAAGACTTGACGACAAATGCCTGACTTCTTGGAACGCCTTAATGCTAAAAGGTTTCACAGATGCTTTCAAAGCTCTCGGTAATAAAAATTATCTAAAAACAGCATTAAAAAACGCTGCTTTTATAGTAGAAAATCTTTGGAAACCTGAAGGAAATTTGCTTCACAATTATAAGGATGGAAAAACTACAATCAATGGTTATTTAGAAGATTATTGTTTTGTAATTGAAGCTTTTATTTCCTTGTATGAAATTACGCTCGACGAAAAATGGCTTCACTATTCAAAGCAGTTAGCAGATTATTGCTTCGATCATTTTTATGATGAAAAGAATAACTTTTTCGCTTTCACATCTGCCAAAGACGAGCCTTTGATTACTAAACATTATGAACTTGAAGACAATGTGATTTCAGCTTCAAACTCAGTGATGGCAGGAAATTTATTTAAGCTGCACATTTATTTCGAGAATTCTTATTATGAAGAAATCGCACAAAAAATGCTATCGCAAGTATTGCCAAATATTGATTATCCTTCGGCATTTGCGAACTGGCTAAATGTGTTTTTAAATTTTTCAGACCAAAATAGGGAATTGGCAGTTTGCGGTGAAAATGCTTTAAAAAACATACTTTTGATCCAAGAAAATTATTTGCCAAACGTCATCATTTCGGGTTCAGAAAAACCATCAGAATTGCCTTTTTTGAAAGAAAGATTTCAACCAAATGAAGATTTGTTTTACGTGTGCAGAAATAAAACTTGCGACCTTCCAACTGCTGATTTTCAACAAGCACTAAACGATTTGAACTCTTAAAATCAACCCGTTGGATATAATTACCTTTTTTATTAATTATTTAGAAAATATAGTCAATTTACTCAAACTTGTCATTCCGACGAAGGAGGAATCTCCGCAACTTGAGCTAGTAACGGAGATTCCTCCTTCGTCGGAATGACAAAAAATCGTCTTATATCTAATTTCACCCAACCGATTATAATTATTATTTAATTAAGAGATATTGCTATCTGAAATTAGTAGTTTTGGCCTATTAAATTAACATTAGAAATTCATGATTATGATTGATACTGAGAAAATTTCAACCTATGCAGACCGTTTTATTAATGGCATAATTGATTATTCTCCGAGATTAATTTCTGCCTTTTTGATTCTTTTTATAGGAATATGGCTTATTCGACTGCTCAACCGATTGGCACAGCGAATAATGACTAGAAAAAATCTCGAACCTACTTTGACGACTTTCTTGGCCAACATTTTAATCTGGGTTTTGAGAGTATTATTATTTGTGATTTTTATTTCTCAGTTAGGCGTAGAAACTTCTTCTTTTGTAGCAATTTTAGGTGCCGCAGGTTTAGCTATTGGACTTTCACTTCAAGGTTCGCTGTCAAATTTTGCTGGAGGAGTTTTAATTATTCTTTTCAAGCCGTTTAAAGTCGGCGACACGATAGAAGCTCAAGGAGAAACTGCAAAAGTATTGGAAATTCAGATTTTTACGACGAAATTATTGACAGCTTCCAATCAAACCGTTTATATTCCCAATGGAATTTTATCAAATAATAAGATTAAGAATTTCTCTCAAAACAATATGAGAAGGGCTGATATTATCGTCAAAATCAACTATGAAACTAATATAAAATTGGTAAAAGAGAAGCTGATGGAAATCATGAAAAATCATCCGCAGGTGTTGCGCAATCCGGCTCCAGCGATTGTAGTTAATGATTTGACAGATACTGGAATCAACCTGATTTTAAGACCTTGGGCAAAAAATGAAAACTTTGGAAATATGAGTTCTGATATTTTAGAATTTAGCTTGCGAGAGCTTGAAACTTTAGACGTTACGCCATTTGCAAAAGCAAATACCTAATTATTTCATCATAAAATCTTTCAAATAAAAAGGTTCAAAATAAGCGACATCAACAGTGTCGTTTTTTTTGTGCTTTTCAAAAGAGATTTTGCTCATTTCTTTTGCAGAAGGATAAACAATTTCAGGATAAAACAAGAATTTGTCAGCCGTAAGGATTTCTTTGAATTTCATAGCTCCATCACCAATCAAATGGAGTTTTTGATCAATATCTGAATACCAATTCTCGTCAATGATTTCGGCTTCAGTTTCTCTGATTTTCAATCCGTTTTGATCAAAAAAAGCGCTAAAAACTTCCATTCTTCGGGCATCAATCATAGGAACTATTATTCCTTCTTGAATTGCAATCTGTGAAGCTAAAATTTCTAAAGTATCCACAGCAATCAAAGGAAGATTCAATGCATAACACAAGCCTTTTGCTGCAGAAACTCCAATTCGAAGACCTGTATAAGATCCCGGACCTTGGCTTACAGCAATTGCGGTCAAATCTGAAAAATCTAAATTTAATTCCTGTAATGCTTCTTGAATAAAAACGTGCAGCTTTTCAGCATGAGAATAACCTTGCTCTGCACCTTCTTTGCAGAGAAGCGTTTTGCCATCTTTTGCAATGCTTATAGAACAATTTTTAGTTGCCGTTTCAATGTTAAGAATATATGCCATTATTTTTTAGGCTTTGCTGTTTTCGGATTTTCTTCCGTTTTTACAGAAACAATGTCGCCTGAATTTAAGTCTTTTGTGACTGTTGCATAAGGTCCAACAATTACAACATCGTTGGCTTTTAATCCAGAAATTGCTTCAATATTGGTATCATCTTGAATTCCTGTTTTGATGATTCTGATTTTTGCCTTATCGCCTACTTTTATAAAAACGCATTCGAATTTTTTGTCTGATTTTGGCACGCCATTCCCTTCTCCATTTTCCAAAGCTAGAGCTGGTTTTGCCGTTGCGGAAGTATCTGATTTAATTACGACAGCACTGATTGGAACCGCCAAAACATTTTCTTTTCTCTTTGTAATTATGTCAACAGTTGCCGTCATTCCTGGTCGAAACGGAGAATAACTTTCTGGTTTTCCTGCTACTAATTCAGCGTAAGATTCTTTCAAGATTCTCACTTTTACTTTAAAATTTGTTACTTGGTCTGCTGTCAAATCTGCACTCGCCGAATTTGAAATGCTTGTCACAACTCCTTTAAATTCTTTTTTCAAATAAGCATCAACTTCTACATTTGCAGCATCTCCGACGCTAATTTTCACAATATCATTTTCATTGACATCGACTTCCACTTCCATATTGTTAAGATTGGCAACACGAAGAATTTCTGTTCCTGTCATTTGCTGGGTTCCTAAAACTCTTTCGCCAAGTTCTACTCCCAAAGAAGAAATTGTTCCGTCAGCTGGCGCATAAATCGTCGTTCTTCCCAAGTTGTCTTTTGCTTCATTCACAGTCGCTGATGCACTTTGAACATTATAATAAGCCGATTGTTTTGTCGCCTGGGCAACTTCATATGTTGAAACGGCCTTATCCCAATCTGATTTTGAAATAATTCCTTTATCAAACAAAGTTTTGCTTCTTTGATAATTTGCTTTTGCTTCTTTCAATTGTGCATCTGCTTGGCTCAAACCTGCTTTTGTTCCAGAAAGGCTTGCCACAGATCGGTTTAATCCTGAAGTATATAAATCTGGATTTATTCGAACCAAAAGATCTCCTTTTTTAACAACTTGTCCTTCTTTAATTGGCAGTTCGATGATTTCACCCGAAACTTCTGAAGAGATTTTAACCTCGATTTCAGGCTGAATTTTTCCTGTTGCAGAAACCGTTTCTACAATTGTCATGCTGTTGACTTTTGCAATTTCTACTTCTTTGCCTTTATTTTTATCCCCAAAAACACCAGCTTTTGAAAGTGCCAATAAAATAATAATCAAAGCAATTAATCCTACTAATATATAAATCGTTCTTTTTTTCATATCAATTTTGTTGCTATTGGGTAATAGGAATTCCGAAATAAAACTCTAAAACTTTTACGCGGAAAATATAATCAAATTTTGTTCTTAAAACTTCAGATTGTGCATTTACAAATAAAGTCTGCGCTTGATTCAAATCGAATGCATTCATCAAACCGACATCAAATTTTTCTTTGGCATAATTGTAAGCTTCCGTTCTTGCTTCAACTGCCGCCAAAGCAGATTCATACGATTTCAAAGCGCCTTTTGCATCTGTAAAAGCGGTATAAACATTTCTTTCAAGATCTAATTCTTGCTGGCTGTAAGCAATTTTTGAACGATCTAAGGCCACTCTTGAACGGGCCACATTGTTTCTGGCAGAAAATCCGTTTAAGATTGGAATATTCAACTGCACTCCAAAAGAATGTCCTTTATTATCACTAAATTGATTAAAAATTGGAGCCGGACCACCCAGAACAGGTGAGTAATTTGGTTGCACCACGACTTGATTTGTTCCTTGCACAAAACCAATTGGCGTTGGATTATCTGTATCTTCAACAGCACCAATTACTCTGTCAGAATAAGCAGCTCTACTACTAAAACTATAAAATCCTTGCAAAGTCGGCTGATAAGCACCTTTTGCAATAATTACATCTTTTTCTGCAATATCGAGATTTGCTTTCGCTAATTTTAATTCTACTCGAGTTTCTTTAGCTTTTTCGAATATCTGCAAAGGCGTTTGAAGCATCGTTTCGCTTTCCGTCACTTCATAATCATTGTCTGCAATATCGAAATTTTGAAAATCTTCGAATTGTAACAATTGTGCCAAACTCAATTTTGAAATAAGCAATGTGTTTTCGGCAATGATAACCGCCTGCTGACTGCTTGCAACAGTAGCTTTCATGTCTAACAAATCACCTCTTGGAACCGAACCTGCATTGACAAGTTCAGTCGTGCGCTCCATTTGTTTTTCGTTATTCTGCAATTGTTCTTTTTGAACTTTCAGATTTTCTTTATTGAAAAGAATCTGCAAAAAAGCATTTGCAACGTTCAACGAAACGTCATCTTTCATCTTTGTAAGCTGATATTGCGAAGCGATAATGGAAAGACGGGCTCTTTTTAGCCTATTTAAATTTTGAAGTCCTTTATAAATATCAATTCCGGCATTAAGTCCAACTGATGTAAATTGAACCGTCTGATTTTCAAGAAGACCTGTAGTGATATTTTGATTTAAACCTATATTCCAAGAATGAGAAGCGCTTCCGTTTATTGATGGAAGGAAACTTCCGTAAGCATCTTTTTTATCAATTAAGGCAAGTTGATTGTCTAAATCAGTCTGTTTGATAGAAATATTATTCTGGAGGGCATATTCCACACATTCCTGCAAAGTCCATTTTCTGACTTGCGCATTAGTCGCAACTCCAATCAAGAAAATAAAAACACAGGCAAATTTGGTATAATTTATTCTTTTCATAAAACAATCAAAGTGCGGTTAAATGCAATGCAAATTTAAACAATCTGTATTCTGGATAAAAATTATTAGACGACTAAAACCATATAGTGTTACAGATTTTTTTAAGATTAAAAATAAAATTACATTTACTTCGAAATTAAATCGTCAATCTCATGAACAAATCTATAGTTTTCTTTTTTTCAATTTTCTCTCTTTTGCTGGCAAGCTGTTCGACTACAAATCAAATTGCGGCTTTAAAACCAGAGCCAGACGATGCTTCGCCTTTGGTATATGAAAACACGGCTTCGTTTATAAGTCTTCCTATAAAAATAAAACTTCAGGATATTGAAAATCAAACTAATAAATATTTAAACGGAGTGATTTATGAAGACAATGACATTGAAGATGATGATATCCAGATGAAAGTCTGGAAATTGGCTCCGATAAAAATATCCGAAGAAAATGGCAAAATAAAAACTGTTTTTCCTTTAAAAATTACTGTGAATTATAGATATGGAATCAATAAATTAGGCATAAAATTGTACGATACGCGAGAAATAAACATGAATGGCGTTTTGACTTTATTGAGCAATGTCGGCCTTACAAATTGGAAAATGAAAACGGAGACTTCCATCAAATCTTTGGAATGGAACGAAAGTCCGACGATAAAAATTGCAGGAAAAGAAGTTATGATTACTTATTTAATCAATCCGGCCGTTCGCCTTTTCAGATCAAAAATTGAAAAAACTTTGGATGAATCTATAAAAAAATCTATGGATTTCAAGCCTAATGTTTTAGATGCTTTAGAGAAAATCTGCACGCCGTTTCAGATGAGCGAGGCTTATGATTCTTGGTTGCGAATTGTTCCGATTGAGCTTTATACTACAGAAGCAAAACTTCAAAAAAGCCAGATCACTCTTGAAATGGGACTAAAATGCAACATGGAAACTGTTGTTGGCCATCAACCACAAAATAAATTCGACAAGGATAAAATCGTCTTGAAACCTGTTACTAAAATGCCTGAAAAAGTTGCTGCAAATATCGCTGCAGTTTCAACCTATCAAGATGCTTCTAAAATTATGACTAAAAATTTTCAAGGCCAAGAATTTGGCTCCGGAAGCAAAAAAGTTAAAGTTCAAAAAGTAGATATTTGGCAGAAAAACAACAAGATGATTATTGCATTAGATTTGCTAGGAAGTCTTAATGGGACTATTTATCTTTCGGGATTTCCACAATATAATGAAGCGACGAAAGAAATTTATTTTGACCAGCTGGATTATGTTTTAGACACAAAAAGCAGATTGATGAAAACAGCAAATTGGCTGGCTTCAGGAATGGTTTTGAGAAAAATGCAGGAAGCTTGCCGTTATTCGATCCAGCCAAATTTAGACGAAGGAAAAAAGAATATGATGACTTATCTAAAGAATTTTTCTCCGATGCCAGGCGTTTTTGTCAATGGAACTATTGAAGATATTCAATTCAAAAAAGTACAGCTCACAAATAAAGCAATCATCGCATTTATAGGGATAAATGGAAAAGTGGATGTCAGCATCGACGGACTGAAATAATTATTCCGATTTCTTTTTGCTGAAATACATTCTATAAATCGCAAAGCCCAAAATTCCAACCAAAAGATAGGGAATCACCATCAAATAAACGATTCCGTCATTGACAGCTTCTGCTTTCACGCCACCTTCTTCGGTTTCCAAAGCAGCACGGCACATGGCACATTGGGCGTTCAGAGAGGCAAGAGGCAAAAGGCAAAAGGCAAAGATCATAAGTGCCTTTTTTCCTGCTTCTTTCTTCTTGATTCCTGCTTCTAGCCTATTGCCTTTTGCCTTTTGCCTATTGCCTCTTTTAATGTACATAATAAGGAGAAATCATTAAGTAAACAATTACGCCAGTTATGGCAACATACAGCCACATCGGATAAGTGATTCTGGCTAATTTTCTGTGCTTGTCAAAGCTTTGCGCCAATGCTCTGACATACGTTATCAAGACGAAAGGAATGATAATTATTGACAATAAAATATGCGTCAAAAGAATAAAGAAGTAAACATATTTTATTGCACCTTCTCCGCCGTAAGGCGTACTGTCAGCCGTCATGTGGTAAGCAACATACATCACTAAAAAAGCAACTGAACACCCAATTGCAGATTTCATTAAATTTTCGTGAAGCTTTAATTTTCCATTTTTTACTGCCCAAACTGCCGTCATTAAAAGAATAGCGGTAATTCCGTTTATTGTCGCATAAATTGGCGGCAGAAAGGATAAAGGTTTTACATCATAACCAAAATCTTTCAGTTTTACACTAAAAAGAACTGCCACTGCAACCGGAATCGCGATTGACAAAACAATAATCCATTTTCTATATTTTAGCTCGACAGCGCTTAAATTATTTTCCATTATATCTAAATTATTCTTCTAATAAAATTGAAATATCTTCTTTGATTGCAAAAATTCCAGGCTTGTATTTCCCTTGCAAATTATCTTTAAAACCTTCTTTATCGTCATAATTCAGACCTGTGTAAAAGATAATTGGGTTTCCTGACTTATCTCTTCTGCTTCTGATATTGCCTTTTTTATCGACCAAAGCAAAATATCCAGAATGCTCAAAACCAGCATCACCTTCCTTTTTGCTTTCGCTTGCATAGATATTGAAACCTTTGTTGGCGATATCGTAAATTTTTTCTTGATCTCCCGTTAAAAAATGCCAGTTTGGAGAAGTTACTCCTAATTGCTTGGCGTGATTTTTCAAAACTTCTGGCGTATCATATTCTGGATTTATAGTAAAGGAAGCAATTCCGAAGTTTTTGTGTGTTCCAAATTCCTTTTCAATCAAAAGCATGTTTTCGTTCATGATTGGACAGATCGACGGGCATGTCGAAAAGAAGAATTCTACGACATACACTTTTCCGGCAAAATCTTCATTCGTGATCGTTTTTCCATTTTGATCGGTAAGACTGAACTTTGGCGCTTTCCCGATAGTTGTCAAATTCACATGGGCTTCTTTTTCTGAAGTAATTCCAGAATTTAAACGGTCTTGCTTTACAACATCGCCCTCTTTCAACCTGCTGATTATTTTTGGAATGGCATAGATTCCGAAAACTAGAATTATGAATGAAATTCCGATGTAAGATTTGTTTTTCATCTTATGTAGAATTAGATTTCTCTTTTGTATTTGTTATTCTTTTTCAAAGCTGCGCGATATTCATAAAGGATAATTTTCACATCGTCGCCCATTTCATTGTGAAGATCAGCAGCTGAAATCGTATTGTAGCCTTCTTTATATTCGTTTTCTCCTTTTAAATTTTTGCCTTTTCTGCCACGCAAATTCAAATCTTTATCAACTATATAAACATTTGGAGTTCCGAAATTTTTATCTAATTGGCCAATAAGATTTAATTTAGAATAATATGCAGTAATTTCCTCAGAAGGCGCAAAAACGAAATTCCATTTCTTCATGTCTTTGTCGTTTGCCAAAGGAGTTAGCTTTTGAATTAATTCTTTGACTTGATTTTCAGAACCTTTTGGAGCAACCATTATGAATTGAAAATCTTTAAAATCTTTATATTTATTATAAATCTTTTGATTGAGATTAAAATAATTTCCTTCGTTATAAATAATTTCAGTTCCTGTAAAGCCTAAAATTGTAATCTTATTTTGAAGTGAAACTGGGTTTCCATCTAAAGTAGTCCATTTTGAAATTTCAGGAATTTTTGGAGTAATCGTAGGAAGCTTGGCAAAACTGTTAACACCAGAAGCGAAGAAAAGATAAGCAACGATCGGCAAAATAAACAGTATAAAAAGTATGGAATATTTTTTCATTTTAATGTGGAATTAATCCAGTGCAAAAATAAAAAAAGACGGTGTAATACCGTCTTTTTTTGTGATTTAATATGCTGTTAAAAATTCCATTTTATCTGAGAACTCTTGAACACATCAAAAATATAATTACCTTCAACTAGTAAGATGAACACTAAATAGATAATTAGAAAAACTAACGGAGCAACAATACTCCATCTAAGATTGCTTTTTTCGCCTTCAAGGTGCATAAATGCCCAAACGATGTAATATGCTTTATAGATTGTCAAACCGATGAATAACCAGTTCAACAAGTTCATCTGAAGGAATAATGTGTCGTGAAGAAAAGCCGGCTTAAAAATACCGAATGCAACTTCAACGATTGTCACCGCTGATAATAGTGCGAAAACAAACCAAATTCTTTTTGTATTAGAAACGTGCTCGTGTGCCATGATATAATAAATTTCTAAAAATTAAACTAAGTAGAAGAATGTAAATACGAATACCCAAACTAAATCGACAAAGTGCCAGTAAAGACCAACTTTCTCAACCATTTCATAGTTTCTTCTTTTTTCGTAAGTTCCAAGAACTACGTTGAAGAAAATAAGGATATTGATAAGGACTCCTGAAAATACGTGGAAACCGTGAAAACCTGTAATGAAGAAGAAGAAATTGGCAAACAATTTTTGTCCGTATTCATTTCTTACCAAGTTTGCACCTTCAACTACATAATGAGCATCTGCCATTCTTGCAAGAGAAGCTTCCCTCGTCAAAATAGTTTTGTGCTTATCTTTAGTATTTAATTCTTTATTTAATAAAGGATCGTTTTTTGTTTTTTCGTTATTGTGGTAAATAGTTTCAGTTCTTACCAAAAGATCAGGATTTGCTTTAAAACCTTCCACAATTTGCTCAACAGAATAAGTAGGCAAAGTGCTTTCACTCATAAACCATGTACCGTCTTTTCTTTCAAGTTGCTCTCTTTCTTTAGGCAAATGTGCTGCAAAATCAGCAATTTTCACTCTTTCTCCTTTTGTGTTTACAAATTGAAGAATGCTTCCGCCTTTAGTTTCGATAGCTCCATATTCACCTTTGATGAAGTTTTTCCATTCCCAAGCTTGAGAACCTAAGAAAATTCCACCTCCGATAATAGTAAGAAACATGTAAATCGCAACTTTTTGCTGCTTCATATGATGTCCAGCATCTACTGCTAAAACCATTGTAACAGAAGAAAAAATCAAGATAAAAGTCATCAACGCCACATAATACATTGGCGCATCAACACCATGCATAAAAGGAAAGTGGTTGAAAACTTCATCAGCCAGTGGCCAAGTTTCAACGAATTTATATCTTGAAAAACCGTAAGCTGCCAAGAATCCCGAGAATGTCAAGGCATCAGACATGATAAAAAACCACATCATCAATTTGCCATAATTAGCACCCATCGGCTCATTGCCGCCGCCCCAAGTTTTAGCTTCACTATTTGCAGTAGTAACAGTCGCTCCCATAAAAGTTATTAGTTAAAAAGTTTTCAAATTTACGTTTTTTTCTTATTTAAAGAAATATAAAAACAAAAACAAATACAGCCAGAGAAAATCCAAAAAGTGCCAGTACATCGCACCAAGCTCTATACCAAGGGTTTGACCTGAATTGTATTTTTGTTTAAAATGATTATAAATTATGATTAAAAGCGAAATTAATCCGCCGGCAAGGTGTGCAAGGTGCGCAACCACTATAATATAAAGAAAAGAAACGGTAATTGAGCCAGCTCCTCCTACAGGATAAATGCCATTTTCAGCTAGTGAATGAAAACCGTCTAATTGGAAATAAACAAATCCAGCTCCTGCAACCAAAGTTGCCAAAAGCATAAATGTTGTCGTTTTTCGGTCATCTTTTCTAATTGCTTTTTTAGCTAATAAAAAAGTCAGGCTGCAAACCAAAATCAAAGCAGTGCTGATAAAAAAAGCAGTCGGCATTTGAAAATCTTTCATCCAGTCGGCTCTTGAATTGCTGACTACATAAGCACTTGTAAGTCCGGCGAACATCATCGTCATGCTGATCATTGCAAACCACAGAAGCAATTTATATGATCTTGCACTTCTTTCTTTATGCTCTTGAATTGTCATTCCCATAATTATCGTAAAAATTTATCTGCGATGTAAATAATTTGAAGCAAGGTAATATAAGAAACGCTGACTAGCATCAATGTTCTCGCTGCTTTTGCTTCTTTTGATTTGAAAAGTTTCATTGCATAGACCAACATCCAAATTCCCAGTAAAAATACGGCAACTGCAGCATATGGCGTGATGAAAAGTTTTCCTGTATATCCTAAGGAAGACAATAATGACGCTACAATTAGCCAAATGGTGTATAAAATAATTTGCGTAGCGGTAGATCTATCTTTTTTCCCGGTGGGAAGCATGAAGAATCCTGCTTTTTTATAGTCATCAAATAAAAACCA
>Ga0247809_1000046_pt1 | contig 85292 bp, 85 predicted proteins | sample UWRJL104311B1_FD_180951 | JGI IMG/M metagenome (GOLD analysis project Ga0247809, IMG submission 180951) | Plant litter microbial communities from Arlington Agricultural Research Station in Wisconsin, United States - UWRJ-L104-311B-1 | ecosystem: Environmental > Terrestrial > Plant litter >... | reverse complement strand
ATCAAAATTAGTAATAAATAACCTGAGCTCATGAATAAAAAAGCAGAAAATATAATTGTTGGAATTTCAATTGGAGATTTAAACGGTATTGGAAGCGAAGTTATATTAAAAACATTCGAAGATTCTCGTATGTTGGAACTGTGTACGCCTGTTATTTTTGCAAATGCCAAGATTCTTTCTTTTGTTAAAAAAAGCTTTACTTCTACAGTTCAGTTTCATGGAGTGGATAAATTAGATCAGATTGTAATTGGAAAAGTGAATGTTTTTAATCTATGGAAAGAAGGAGTGGATATTAAGTTGGGTGCAAATGATGAAAAAATAGGAGAATATGCTATTAAGTCATTTGTGGCAGCAACCAATGCCTTAAAAGAAAATCAGATAGATGTTTTGGTTACAGCTCCAATAAATAAATACAATATCCAGTCAGACGAATTTAAATTTCCGGGACATACGGATTATTTAAATCAGGAATTGGAAGGGAATTCTTTGATGATGATGGTTCAGGACAATTTAAGAGTTGGTCTGTTGACAGATCATGTTCCATTAAATGAAGTTTCCTCTCATCTGACAGAAGAATTGATTACAAGAAAAATCGAAACAATCAGAAAGTCGTTAATTCAGGATTTTAGTATCGTGAAACCAAAGATTGCTGTTTTGAGCCTGAATCCACATGCGGGTGATGGAGGTGTAATTGGTAAAGAGGATGATTTGGTTTTAAAGCCTGTTTTGAAAAAGATATTTGAAAAAGGCACCATGGTTTTTGGTCCATTTCCTGCTGATGGCTTTTTTGGAAGCGGACAATATGAAAAATATGATGCTATCGTGGCAACTTATCACGATCAGGGATTGATTCCTTTTAAGACATTGTCGTTTGGTAAAGGCGTAAATTATACAGCTGGTCTGAATAAGGTGAGAACTTCGCCAGATCATGGGACTGCTTATGATATTGCAGGAAAAGATATGGCGGATTATAATTCGTTTAAAGAAGCTGTATATCTGGCAATTGACATTTTTCGTTCCCGTCAGCAGTATGATGAGATAAGCGAAAAACCCCTTAAAATAAAAGAAAAACAGTTATAAACAAAAAAAGGTGAATAAGATTATTAGTTTTATAATAATTTTATATCTTTGCACCCCAATTCAGGTGTCTGGTTTTGGACATGAATGGGTCAAATTGATGTTGAGATGAGCAAAAGAAGAGAATTTTTAATTCCTTTCGTGGGATTAAAGTTAGGAAAACACCATTTTGAGTATCAAATAAGTAAGGAGTTCTTTGAGAACTTTGATTATGACGAATTTCAAAATTCGGATATCAAAGTAAATTTAGTTTTAGAAAAAGGAAGCAACCTGTTAGAGTTGAATTTCAAGCACAAAGGAACAGTAAATGTGCCTTGCGATCTGACCAGCGAAGAGTTTGATTTGCCAATAAAGGGAAAGATGAAGCTTATCGTTCGTTTTGGAGATGAATTCAATAATGATAATGAAGAATTGCTGATTTTGCCTCATGGGGAGTTTGAAATAGATGTGGCACAATACATTTATGAAATGATTGCGCTTTCGGTTCCATTAAAAAGAGTTCATCCGGGAGTAAAAGACGGAACTTTGCAGACTGAGGCCTTAACAAAACTGAATGAATTAAAAGTTAAGGACTCGAGCGATAGCGAACAGGCGAAGCAAATTAAAGAAGAGAGTAAACAAGAAGAAGATATTGACCCACGCTGGGACAAATTAAAAAAACTATTAACGGATAAATAATATAGTAAAATGGCACATCCTAAGAGAAAAATCTCGAAAACAAGAAGAGATAAGAGAAGAACACATTATAAAGCTACTGTAGCTCAAATCGCTACATGTCCTATTACTGGAGAAGCACATTTATACCACAGAGCTTACTGGCATGAAGGTAAAATGTATTACAGAGGGCAAGTTGTTATCGATAAATCTGAAGCGGTTGCTTAATACGTTTTTGTAAATGATATTAGAACTCTCACTATGTGAGAGTTTTTTTTGTTGGTTATAACTTTCTTTTTTAAGGAAATTTACGACAATACGTTTAGATTTTTTTTTGTAATTTTCAAGTCTTTTAAAAATTTTTCAAATGCCCTGTATTTGAAAGGAAATAATAGAATATAATGAATACAATCACAGCCGCAATTACCGCTGTTGGAGGATACGTTCCTGACTTTGTACTTTCTAACAAAGTACTAGAAACAATGGTCGATACTAATGATGAATGGATCACTACACGTACCGGAATAAAAGAAAGAAGAATTCTTAAAGATGCAGATAAAGGAACTTCCTATCTTGCTATAAAAGCAGCACAAGATTTAATAGCAAAAGCCAATATTGATCCATTAGAAATTGATATGGTGATAATGGCAACAGCTACACCGGACATGATGGTGGCTGCTACAGGTGTACATGTTGCCACAGAAATTGGTGCCACTAATGCATTTGCCTACGATCTACAAGCTGCATGTTCCAGTTTTTTATACGGAATGTCAACTGCTGCTGCTTACATACAATCAGGCCGATATAAAAAAGTATTGTTGATTGGTGCGGATAAAATGTCATCAATTGTAGATTACACAGACAGGTCTACCTGTATTATTTTCGGTGATGGAGCTGGAGCGGTTTTATTTGAACCCAATTATGAAGGCTTAGGATTACAGGATGAGTACTTAAGAAGTGATGGTGTTGGCCGTGATTTCCTGAAAATTCCTGCAGGAGGATCTTTAATTCCTGCTTCTGAAGAAACCATCAAAAACAGACAGCATAATATTATGCAGGATGGTAAAACAGTATTCAAATATGCTGTTACTAATATGGCTGATGCAAGCGAACTAATTTTGCAAAGAAATAATTTGACAAAAGAAGATGTAAGCTGGTTAGTACCACATCAGGCAAATAGACGTATTATCGATGCTACTGCCGGCAGATTAGATCTTGATGACTCTAAAGTGCTTGTAAATATCGAAAAATATGGTAATACAACTTCAGGAACTTTACCATTAGTATTAGCTGACTTTGAGCATAAGTTTAAAAAAGGAGATAATGTTATTTTTGCCGCTTTTGGAGGTGGATTCACATGGGGATCTATTTATCTGAAATGGGCTTACGATAAGAAATAAATTAAAACTAAAAACGAATCATTATGGATTTAAAAGAAATTCAAAACCTAATCAAATTTGTAGCAAATTCGGGAGTTGCAGAAGTAAAGTTAGAAATGGATGATGTAAAAATCACTATTAGAACAACTTTAGAAGGAAATGTAACTGAAACTACTTATGTACAACAATTACCAGCTCAGCAAGCATTGCCACAAGCAGTTGCTCCTCAAACGGCTCCTGCTGTTGTTAATGTAACTAGTGAGGTATCTGCTCCGGCTGAAGATTCTAAATTCATTACTATAAAATCACCAATCATTGGTACTTTTTATAGAAAACCATCTCCTGACAAACCAGTTTTTACTGAAGTTGGAAGCGTTATTTCAAAAGGGGATGTTCTTTGTGTAATTGAAGCAATGAAATTATTCAACGAAATCGAATCAGAAATTTCAGGTAAAATTGTAAAAATTCTTGTTGACGATATGTCTCCGGTAGAATTTGACCAACCTTTATTCTTAGTTGATCCATCTTAATTTTAGATTATTAAATCTTTAGAGGTTTAGGACTTTCGGAAGTATCTAAAATCTAACGATCCAATTATCAAATTGTCTAATTATCTAATTTTAAAAAGATGTTTAAAAAAATATTAATTGCGAATAGAGGAGAAATTGCACTTCGTGTAATTCGTACTTGTAAAGAGATGGGAATCAAAACTGTTGCAGTTTATTCTACAGCCGATGCAGAAAGCCTACATGTTAAGTTTGCTGATGAAGCGGTTTGTATTGGTCCTCCTCCAAGTAACTTATCGTATTTGAAAATGTCAAATATTATTGCTGCTGCAGAAATTACAAATGCAGACGCAATACATCCGGGTTACGGATTTTTATCAGAGAATGCTAAGTTCTCAAAAATTTGTCAGGAACACGGAATCAAATTTATTGGTGCCGCGCCTGAAATGATTGACAGAATGGGAGATAAAGCTTCTGCAAAAGCGACTATGAAAGCAGCAGGAGTTCCATGTGTACCAGGTTCAGACGGACTATTGGAATCTTTCGAACAAACACAACAACTAGCCAAAGAATTTGGTTACCCTGTTATGCTTAAAGCTACTGCCGGTGGTGGTGGAAAAGGAATGCGTGCTGTCTGGAAAGAAGAGGAATTATTGAAAGCTTGGGAAAGTGCGCGTCAGGAAGCTGCTGCTGCATTTGGAAATGACGGAATGTACATGGAGAAACTTATTGAAGAACCACGTCATATAGAAATTCAGGTTGTTGGAGATTCATACGGAAAGGCATGTCACCTTTCTGAAAGAGACTGTTCAGTACAGCGTCGTCACCAAAAACTAACAGAAGAAACACCTTCACCTTTCATGACAGACGAATTGCGTACTGCAATGGGAGAAGCTGCTGTAAAAGCTGCTGAATACATTAAATACGAAGGTGCCGGAACAGTAGAATTTTTAGTGGACAAACACAGAAATTTCTATTTCATGGAAATGAATACACGTATTCAGGTAGAGCATCCAATCACGGAACAAGTTATTGATTATGACCTGATTCGTGAACAAATTATGGTAGCTGCCGGAATTCCAATTTCAGGAAGAAACTATTTACCGGAATTACACGCTATAGAATGTCGTATTAATGCCGAAGATCCTTATAATGATTTTCGCCCTTCACCAGGAAAGATTACTACGCTTCACATGCCGGGAGGTCACGGAGTTCGTTTAGATACTCACGTTTATTCTGGTTATACAATTCCGCCAAATTACGATTCCATGATTGCCAAGTTAATTACGACTGCACAATCTCGTGAAGAAGCTATCAGCAAAATGCGAAGAGCTTTGGATGAATTTGTTATTGAAGGAGTGAAAACCACGATTCCTTTCCACAGACAATTAATGGATGATCCAAGATATATTGCAGGAGACTATACTACTGCATTTATGGATACCTTTAAAATGAATCCTGTAGAGGAAAAATAAAGAAAAGAAATAGACTACTCTATTATTTAAACCCGATACGTTTTATAAACGTATCGGGTTTTTTTATTTAATAGCATAATTGTGTTTACTTTTTACACACAAATCTGAAATTTTACACACTTTAGAGAATTTTTATTTTATTAACAAATAATAGATAAAGCGTTTAAATACTGGTGTTTATGAGGTGAAAGGTTGTGTTTTTGTCTTTCGGCATAATAATTTCATATCCTAAAGTGTAAAGCAATAATAAAATAATTTAAACATACATATCATGAAAAATTTATTTCTATCAGCCGCAATCGTTTTGGGAGGTTTAACATCATTTGCTTCAACTTCTCCAGTTTCAACAAATATTAGTAAAACAATTTCAGTTCAGGACGAATATACCGAAATCAAATTAGAAGAAGTTCCTGCTCCGGTTACAGAAGCTCTTAAAAAAGCATATCCTGATGCAGTACTTTCAAAAGCATATAAAAATGCTAAGTCAGAATATAAATTAGATGTTACTGTTGGTGAAAAAGTGGGTTCTCTTTTTGCTAATGCAGACGGCACCTGGATTCAAAAATAACAATAAATGAATTCTCTCTTATGAAAATTCAAATAAGTAATACCAAGATAAAATTATCACTTTTAAAATATAACTATCATGAAAAATTTATTTCTATCAGCCGCAATCGTTTTGGGAGGTTTAACATCATTTGCTTCAACTTCTCCAGTTTCAACAAATATCATTAAAACAATTTCTGTTCAGGACGAATATACTGAAATCAAATTAGAAGAAATTCCTGCTCCGGTTACGGAAGCTCTTAAAAAAGCATATCCTGATGCAGTACTTTCAAAAGCATACAAAAATGCTAAGTCAGAGTATAAGTTAGATGTTACTGTTGGTGAAAAAGTAGGTTCTCTTTTTGCTAATGCAGACGGAACCTGGATTCAAAAATAGTCCAATTACTACCGTTTAAAATTTACAATAATTTAAAATACACATATTATGAAAAATTTATTTCTATCAGCCGCAATCGTTTTAGGAAGTTTAACTACCTTTGCATCAGTCACTCCAAAGACAAATACTCCAGTAAAAGAAATTTCTGTGCAGGATGAATACACAGAAATTAAAGTAGAAGAACTGCCATCTGCAATTTCTGATGCGCTTAAAAAAGCCTATCCGGATGCAGTACTTAATAAAGCATATAAAAATGCAAGTTCACAGTATCGATTAGACGTTACCGTTGGTGACAAAGTAGGTTCTCTTTTTGCTAACGCCGACGGAACCTGGATTCAAAAATAATCAAACAAACCTTTAAAAAAGAATCGCTATGAAAAAGTTAATCTTATCAGCTGCTGTCATTCTGGGAAGTTTGTCAATGCACGCAAATAATAATATAGTTGCTACAAGTTCAAATACTTCTATTGCAACTCAGGACGAATATAAAGAAGTTGATGCTGTTCCGGCAGCAATTAAAACATCTTTAGACAATGCTTATCCAGGTGTAAAACTTGATAAAGCATACGTAAATGCAAAAAAAGAATATAAAATTGAGATAGTTGTAAGAGATGTAAAATCTGTTGTTTACACTGATGCTCAAGGAAATTTGCTTAAAAAATAATAAATCAGAAATGATTAATTATAATGGTATTGTTTATTGTTACACCTTATGTACCAGTAATTAAAATAATTTAGATAGTAACCCCAAAAAAAAAGTTCCCATGAAAAAATTAATCTTATCCGCAGCAATCATTTTAGGAAGTTTATCTGTAAATGCAGCCGTAATTCCGGCAACTAATTCAACGAATCTGTCATTAATGATTCAGGATGAATATACTGAAGTGCAATCAGATGCAATTCCCGCAGCGGTAAAATCGACGATTGAAAAATCTTTTCCAAAGACAAAACTTGAAAAAGCATATGTAAATGAAAAGAAAGAATACAAATTAGAAATTTCTAGTGGTGATAAAAAGTTTACTGTCTTTACTGATGCATCAGGAAATATTATTAAAAAGTAACCATAAAAAACAATATCATGAAAAAATTAATCTTATCAGCGGCAATAATCCTAGGAAGCCTGTCGATCAATGCCTCAACAAATGTACAGGCAGAGCCAATAAAAATTCAATCGAATTTTCAAACAACATTTACAGAAATAGCTTTGGATACTGTGCCAGCTGCTATTAAAACAGCACTAGAAGCTGCTTATCCAGGTGCAGTTCTTGAAAAAGCATATAAAAATGAAAATAACGAATACAAATTGGATATAGCAGTCGGAGACCAGAAGGCTACTGTTTATTCAGATGTCGAAGGTAACTGGTTAAAAATATAATTAGGTAAATTAGATTTATGTTTTGGTGAAAAGAGATTGCTTCGGCAGTCTCTTTTTTTTGCATAATTTTGTGAAAATACTACTATATTAGTGGTATTTTAGCAAAAAGTCTCAAAAATAAGATGCCAAAGATATTACTGATAGAGGATGATATTTCGTTTTGTAAATTATTAGAAAAATTTCTAATCAAGAAATCATACGATGTGAGTATTGCTTTTTCAGCTGCTGAAGCTAAAACTGCCATTGCAAAAGAAACTTTTGATCTGATACTGACTGATTTGAGGCTTCCGGATTCTGATGGAATTGTTTTAATGTCGGAATTTAAAATGACATATCCTGAAATACCAATCATCTTAATGACGGGTTATTCAGATGTGAATACTGCTGTAAAAGCAATCAAAAATGGCGCATCCGATTACATTTCAAAACCCTTTAACCCGGATGAGGTATTGTTGGTTATAACGAATGCCTTAAAAAATGCTGAAGTTGAAGTTCCTGTTGTTGAAAAGAAAAAGCCGAAATTAAGTAAGACTGAAACAGAAAATGAATTTGTTAAGGGGATTTCTCCAGCATCCAAAAAATTACTGGATCATATCCAATTGGTAAGTCCAACGGATATGTCGGTTTTGATTATTGGGGAAAGCGGTACAGGGAAAGAAATTATAGCCAAAAGCATTCATCAGCAAAGCAATCGAAAAAGTAACAGTTTTATTGCCGTAGATTGTGGAGCCATTCCTAAAGAACTGGCGGCAAGTGAATTTTTTGGACATCTTAAGGGCTCCTTTACAGGAGCTATCAGTGATAAGATAGGCTATTTTGAGGCAGCTAACGGCGGAACTATTTTTCTGGATGAAATTGGTAATCTTTCTTATGAAAATCAAATTCAGTTATTAAGGGCGCTTCAGGAAAGAAAGATAAAACCTGTAGGCAGCAATAGAGAAATCAATGTTGACATCCGTATTATAACAGCTACGAACGAAGATTTACGCGAAGCTGTTAAAAACGGCGACTTCAGGGAGGATTTGTACCACAGAATTAATGAATTTTCGATTCAGTCGCCATCATTAACCGATAGAGGCGAGGATCTAATGATTTTTGCAGATTACTTTTTAGAGAAAGCCAACCAGCAATTAAACAAAGAGATAATCGGATTTTCACCGGAAGTAGTGGCTATTTTTCAAAAATACAACTGGCCGGGGAATTTACGTGAACTTCAAAATTGCGTTAAACGTTCAACACTGCTTTCAAAAGGCGATTTTATAGAAAGTGATGTTTTGCCCGCAGAATTTTTTCAGGTACAAAAAGAAAGTTCGGGTGGTGCTTTTTCGTTATCCGAAAATGAAAAAGAAACTATTATTCATGCTTTATCCAGAACTCAGAACAATAAGTCAGAAGCGGCAAAATTGCTTAAAATTACCAGAAAGACTCTTTACAATAAACTGAAACAATACAATATCGATTAGCGTATTTCTTCTTTTAAAACTGTAAAAAGCTGTTCAGTTTTATTTTTTAAATCAGTTAAAAGAATTGCTGTATCGGAATTTTTCAAATTTTCATCTTCCAGATTTTTTAGAATTTCTACAATTGTATTAGCCTTAATTTGTTTAAACATCGGCATCATTCGATGGGCAATAGAATTGATTTCATCACAATCTGATTTCCTGAAAGCATTTTCTAGTAAATCTAAATTTTCCTGGCTGCTAATCATTAGTGACTGCAGCACATCTTTCAAACCTTTATCGTCATTCACTAAAAAATCTTTTAGGCTTTCAAGAGAATATAAAGCATGAGATGATGGTTCTTCTATTTGCTGAACATCATTATTTGGAATCAAAGTATTGTCTAAAATGTGATGTATGGTTTCCAGTAATATTCTGGGAGAATAAGGTTTTTTGATCACTGTAGTAAAGCCAGCTTTCTCATAAATGGACATGTCCAAATCGGTTCTCCCCGTCAATGCTATAATGGGCTGGTTTTTATATTGGGTTTCAGGTGAATTTTTAAGTTTTTCAACAAAAACAAAACCGTCCATTTCAGGCATTTGAATATCTGTTATAATGAAATCAAAAGCAGTATCCTCAATGGCTTTTAACGCATCCATTGCTCTGTTAAAAGATAGTACTTTGTGTTTTTCCTGTGTCAGTACGCCAGTAGTCAGGTTCAGTAAATTTGTATCGTCGTCAATCACTATAAAAGTTAAGCTTTTACGGTTTATGTGGAGAGGTGTTATGGTTTTTTCAACTGTGTGAGTGCCAGTATCAAATAACAAAGGAAGTGTAATTTCAAATTTACTGCCTTCTCCGAAGGTACTCTGCAGATTCAGTTTTCCGCCTAAGATAGAGATCAATTTTTGGCAAATAGAAAGCCCAAGTCCTGTTCCTCCATATTTTTTTTCTATGTTTTCATTGGCCTGCGCAAATTCCTCAAAAACTAATTTCAGGTTTTCTTTTTCGATTCCAATTCCCGAATCTTCAATCGTAAAGATAAAAAAATCATTCTCATCAGATGAGTAAGCGCTAATTTTGATAAAACCTTTTTCGGTAAATTTATAGGCATTACCGATAATGTTACTCAGGATTTGTTTCAGTCTGAATGGATCCCCAACTATTTTTTTATTGAGCTTTTCATCGATATTAATAATAAGATCTATTGCTTTTTGTTTGTAAACAGTCTGAATGTTTTTGGCTACATCATCAATAATTTCAGGTAACAGGAAAGGCACTTTTTCTATTGTGATTTTTCCGGCTTCGATTTGTGAGAAGTCCAGCAGATCCTGAACCAGCTGTGTAATATATTCGGATGAATTTTTAATGTTCTTAACGAAATAGGATTGTTTGGTATTGATATCGGAATTGCCCAGCAATTCGGTATATCCCACAATTGTACTCAAAGGCGTCTTTAGATCATGACTAACGGTCGAAATAAGCTGTTCGCGACTTTTAAGCAGGTTTTTGGCTTTGAAATTGGCAATTTCCAGTTGTTTTTTATACAGTTGAGATTTTGAGTAGTCGCTTACAATCAAAATAGAAAAGAATATCGTTAAAAATAACCCCACAATGGCTGAAACAGTTACAATATCATTGACTTTCTTAAGGGATTTTTCTTTTAAGGAATTACTTTTTATCGAATTGATGATAATTTCCCTTTCGATAATACGAAGTACTTTTCGCAGCTGTTCTGAAATGGCAATTTCATTCTGAAGGAGTTTGTTTTCTTCAAAATTTAGGGATTCTTTTTTCTTTTCAGCCTTTAATTTAACGTTGCTTAACAGCTTTTTTGAATTCGCCAGAATAGAATCTGAGGCCTGCTTGCTAAGTGTATTGCTGCTGTCATCCGGAATATTCTGATTCAGGTAATCAACATATTGCTGTAGTACGTTTCGCTGATAGCTTCCTAAATCATTAGGGTTTTTAGTAAAATCCTCCAGTTCCAGTTTTCTGAGCTTGAACTCCATTTTAGTTATCTCATCAATAGCTGTATTGACGGAAACTTCATCGTCTGCCTTATTTTTGATGGTTTTTAATTGTCGGATATTTTCTGTTTTCTCAGATAATAAGTAAGTAACACTATCCAGTAATGTTTTCTGATACTGAGTTGTCACTATCGTTTTTAAAGTGTCAATTCTGGAAAGCAGTGAATCAGTTTCAACAAGGTAACTTTTAAAATCTTTTTCGGAATTGGTCTGAATGGTTTTTCTTGCTAAGCTCTCTGTTTTATAGACATTTGAAAAAAGCTTGCTAACCCTTAAAATTTTGGTTTTTTCAAAGGCAATTTTATCCTCAAGTTTGTTATAAACTACATTTTCAGAATATAAGAACCATCCCACGGTTACCAATAAGGCAAGCAGGGCAACATAGCTGAAGAGTACTTTAATAGGAGCGTAGCTTTTTTTACCTTCCATAAACTAATTTGCAAATAAAATTGTTAGCTTAAAAATAAGTAAAATTATACGCCTTGCCTTATTTTGCTTAGTTTTTTATAAAAAAATTAAGCCTCAGATTTTAGATTAAATAGGTTAATACTAAAAGCTGAGGCTCAAATTGTGCAGTAATTTATAATGTTTCGGTCAGCCATTTAAAAAATTCACCCTGCCAAACCTGTGCGTTTTGTGGCTTTAAAACCCAGTGATTTTCATCAGGGAAATAAACCAGCCTGCTTTTGATTCCCCTTAACTGTGCAGCCTGAAAAGCTTCCTGGCTTTGTCCAATCGGTACCCTGAAATCTTTTCCTCCCTGAATTATTAAAATGGGTTTATTCCAGTTTCCAACCAAAGTGGCCGGATTAAAAGTAGTATATGCTTTTTGTGCAGCCACATTATCTTTTTCCCAGTAAGCGCCACCAAAATCCCAATTATTAAAGAAAACTTCTTCGGTTGTACCAAACATACTTTGGGTATTAAAAACCCCATCATGGGCTATGAAGGTTTTGAAACGGTTTTTATGAATTCCGGCCAGATAAAATACGGAATACCCTCCATAACTTGCACCAATACAGCCCAAACGGCTTTTGTCCACGTAACTTTCTTTGGAAACTTCGTCAATCGCTGAAAGGTAATCATCCATAACCTGACCTCCCCAGTCTTTACTGATTTGTTCGTTCCATTCTACGCCATGGCCAGGCATTCCTCTACGATTGGGTGCTACAATAATATATCCATTCGCAGCCATCAATTGAAAATTCCAACGGAAAGAATACGATTGTGTCAGTGCACTCTGTGGTCCGCCCTGGCAAAATAATAATGTTGGGTATTTTTTGGCAGCATCAAAGTTTGGCGGCAATATTACCCAAACCAGCATTTTTTTACCATCGGTAGTGGTTACGTACCGTTTTTCGGTTTTGCTTAGGCCTATCGTTTTGTAAGTATCCGAGTTTACATTTGAAAGTTGTTTCCAGCTATTTTTCTTCAAATTAAATGAAAAAATCTCCGGAGCGTGATTCATGTCGTTTCTCGTTACAATAATCTCGTCTCCATTAAACCCAACCAAATCATTTACATCAAAATCCCCGCTTGTAATTTGGTGAACATTAATTGCAATACGGGTTAAACCTGGAAAATTAACTTCAAAAAGTTGTTTGGTTCCATCAACTGGAGCGACAAAATAAACCTTTTTGCCGGCCTTACTCCATATAAAACTGTCTACAGTTCCGTCCCAATTGGCAGTTAAGTTGGTTTTTATTCCTTTGAACTCTACAATAATATCATTTTTATCTGCTTCATAACCGTCACGTTTCATTTGCAGCCAGGTCAGATTTCCTGTTGGAGAAAATTGTGGAGCCATATCGTAACCCAAATTTTCCTCGGTTCTGTTGGTCGTTTTTTGAGTCTCTAAATTGTACTCGTAAATATTGGTATTGGTTGAGACGGCATATTCCGTTCCCGCTTTTTTCTTGCATACATATAGAATGCTTTTACCGTCAGGTGACCAGATGTAATCCTCGTCGCCGCCAAAGGGTTTCTGCGGACTGTCAAATGTTTCTCCTTTCAAAATGTCGATTCCTGTTGCACCTTCTTTGTTTTCCTTGTAAAAAACGTGATTGAATTTGCCTTCATTCCACGTATCCCAATGGCGGTAATCCAAACCATCATAGATTTGAACTTCAGATTTGTCTAATTTTGGATAAAAATCCTTTCCCAAAACCTTGTCAATTTTAACTTCTTCATTATAAACCAGAAATTTTCCGTCAGGCGAAATATTTTTGTCCTTTAAAACCTCTTTAGTGTCCTTGATTTCAGTAGCTTTTCCTCCGTTTAACGGTAAAATGTAAAATTTAGAATGGGATTTGTTTTCTTCCACTGAAGGAGTTGACACTTTGAAAACCACATTTTTCTCATCTTTTGAAATTCCAAGAGCTGTAACTCTTCCTAATTTCCACAACAATTCCGGTGACATAACATTTTGCCCGATAGCATTTAAACTCATCATTATTAAGGTTGTAAATAATATTTTTTTCATAATAAAAATTCTAATTTCAAGGGTTTAAAAGTACAAAATATATTATAGCAAGCCAGACGTTTACCGGAGTAGATCCTCTTAAATAAATTATAAAGTTCATCGTATTGAGATTCTGTAAAAAACAGTATTTTTATAAAAAATTCAGAAATGGTGTTGTGAAGTTTGAGACTTATAAAGGTTTACAAATAGTATTCATACCATTGCGGCATTAATAAAACAGAAATAGCAGATCAAATATAATGGCAACCAAAAGACCAATACCAAAAAAAACAACCACAGCAAAACCGAAATCAGCTCCAAAGAAGACCAATCGTTCTTTGGGAGAAAAAGTAAAATGGTTTATAATTAAGGCATTTTTATGGTTTTTTGGACTCTCCATCGGCTCTGTGATATTTTTTAAGTTTGTGCCGGTACCATTTACACCTTTGATGGTGATTCGGGCAATAGAAAATAAATTCGGAGGAAAAGAAGTGTATTTTGACCATGACTGGGAACCTATCGAAAAGATTTCCATGAATCTCCAGAAAGCCGTAATTGCCAGTGAAGACGGAACTTTTTTAACTCATAACGGTTTTGATTTCAAAGCACTTCAGAAAGCTTATAAAAGCAATGAACGCGGTCGCAGAATCAGGGGAGGAAGCACTATTTCGCAACAGACTGCGAAAAATGTTTTTTTATGGCAGGGCAAAAGTTATTTTAGAAAAGGACTGGAAGCTTATTTTACAGTTCTTATAGAAACAATCTGGGGAAAGGAACGCATTATGGAAGTGTATTTGAACAGTATCGAAATGGGAGATGGGGTTTACGGTGCTTATGCAGCTACAGAACATTGGTACCGTCGTGATGCGTCGAGTTTGACACCCATGCAGGCAGCAGGAATTGCAGCAATTTTGCCAAACCCAAGAAAATTTAAAGCAACAGGATCATCCAGTTATATCAACAGGCGCAAGGCAAGAATTGTACGTGAAATGCGTGCCGTTGGAAAAATAAACTATAATGCAAAATAAAAAAATATTTTTTGCATTCCTGACAGTACTGGTATCGACATTGATTTTCGGACAGGGAACAACGTCTGAAATTGGTTTTATTTCTGACAATGACTTATACACATCTTCCAAAAACGATATGTATTACACCAACGGTTTGGAAATTTTTTATCGGTTTTTGTCGAAAAAGGAGAATGATAAAATCAATAAAAAAATTACCGAATTCAGGATCGGACAATACCTTTACAATCCCAGATTTATTAATAAAGAGGCAGTTACGATAAACAATCGTCCTTTTGCAGGCTATTTATTTGCCGAAGCCGGAAGAAGTTTCTTCTATCAGAGCGAGTCGGTTTTAAAAACGGATTTTCAATTGGGATATGTCGGACAAAATGCATTTGGTCAGGAAATGCAGGAGAACTTTCATAAAATTATTGGTTATAAAAAAGTCTATGGCTGGGAAAACCAGATTCATAATGCTTTGGCTGTACAGGCACATGTTTTGTATTCGAAAAAACTATTTCCTGATAAGCACAACGATTTTATAGATCTTCATTTCCAGTCGGAAGCGAATTTTGGAACCATTTTTACAGGAGCTTCAACAGGATTTTTAAGCCGAATTGGTTTTAGGAAATTACTCCCTGTTTATGATTCTAATTTACACGAAGCCTCCGTTAGTTTTGAGCCGCAATTTAACTTGAAAGAGTTTTATTTCTATGCAATGCCTAGCGTTAATTACCAATTTTATGATGCTACCATTCAGGGAAGTTTATTTAACGATACCAGTCCGGTAACTTTTGATTTGGTTCCGTGGCGTTTTAATGCCGAGTTGGGTTTAAAATACCGCTACAATAATTTCAACATTTCTTATTCTTTTATTTATCATGGAAAAGAATTGAAAAGCCACAACATGACAGGATCTTTTTATGGATCGATACGAATGGGTTTTTTGTTGAAATAGGACTTAATCTCTGGTTTACAAAAAGTAGTTATGTGATCAATAATTTATGGTTAACACTAAAATTTGTATTTCTAAGTTTTGTATTTTTATAGGATTGCAAAATAAATTATTTCTAACGTAAACCAAAAAAAGTATGGGAAAATTTGTAATTACCAAGAGAAACAACGGTGAGTTTCAATTTAATTTAAAGGCTGGAAATGGTCAGACTATTTTAAGTAGTGAAGGATATTCAAGCAAATCAGCTGCTTCAAACGGAATAGAATCTGTAAAAACCAATTCGAAAGATGACTCTAAATTTGATAAAAAAGAATCATCCAACGGAAAACACTATTTTACTCTGAAAGCTTCAAACGGACAAGTTATTGGAAGCAGCGAAATGTATGAAAGTGCTTCAGGCCGGGATAATGGTATAGAATCAGTGAAAACAAATGCTCCTGATGCTGAAATTGATGATCAGGCTTAGAGTTGATTTGTGAAATATAAAAAATTATGAGCTCTCGTTATTGGGAGCTTTTTTATTGGGAATTGAGAACTAAAAGACAGAAACCTCTAATCTAGCCCCGATGGAAGCGGCATCCTTTTTATCCGCCTTTTCGCGGATAAAAAGATATAGCGTACAGCGGGACAAGAGGTCTTTAAAATGAGAATTTTCTGCTCCTGATTTTCAATATTCGTGTTAACCTTTTAATAATATTCCAAAAAGATTTAATGCATAACTTTATTAAAATAAAAAGCTATGGAAATTAATTGGTTTATTATAGGAATTGTAGCAGCATTCGTAGTTGTTTTAATCGTATTTACAGTCAGAAAAAATCAAAAGGAAAAAAAGAAGCTGACCGATTTATTAAATAACGATTTTAAGAAACCGGAGGAAGATGAGCCTGATTCTGACGATATGAAGTGAGCGTTAAAAATCTACAGATTAAAATAAAAAAACCGTACTACAATAAAGTAATACGGTTTTTTTGTGGAGAATATCGGATTCGAACCGATCACCTCTTGCCTGCCAGGCAAGCGCTCTAGCCAAATGAGCTAATCCCCCATTGCGAGAGCAAATAAAGTCAATTAATTTTCAAAAAGCAAATTTCAAATCGCATAGACCGAAAAATAGTTGTCAAAATCGTAACTTTACGTTTAAATCAATTTTTATGAGTTCAAAAAACAAGACCGGTTCGTTACAAACTACTATCCAGAACGCTGTTGCCACGGTACAATTTGGTCATCCTGCGAGCAATTCTTTTCCTCGTGATTTATTGAATCGCCTGACTTCCGAAATTAATTCTCTGAGTACGCATTCAGATGTTTCGGTTATTGTTTTGCAGAGCGAAGGAGACAAGGTTTTTTGTTCCGGTGCTTCTTTTGACGAGCTTTTGGAAGTAGAAAATGAAAAACAGGGAACCGAATTTTTCTCTGGTTTCGCCTATCTTATCAATGCGATGCGCAATTGTTCCAAACTTATAATCGCCCGTGTTCAGGGCAAAGCGGTTGGCGGAGGTGTCGGAATTATAGCCGCCTGCGATTATGCTCTGGCGACACCGGAAAGTGCTGTTAAACTCTCGGAACTGGCTATTGGCATCGGTCCGTTTGTTATTGAACCCGCAGTATCCCGTAAAATTGGCAAATCGGCAATGACCTTAATGACCCTTGAGGGGCATGAATGGAAATCGGCCGAATGGGCTTTGCAAAACAAACTTTTTTCGTCAATTCATACTGCCAATGAACTTGATACTGCAGTGGAAACTTTTGCCCAAAAACTCAGTTCCTACAATCCGGAAGCATTGGCTGAAATGAAAAAAATAATTTGGGAAGGAACAGAACTTTGGGAATCATTATTAATAGAACGTGCTGCCATTACAGGAAAATTGGTCCTTTCCGATTTTACCAGAAAAGCTTTACTTGAATTTAAGAAATAGTTTTTTTAGGAGCTTTTCCTGCTGTCCGCTATATCTTTTGTGGCAAACCCTGCCACAAAAGGATGCCACTTCCATCAGGGCTAAAATCGTAAAACAGACCTTTTTGTAATAAAGAACCATTTCTCGCTTCTATTTCTTAAATTTGCAAAAAAAAATAATCGATGAGTAATATCAGAATTACAAAACAATTTAGTTTCGAAACCGGTCACGCTTTGTACGGTTACGACGGAAAATGCAAGAACGTTCACGGACACAGCTACAAATTATCGGTAACGGTTATTGGTTCGCCAATTACAGATCGGTCAAATGTAAAATTCGGAATGGTAATCGATTTTTCGGATCTAAAGAAAATTGTAAAAGAAGAAATCGTCGATCAGTTCGATCACGCCACTGTTTTCAATCAGACTACACCTCATATCGAATTGGCAAACGAATTGAAAAACCGCGGACACCACGTTATTTTAGTCGATTATCAGCCAACCAGTGAAAACATGGTAGTAGATTTCGCCAGCCGAATCGTAGCAAGATTACCTTCTGGAATTAAACTATTCTCCCTAAAACTTCAGGAAACCGAATCATCTTTCGCAGAATGGTATGCGAGTGATAACTAATTAGTCTAAAAGTCGAAAGTCTAAAGTCAAAAGTCCTGTAATCTGGAAATCTAACAATCTAAATGAAAAAAGTATATTTCGCTTCTGATCAGCATTTTGGCGCTCCCACTCCCGAGTTGAGTTTGCCTCGTGAAAAGAAATTCGTGGCCTGGCTGGATGAAGTGAAACACGATGCAGAAGCAATTTTTTTACTGGGTGATTTATTTGATTTTTGGTTTGAATACAAAACTGTTGTTCCAAAAGGTTTTGTACGTGTTCTAGGCAAACTGGCAGAAATTCGCGACAGCGGAATCCCCATTTACTTTTTCGTTGGCAATCATGATTTGTGGATGCACAATTACTTTGAAACAGAATTGAATATTCCGGTGTATCATGACAATAAGGAATTTACTTTCAATGGTAAAACATTTCTAATTGGCCATGGAGACGGAAAAGGCCCCGGAGACAAAGGCTACAAGAGAATGAAGAAGGTTTTTACCAATCCATTTTCAAAATGGCTTTTCCGATGGATGCATCCTGATGTGGGCGTAAGTCTTGCCCAATATTTATCCGTTAAAAACAAATTGATTTCCGGAGATGACGATGTGAAATTCCTTGGCGAGGAAAATGAATGGCTTGTTTTGTATGCCAAACGTAAACTTGAAACAAAACATTACAACTACTTTATTTTTGGTCACCGCCATTTACCAATGATAATTCCGGTTGGTGAAGACTCGAAATATGTCAATCTGGGTGACTGGATCGGCTATTTTACCTACGGCGTTTTTGATGGTGAAACTTTCGAACTTCACAAGTTTGAGAAATAATTATTTTTTAGCTGCCGGATAAACTGCTATTTTGTGTGTTCTTAATGAATAACTGGTAACCGCTGAATTATTTGATTGTTGGAAACGGATTGCTTTCGAATCTTGCTTTGGCATATGACATTCTATACAATTATTCGCTAACATCGATTTTGAGATTGTTTTTAAGGTTACAGCATTGTGTTGTGTGATTTTATGACAACTCATGCAAATTTTAGAATAAGAGGCATAGGTTTGTGCCTTTTCCTGATGCGGATTGTGACAAGTAATACAGTCCATAGTCTGGCTTTTCTGAAAACATTTGCTTTGAGAAAGCAATCCCATCTGATTGCCATGAACATCAAAATTCAAAGTGTCTTTTGAGCGTGCGTTTTCTACAAAATAATCCGAAAGACTTTCTCCTGGTTTATACTGAAATCGTGATTTTAATTTAGTTTTATCACCTCCCGAATGACATAAAGCACAGGCGTCTATTCTTTGCTGTCTCTTTAGATTACTAAAAGCAACCATATTTTGTGCTTTCTTTAAATCTGGAAATTTTAAATGTTTCTGGACATGTGTTTTTGCCGGTCCATGACAACGTTCACAATCTATTCCATAAATCAAAGTTTGTTTATTCATAAAGTCCTCTACGTCCATTCCCATGAATGTATAGGTTTCTGAACTCTTTGTAGTCACATATCGGCTTGCAACATTAGAACTGTGGCACGCAAAACATTCTTTTTGTATTTTTTTATTAAAATTGGCAGTCGTAGCCGGATAGTTTGGACTTGTAGCCCAGCTGTTTATAGATTTATAGTAAGAAATAGGTAATTCATAGAGATGGTGATTTTTCCAATAGCCACTGGTTTGTGCATGTTTAATTCCAAAAATCACGTCAAAAGGATACGCTTTCACTTCTTGTCCTTTTTTGTACAATACCTGATAAAGAGAGTCATTACGCTCCTCCATAACTAGTTTAGTATTTTTGTCATAGATAAAAGTATTTTTGCCATTTGTAAAATGACCTAAAATATTTTCTTTAGTAGCAGGTGATGAGGCTTTGTAATGGGCACTGAGAAGCGATGTTTCGTGCTGTATTTGGTGACATTGAATACAGCTTTCAGAACCGGCATAATCAGTTCCGCGGGGATCAATATAATCATCAGATTCATTTTTGCAGCTTGTTAACAGTAAAGCAAAAATGATAAAAAGTAGAGATGCTTTTTTCATTATTGTAAATATACTTTTTTTTGAATACAATCAAAATGTAAGTAATAATGAAAAAAATGCTGTTAAATTTTAGAACATTTATCAATTTAAGCCAGAGCCATACACATATTCATCTAAATCCAAACGGAATAAAGTGCCTTCAACCAAATCTTTGATGCATTTTATTTCTTTCATGGAAACAGCCAAATCAACTTGTTGGCAAGGTGTTTTAAGTAAAAATTTATGACAGGTATTTTTAAGCTGACAGGATTCGCAACAAGTGTTTTCCATAATGCTGTCTTCTATCAATTGATAAAAAAAGCTTAATTCGGACAGTGTTAAATACAAGCCTGTTTCTTTAAATATAAGCTGTACTTTGTCAAGTATGGTTTGGTTTCCCTTTTTCCAGTAAAAGGCCATCCCAAAATTATTATGGTAGATCTGTTCAACTTCTCTCATTCCAGAATTCTTTATTTCAACAAATATAAATATTATTTATATTAATTCTAAATAAAAAAGTCACAAAAATGTTATAAAATTTGAACCTTCGTCATGTAAATTCTTTTAAACCAAAACTCAAATTACATATATGGTTAAATGATTAATCCATATTTTGATGATCTTCCATATCTTTTTGAAGATCCAGATTCCTAAATGTAGGCGATTTGATTCCGAAACCTAAGACGGTTAATAGCGTCATACTTCCTCCAAAAACCACAGAAGTTACCGTTCCCATTAATTTAGCGGTTAAACCGCTTTCAAAAGCGCCTAATTCGTTCGAAGATCCTACGAACATCGAGTTAACTGCAGCAACACGTCCACGCATGTGATCAGGAGTTTTAAGCTGTAAAATCGTCTGGCGAATCACAACTGAAATGCCGTCTGCTAATCCGCTTAAAAATAAAGCAATGACAGAAACCCAGAAAATAGTAGAAACGCCAAATAAAATGATACTTAATCCAAAAATGAAAATAGCGCCTAATAGTTTCATTCCCGCTTTTTTGTATAAAGGAACATAAGCAGAAATCATCATCGTAATAAAGGCACCCACTGCTGGAGCTGCTCTCAATACACCAAAACCTTCAGGCCCCACTTTTAAGATATCCTGAGCAAAAACGGGCAATAAGGCAACTGCACCACCAAAAAGAACAGCCACCATATCAAGTGAAAGCACCCCTAAAATGGTCTTATTGTTGAATACGAATTTGATTCCTTCTTTAAGGCTTTCCATAACAGGCTCACCAATTTTAGGATTCAAAATAGGCTTTTTACTGATTTGTGACAATGCCAGCAAAGCAAAAACCGAACAGCCAAAAACCGAACACATCGACCAGTGAACACCAATAAAAGTAATAGAGAATCCCGCAACAGCCGGTCCTAAAACCGAACCAATCTGCCAAACCGAACTGCTCCAGGTTGCCGCATTTGGATAGGCTTTTTTAGGGACGATTAAAGATAATAATGAAAAAATTGTTGGGCCCAAAAAAGCACGAACTAATCCGCCTAAAAAGACTAAAAAATAAATGGAATAAAGAATGGCTTCTGTTGACCAGCCATTAATGACTTTTGGCCACGTCAATAAAAATAATCCAAAACTAATTACCGAAAACCCTAAAATACATTTTACCAACAACCCTTTTTTCTCTCGCTGATCTACCATGTGACCGGCAAATAAGGCCATTGAAACCGCAGGAATGACTTCCATTAATCCAATTAATCCTAATGAAAGCGGGTTTTTGGTTAAGCTGTACACTTCCCATTCAATTACAATAAACTGCATCGACCAGGCAAAAACCATGGCAAAACGCAGTAATAAAAAAATATTGAACTCCCTGTAACGTAACGCCTGATAAGGATCGCGTTTCTCTGTATTATTTTTCATTTGTTCTGATGTCTTTTAACATAAGCTGTGTAGAGACTTTATCATTCCATTCGTTTTCACAAACTGTGTACGCCAGCTGAAAAGGATTGTGGTTTTTTGTGAGATCTATTTTTCTCCCCAGTCCAAAACCTATTGCGGCTAATCCTTCTGAATTATTTTGTTTGACAAAAAGCCTTAAATGTTCATCATCAGCGCCCAAAGTTTTGGCATAACCCGTGTCGGTTACATCTGAAGACATAAAAACCGGTGTCATATTCTGAGGACCATAAGGTTCGAATTGTTTTAAAATCCGGATTAGTTTTGGCGTAATATCTGAGAAATTTATTTCGGCATCAATTTCAATTTCTGGTGTACGCATTTCAGGCAGAATGGTTTCCTGAACCTGTTTTTCGAAAGCGTCTTTAAAGTTGATATAATTTTCAGCCTTCAAAGTCATTCCGGCTGCATACATGTGGCCTCCAAATTGTTCCAGATGTTCGGCACAGGCATCCAGAGCATTATAAACATCAAATCCTTTAACAGAACGTGCCGATGCAGCATATTTATCTCCGCTTTTGGTAAATACCAAAGTAGGACGATAATAGGTTTCGATTAAACGGGAAGCTACAATTCCAATCACACCTTTGTGCCAGTCTTCCTGAAAAACAACGGTTGAAAATCGCTCTTCTTCCTGATTTTCTATGATTTGCTGAAACGCTTCCTTAGTGATTTTTTTGTCCAGGTCTTTTCGATCCGAGTTGTACTGTTCGATTTCGGAAGCAAATTGCTGTGCCTGTTCAAAATTGAATTCGGTCAGCAATTCAACCGCATGATTGCCATGTTTAATTCTTCCTGCCGCATTTATTCGCGGTGAAATAATAAAAACGACATCTGTAATATCTAAAACTTTCTTTTTGATTTGGTGTGTCAATGCTTTGATTCCCGGTCTTGGTTCGCTATTGATGACCTGCAATCCGAAATAAGCCAAAACACGGTTTTCTCCCGTAATAGGAACAATATCCGCAGCAATTGCCGTTGCCACCAAATCCAGATACGGAACCAGATCATCGATTGTGTCATGCCATCTTTGGCCTAAAGCCTGAATTAGTTTAAAACCAACTCCGCAACCGCATAACTCATCATAAGGATAGGAGCAGTCTTCTCTTTTTGGATCTAAAATAGCAACTGCATCAGGTAGAAATTCTCCTGGTCTGTGGTGATCACAGATAATAAAATCGATGTTTTTTGCTTTTGCGTAGGCGATATGATCAATGGATTTTATTCCACAATCGAGTGCAATAATTAACGAAAATCCATTGTCGTCTGCAAAGTCAATTCCTTTAAAAGAAATTCCGTAACCTTCGTCATAACGATCCGGAATATAAGTCGCAATATTCGGATAATGTGATTTTAAATAGGAGGAAACCAAAGAAACTGCTGTTGTTCCGTCAACATCATAATCACCGAAAACTAAAATATTTTCCTGATTTTCAATGGCCGATTCGATTCGGGCAACTGCTTTATCCATGTCTTTCATCAGGAACGGATCATGAAGATGTTCCAGTGAAGGACGAAAGAAATTCCTGGCATCTTCAAAAGTTTCAATTCCGCGCTGAATCAAAAGCGTGGCAACAAAATCTTCCACATTTAAGGCTTGAGCCAAATGTTTGATTTTATCTTCAGAAGGTTTTGGTTTTATTGTCCAGCGCATTGTTTATTTTAGATTTTAGAATGTTGATTTTAGAATGAAGTAGATTTAAAATTTAAAATCTGCATTCTAAAATCTGAAATATTATTTAAGCTCCAAGGCATTTCCTTCAAACTGAATTCCGTCCCAGCCTAAATTTATGAAATTTCGAATATTTTGGTGATTGGTTCCGTTTGGATCTCCTAAAACTTCTTCAAAATAGAAAGCGCCAAAACAGGCTAAAGTTTCTTCTTTGCTTAAGTTTTGCAATTTTGCGAAAGAGAATAATTTACAAGATCCAGAGTTTTCTCCTGCTGCATTGTGCTGTGTTCCGTTTTGGAAAGCGGTTGGAGTAAAGTTGTAATTTTCCTCAATTACTGCAATAGTTTCCGGAAATGTTATTTGAGTTGGAGTTTGTTTTACTTTTTCTAAAAAGGCTTGTATGCTCATGATTTTAGGCTTTAATTTATTCTTCGTTATCATCCTTAGAAAATTTACTTTTCTTAGGTTCTTTAATTATTGTTTTTCCGGCAACCACAACGACAATTTCGCCACGCGGTGCTGTTTTTTCAAAATGTGTTAAAACTTCTCTTGCAGTTCCACGAACATTTTCTTCGTGCATTTTTGATAATTCACGGGAAACACAAACTTGTCTGTCTTCTCCAAAATACTGAATAAATTCGGCTAAGCTTTTGACTAGTTTATGTGGCGAAACATACAAAATCATCGTTCTGGTTTCTTCGGCTAAAGCCAAAAATCGGGTTTGACGTCCTTTTTTATCAGGCAAAAAACCTTCAAAAACAAATTTGTCATTTGGTAATCCGCTGTTTACAAGTGCCGGGACAAAAGCGGTTGCACCAGGTAAACATTCTACTTCAATTTTATTTTCAACACAGGCACGAGTCAATAAAAAACCCGGATCTGAAATTGCCGGAGTTCCCGCATCTGAAATTAAAGCGATGGTTTCGCCTGCTTTCAAACGCGCGATTAAATTTTCGGTTGTTTTATGTTCGTTGTGCATGTGATGGCTGTACATGTGTGTGCCAATTTCAAAATGCTTCAACAATTTGCCACTCGTTCTGGTATCTTCGGCCAGGATCAGATCGACTTCTTTCAAGATTCGAATGGCACGAAACGTCATATCTTCAAGATTGCCAATTGGCGTTGGAACGATATATAATTTAGACATATTTGTTAATTAGTGAAAGGTAAGAAGTGAAAGACTAAGAGAATTTCTTCTCAACAATTCCAAGAAAACGTTCTGCATAATCGTCTTTTCCTTCCCAGTTATTATAATCCGGTTTTACCATGGTTTCGATAAATTCCTGTGCTTCATTGTAATTATCAAAAGTTAGTAATTGGTTCAGAACGCGGCTGTAATCTTCCGTATTATTTCCAAAAAGATTTTTGGTAAAAGCGATTCGGTCATTTAGGTCAATGTGAAAACCCTTGGCTAATTTTTCATTTAAAGGAACCGTTTTAGGTTTAGCCGGTTCTGCAATTACGGTCTCAACAACCTCTTTTTTTTCTTTATATTCGTTTGTGGAAGAAACCGGAGCGGGAGATACAGCCTCAAAACTATCCACTTTTACAAATTGGGCATCGGCGTAATTAATGCCCAGATCTTCAAATGAAATCTGAACAGGATTTGATTTTGAAACTGTTTCATTTTTAGGCTCTTCTGCTTTTTCTTCTTCTTTTTTCTCTTCCTTTTCCAGTTCAAAAGCGGGTTTAAAATCAGGAATAGGTTTTAAATCACTTATTGTTCTAAAAGAAAGTTCTTCTGCAGTCTCCGTTTCTTTTTTGGTTTCCAAAATCGGTTCTTCAGCTATTTCTGCTATAATCGGTTCTTCTATTTCGGCTTCAGGTTCCGGAACAATTTCTACAGCAGGTTCCGGAATTATTACTTCAGGAGTTTCAGCCACAATTGCTGGCGTTGGTTCATCCGTAATTTCGGGTTCATACGATTCTTCAAGTCTTATGACTTCTTCGGCTTTTGGAGTTTCAATTTGAATTTCTGCCGGAACTACTCCTTCTTCTTTATCAAAAATAGTTTCCAGTTCCGAAGTAATTTCAGTTTGACCGATTGTTGGCTTAACAGCATCAAAATTCTCCTCTACAAATTTCAAGACCGCTAATTTCTCATATAATTTCTGTGTTTCCAGATACAATTGATTGATATCGGATTTGTTTTTAAGTTTTAAAATTCGATGAGCAATGCTGATTAAATCGGCTTCCAATTTTTTTTTCATAACTGTTGAAATTATAGTGAATAGGGTATTTTAGTATATTTTGTGTTTGAATGTCTTTATTTCTGAAGTAAATCACGCAGAACATTTTTATTTCTGTTAATAAGCGATTGCGAATCTTCGATTTGATAAAAATTTTCTACTTTTGAAAAAACGTAAAAGATCAAAATTCTGCGTCAGTTTATTACCAGTACAAAGTAATAAAAACTATTCATTTTTAAAGGTAGAAAAATACAAAATGTTTCTCGAAAATACAGTAAATCACAAAGAACAATTTGGTTGGATTGAAGTTATTTGTGGATCAATGTTTTCGGGTAAAACCGAGGAGTTAATCCGCCGATTAAAACGTGCCCAGTTCGCCAAACAAAAAGTCGAAATCTTCAAACCCGCTATTGATACCCGCTATCATGACGAAATGGTGGTATCGCATGATTCTAACGAAATTCGCTCAACACCTGTTCCTGCCGCGGCCAATATTGCAATTTTAGCGCAGGGATGCGACGTTATCGGAATTGATGAAGCGCAGTTTTTTGATGATGAGATTATTACGGTTTGTAATGATTTGGCCAATCAGGGAATCCGTGTGATCGTGGCAGGGCTGGATATGGATTTTAAAGGCAATCCTTTTGGACCAATGCCCGGCCTGATGGCTACAGCCGAATATGTTACGAAAGTGCATGCCGTATGTACCAGAACAGGAAATTTGGCCAACTATAGTTTCCGAAAAACAGATAGTGACAAGTTGGTGATGTTGGGCGAAACAGAAGAATACGAGCCCTTAAGCCGTGCCGCATATTATAATGCAATGAAAAAGAACCAGGAGAAGTAATTTTTTCTTAATAACCAAAAAAAACATGCAGGAACAAGGAAAAAATAAGAGAGTTACGTTTGTAATAGGCATAGTAATTGTTATTGGCGTGTTGTTATGGACTTTATTTCAATACAACTTTTTTGCTGAAAAACCTGTTGCAGATACCCAAATAACAGAATTGATAGCAAAGTACAATAAAAATTGTCCACTAACAATTCAGGAAGGAATACAATTGGACAGCGTTTCTTTGCCAAAAGAGAAAGTCGTTCAATACAATCTGACTTTAGTTAAAGTCGAAAAAGCGACAGCCGAGATTCAAATCATAAAAGAGAATATCGAAGCAAGTTTAATCAGCACAGCCAAAGCGAATACAGGTCTTAAAGAGTTTCGTGATCATAATTATACTCTGGTTTATAAGTATAGTGATAAGAAGAAAGCAGATTTGTTTGAAGTTACGATAAGTCCCGATAAGTATAAATAATTTAGTAATTCGGTTAAAAAATAAAACCCGACAGATTTCAAAATTTGTCAGGTTAGTTTTTGTACGGATAAATTAATTATATTTGTACGTACAAAAAGAATTATTGTCATGGATGCGAAACTTACATTGAAATTAGATAAAACCGTAATTGAAAAAGCTAAGGTTTATGCCGCTGAACATCAGCACAGTTTGTCACTTTTAGTAGAGAATTATCTGAAAGCTGTAACAAAATTCGGAGAAATTAATAATACTGAAGAACTTGAAATCAGTTCTTTTGTGAAAAGCTTCACCATTGGAAAAGGCAGCGTTCCTAAAGATTTTGATTATAAAAAGTCGCGCGAAGAGTATCTGACCGAAAAGTATAAGTAAAATGAATGTATTTCTAGATACGAATGTATTGATTGATTTGATTGACAAGAGAGAACCTTTTTATAATGACATTGCAATAATTGCCTCGTTGGCTGAAAATAAAAAAGTAAAATTAGCGGCTTCGTCTTTGTCTTTTGTGAATGCTGTTTATGTTATTTCAAGAAATATAGAAGAAAAAATAGTATTAGAAGCTTTAAAAAAGTTCAGGATCATTTGTGAAGTTTCTACTATTGATGAAATTGTCATCGATAAAAGCTTAATTTCAAACTTTAATGATTTTGAAGATTCAGTTCAATATTTTAGCGCTGTTCACCATCAATCTGAAGTAATTTTGACCCGTAACAAAAAAGATTTTAAAAATTCTGAAATTCCAGTGATGACTCCAACAGAATTTCTAATTTCCATAAAAAAATAAAACCCGACAGGTTTTTGAAACCTGTCGGGTTTGTAGTTTAAATGAACTTATATTCTTGTATGGTTTAAAGAAAAACTATATTTTCTTCCTCATTCTCGCAACAGGAATATCAAGCTGTTCGCGGTATTTGGCAATTGTTCTTCTGGCAATCGGATAACCCTTTTCTTTTAGGATTTCAGCGAGTTGATCGTCAGGCAAAGGTTTCTTTTTATCTTCGTCTTCAATGGTGTTTTTCAGGATCTTCTTGATTTCCAAAGTTGAAACATCTTCTCCCTGATCGTTTTTCATCGCTTCGGAGAAGAATTCTTTGATCAGTTTTGTACCGTATGGCGTTTCCACATATTTGCTGTTGGCAACACGTGAAATCGTCGAAATATCCAAACCAACCATATCAGCAATATCTTTCAGGATCATCGGTTTTAGTTTGGTTTCATCACCATCTAAGAAAAATTCCTCCTGATAATGCATAATCGCATTCATCGTTACAAAAAGAGTTTCCTGACGCTGTCTTATCGCATCAATAAACCATTTGGCCGAATCCAGTTTCTGTTTTATAAACTGAACTGCATCTTTCTGTGCAGTCGATTTATCACGGGAATCTTTATATGTCTGCATCATTTCCTGATAATCTTTAGAAACGTGCAGGGAAGGAGCATTTCTTCCGTTTAGGGTCAATTCCAGCTCACCATCTGTAATTCTGATCGCAAAATCCGGAACCACATTTTCGGTTACTTTATTGTTTCCCGTGTAAGATCCGCCTGGTTTTGGATTTAGTCTTTCGATTTCGTGAATGGCTTTTTTTAGCTGTTCGTTCGAAACACTGTATTTCTGCAATAATTTATCGTAATGTTTTTTGGTAAAAGCATCAAACTGATTTTCGATAATATCAATCGCAAGATCAACATATTCGCTTGGCGTTTTGTGTTTCAATTGCAATAAAAGACATTCCTGCAAATCACGTGCCCCAACTCCCGAAGGTTCCAGCTCGTGAATAACATGCAGCATTCTTTCGACCATTTTCTCATCGGTATAAATCCCCTGAGTAAAAGCCATGTCATCCACCATGTCTGAAATGCTTCTGCGGATATAACCCATATCATCAATACTTCCTACAAGAAATTCAGCAATTTCGCGCTCTTCATCATTCAGAATAAAAGTATTCAGCTGATTGATTAAATCCTGATGAAAACTAATTGGCGAAGCAAATGGGGTTTCGCGCTCTTCATCTTCACTGTAATTATTGGCTTGTGTTTTATAATCCGGAGTATCATCGTCGCTTAGATACTCGTCAATATTAATGTCGTCTGCTTCAATTCTGTCAGATTCCGCCTCATCATAATCGTCGTAGTCTTCATTAGCAAATTCATCGGCTTCGTATTCTTCTTCCTGTCCTGCCTCCAAAGCCGGATTTTCGTTCATTTCTTCTAATAAACGTTGCTCAAAAGCTTGCGTAGGCAATTGAATTAACTTCATCAGCTGAATTTGCTGAGGAGATAATTTCTGGGATAATTTTAAATTTAAAAATTGCTTTAGCATAAAAAAGTGACTAAGATGCTAAGGTACTAAGACGCTAAGTATCTTTTTATTTACGAATTAAATTCGGATTAAAAATTATTTTTTCATTTCTAGTCTATAAACTTAGAACCTCAGTATCTCAGAACCTTAGAGTCTTTTTTCTAAAATTCCGCACTTCCGGGAGTTCTTGGGAAAGGAATTACATCTCTAATGTTTGTCATTCCGGTTACAAACAATACCAAACGCTCAAATCCTAAACCGAAACCTGCGTGTGTTGCAGAACCAAATCTTCTGGTGTCTAAATACCAGTATAATTCTTCTTCGTCGATTTCTAAGGCTTTCATTTTTTCCACCAAAACATCGTAACGCTCTTCTCTTTCAGAACCACCCACGATTTCTCCAATTCCAGGGAAAAGAATGTCCATCGCACGAACAGTTTCTCTTCCAGGCTCTGTGTTGTCGTTCAAACGCATGTAAAACGCTTTGATGTTTGCCGGATAATCAAACAAAATTACCGGACATTTAAAGTGTTTCTCTACCAAGTAACGCTCGTGTTCCGATTGTAAATCAGCTCCCCATTCGTTGATGATATAACTGAATTTCTTCTTTTTATTTGGAGTTGAATCTCTCAAAATGTCAATTGCTTCGGTATAAGAAACACGTTTGAAGTTGTTCTCCAAAACGAAATTCAGTTTCTCTAACAAAGCCATTTCGCTTCTTTCTGCCTGTGGTTTTGATTTTTCTTCTTCTAAAAGTCTTCCTTCTAAAAATTTCAAATCATCTCCACAGTTGTCTAACGCATATTTAATTACATACTGAATAAAATCTTCAGCCAAATCCATATTGTCATCCAAATCATTGAAAGCAACTTCCGGCTCGATCATCCAAAATTCTGCAAGGTGACGGGAAGTATTGGAGTTTTCCGCTCTAAAAGTAGGTCCAAAAGTGTAAATCTGACCTAAAGCCATCGCAAAAGTTTCCCCTTCTAATTGCCCTGAAACCGTTAAGTTCGTATGTTTTCCGAAGAAATCTTTTTTGAAATCAATGTTTCCTTCTTCGTTTTTTGGAAGATTGTCCAAAGGCAATGAAGTTACCTGAAACATTTCTCCTGCCCCTTCAGCATCAGCTCCGGTAATAATAGGTGTGTTTACATATACGAAACCTTTATCCTGAAAATATTTATGAACTGCAAATGAAAGAACCGAACGCACACGCATAATCGCACCAAAAGCATTGGTACGAACACGTAAATGTGCATTTTCACGCAAGAATTCCAAAGAGTGTTTTTTAGGCTGCATTGGGAATTTCTCCGCATCAGAATCTCCAAGAATTTCAAGTTTAGTAACCTGAATTTCGTATTTCTGACCAGCACCTTTACTTTCAACCAAAGTTCCAGTTACAGAAACTGCAGCTCCGGTTGTGATTCTTTTTAAAGTTTCTTCCGGTGTATTTTCAAAATCAACAACACATTGTATATTATTAATGGTAGAACCGTCATTAAGCGCGATGAACTGATTATTTCTAAAAGTTCTCACCCATCCTTTTGCATTCACTTCCTGTAGCGTCGTCGTACTGTTTAATAAGTCTTTAACTTTTGTGTGTTTCATTTTATATATAATATTGATATTTAAAAGAGTATTTCAATCGAAATGCAAATATAATCGATTTGTTTGTAATTGCCACATTCCATATAGAAGTAAGGAGCTATTTCCAGCTATTCGCTATATCTCTTATGGCGAACCCCGCCATAAGAGGATACCGCTGCTATCTGGGCTAGGGCTTTAGGGACAAAAGATTCTTATGTTAATTTATAAATTTTTGCATTCTTTTACTTTTTACAGAATAACAAAAAAAGCTGCAACTCTAACTGTTGCAGCTTTTTGAAATGTGATTTTTTAAATTTTAGTTTTTTATAGACTTAAATGTCTGATTATTATCAGTTGATAAAATGTATAAACCATTACAGTATTTTTAGAATTTATCTATTCTCTAAGTTCTCCAATTCTTCTTTCTTGGTTTTCTTCTTCTCAAAAGTCAAAACCAGTGAAGGCAAAACGACTAAGTTGGCAAACATGGCGAAAACCAAAGTACAGGAAATTAATCCTCCTAAGGCAATGGTTCCGCTAAAACTTGATAAGGTGAAAGTTCCAAAACCCAAAATCAAAATGACAGATGTGTAAAAGGTGCTGATTCCGGTTTCCCTTAAAGCGCTAAAAACGGACTTTTTGACTTTTCCACCGCTTAAAAGTAAGTCATGACGGTACTTGGCCATAAACTGGATCGCATTGTCTACCGAAATTCCGAAAGCAATACTAAAAACCAAAATAGTAGAAGGTTTTAACGGAATCCCAAAATACCCCATTAATCCTGACGTAATGCAAAGAGGTAAGATATTGGTTATCAAAGAGGCTAACACCATTTTGAAAGATCGGAACAAATACAGCATCAGCGCTGCAATTGTTAAAATGGCAAAGATTAAGGATTCAATCAGGTTGTCTACCAAATATGAAGTTCCTTTCTGGAATACAAGTGCTTTTCCGGTAACAGTAACGGTAAAACGCTCTTTTGGAAAAATCTCATCAATTTTAGAGAGTAGTTTTTTCTCCACTTTTGCCATTTCATCCGTACCAATATCTTTCATGAAAGTGGTAATTCGGGCATATTGTCCTGTCGAATCAACGTAGGCTTTCATTAAATTATCCTTGCTGTTTTTGGTAGCATTTTTGGCATAACTCAAAATGAATGTCTGTTCCTGCGAAGTTGGTAACTGATAATATTCCGGATTTCCGTTATAAAAAGCCTGTTTCGAATATTTAACAAGATTTACAATCGAAACCGGTTTTGCCAGTTCGGGCATTCCAGCAATGGTGTTCTGCAATTCATCCATTTTGCGGATGGTCGATGCTTTCATGACACCCTTTTTCTTTTTGGTATCGATCATGATTTCCAATGGCATTACGCCGTTGAATTCTTTTTCGTAGAATAAAATGTCTTTAAAGAAAGAGGCCGTTTTGGGCATTTCGCTAATTAAACTTCCCGAAACTTTCATTTGTCTGACTCCATTTATGCTGATCACAAAAAGCAGGGCATAAATGATATAAACGACTTTTCGTTTGTTTTTAACTACATTTTCAACCACATTCAATAAAGTTGAAATATAAGTTTTACTCAGATGGTATAAGTGTTTTTCCTTTGGCAGCGGCAAAAAGCTGTACACAATTGGTACAATAAAAAGGGTCAGTATGTAAACACAAAGCACATTGATGGAAGTAACCAGTCCAAATTCAAAAAGCAGTTCGTTTCCGGTAATCATTAGCGTAGCAAAACCAATTGCAGCCGTAAGATTCGTCATTAAAGTCGCATGTCCGATTTTAGAAATGATACGCTGTAATGCTTTTGCCTGGTTGCTGTGCAATTTAATTTCCTGCTGGTATTTATTAATCAGGAAAATGCAATTTGTGATTCCGATTACGATAATCAATGGTGGAATAATAGCTGTTAAAATCGTGATTTTGTAGCCTAATAATCCTAATATTCCAAACGACCACATTACGCCGAATATCAAAATGCAAATCGAAATAAAAGTGGCCCTGAAAGAACGGAAAAAGAAAAAGAAAACCAGCGAAACAACGCCCAAAGCCGCACCAATAAAAAGTCCGATTTCGCCTTTCATATCATTGGCATTGATCGTTCTGATGTAAGGCATTCCGGAAACCTTAAGGTCGATACCGGTCGTTTTTTCGAATTTATCGATTTTAGGGACAAGGTTTTCCAGGATAAATGTCTTTCTTTCTGCTGTGTTCACCAGTTTTTTATTGATGTAAATGGCAGAACGCACACTTCCGCTTTTTTTGTTGAAAAGCAATCCTTCGTAAAAAGGCAGATTATGGAATAAATCGTACTGAATTTCTTTTAAATAGGCAGGATCCAAAGTTTTGCTTTGATCGATAAATGGCTTCAGAACAAACTTTTCGTTGATTGTGTCTTTCTCTAATTTTTTCAAATCATTTAAGGAAACGACAAGATCCACTTCCCTGGATTTTTTCAAACCAGTCATCAACTCGTTCCAGGCAGCATAATTTTTTGGTGTGAAAAACTCATGGTCCTGAAAACCAATAACCACGAGGTTGCCTTCTTCTCCAAACTTATCTAAAAATTTTTGATATTCTTTATTGGCAATATGATCTTTAGGAAGCAGATTCGCCTCGGTGTAAGTCATAGCAAGGTTTTTCCATTGAAGTGCAAGAAAAATTGTGATTGCCGCCACAATTATTAATATCGTAATTCTGTTTTTAAGTATGATTCTGGCTATTTTTTCCCAGAAACCTACTTGGATCTTATTTTTCATAAATTTTGTAAAATGGATGCAAATGTAATTAAAAGGGTTAAAAATCATTTAGTAAGAACTTTGTTTTTGCGATTTGTTAACATTAATTAACATACATAATGTTTAGATAATTTAATAACACGATGTGATTTGTACGCAGGCTTTTCTCATCTTTGTATTTCAATTTTAAAAGAATAAAAAATGCATTGGATTTTACTAATCATTGCCGGTCTTTTTGAAGTTGGTTTTGCCTCATGTTTAGGGAAAGCCAAGGAAACGACTGGAATGGTTTCAACTTATTGGATGGCTGGTTTTTTTGTCTGTCTTTCAATCAGTATGATTTTGCTTTATAAAGCCACACAGGTTTTGCCAATAGGTACCGCTTATGCCGTTTGGACAGGAATTGGTGCAGTAGGAACTGTTTTGGTTGGTATACTGGTTTTTAAGGAACCGGCAACTTTCTGGAGAATATTTTTTCTGTCAACTTTAATTGCTTCGATTGTTGGGTTGAAGTTTGTTTCGAGCCATTAAACTTAATTTTACATGCAGGAAAACAATACCATCATTTTCATCTTTATGGCAATAATTCTGTTGCTTGTTGTCATCATTGGTTTTATGGTGTATCAATTGATGCAGTCTAAAAAAGCAAAGGAAGATGCCGAAGAAAGTTTTTATGCACTCGAAAGAAAAGTAAACGACCTGCAGTTAGAAACGTTAGAGTCCAAACTGAATCCGCATTTGTTTAAGAATATCCTGAATTCGATTCAGTCACATGCGTATCAGACGTATTTTGCTTTGGATAAACTGGCGAATGTTCTGGATTATATCCTGTACGAAAGCAAGAAGAAATTTGTTACTGCCAGGGAAGAAATCGATTTTGCACTGAATCTGATCGAAATCAATAAAATCAAAATCAGTCCTTTATTTGAACTGAAGATCAAGACCAACATTAACAAAGAAGACAAATTGTATGATCAGCCGCTATTGGCGCCTTTGATTTCTATTGATTTAATTGAGAATGCCTTTAAACATGCCGATTTGCAAAGCGCTGATGCTTTTATTTCCGTAGTTTTCGAATTTAAAGACAATGCCTTTTTTATGACGGTTTCGAATAAAATTTCGGATAAAAAAGTGCTGAAAAAAGAAAGAGGCGGTCTGGGTAATACAACTCTGGAACACCGCTTAAGGATCATTTACAAAAATAACTTCAAACTCGAAAAGTTTGTAGAAAACGATATTTACATTGCGCACCTAAAAATTGATCTGCTTGAATACAAAACTGAAATGCTTGCTTCTGGACGATGAATTGCCGGGATTAATGTACCTGAAAATGCTTTGCGAACAAATTCCGGAACTGGAAATCGTAAAAACATTTAATAATCCTGAAAAACTCCTTGCCGAAATTCCACAGCTCGACTTCGATTTATTAATATCGGATATCGAAATGCCGGGAATGGACGGTCTGCATCTTGCCGGAATGCTGGAAGGCAAAATGGTAATTTTCTGTACGGCTTATAAAGATTATGCGGCGGATGCATTTAATATTGATGCGATTGACTATATCACAAAGCCTGTAAAACCGGAACGCCTCCAAAAGGCAATCTCAAAAGCCCTGGAAAGATTTGACAAACCGGATACTTCCAAAAAGTTCATGCAGCTCAATACTGATAAAGGGAAAACACTGTTGTATTTTAATCAGATTCAATATATCAAAACCACCGAAAGCGACAGCCGTGATAAAACAGTGCTTTTAGCAGATGGCAGTTTTCTGAATTTAAAAAATATCAAGTTTGATACGCTTTTAAAGGAATTACCGGAAAGTGATTTTTGCCGTGTAAACAAAAGGGAAATTGTTGCGGTCAGGTCTGTAAAATTCTTCAGTCATAATGAAATTGTGCTGTATCATTTAGAAAAAAATGATAAAAATAGTACACTTATTCTGAGTGAAACCTACCGTTCCGACTTTTTAAAGAAAGTGAAATTATAACTTATTACAAAGTTTTACCGACTTGTTACATACATTAAAAATTAACAGCAAATTTACTTTTTCACTTAGTTTTCAGTGCTGATATTTGCCAATAAATTAAAAAATGAGTTATGAATAATATAAAGAACTCTTTGTTTTACGTTACGATTATTGGCGGATTTACCGCCCTGATTTATTGGGTAATTTCAAAAGGTGCCGGGTTAGAAGTGGGACGCGGCATCGTTCCGAAAAAAATAGAAAGTAATCATTGGAATGATTTTGTTCATTCGATGGTAGAGAACTTACAGCATCCTTTAGCCATTTTGCTTGCTCAGATAGTGACTATTATTTTAGTGGCACGCTTGTTTGGCTGGATTTTCAGAAAAATTGGTCAGCCATCCGTAATTGGGGAAATGATTGCGGGAATTGTTTTAGGGCCATCCTTGGTCGGAATGTATTTTCCGGAATTCTCAGCGGCTTTGTTTCCGGCAGCATCTTTAGGAAATTTACAATTTTTAAGTCAGATTGGTCTAATCCTTTTCATGTTTGTAATTGGGATGGAACTGGATCTGAAAGTGCTGAAAAATAAAGCCCATGAATCGGTTGTCATCAGTCATGCGAGTATTGTTATTCCGTTTGCACTGGGATTATCTTTAGCCTATTTCATTTACGGTACGTTTGCTCCGGAAGGAGTTGAATTTGCTTCTTTTGGTTTGTTTATGGGAATTGCCATGAGTATTACAGCTTTTCCGGTTCTGGCAAGAATTGTTCAGGAACGAGGAATGCAGAAAACCAAACTCGGGACCATTGCGATAACCTGTGCTGCTGCCGATGATATTACGGCCTGGTGTATTCTGGCAGTCGTAATTGCTATTGTAAAAGCAGGTTCTTTTACAAGTGCTCTGTATGTGATAGGACTGGCAATTTTATATGTAATTGTCATGCTGAAAATAGTGCGTCCCTTCCTGAAAAGAGTAGGGGATTTAAATTCAACCCGCGAAAGTCTGAACAAACCGGTTGTTGCTATTTTCTTTATAACACTTTTGTTTTCTTCTTATGCCTCCGAATTAATTGGAATTCATGCTTTGTTTGGTGCTTTTCTTGCCGGAGCTATTATGCCGGAAAATAACAGGTTCAGGAATATTTTTATCGAAAAAGTAGAAGATGTTTCCATCATTGTATTATTGCCCTTATTCTTTGTATTTACGGGTTTGCGTACACAAATCGGTTTGTTAAATGATCCTTATTTGTGGAAAGTGACAGCAGTGATTATTGCAGTTGCTGTAGTCGGGAAATTCTTTGGAAGTGCTTTGGCGGCAAAATTTGTTGGACAGAACTGGAAAGACAGTTTGGCGATTGGCGCTTTGATGAATACTCGTGGTTTAATGGAGCTGGTGGTTTTAAACATTGGATATGATTTAGGAGTGCTTTCAACGGAGATTTTCACAATGATGGTGATTATGGCTTTGGTGACAACTTTTATGACAGGACCTGCTTTGGATTTTATAGGCTATATATTTAAGGATAAGATTACGGCCGTCCCTCAGGAAATTGGTAATAAAAGCAAGTATAAAATCCTGCTTTCATTTGCAACTCCTGAAAAAGGAAAACAATTATTGAAGATTGCCAATAGTCTGGTAAAAAAGCAGCCTGACAACTCGATTGTGACGGCGATGCATTTGTCCCTAAGTACAGAAATACATTCGTTTGATGTAAAAGATCACGAGCGTAAAATGCTTGTTCCGGTTATTGAAGAATCGGAACGACTCAACCAAAATATGGTCAGCGTTTTTAAAGTAACCAACGATATTGATACCGATATTATCGATACGGCGAATCAGGGAGAATATGATTTGTTATTGGTAGGATTGGGACAGTCGATTTTTGACGGAACCCTGCTTGGAAAAATTCTGGGTTTTACGACCAGAATCGTAAATCCGGATCGTTTGATCGACAAGTTTACCGGAAAAGAAGGCTTGTTCGAAAATTCTCCTTTTGATGAAAGAACACGCCATATTATTGCTAAAACCAAAATGCCGGTAGGAATTTTTATTGATAAGGATCTGGAAGAGGTGAATCAGGTTTTTATACCTGTTTTTAATAAAGAAGATGCTTTTTTAATTGATTATGCGAAAAAGCTAATCAATAACAATGGTTCTCAGATAACGGTTCTGGATGCTGGAGGAGAAGTAAAAAACACCCGTGATATACAGGAAACCATACGTTCGATTGAACAAATTGCTCCAAACCACATCATGATCATGCACGACAGAACAATTAAAAAAGAATTTTTAGAAAGTCAGAACTTAATGATCATAAGTCTGGACAGCTGGAAAAAACTAATTGAATCGCAAAGTACATGGCTGAACAATACGCCATCGGTTTTGATTTTAAAGCCATAGTTTTTTTTTAAATCCAAACATAAAAATCCCAAATTCCAATTTATTAAGATTGGAATTTGGGATTTTGTTTTTGTACATTTTATTTTACTACGCTTTATTGTCATTCCGAGGAACGAGGAATCTCCGTTGGAAGTTCGACAATGATTGGCGAATTTCGAAACATTATCGTCAGTTCGAGTATTTTGTTTTAAAAAATGCAATAGCTTTTTAAAACAAAATGTATCGAGAACCTTAGTGTTAAAAAGCTTCTCGATACAATTTTTAATCATAAAGCTATCGCATTATTATTAAAAATCACTCAAAGTGACGACTGAAAATTGCTTAATTTAATGACATTGGCCCTAGCCCTGATGGAAGTGGCATCCTTTTGTGCCGGGGTTCGGCATAAAAGATAGAGCGGACAGCAGGAAATAGCTTCTTATAATTATTTAAATTATAAACCTAAATCCAAAACATAGGAAATCTTAACGGCAATATTGTCTTCAACCCGCAACAATTGATTAGGACCGTAGCGATAGAAACCGCTTAAACCAAATCCTTTATAAATCTTATTGAGTTCTATTCCGGATTCAAAATAGCCTTTATCTAATGTTTTATAAACCGGTCCGATGTGCTGTTGGGGATTTTTCATGTTTCCCCAAGCCATCCTGGTAACCAATACCAAAGACGGACGTACTTTTTTGAAAAGGGTAATACGGTCAAAACCATGTTTGATTTGAAATAACGCATACTGGCTGGAGAAAAACTCATTAAAATACATGGTTTCAAAACTGTTTCTTCCTGAAAAAGTAATACGCTGCGTTATGGTTTCCTTGGTCAGGTTGTTGGGTGCCGTATTGTACAAATGGGTTAATGGAATGTCTCCAATACCAAGTCCTCCCTGTAAAAGCAAACTGGTTTTTTGGCGATTCAGGTAATTTTTTTCGTATTCGGCTTTGAAATCTATTTTGGAAAATGAAAAATCATTGTCCAGAACATTAGGTAATGATTGTGTGTACTGAAAAGTAAATTTTGGAAAACGTTTGTCAGATTCGGTTCTTCCGGTTGGTGTTTGAATAAAGTCGCTAAACGGTGCCCAGACAAGAGAAACCATGGCCGTGGTCATCATATAACTGGAATATGATTTATCATTAAGATTAAAAATATAATCAAATTTCGGTTCTACATACGTTCGTGACAATTCAAAAATCCCTTCGGTTTTCGGAATAAATCTTGATTGGATATTGGCTTTCCAGCTTACATAATTATAAAAAGTACTAATGTTGATTGGACGTGGATCGTAAATTTTGAATACCCGTTTGTCAACAGCAAAAACCGTACTTGCTATTTCGCGGACATCATCGGTGTAATAGGTATTTAGCCAAGTATTGGTTGTTTTGCCCAGCTGTATTCCGGCACCTAAACTGTATTTAAAAGTACCATCTTTCGTACCGTATGCCGAATAGCCTTCCATTCTGAAACTTTTGGAAAAAGCATCATTCGTAATACCGCCAAGGCCTAATCGGAAACCTTCGTAATTGTTGTAGCTGATCAGTTTTTTTAAATCGAAATCAATTGGTCCAACCGGCAAATAACCGTTTATGACCTTTCTTCCAAAACGCAGGCGGCTTTCAATTCTTTTCTTGACCGAAATACTATCGAGTAAAAGATATGTTTTTTGGCTTTTTAAATCTAAACTGTCTTTCCTGTATTGATTCCAGAATGTTTCCGGTTTTTTATGGGCATCTTCATTAATATCCATATAAAGTGCCGGATTTTTTATGGTTGAAGCTGTATTGTAATGTATGTCGAAATTATTGCTTTCCGAGAGCAGATAGGTAAAATCGGAAGCGGCTTTCTTTCTGGTTTCAAAAGGTTCTTCAGCATCGCCGTCAAACTGAATTGTTCCGCCTAATATTTTGATGTCATCATCGTTTTTGCCTTTTACGATTTTAAAAGTGGTATGGGCTGGAAACCATATTTTTTCATCAGCGACATAATCAAATTCATGGATTCCGCTAATGTCCAGGACATTTTTGATACGCATTACGGCTTTGGCAATAGCAAAATTTTCCTGATCGATATACAAAACACCTTCTAAACCGGAGGCTTTTCTTTTCTTTTTATTTTTAAAATAAATCATATAGGCATCACGCCCTTTAATACTGACAGTATCAAGTAATTTATAGTTGTAATCTTTTAGCGCATCATTAGCAATCGGGTTGTTGTATTTGGTTTCGAAAAGTTCATATTTCGAATCATAAACAGAAATGGATTGTAAATTGAAAGCGATTATCTCATAAACCGGCTGCTTAAAACCAGCCATTTTTGTACCCAGAATAGTCTCCTTGAGATTATTATTTCCAAATTGATACTGCGATACTTTTTCAGTCTGAAAGAGGTGCTGTTTGCTGATGATTTCCTTAAACTTATAGTCAGAAGAATCAATGTTGATCTTTGTTTTCTTCAAATCCTTGTATGTGGCAGAGGAATCAATTCGGCCGTCAATAGAGTCGGGATTGGCTGTTACGATAAGTTTATTGTAGGTTTTGTATTCAAAACTCTTTAATTTTTTTTGGGGATTATTAGTGTTTTTACTGGCGATGACTTTTCTAATAATCGCTAAGGCAGGATTTTCGTTTGTAACAACAACTTCCTGTAAAGCAGCTGTTTTTAGATTAAGGATAACCGGATAAAACTTTTTTTGATCTGATGTGATAATAGTGGTGGATTCAAAACCAATATACGAAACGTTGAAACTGGTAATTTTTAGTTTTGAAGTAAGCGTAAATTTTCCATCCACATCCGTAACGGTATGTGTGTTTTCAGAAGTTACAATAGTTGCAAAGGGAAGAGGTTTGTTGTTAGGATCATTAACAATTCCGTTTATTTGAAATTGAGCCTGTAGGGTAAGCGTAAAAAACAACATCAAAAAACAAAATAGCTTCATACTGAGTAATATAGTTTCTAAACGGAAAGAATATGATTTTGGTATGGCAAAAATAACAATAAAAAAATCCGTCCAGTATAATTTAACTAAACGGATTTTTATTTTGTGCAGAATATAATTACACTTTCATGATTTCGGCTTCTTTTGCTGCCAATAGCTCATCTATTTTTTTGATGTAAGCATTTGTTAAGTTCTGAACCTCTTCTTCTGCAGATTTGCAGATGTCTTCAGAAGTTCCTTCTTTTTCCAGTTTTTTAATATCACTATTGGCATCTTTACGAACATTTCGAACGCCGATTTTGGCATCTTCTGCTTCTGACTTGGCTTGTTTGGCTAAATCCCTACGACGTTCTTCAGTCAAAGGCGGAACACTGATGATAATTACATCACCATTATTCATCGGATTAAATCCAATATTGGCAATCATAATCGCTTTTTCAATGGCCTGAAGCATGTTTTTTTCAAAAGGCTGCAAAGTAATTGTTCTGGCATCCGGAACACTGATTTTTGATACTTGTGAAAGCGGGGTTGCAGATCCGTAATAATCTACAAAAACACTTCCCAACATGGCAGGAGAAGCTTTTCCTGCACGAATATTCAGAAATTCTTTCTCTAAATGCGCAATAGAACCATTCATTGATTCTTCAGTACTTTCTAAAATAAAATCTATTTCTTCACTCATTTTTTTAGATTTTTAGATTTTCAGACTTTGGATTTTTAGATTTCTAAAAATAGGCCGGTCTGATTTACTAACTTATATGTTTTTAATGATTGTTCTTTAAAGATTATCAGAATTTAAAAAATCTCACCTCTAATAATCCAGCAATCTATATGTTAACTACTGTTCCAATGTTTTGACCTTCGCAGATTTTAAGTAAGTTTCCAATTTTGTTCATGTCAAAAACCAGAATTGGTAATTTATTTTCCTGACTCAGTGTAAAAGCGGTGGTATCCATTACATTTAATCCTTTTTTCAGGACATCATCAAACGAAATGAAATCGAATTTTACGGCTGATGCATTTTTTTCCGGATCCGAATCGTAAATACCATCCACACGGGTTCCTTTTAAAATAACATCCGCATTGATCTCGATTCCTCTTAAAACAGCTGCAGTATCAGTTGTAAAATAAGGATTTCCGGTTCCTGCACCAAAAATTACAATTCTTCCTTTTTCAAGATGGCGGTCTGCTCTTCTTTTAATATAAGGTTCGGCTATCGATTCCATTTTTAAAGCAGTCTGCAGGCGGGTTTTCATTCCCTTTTCCTCAAGAGCTCCCTGTAATGCCATTCCGTTTATCACGGTTGCCAGCATTCCCATGTAATCGCCTTGTACTCTGTCCATTCCAGCACTGGCTCCGGCAACTCCCCTAAAAATATTTCCTCCTCCGATAACAATAGCAATTTCTACTCCTTTACTGTGAATTTGCTTAATTTCTTCTGCATATTCAGCTAATCTTTTTGGGTCAATTCCGTATTGTAAGTCTCCCATCAAGGCTTCGCCGCTAAGTTTTAGAAGAATTCTTTTATATTTCATGTTTGTTGCGTTTGTTTGTGCAAATATAGACATATTCTGATTTTTTAAAATAGTGTTTTAAAAAAATTAATTGCTCATTTATCTTTAAATTTATCCGGTTTTTTAGCGCTTAATTTTGAATGTGATAAATATCATTCTCTTCTTTTTTAAATATTCGTAGATTTATACGATTCAAAACGAAACACCTATGAAAAGTATTGTAGCCAAGGCATTATTCAACAGTTATTCTTATTCTGAGTATCGAAAGTTAGTTACCGATTTACTTTCCGAGGGAAAATCAACCGGAAATGAGCAGTCTGAAAGCCTGACCAATTATTCCAAATTGAACGAAGCCCGGATGAACCGATTGGAAAAAACAATCAAAATTTCTGAAGAAGCAATCTCAAAACTGCAAAATTTAGACAATCATTACATCTGGCTGGTGATTTCTGAAGGCTGGTGTGGCGATGCTGCTCAGATACTTCCGATTTTGAATAAGATGGCATCCGCATCTGATAAAAAAGTGGATCTTCGAATTGTGCTTCGTGATGAAAATGAAGAATTTATGGATCAATATCTTACCAATGGAGGAAGAGCAATCCCAAAAGTTATTGTAATTTGTAAAGAAGCCGGAATTGTGCGTACTGATTGGGGACCAAGACCAAAAGGAGCAGCAGAATTAATGGCAAATCATAAAAAAGAATTTGGGGTAATTGACGAAAAGATAAAAACCGATTTGCAATTATGGTACTTAGCTGACAAAGGAATTTCTGTTCAGGAAGAATTAGTTCAGATTATGGATGATATTAAATATGATCGATTGTAATAGAATTAAAAACTCTTAAATAACTGTTAATTATCTGATAACAAATGTGTTAAATTTTAATTTGGAGTAAAAGCGTGTGTTTCTGAATAGAAATTTTTCGTACCTTGTATCAAAATAGCCCGCATCTATTATTTATTGATTTACTCTTCTTTGGTGTTTATTAATGTCTAACAGTTAAAATACACTATTATGAAAAGGTTATTCGAAAGGTTTTACGATTTTTTTTCAAGAGAATTGTTTGGAGGTAAAAACATACCTCACTATTAATTCAAAAAGTATGGAATAGCTATACTTTATTTAGGGACACAAGCACATTATGACTTTAGTAATGTGCTTTTTTATTTATTGGCATTTAGGCTTTCTTCAAACAAAGTAACATCAATAGCATACTTCACATCGTAATCGCCAATTTTAGTTCGGCGCAGCGCGGTTAAATGAGAACCGGAATTCATTGCTTTTCCAAAATCAAAAGCCAAAGATCGAATGTAAGTTCCTTTGCTGCAAACTACTCTAAAGTCAATTTCCGGTAAAGCAATCCGGGTAATTTCAAATTCATGAATCGTAGTTTTTCTGCTGCCTATTTCTATGGTTTCACCGGCACGTGCATGCTCGTACAAGCGAACACCATCTTTTTTAATTGCAGAAAAAATAGGCGGTTTTTGATCGATTTCACCTAAAAACTGTTTTACGGTTTCGTGGATTAAAGCTTCGTCAATGTGGGAAATTGGAAATGTCCCGTCGATTTCCGTTTCCAGATCATAAGATGGAGTAGTGGCTCCAATGTAAAAAGTTCCGGTATATTCTTTTGCCTGACCTTGTAATTCGGTTATTCTTTTAGTGAATTTACCGGTACAAATCAATAATAATCCGGAAGCCAAAGGATCTAATGTGCCGGCATGACCAATTTTGAACTTTTTTGGAAGTCCGACTTTATTAATCAACAAATATTTTAATTTATTGACTGCCTGAAACGAACTCCATTTTAAAGGTTTGTCTATCAGTAAAACCTGTCCGTCTAAATATTCTTCTGGAGTTTTCAAATCTATTTGTTTAAGGAAAAATAAGCCAGTAAAAGTATTCCGGCAATAATTCTGTAATAACCCCAAGGTTTAAAACCGAATTTTTTGATGATTCCGATGAAGAATTTTATAGCAATAACTGCGACAATAAAAGCGACAAAATTTCCAATCAAAAACATTTTCAGGTTCTCAGAAGATTGGGTCAATAATTCATAGCCTTTGAGTTGGGATACTTCATAGGTTTTTAAAAACAAAGAATAAGTCGTAACCGCTAACATGGTTGGAACGGCAAGGAAAAAGGAGAATTCGGCAGCTGTTTGTCTGTCTAACCCTTGCTGCATTCCTCCAATTATGGATGCTGCTGAACGGCTGGTACCCGGCATCATCGCCAGACATTGCCAAAAACCAATGGTTACTGCTTTTTTTATGGTAATATCTTCTTCTTTTGTGACAGTTGGATTTTTGAATTGATTGTCTATGAAAAGCAAAACAATTCCACCCAAAATTAAAACAACAGCAATCGGAATAGGATTTCCTAATATAGTATCAATTTTATCATCAAATAATTTTCCTAAAATCAAGGCCGGAATTACGGCACAAGCCAGTTTAATGTAGAAATTGATTTTACTGAAGTCAAAAAATTTCTTCCAGTACAAAACAACAACGGCCAAAATGGCTCCAAACTGAATAGAAACCTGAAATAATTTTACAAAATCATCTTCCTGGATTCCAAAAAAAGAACTTGTAAAAATCATGTGTGCAGTAGAAGAAACAGGTAGATATTCTGTTAATCCTTCCACAATGGCAATAAGAATTGCTTGTAAATAATTCATTTAAAGGAGATTGTTAGAGTGTTGGAATAGCAGACATCGCATAAGATCAGTCTAATAATCTAAAAATGTCTAAAGTCTAAGAAGTCTATTTCGATTTTTTGAAAATAGAATAAATCGTGATTCCAAAACCAATCAAAACTGTTGTTGGAGCTAATCGGATACGTCTGAAATTAAAGATTTCTTCATTAAAAACATTTGGATCATCACTTCCTCCGCCAGCCATCAGGATAAAGCCCAATGTAATAACGCCAATTCCAATCAATAGAATTTTGTAGTTGATACTTTCAAAAAGAAATTCCTGTTTTTGCTCTTCTTTATTATTTTTCATTATAAATTAATTGTGTTGTTGGTGAAAAGTATCAATAAAGATCATCAGTTCTTAAATTCAGGAAACGCTGTGTTGCAAAGTGTGTACTTAACCAGGTAATCAAAACACCTAATCCGAAAACAGCCAATAAAACCAATCCTATTAAAGCTTTGTCTTCTAGAATTCCTAATCCCGGGAAACTGTTTTCTACATAAAGTAAAAGTGCAATCAAGGCTACAATTGCTAATCCGGCACCTAACATTCCAAGTTTTACACTGCGCATTACAAAAGGTTTACGAATGAATGCTTTTGTAGCACCCACCATTTGCATGGTTTTAATGATGAATCTGTTAGAATGTATGGATAAACGTAATGAACTGTTGATTAATAAAACTGCAATTACCGCAAGGAAACCACTGATAATCAAAATCCACATACTTACTTTTTTGATGTTGTCGTTTACCAGATTTACTAATTGTTTGTCATACACAATGTCTTCAATCATGGTGTTCTTACGCAAATTACTTTCAATTTTAACGATGCTGTCTCTTTCAACATAATCCGCTTTCAAGTGAATGTCATAAGAATTCAATAATGGATTTTCTCCTAAAAAGGTCAGGAAGTCTTCTCCAATAATATCGGTATGTTCTTTTGCAGCCTTGTCTTTGGTAACATAAACATACGATCTCGCAAATGGAGCCTTTTTCAATTGGGTATCAAATGCTTTGGTAACACTGTCTGTAGCTTCGTTTTTAAAGAAAACCGTCATGGCGATTTTTTCTTTAAAATCATTGGCCAGTTTTTTAGAATTGATAATGAATAATCCCAGTACCCCCAAAAGGAATAATACCAGAAATACACTTAATACAACCGAAAAATAAGAGGATATTAACCTGCGTTTTTGAAATTTATCAAAATTAGAACTCATAGTTTGCTTAATTATGTGGTAAAAATAATAAAGAAATTCTTTATTTAAAGTTAATAACGAACTTTTATCCCATAAATATACAATTACAGATTGAAATAAAAAACCTTTGCCACTTTGAACCTTATTTTACTTTGTAACTTTTGGTATTTATTTGACCTTATAAACTTCGATACTTTTCAACCAGTAAACATGTCTTGGTCCCGTTTTAATATCGTTTTTGCAGATTAAAATCATTTCTCCATTTTTAATTGGTTTTCCATTTTCTTCAAACAGTACAAAAGTGTTTTCTCCAGTTGGATTATTGAAAATTTCTGCCCATGAAAAAGTTGCTTTATAGTCGTCGGAGGCTCTGGCAACGATATAAAAATTACGGTCTTTGTGTCCGTTTTGTTTGATTTTTGCTTTTTCTAAAATGTCTTTTAAAAGTACGCCTTTGCAAATTTTATCGTCTTTTTTAACCTCACCGCTTTGACAAACCACTTTAAAATCATTAAGTGTAACCACTTTCATTTTTCGTAAAGAATCAACATTTAATTCTAATGGAAATTCAACTTCGCCTTTTACATCAATTTCATGATTGACTAATTTTAAACTGTCGGCTGGAGAAAGAATCGGATGTTTGTCAGTATCTGTTTTAGTAATTTTTTCTTTTGAAATGGAATCTTCTTTTTTGGAAGAATTACACATCGTGCAGGAAAATGCAAGTAAGAAAATGAGAAGGTAATGTTGAGTTTTCATGTTTTTTGATTGAATTTATTGTTACTAAGTTGAGAAATCAGGACTCAGTATGTTTTAAAATGAACACTGATGTTTGAAAAAAATATTTTTTTGATGATTTTTTTTTAAAATGTTATTTATTGGATTAAAATTTCAAATTCTGGGTTTCTTTTAAGGCAAAATCCTTAATACGTTTTTCGACTTCATAAAAAACGATAATGGCTCTTTCTCCTGCTTCTGTTAGTTTGGCACCTCCACCGCCTTTTCCTCCAAGTAATTTTTCAACCAAAGGAGATTCAGCGCGCTGATTCATTTCTTCAACTAATTGCCAGGCCTGACGATACGCCATTTTCATTTCTTTGGCAGCATTGGTAATCGAACCCGTTTTCCGAATATTTTCGAGCAGCCAGATTTTTCCAATTCCAAGAAATGGTCCTTCGGTTTCCTCAATCCAAAGCCGGACTTCGATATTGTATTTTTTGTTTTCTGCCATTTCTTTAAATGCAAACAAGGATTCACAATTACAATAATACGTATTTTTACGTAATTTAAAAATAAGTATTTAGATATTTTATTTGTTTGTCAGTAAAATAGCTTTGGTACAATCTGTAATAAATGTAAATTTGCGCACTTAAAACTTAGAACCTTAGTTACTCAGTAGCTTAGCAACTCATATAAAATGAAATACAATCCAAACGAAATCGAAGCAAAATGGCAAAAATATTGGGCTGAAAACCAAACTTTTGCTGCTAAAAATAATTCTGAAAAACCGAAACATTATGTGTTAGACATGTTTCCTTATCCATCCGGAGCGGGATTACACGTTGGTCATCCGCTGGGTTATATTGCTTCAGATGTTTATTCTCGTTTCAAAAGACATCAGGGTTTCAATGTTTTGCACCCAATGGGATATGACAGTTTTGGATTGCCGGCAGAACAATATGCGATTCAGACAGGACAGCGTCCGGAAGATACAACACGTGTAAATATTGACGGTGGAGTTGATAAAGAAGGAAAACAAATTGCAGGATACCGTAAACAACTAGATAAAATCGGATTTTCATTTGACTGGGCTCGTGAAGTACGTACCTCAAATCCGGATTATTACAAACATACCCAATGGATTTTTATTCAGTTATTTAATTCATGGTACAATAAAGAAACAAACAGAGCTGAAGATATTTCGACTTTGATTTCAATTTTCGAAAAAGAAGGAAATGCAAATGTAAATGCAGTTTCAGATGATAATATTCAAAGTTTTTCGTCAAGCGAATGGAACGCATTTTCAGCAGATCAGCAGGAAAAAATCCTTTTACAATACCGATTAACGTATTTGGCTGAAACCGAAGTAAACTGGTGTCCCGGTTTAGGAACTGTTTTGGCAAATGACGAAATCGTTAACGGCGTTTCTGAGCGTGGAGGCTATCCTGTCATCAGAAAAAAAATGACACAATGGAGTATGCGAATTTCTGCTTATGCCGAACGTTTGCTTCAGGGTCTAAATGATATCGATTGGAGCGAGTCTATAAAAGAGTCTCAAAGAAACTGGATTGGGAAAAGTGTAGGAGCGATGGTTAAATTTAAAGTCAAAAGTCAAAAGTCGCAAGTCGAAAGTGAAGCTGCACTTTCAGACTTTGGACATTCGACTTTAAACTCTTTTATCGAAGTTTTCACAACAAGACCCGATACCATCTTCGGAGTAACCTTCATGACTTTAGCACCAGAGCACGATTTGGTGGCTAAAATTGTAACGACTGATCAAAAAAATGCTGTTGAAGCCTACATCGAAAAAACAGCAAAACGTTCTGAGCGTGAGCGTATGGCCGATGTAAAAACCATTTCGGGCGTATTTACCGGCGCGTATGCAGTACATCCTTTTACGAAAGAACCAATTCCGGTTTGGATTGGAGATTATGTTTTGGCAGGTTACGGAACTGGTGCTGTAATGGCGGTTCCTTGTGGAGACGAAAGAGATTACGCTTTTGCTAATTTCTTTAAAGGTCAAAACGGAATGCCGGAAATCAAGAATATTTTTGATAAAGATATTTCTGAGGCTGCTTTTGGAGCCAAAGAAGGTTTTCAATTAGTAGATTCTGATTTCTTAAACGGATTAAATTATAAAACAGGAACTCAAAAAGCAATTGCCGAGTTAGAAAAAATAGGGCAGGGAACCGGAAAAACAAATTACCGTTTGCGCGATGCAGTTTTCTCTCGTCAGCGTTATTGGGGAGAACCTTTCCCGGTTTATTATGTAAACGGATTGCCAAAGATGATCGCTGCCGAACATTTGCCAATTATTTTGCCTGAAGTAGAGAAATATTTGCCAACCGAAGACGGTCTGCCTCCATTAGGAAATGCAACAATCTGGGCTTGGGATACTAAAAACAATGAAGTTGTCAATACGGATTTGGTTGATAATTTCGAGATATTTCCTCTTGAACTAAACACTATGCCAGGTTGGGCGGGAAGTTCCTGGTATTGGATGCGTTATATGGATGCGCACAACGAAGACAAATTTGCAAGCAAAGAAGCGTTGGCCTATTGGGAAAGTGTTGATTTGTACATTGGAGGAAGCGAACACGCAACCGGACATTTATTGTATTCTCGTTTCTGGAATAAATTCTTAAAAGACAAAGGTTTTGCTCCAACCGAAGAACCATTCAAAAAACTGATTAATCAGGGAATGATTTTGGGGACAAGTGCGTTTGTTTATGGAATATGGTTACAAGTTGATTATAAAGATAATGTCGTATCTGAAAAAGCAATAGCTAAAGAAAAACCTCGACCTTTTTCATTGGCTGTTCCAAAAGAAATGTATGATGATTTCGTGTCAAATAACAAGATTAATGACTTAATTAATAATTGGGTAGTTACTAAACTTGAAGAGGTAAAACTAAAATTTGGATATAGCGAAGATAAAGGTAAGTGGGATTACATAATTACACCTGTTGTAATGCCTGCGAACGTTAGTCTTGTTAATTCATCTAATGAAATAACAGATATCAAAGCTTTTAAAAATTCTATGGAAATTTACAAAGACACTGAATTTTTAATTAAAGAGAAATACATAGTAGGTCGCGAAGTTGAAAAAATGTCAAAATCGAAATACAATGTAGTAACTCCGGATGATATTTGTAACGAATATGGTGCTGATACATTACGTTTGTACGAAATGTTTTTAGGTCCGTTAGAGCAGGCAAAACCTTGGAATACTGCAGGAATTTCGGGAGTTTTTGGTTTCTTGAAAAAATTATGGAGATTGTATTTTGATGAAAATAGCGGTTTAATCGTAAACAACGACGAACCAACAAAAGACAACTTAAAATCATTGCACAAAACCATCAAAAAAGTAGCAGAAGATATTGAGAGTTTCTCTTTCAATACTTCGGTATCTCAGTTTATGATTTGTGTGAATGAATTGTCTTCTCAAAATTGTCATTCAAGAGCGATTTTAGAGCCATTAGCCATTTTGGTTTCGCCCTACGCACCGCATATTGCTGAAGAATTATGGTCGCAATTAGGAAATAAAGAATCTATTTCAACTGTTGCTTTTCCAGTTTTTGATGCCAAGTATTTGGTAGAAAGCAGTAAAGAATATCCGGTTTCTTTCAATGGTAAAATGCGTTTTACAATTGAATTGCCTTTGGATTTAACCAAAGAACAAATCGAGGAAATCATTATGAAAGACGAGAGAACGTTAAGACAATTAGATGGTAAAACGCCTAATAAAGTGATTATTGTTCCAGGGAAGATTATTAATTTGGTTGGGTAACCAGATAAATTCCAATATTTTAAATTCCATATTCCAATTTTACGATTGGGGTTTGGATTTTTTTTGTTTTCAGCTCAACTTGTCATTCCGTAGGAATCTCACGGTTTAATTGACTTTGTGCATAGATTCCTGCGGAATGACAAAAAAGTGGTTAATTGTATATTGTAAATCTGATAGAGGAATTTGAAGAAGACAACAATAGGTTATAGTTATATAAAAAGAAAGCTTTGTAAATTTTACAAAGCTTTCTTTTTTAATTTTTTCTGACCTAATAATTTTTTCTGACCTAATGTTATCTTGGAAAAACGTAAGGGTTAGGATGTACAACAATAATTCCGTCACTGTTTGCAGTTCCGGTTAATTCAGAAACAACTTTTCCACCCACATATATTTTAGCCGTTACAGTTTGTCCTGCAACACCACCACCACCGCTAGTGTTCAATAATACACCGTTAGAGTCCGGATTTGCTGTAAATTCTTTTGTCCATGGTAATGATGTGACATCTTCAATAAGCGGAGCACCACTCTTCTCAGAATAAGTGGCATCCAGCTCTCCTGTGAAATTCCCTGTTATTTCATATTTAACATCTCTTGATCCTGATCCTGCACCTGAGTCGTTATCGTCGTCGCTGCTGCAAGATACTGCCGTAAAAGCAAGAGTCAATACAAGTGCTGCTGTTTTAAAAATTGATTTCATAATAAAATTCTTTAATTAATTATTCGTTTCTAACAAAGTTAGCCCCACTTTAAAGAAAGGTCAATACCTGATAAAATGTATTTTTTACTACCTGATATCAGGTAAAAGAGCTAAATTTCTTTTTGAAAGACTTTTTAATTTAATAAATTTGAATAAATACCACTATATGAAGAAAGTCCGTTTTTTATTGCCATTTTTATTTCTATGCGCCTTTAGTTACTCACAAATTATTCTTTCGCTTGACGATGATTCTGTTTACATTGACAGTATTGCCACATTTACAAAAAACACCAAGTCTGACAGCTTAAAGTGTATCTACAGTTTTAAATTGTCTAAATTGTTTCTGATGGTTCAGGATGTTAAAAAATCAAAAGAATATCTGGCTCAGGCGAATAAACTCAAGGTAAAATTTCCTTTTCTGAATGATGTATCCATTTATTATAATGCCTCACGTTTTCTTGAAAAAGGAGATGCCGAAGGATTTGAAAAAACACTGATTGAGGCGAATGATAAATTAAAAAAATACCGGAATACAGAATCTTATCGTTTGCGTGCCATCGTACTTCAGAATTATGGTCTGATGCAGCAAAGAAAGAATAATGAAAAAGGTTACATGAAACTTCTGGTCAATGAAGCTATTCCATTAGCCAAAAAAAGCGGCGATTATGAATTGATAAGCGGACTGTATAAGGCTGTTGCTATTATTTTTATGAATAATAACGAAAGGGAAAAAGCCAGCGAATATTTAAGCGAAGCACAAAAATATATTGAAAAGGCCATCAAAAAATCACCTACAGTTGCCGAATCAAAAATGGAAACCTATATTATTAATGCCGAAAACTTAATTGAGCTTCAGCATTTTTACGATGCAAAAGCAATATTGGATAAAGCCTTTGCAACACTTATAAAATATCCGGAATCCAACTTAAATGATTCTTATTTCTATGCCGAAGGAATTTATTATGCCAAACAAAATAAATTTACCCAAGCCCTGCAAAGTTTTCAAAAAGGAATTCAATCCGCAGAAAAACATCAGAATATAATTTCCCTTAACAGATTGAAATTTGCAGAATATGAAGTTTTGTTTAAACTTAAAAACTATGAAAAAGCTAAAAACAATCTGGAATATCTGTTAGACAAAACACCTTTTATTGTAGATAAAAAAAATTATTACAATGAACTGTCGAAAGTATACAATGCGACTAAAAATTATCAAAAAGCGTATTATTACTCCAATAAATACAATATTGTAAACGATAGTCTCAACAATACCAAATTCAAAAACGAGATCCTAGAACTGGAAGCTAAATATAAAAAAGCCGAAAACGAGAAAAAAATTAATTCGCTTCAGTCGGAAAATGAAAAAGCCGTATTGCTGGTCAATAACAATAGGCTGAATTCTTTTCTTTTTGCAGTATTATCGGTTCTTTTATTTCTGACCGTTTTGTTTTTATGGATTTTGAACAAAAATCAAAAAAAGCTGAGCTATCAAAAAGAAATCAATCACCAGCAGGAATTAAATGCATTGGAGAACCAGCAAAAACTATCGGTTTCTAATGCTCTGATTGAAGGAGAAGAGGCAGAGCGAAAAAGGATTGCCAGAGATTTACATGACGGGCTTGGAAGTATGCTTTCCGGGTTGAAGATTCACCTGAAGCTGGTTGAAAAAGGAAATTCTGCAAATAAAACTGATGTTAATGAGTTATTGGATAATTCCATTAAGGAACTTCGAAATATTTCTCAGAACTTAATGCCGGAAAGTTTGGTAACGTTCAGTTTAGAACATGCGCTGAAAGATTTGTGTATCGGAAATTCAAATCCTGAAACTACTATTGAATTTCAGTATCTGGTAAAAAAAACCAGCCTGCCCAAGAATTACGAAATCATGATTTACAGAATTATTCAGGAATTATTGAATAATGCAATGAAGTATGCCAAAGCTTCAAAAATATTAGTTTCGTGTTCGCAAAACAAGGATGTTTTTTTTATCACGGTTGAGGATAACGGAATTGGTTTTGATGTATCCCAAAACAATAAAACCGGGATGGGTTTAAGAAATATAAAAAACCGTGTCGATTTTATGAACGGAAAACTGGAAATAGAAAGTGTTTTGAATAAAGGAACTTCAGCTTATATTGAGCTGAAGGTAAAAAATGTAAATCCAACAAATGACTAACAGATACAGAACGGTAATAGTTGACGATCATCCTATCGTAATTTCCGGAATTTCAGGATTGTTATCGGATTTTGATAGTGTTGAAATTACTGCAAAATTGACATCCGGCGAAATGCTTTTAAATTACATGGAAGACCACGATGCCGATTTGATTCTAATGGATATTTTTATGCCGGGAATAACCGGTGTTGATCTTTGTAAAACCATTAAGCAAAAACATCCTAAAATAATCATTATCGGAATGAGCAGCCAGTCTGAAAGAAGTCTGGTTATGCAATTCATTCAAAACGGAGGGAACGGATATATCCTAAAAAGCGCCTCTTTTGACGAGTTTAAAAGTTGTATTGAAAAAGCCATGCAGGGTGAAATCGTATTTAGTGATGAGGTAAAAACTATTATCAGTCAGCCAAATTCGGATGATTTAAACAAAATTCCCAGCTTAAGCCGAAGGGAAAAAGATATTGTAGAATTGCTTTCAAAAGGCAAATCAACTCAGGAGATTGCTGATGAATTGTTTCTCAGTTTTTTAACGGTACAAACCCATCGACGCAATATTCTTCAAAAATATAAAACTAAAAACGTTGCAGAACTGATCGCTATTCTTCTTAAAAACAATCTTCTCAATTAAAAAAAACAGATGCAAAATGTCAAAATGTCATTTTGTTAAAATGGTTCAGAAATTGCAGTTTGTTTTGTAACTTTAAAATTCAATCAAAAAAATAAAAATATGGGAAGTGGATATTTAATACTGGCCGGGGCAATTATGCTTTTCAGCTGGCTGGTAAGTTCAAGATTAAAAAGTAAATTCGAATTATACTCGAAACTGCAATTACAAAACGGAATGAGCGGAAGGGAAATTGCTGAAAAAATGCTGGCAGATAATGGTATTCGTGATGTACGTGTGATTTCGACTCCCGGACAATTGACGGATCATTATAATCCTGCAGATAAAACAGTTAATTTAAGTGAAGCCGTTTACAATCATCGCAATGCCGCGGCGGCAGCAGTTGCTGCTCATGAATGTGGTCACGCCGTACAGCATTCAATTGGTTATGAATGGCTGACAATGCGTTCTGCATTAGTGCCAATCGTGAGTGTAGCATCCAATTATGTGCAATGGATTTTATTGGCCGGAATTCTGATGATGAGAACTTTTCCGCAATTATTATTGGTTGGAATAGTGATTTTTGCCGCTACAACTTTGTTTACCATTATAACTCTGCCAGTTGAATACGATGCAAGTAACAGAGCATTGGCCTGGCTGGAAAATAAACGTATGCTTACACAACAGGAGCAGGCTGGCGCCAAAGATGCTTTAAAATGGGCTGCAAGAACGTATGTGGTTGCTGCTATCGGATCAATCGCTACGTTGTTGTATTATATCTCGATTTATTCAGGAAGCAGGAGGAATTAATGTGGCAATTTAGATAATTAGTCAATTAGATAATTTATAGCAAACCCGACAGGTTTTAAATCCTGTCGGGTTTTTTGTTGTAGGCATTTTTTAAATTATCTAATTATCAAATTGCCACATTATCTAATTACTAAAGTTGAATCTGCCTGTCAATCTGCTGATCGAGCGAAATAAAGGTTTCAGTTCTGGAAACTCCTTCGATAGCCTGAATTTTAGTGTTTAAGAGCTGCATTAAATGTTCGTTGTCGCGACAGATAATCTTAATCAAGACCGACCAGTTTCCGGTGGTGTAATGGCATTCCAAAACTTCCGGAATTTTTTTTAAATCTTTTACAGCTTCAGAATTTCGGGATGCTTTGTCAAGGTAAACGCCAATAAACGCCATCGTATTATATCCTAAAACCTTTGGGTTAACCGTAAATTTAGAACCTGAAATTACACCGGAAGTTTCTAATTTCTTTAAACGCTGATGAATTGCGGCTCCGGAAATGCCAATTTTGTTTGCAATTTGTAAAATGGGTTTTCGGGCATCCTCCATTAAGTAGCGAAGGATTTCCTTGTCGATACCGTCAATTTCGATTATAAGCGAGTTGATTTTCATAACTTTTGATTTGAAACTAATTCTGTTGATTTAGTTTAGAATAGAAATCAAATGTAGTTAAAATGGTTGGAAATAAAAATTCCAAATTCCAACATAAAAAGTTGAAATTTGGAATCTAAATTTTAAATAGAGTAAAGGACTATTTTTTATTTGCCTCGCTAATGTATTTTTCTAAAGCCATTGTCATCGAAGGAGTTTCAGGAGTTGGAGCAAGAATGTCGATTCTTAACCCATGATCCAGAGCTTCTTTTTGAGTGGTGCTTCCAAAAACAGCAATTCTGGTATCGTTTTGCTTAAAGTCAGGAAAGTTTTTAAATAATGATTTAATTCCGGTTGGACTAAAAAAGGCCAGAACATCATAATAAACATCTGCCAAATCAGATAAGTCACTCATTACTGTTTTGTAAAAAACAGCTTGTGCCCAATCTACTTTTAAATTATTTAAAGTAATTGGTGCATCAGCATTTAACTGGTCAGATGCTGGTAACAGAAATTTTTCGTCTTTGTATTTTTTGATCAGCGGAGATAAATCAGCAAAATCTTTAGCTCCTACATATATTTTACGTTTTCTGTAAACCACATATTTCTGCAGGTAAAAAGCCACTGCTTCAGATTGACAAAAATATTTCAATCCTTCAGGAACTTTATAACGCATTTCCTCAGCTACCCTAAAAAAGTGATCTACCGCATTTCGGCTTGTCAGGATAATTGCAGTGTAATGATTAAGATCAATTTTTTGAAGTCTGATCTCTTTTGCATTAACCCCCTCCACATGAATAAAAGGTCTGAAATCAATTTTTATTTTGTGTTTTTGTTGGAGCTCAAAGTAAGGAGAATTCTCCACTTTAGGTTCAGGCTGTGACACCAAAATTGTTTTCACTTTCATATTATAAACATTTTCTAAGCACTCCCTTTCGTAATCCAATAATAAAGGAAATAGTAAGGGGCTATTTCAAGAGCGCAAAGATACAAAATAAAATAAAATAACTTGCTGAATATTATATTTTGATAAGTTTTAATTGAAATAAAGTACGAAAACAGGCTTATACACACTGAAATCCCTATTATCAGGATCGGAACTATTGTAGGAATATTGTCGTAATAGAATAAAATGGCATTTACAGGAAGGATCAAAAGGCCGATGTAAGCTCTGTAAGTTACTTTTTGCAGGTTAAAAATATCTACAAATTCATCAATGTTGAAAGAAGTGGCCACAATCTTTTCAATTAAAAACTTAGCCAGAATGAAATAGAGTAAAAATGTCGCAATCTGAATGAATAACATCCAGTCTGTTTTGGATTCGATATACCCAAAAATATGCATAGTAATCTGAATAAAGAATGCATACGAAATAATCTGCACCAGGAATAAGGAAATGGTAAAACTGCTTTTCAAATGACTGGTGTCGCGATAAATCTTAACGTATTTATCGGAGAAAATGAGTCTGGTAAACTCGCTGAATCTGTTTTCATAGGCAGATTTGGTAAAGGCAACCACAGCAAACGACAACACAAATAAAAGTGTAGCCCAATCTTTGTTTTCGAGAATCCTGAGATGAAGTTGTTCAATCATAGCGTTACAAAATTAGTAATTTTTTGTATCAATACTTTTATTATAAATTTATTATGAATCAAATGCCATAAAAAGTTTACTTTTGCGGTGAAATTACGCAGAAAAATGAATGATAGTATTGTCATAATTCCCACTTATAACGAAATTGAAAACATAGAAAGTATAGTTAGAGCTGTACTTTCGCAACATAAGCCTTTTCATCTTTTAATAATTGATGATAATTCACCAGACCATACAGCCGATAAAGTGATTGCTTTGCAGCAAGAGTTTTCAGGAAGGTTATTTCTTGAAAAAAGAGCCAAAAAGTCTGGTTTGGGAACAGCTTATGTTCATGGTTTCAGATGGGCTTTAGAACGACACTATGAATATATTTTTGAGATGGACGCCGATTTTTCACATAACCCAAACGATCTTGAAAAGTTATATGATGCCTGTCATTTCGGTGGTGCGGATTTGGCAATCGGATCCAGGTATGTTACAGGTGTAAACGTGGTTAACTGGCCATTGAGCCGTGTACTAATGTCTTATTTCGCTTCGGTTTATGTGAAATTCATAACAGGAATGAAAATTCACGATGCCACAGCCGGATTTGTTTGTTATAAAAGGGAAGTTTTGGAAAAGATAAACCTGAACAAAATTAAATTTGTGGGATATGCTTTTCAGATCGAAATGAAGTACCGGACGTATTGTTCAAAATTTGAAATTACGGAAGTTCCTATTATTTTTACAGACCGTACCAAAGGAGTTTCAAAAATGAGCAATGCTATTATTAAGGAAGCAATTTTGGGTGTAATTTCTCTTAGATTAAAAAAATTAGTCAATTCACTATAAACTCAAAACATGAATAGGATTTTAATTAAAAATGCTAAAATTGTAAACGAAGGGACGATTTTTGAAGGTGATGTATTGATAGAAGACGACTTAATTGTTGAAGTTGCCGACAGCATCAGCCTAAAAACATCAGATTGTATCGTTATAGATGCCGAAGGAAGTTACCTGATGCCAGGAGCAATCGATGATCAGGTGCATTTTAGAGAGCCGGGACTTACACATAAAGGTGATATAGAATCCGAATCAAGAGCTGCCGTTGCAGGCGGAATCACTTCTTTTATCGAACAGCCCAATACGGTACCGAATGCAGTTACACAAGAAATTTTAGAAGATAAATATCAAATTGCTGCCGTAAAGTCATTTGCGAATTATTCGTTTATGATGGGTGCTACTAATGATAATCTGGAAGAAGTTCTAAAAACAAATCCTAAAAATGTTGCCGGAATCAAGATTTTCTTAGGTTCTTCTACCGGAAATATGCTGGTAGATAATGAAGCGACTTTAGAAAAGATATTTTCGAGCACGCCCATGTTGATTGCAGTTCATTGTGAAGATGAAGCTACAATTCAAAATAATCTCAAATTATACAAAGAACAATATGGTGATGATGTGCCGGTTACAGCGCATCATTTAATCAGAAGTGCCGAAGCTTGTTATATTTCATCATCAAAAGCGGTGGCTTTGGCTAAAAAAACCGGAGCTCGTTTGCATATATTTCATCTTTCGACTGCAAAGGAAATGGAATTGTTCACGAATAAAATTCCATTAGAAGATAAAAAAATTACGGCTGAGGTTTGTGTGCATCATCTTTGGTTTACCGATGAAGACTACAAAACAAAAGGAAATTTTATTAAGTGGAATCCCGCTGTAAAAACGGCAGATGACAGAAAAGAACTTTGGAAAGCATTGAATGACGGTCGCATTGATGTTATTGCAACAGATCATGCTCCTCATACAAAAGAAGAGAAAAACCAATCGTATCTGAATGCACCTTCTGGTGGTCCATTGGTTCAGCATGCTGTTATTGCCATGTTTGAAGCACATCACCAAGGGAAAATTACGGTGGAGAAAATCGTAGAGAAAATGTGCCATAACCCGGCAAAAATTTTCAAAATTGAAAAAAGAGGTTTTGTAAAAGAAGGTTATTTTGCCGATTTGGTTATTGTTAATCCAAGCTTGCCATGGAGTGTAAAACCAGAAAATATCCTGGCAAAATGTGGCTGGTCTCCTTTTGAAAATTATACTTTTAAATCTAGAATTACCCATACTTTTGTAAACGGCGAACTGGTTTACAATAATTTCAAGGTAAAAGATATCCGCGCCGGAAAAAGACTATTGTTTGACAGATAAAAAGCTGAAATGAGGAATTTTGTATTAATAGTATTGGTTTTGTTTCTTTCTGTAAGTTGTAAAAAAGAGCTGGTAAAAGAGCCTAAAAAGCTTATTGAGAAAGATAAAATGATTGATATTATGTATGATTTATCTCTTTTGGAAGCGATACGATATCAAAATCCGGTTTCACTGGATTCGCTTGAAACAAGTCCGACAAAGTTTGTGCTGCAAAAGTATAAGGTTGACAGTCTGCAATTTGCACAAAGTAATATGTATTATGCAGCCGATTACAGCAATTACAAAGAAATGTTCGATGAGGTAGGAAAACGACTCGAAAAAAATAAAAGAGCAACCGATTCGCTGGTAAAAATAGAAGAAAAGAAGGCTGCAAAAATTAAAAAGAATGCAGTAAAACAGGTTAAAAAAGACTCTATAAAAATACCTGCAAGAAAAATCAATATTGATTCTGTCAAAAAAAGAATGCAATTAAGAAAACAATAAATTACAGCTTTGATACTTCTTTAATGTATTGATGCACATCCGAAAAAACCGTTCCAAGAGCGGTTTTTATTTTTTCATTAGAATATAGATTTTTAGAATAAGTAGCTTTTGCGGTTGCTTTGGTAATTCTTCTTTTTTGGAAAAATAAGGTTGAAAAAAGCCAGTCTGCCATCCACAGGAAATTCATGAATAAGGGTGCTGCGAGAATATGCGGCCTTTTTACCTTTAAAGTATCTGCTATTGTATTCAGAATATTTCTAAAAACAATATTGTCCGCAATCAACGTAAAACGTTCATTTTTAATGTCGCTTTTCATTAATTCACAGGCAATTTTCGCCACATCATCAACAGTAATAAATCCTGTACTTCCTAAGGTGTAGAAAGACAGTCCGTTTGCTACTTTCGTGTAAAGTTCAGCACTTCCTTGTACGTTATTTTTAGATTTTGGAATCGGACCTAAGATCACGCCAGGATTCAGTATAATTACATCCAGACCTTCCTGAAGTGCACGCCAGACTTCCATTTCGGCTCCATATTTGGAAATAGCATAATCACTGTGTGGTTTTTCCGGATTCCAGTCAGTTTCTTCCGTAATGTAGGTTTCATGTGATGCTAAATCGCCCAAAGCAGCAATCGAACTCACAAAGCAGAATTTCTTTATTCCCTTTGCAATCGCGAAGTTGACCATGTTTGCCGTTCCTTCGATATTTGTTTTTCGGAGCTTCTCTTCATCTTTTGGATCAAATGAAATCAACGCAGCACAATGGTAAACGTATTCAATTCCGGTAAAAGCAATTTCCAATGATGGAATATCTAAAATATCGGCTTCAACCCAATCGATTTTCTCAAATGCATCGACCTTTTTATACAATTTAAAAACCGACTTTGTTTTTTGAACAGCATCTGGATTTCGGTAAATAGCCCGGACATTTTCTCCATTTTCAATCAAATGAAGCAATAAATGTGCACCAACTAAACCAGTTCCTCCTGTTACTAATACCATTTTGTAAAGATAAGTTTTTGCTTTAAAGGTTCAAAGGCACAAAGGTTCAAAGTTGCAAAGGTTTTAGATTTTGTCTTTTGAAATTGAAATTGTCATTGTTTTTACCATTGTCATTGCTATTGTTTTTTGAAATTGCCATTGACATTGATTACATTTGCACAAATTATTAAAAAAATGAAGAATCTTGTTGAAGAATTAAAGTGGCGCGGGTTATATCATGACAGCATGCCAGGAACAGAAGAACAATTGCTAAAAGAGGCGACGGCGGCATATATTGGTTTTGATCCAACAGCAGATTCACTTCATATTGGCAGTATGGTTCAGATTATTTTATTGGTTCATTTAAAGAATTTCGGACATCAGCCAGTTGCTCTCGTGGGCGGTGCGACCGGAATGATTGGTGATCCTTCCGGAAAATCGGACGAAAGAAATTTACTTAACGAAGAAACTTTGGCTAAAAACGTTGCCGGAATCAAAAGTGTTCTGTCCCGTTTCCTGGACTTTAATTCCAATGAACCAAATGCTCCAGTTATGGTCAATAACTATGACTGGATGAAGGAATTCTCTTTTATTGATTTTGCCCGTGAAGTTGGAAAACGCATCACGGTAAATTATATGATGGCAAAGGATTCTGTTAAAAAAAGAATCAATGGAGAAGGTGAAGGAATGTCTTTTACCGAATTTACATACCAATTAATTCAGGGATACGATTTTTATCATTTATACAAAAACAACAACTGCCTTTTGCAAATGGGAGGTTCTGACCAATGGGGAAATATTACTACAGGAACAGAATTAGTACGCAGAATGGGAGGGGAGAATGCAAAAGCTTTTGCCTTGACAACTCCTTTGATTACAAAAGCAGACGGATCTAAATTCGGAAAATCTGAAGGAGGGAATGTTTGGCTGGATGCTGATAAAACTTCGGTTTATAAATTTTACCAGTTTTGGGTAAATGCTACCGATGTTGATGCTGAAAAGTATATCAAAATCTTTACTTTCTTAGATAAAGATGCTATTGATGCTTTAATTGAAGAGCATAAAACGGCTCCACATTTAAGAGTTTTGCAAAAGAAACTTGCTGAAGAAATCACAATTTTTGTTCACAGCAAAGAAGAATTAGAAAAAGCGATTCAGGCTTCGAATATTTTGTTTGGAAATTCAACTGCCGAAGATTTGAAACAACTGGATGAAACGACTTTTTTAGAAGTTTTTGACGGAGTTCCGCAGGCAGAAATAGCAAAAGCTGATTTGGAAAACGGATTGGATATTATTACAGTTTTGAATGAAAAAACAGGTTTCTTCAAATCAAACGGAGAAGCAAGACGGGCTTTGACAGCAAATTCAATTTCGGTAAACAGAGAAAAAATCAAAGAAGATTTTGTGTTGACAGCAAACGATTTAATCAACAACCAGTTTGTTTTGTTGCAAAGTGGGAAAAAGAATTATTTTGTGATTAAGATCAAGTAGTGTTTTTATTTAGTAAGTTTATCGCTTAAAATAAAACATATGTTTGGATTTCTCTTTATCTATTGGATTTGGAAAGCTTTTAGCAATTTGGCTATTGACTATAGCAAGAACAAATGGAAATATTTCTTTATCGGGTTGTTATCATATTATGGTATTACTTTGCTGTCCGGAGTAATTTATGTTATAATAATTGCAATTATAAATGGAATAGATGCGCTAGATGATAATAGTTACTACAGCTCAGGCATTGATTTTATTTTTGCTCTTTTTGGAGGATTAGGATGCTACGGTATCTACAAATACCTGGAAAGTATAGGACAAAAAGAAAGAGAATTATCAAGAAAAGAAGGAATTGAAAGTATAGGTCTGGCTGAGGAACATTAAAGCACCATCAAATTACAGCCCCGAATATCAGAATTATCAAAACGTCCCAATACCTCGAAAGAGTTGTTGGGATTTTTTTTGCCTAAATCCTGTGTAGCTATAAAGGAGCAGGAATTGATGTTGGCTAAATCAATAACGTTGATTCCGCCTGTTTTTCCATCTTTTACATAAGTAAGAGCATCTTCGGGATCTCGGACTAAAATGTGCATCCATGACGGGCATTCAAATACGCCTTCACCTAAAGAATACGCCTGTCCTAAAAGTTCGGTCATTCCGTATTCTGAATGTATTGATGAAACGCCAAAACCTTTGCAAAGCTGTTTGTGTAATTCTTCACGAATCATTTCCTTGCGTTTGCCTTTCATTCCACCCGTTTCCATAATAATGGTATTCTGAAGGTTGAATTGATGTTTTTCAATCAGATCCAATAATGCATACGTAACACCAATTAAAACAACATTCTGACCTGATTTATCTAAAGCAGTCAGTTTTTTAATTAAGTCATCGTGATTGTGCAAATAAAATCCGCTTTCAGGCTGGTTGGATAGTTGTATTAAATCTTCGACCATGTATATTAATGAAGATCCTTCACGTTCGAGATAAGAGGGTAAAAGAGCTAAAACAACGTAATCTTCGATGTTACCGTAGAATTGCGAAAATCCTTTTCGGTAACTCTCTTCGTAAAGGGAAACATCGGTAACCAAATGTCTGCTGGTAATCATTCCGGTGGTTCCGCTGCTGGTAAAAGTTACTTCGGCCGGATTTGAGTTCGAAACAACTTCATGACTTTTGAAAAACTGAATAGGTAAAAACGGAATTTGTTTTAAAGATTTTACTTCTTGCGGATTTACTTTTAAAAAATCACAGAAATCACGATATACTTTATTATTCTCGTGCTGAAAACGAAACACTTTTAGTGCTATTTTTTCAAATTGTTTCTGACTTGAAATAGTAAATATATCGTTGGCTGTAATCAAAGCTTTTTTGTGCAAAGGTATAAATAATTGCAGGAAATAAAGGAAATAAAAAAGCTCCAATGTTACTACTTTGGAGCTTTGAAATATTTTTTATCGAATAATTAATTTTCTGGTTGCAGAGGCATTTTCCTCGCTTATTTTAATGATGTAAACTCCAGGAGACAAATCAGAAACATTAAGTTCTTTTGAGTTTAAATGAACCTGCAGTACTTTTTTTCCGAGAACATCAAAGACTACAATTTCTTTTTCCAGGTCATTTTTAGTAGAGATATAAACTTTTCCATTCAATACAGGGTTAGGATATAAACTCAGTCCCTCAATAGATTTAGAATCCTGAGATTTTGGCAACTGTTTACTGTCTTGAGCTGAAACACTTAGAGTAAAGAAAAAAGCCAATAAAAATGTAATATAAAAGTAGTTTTTTGCCATCGCTTTATTTTGGATACGTAAATATACAAAAAAGTTTTCAAAAACTACACCAAAAAAAAACATCCTAAATATTTAGGATGTTTTTAACATTTTATATTTTAACTAATTAGAAACCAACTGACCAGCCAGCAGCCCAAGATGGAGCAGTAACTCCGCTTCCTGCACCATTAGCAGTAAGTAAGTCTGTAGCGACAGCAGCTACATCAGCAGCATCTCCGTTTGTCTTTTTTCCTTTAGTTTTTGTAGGTATATCAATATAGTTAACACCAGTTACTTTTAAAGCTGTTCCAACAAAAGCAATAGTTTCGTCGTTTTCAACATCAATACCAGTTTTCCAACCGCTTAAAACAACATTTGTAATTAATCCTTTAGTTCCTCTTCTAAATTTGATACCTTGATTTTCTTGGTAGATAGTTCCATCAGCAGCACTTCCAGGACCAACAAGAGTCATGTTTGTGATAGTTGGGTTAGCAATTGGAGCGTTAGCAAATCCTAATTCGAAGTTATCAGCTTCAATTCCTCTGTTTCCTTTTCCAAAAGCTATTTTACCATACCAGTTTGTGTTTGTACCATTCCATCCTTCAGTCCAGTCAAATTGATCATCTTCATTTCCAATAGCGATTAGGTTAGATGTGTTTACAGAACCTCCGAAGAATTCGAATCCGTCATCAGAACCGTGATAAGCTTCTACGTTTTCAACAGTTGTTCCAGAACCAACTCCAAAGAAAGAAAGAGCATTAAATTCTTTATCACCGTTAAAAGTAGCTCCTGCATACTCGATTCTTAAGAATCTGATTACACCAGAATTATCATTAGAAATTGTTCCTCCGTAAGTTAAGTCGGCTACTTCAGACTGAGCAGTAACAGTTCCACGGTTGATAGGTGCTTTACCGCAAATTACTAGTCCACCCCAGTTTCCAGGAGCTTTAGTAGTTAAACCAGAAGTCATAATAACTGGTTTTGCAGCAGTACCGTTAACATTGATTTTTCCTCCTTGTGCAACTGCAATATAAGATTTAGTTCCACCAATTCCTTCGATAACAGTTCCTGCAGGAATAGTTAAAGTTGCTCCGTTATTAACTTGTATTTTTCCAGTTAGTTTGTATACTTTAGATGCATCAAGTACAACTTCACCATCTTTAATTTCTCCTGTAAAGTTTGTAGGGTCAGCTACAAATGTAGATGTAGGGTCAGGTTTTTTATTGTCATCATCACTTGAACAGCTTGTGAATAAGCTAGAAGATAAGGCAATAACTGCAATGAATTTTACAACTGATTTTTTCATAATTGTTTTAATAATTTTGTGTTTGTTTTCTTATGCAAAGATGGACTAGAAATCTTTTTTAGATGTTAAGTGAGTGTAATTGTTAGTTTAAAAAAACTACACATTTATATTAAATTAATGTTATGGTGTTAAGTTAAAATCACTGCATTAAATGGCTTTTTTTTATAAACAAAAGAGGGCTAACAATTTATGTTAGCCCTCGTACTTGAATTGTGTATATCTAATATTAGAAATTGTAGCTAAGCTTAAAGCTGGCTCCCAAACCTTTTTTATAAGATAGTACGTTTACATCTCCTGAAGCATTTTCCTGTACTCTGTTAATTGTAGGATCTAAAATATTTTTTACAACAAAATCCAATCCTAAATTTTTATTCAATTTGGTTTTTGCAATAAAATCTAATGAACCAAATGCTTTGTCAACTAAGTCGCCTCTTCCATTTGTCCCAATTGCATTTATTCTGTCAGAGAAGTAAGAGTATGCAATAGTTGTGTTTAGACTCTTGTCATTGTTGCTCCATTGAGTTAAGTATGAAATATCCGCGTTTAATAACAGATCTGAAGCTCCTGTAAATTGACTTTTTGAATTGGTGAAATCAACCTGATAATCTGTTTCTTCAGCTACTTTTTCTGAATTTAATTCCTGGTTACTATATAAATACGAAGCATTGATACCCGCAGTAAGTTTTTTATTATCATCAATGTTAAAAAGTTGTTTACGGTATTCTACTTCTGCTCCGGCAACATATCCAAAATCTCCGGTATTGATATATGAAATATCATTTGATGATGAAGCAATTGTAACTTCGTTCATTGGATTAAGAATGTATTTTCCAAAAGCCGTAAAGGAAATTAATTCATCACTTGTAGGGAACATTTCCCATTTAAGATCTAAGTTGTAATCATCAGACTCATATAAATATGGGTTACCAACTTTTACCTGAAGTACTTCTTCGTATACAAATAAAGCTCTTTCTTTAAATTGTGGCATAGTATACGTTTTGCTGAAACCCAAACGTAAATTTTGTTTTTCGTTTAACTCATATTTCATTGACAAGCTCGGTAAAAAAGCCAACTTGTCTAATTGATCGTTTCCAACATCACCTAATTGTGTATCCCATTCAACATCCTGAATTACAGATTCAACACGCAGTCCTACTACTGCAGTTAGTTTGTTGAATTTATATTCTGTATTAAGAAATCCTCCAAAAATAGTTTGCTTACCATCATATGTTTGAGGGTCTAATGCGTTTGGAACTTCTGCATTTCCTCTGAAAGTATAGATGTTAAAGTAGCCATTGTTGAGATTTGTATTGTTGTAAAATAAATCTAAGTTATTTGGGTCAACAATAAAATTTCGGTAATCATTATTTGATTGAAAGTTAAATTGAGTTGCTTCAAAATTTCTGTTTTTGATTCTTCCTGATCCTCCCAAAGTAAATTTACCTTTAAATTCATTGTCGGCATTTTTACTAAATTTATAATCAACTGAAAGATTTGCTGCTAACTCATCTTCTTTTAATTTTTGAAAATATCTGTGGTTATCAGGTCTGGAAACAGTTGATAAGACATAACCAGTTGGTTCATTTCTGAAAATATTCTGAACCCTGTCCGGCATTGAGCTGTTAATAATGTTATACGATGCTCCCCAATACAATTTAGATCTGTCTGATAATTTATGATCACCCAATAATTGATTGATCCAAAGACTATTTTCTTCGTAGTTAAAACGACGAATAAGTCCATTACCATCATTTGCAATATCAACAATATATCCGTAATATTCTTCTTTTGATTGTGAAGACGTATTGATGTAAGCTGTATTGAAGTTTACTTTATTGCCTGAATTAATTTTGTAGCCAACATTCAATAATCCAGTTGTATTTGTTTGGAAACTCATATCAGTATAAGAAGAGAAATCTTTGTATACAACTCCTGCACCATTTACACTTCCTTTAGCAGTACCATTTTTGATTGAGCTATAGTCATTACTAAAATTCGCTGTAGCAAAAAAGCTTAATTTTCCATCTTCTCCCACGTTAAAAGATTTTCCTCCTGAAAGGCCAATTGATCCTGCAAAAGGAACTTTTCCCTCCATTTGCAAAGTGTTATAATTGTATTGAGTAAGGGAATTGTTTGGAATAGACGGGCTGGAAAAACCAAAACTTCCAATACCTTTTTGTAATTTGAAGTTATCTTCAGCTAATGCATTTGTGTTTACATTAGAACCCAATTCAATTTTGAAAAATCCATCGCCCTTATAATCTTTAGATACAACATCTACGTTTCCTCCGGCAAAATCTCCATATAATTTACTGCTGTAAACTTTATCAATCGATACATATTCAACAATATCCGTTGAAAAGATCTCCAGATTAATGTTTTTCTTTTCAGGATCGTTGGATGGAATTGGTAATCCATTCATAGTTGTTGAGTTGTAACGGTCACCCAAACCTCTTACAAAAATATTCCCTGTGCCTTCTTGTTTCGTAATACCAGTAGTTTTCGCAACAGCTGCTGCAACATCACCAACTCCTTTTCTGGAAAGTTCCTGCGCTCCGATAGATTGTCTGATATCCACCGCATTTTTTTGCTCTAAAAGTAATGCAGATTCTTTTTGTCTGTTTACAGTAGATGATTTTACAACTACATCCTGAAGAGTATAACCGCCGGATGAAAGTGCCTGATTAACTGTAACAGTTTCGTTTGCTTTAACTGTTACAGGTGTTTCTACTGATTCATAACCTACAAAACTAAAGATAACAGTATAGCTTCCCGGATTTACTGTGATGGAATATTTACCATTCATGTCAGTATTTGTACTAATATTGGTGCCTTTTACCAGTACATTTGCAAAAGGTAAAACTTCATTATTCATTTCCTTGTCGGTTAAAACCCCAGAAATCGTACCTTTGTTTTGCGCTGCCGTGACCGCACAAATAAATAATGTAATAATTAGAAATTTTAAATTGAATTTCATTCTGTGTTGTGTTTAATTTATTTTTGTGCAAAGAAATACACGCAGTGTAAAGTTCATGTTAGGCACTTGTTATGTTTTTGTGTGTTGTAGATTATCAAATTGTTACCAGATTAAATTACCGTTAACAGCAATTTTTAACGCTTATTTTATTATTACATTTACCCCGCAATTCAATGCCATCGAATATATAATAAAGAGAATTTGATGTAAAAATCTCAATTTTTGCTATTTATGAAAAAAACACAAACCAAGATTTTATTAGTCGACGATGAACCGGATATCCTGGAAATTGTAGGGTATAATCTTACTCAGGAAGGGTACCAGATCGTAACGGCCTCAAATGGAAAAGAAGCAATCGCAAAAGCGCAGAAAGAATTACCGGACCTTATAATTATGGACGTAATGATGGCGGAAATGGATGGGATGGAAGCTTGCGAACACATCAGAAAAATTCCGGAACTAAATAACGTTATCATAACATTTTTAACAGCGAGAAGCGAAGATTATTCACAAGTAGCTGGTTTTGACGCCGGAGCAGATGATTACATTACCAAGCCAATTAAGCCAAAATTATTGGTCAGCAAAGTAAAGGCTTTGTTAAGAAGGTTAAAAGAACAAGAAGTGGTGAGCGATACACTAAATGTTGGCGGAATAGAAATCAATCGGGAAGAGTATAAAATCATTAAGGATAATATTGAAATTTCCCTTCCAAGAAAAGAATTCGAATTGTTTTATTTATTAGCATCCAAACCCGGAAAAGTATTCAAAAGGGATGAGATTCTGGATAAAGTCTGGGGAAATGAAGTGGTAGTAGGAGGAAGAACCATTGATGTACACATCCGAAAACTGCGTGAAAAAATTGGTGAAGACCTTTTTAAAACCATAAAGGGAGTTGGTTATAAATTCGAAGTTTAAGCATTCAAAAAAAAGGAACCATATAAGTGATATAAGTTCAATTTAACTTATAGTATTTGTACTTTTACAACCAAAGTCAATCTTTATTAAAGTTATAAACTTTGACAAAGATTGACTTTTTTAAATTACGATATAGAAATAAGTTTTACTTTTTTAAATGAACTTATATCATTTATATGGTGAAAAAATAATCCCTATAATTGTTTATTATTTTAAAATTTACATGAAAATCAATTTCAAAAAAACCTATAAGTTTGCTATAAAGTCCGCACTTTATATAAGTCTGTTTGCAACAGGATTTGTGTTGCTGCTGATGAATATTTTTTATAAAAATCAATTGAAATATCAAATTGGGTTTGGAATGGTTTTTATCATTTCAATTTATATTTTCTCTTTTCTGGTGCTGCAATACCGTGTGGAGCGATTTATTTACAGAAGGGTAAAAAAAATCTACGATGAGGTTTCGTTGCTGGAGTCTACCAAGTTAATTAATCAGCCTATTACAACAGACATGGAAACGCTTTCACGTGAAGTGAAAAAGTTTGCTACGGATAAAAAGCTTGAGATTGAGATGCTTGAAATTAGGGAACAGTACCGCAGGGAGTTTCTTGGAAATGTTTCGCATGAACTTAAAACACCGCTGTTTACCGTTCAGGGTTATATTTCGACCTTACTGGATGGTGCTATGGATGATAAAACAATCCGAAAAAAATACCTAAAACGTGCCGAGAAAGGTGTTGAGCGATTAATTTATATAGTCGAAGATCTGGATATGATTACCAAACTGGAATCTGGTGATTTAGACCTGAATGTTACCGAATTCAATATTGTCGAATTAATTCAGAATGTTTTTGATTTGTTGGAAATGAAAGCTGATCAAAAGAAAATAAAATTAGCTTTTGAAAGTAAAAATGTACAATCCCTGATAGTGAAAGGCGATCAGGACAGGATACAACAAGTTTTAGAAAATTTACTTGTAAACTCTATTAAATACGGAAAAGACGGAGGTACTACAGAAGTCGGGGTAGTAAATCTGACGAAGAAAAAGGTCCTAATTCGTATCAGTGATAATGGTGAAGGAGTAGAAAAACAAAACCTGCCAAGGCTTTTTGAACGGTTTTACCGAGTTGACAAAAGCGGAACAAGATCAGAAGGCGGTTCAGGTCTTGGATTGGCTATCGTCAAACATATTATCGAAGCACACAAAGAGAAAGTATATGTTGAAAGTGAATTCGGGATTGGATCAGAATTCTCATTTACACTCGAAAAAGCGCATAAAGCGGTAAAAGCCGAAGTTAAAAAATTGTAATGTCTGTTTTCATGCAGTGCAATAAAACAGCATTTTTTTGATTTAGTGATATTTACCTAACTATTTCGAAACAATTCTTCTTATTATAGTAACACCTTGTTAATGATAGCTTAACATTGGTGATACATCTTTGCACCTTGAATTTTAGTGCATAAAGAAATAATGATAAAAAGAAAAATAATTGCTGCTTTATTGTTGATTACCAGTGTTGTAAACGCACAGGAATTAAAAAAAGAAGATGTCAAAAACGAAGTAATTCGTCTTTTGGATTCCATCAATAAAACAAAACTTCCGGAAACCAAATCCGGAGTAAGTGGCGAGGATCATTGGTATGACAAAATTTCGTTGAGAGGTTATGCACAAATACGATACAATGGTCTGTTTTCTACAAATGATAAAGTTTCCTGCGACCAGTGTGATAAATCCTGGGGAACCACTTCTACTGAGCCTGATGCAAAAGCAAACAATGGTCTTTTTATCAGACGTGCCCGTTTGGTTTTTTCCGGTCAGGTTCATCCTAATGTGTTTTTTTATTTCCAGCCTGATTTTGCCAGTTCTCCAAGTTCCGGAATTAATAATTTTGTTCAGATCAGGGATATTTATTTTGATGTTTCTTTTGATTCAAAAAGAGAATACCGTGTTCGTGTCGGACAGAGTAAAATACCATACGTTTTCGAAAATATGCAATCCAGTTCACAACGTCTGACCTTAGACCGAAGCGACGGAACCAATAGCGCAATAGCCAACGAACGGGATTTAGGATTGTTTTTTTATTGGGCACCTGAAGAAATCAGGGAACGTTTTGACATGTTGGTAAAAGACGGATTAAAAGGTTCAGGCGATTTTGGAGTTTTTGCTTTAGGTGTGTACAACGGACAAATTGCCAACAAAATTGATGGTAATAGAGATTTGAACGTAGTGGCAAGAGCTACATATCCTTTTGTTATTGGAAACCAGATTATTGAACCCGGAATTCAGGCGTACACAGGAAAATGGGCTTTTACAGGAGAAGTTTCATCCGGTGTAACAGTTAATGGTGATCCGAAATATATAAAAGACGAAAGAATAGGAGCAACTTTTGTGTTGTATCCAAAACCTTTCGGAATCCAAACAGAATATAATATTGGGACTGGCCCCCGTTATAATCCGGCAACCAATAGCATTGATGTAACCGATTTAAATGGAGGTTATGTTTTATTGAATTATAAATTGGACATAAAAAAACAACATATTTATCCTTTCGCCAAATTTCAATATTATGACGGAGGGAAGAAATATGAAAAAGATGCCAGAAGTTATGTAGTAAGAGATTACCAAATTGGCGTAGAATGGCAGCCTATAAAAGCTTTGGAATTAGTGGCTGAATATGTAATTGCCGACAGAACATTTGAAGACAGTGCAATTCCGGTTAACAGACAGCAAGGAAATTTATTGAGACTGCAGGCTCAGTTTAATTTTTAAACTTCTTTTTCGAAAACAGTAAATAATGAATCCCAGTCAATATTATTTTTAAATTGGGACAAACCTTTAAACGATTTTACTTTTGAAAGATCTTCAATTGTAAAGTCGTTTTGCGTTGCATACGGAACCAGATTTTCATCCTGAAGTTTTATTGCCAGGTATTCCTGTTCATATTGCCCGGGAGTTGGAATAAAAAAAGCTTTTTTGCCCAGCTTTGCCAAATCCATAACGGTAGTGTAGCCCGATCTGCATAAAACCAAATCACTTTCATTAAAAGTTTGCTCAAGCTGTTTGGTATTCATGAAATTATAATACGTCACATTTTTGATTTGCTGTTTGCTCTGCCCTTTTTCGACTACACCTCTTATAAAAACGATATTGCCGTTGTAATGCACGATTTCCTGCTGAAGTTTTTCTTCCAGAAAAGTTCGTTGAGGTTCTGGTCCGGACAAAATAATCATTAAATCATATACTTTGGCAGTGTCTTTCTGGCGCATTCTGCTTAAAGGACCGATATATTTTAGATTTAACTTGTGATTGTTCAAATGTCCAAGTTCACCGGTTAGGTTTATTGTTTCATTGGTGTCCGGAACCCAGCATTCATTGTATTTTTTTATAAAATACTGATGACATTTGCTGGTAAATCTGGTTGTGTTTCCAGTCATCACGTTTAGTTGATGTGTGATAAACACAGAAGGGACTTTTTTACTGAAAACACCTAATCGGTTATCTGAGATGATGCCGTCTATATCATGTTTTCTTATCCAGGAATTCACAATCTTTTTTTCATCTAAAATGGCAACAATCATTTTAGGGAGGTTTTTGATCAGTTTCCATTTGAAATTTTTAGCATTCTTCGCATATTCAATATGGTAAGAAGGCAGTTCCAGTGTTTGTATATATGGAAATTCTTTTCGCAACAAGTCTAATGCAATACCATCAGAAGCTATAATCGGAATATAATTATTATCCTGTAAAGCCTTAATTATGGGAATACATCGGGTCGCATGTCCCAATCCCCAGTTCAAAGGTGTAATTAAAATAGTTTTATTCGCAGAATAATCGATGCTCATACGTAATGCTTTTCAAACGAAGATACTTAAATAGGGTTTTCAATCTCTTTCAAAGATATTACGAAATGATTAAGTTATTATCCGGTTATTGTAAAACAAAAAAGCCAAACTTAAAAGTCTGGCCATCTATTTGAAGTTATTTTATCATTAATCCTGAATGTAGGTTTTGTTTCCGTTTGCATTAATATAGTATTTACCGCCTCTTGGGCCCGTATATACTTTTTTTCCATTGTATTCTCCGGTAATTTTATCCGCTACTTTTGGCGCTTTTTCATTAGTTTCCTTGAGTTTTTTTACGCTTGTTTTTTTTGCTGCAGTAGCATCCTTTTTTACAGCATTGGATTTTGCAGCAGTTTTAGCTTCTGTTTTTTTTATGTCCGCTTTTACGCTTTGAGTTTTAGCCGTTTTTTTTGCTTTTGTTGCGTCACTTTTTGCTTTATCAGATGCATCTTTCGCTTTTTCTGCCGCTTTTTTAGATTTTGCCGCTTCTTTTTTTGCTTCTGCCGCGGCTTTGTCAGCACTTGCTTTTTTAGCTGCAGCTTCCGTTTTTGCTTTCGTAGTTTTCGTGGTTGCCTGACCGTAAAAAGAATGGGAGAAGATACCCATCAAACAAAGTAATACTAATTTTTTCATAGGTTAAAGGATTAAAAGTTCAAAATAAAAGTAAACAAATTATCCTAATGTTATTCGTAATTGTCTAAAAATAAGCACGAAGCTGAACATTTCCTGTATGAATTGTAATGCCGGTTTCTCCTTTTCGTCCCTGATAGTTGAGGTTGATATCTAAAAACTGGGTAATGTTTTTCTGTAACAACAGTTTCCATACCAAGTTTTGCCCTGCCTGCAGTCCTTCGAGCATCTGAAATCCTACAGACGAAAACTCATTACCTTCAAATTTATTTTTATAAAAAGAAAACTCTCCATTTACCGTGACTTTTTTCTCTCCGGCATACGAAAAGGAAGTTCCCATTCGGTTTTGGGTTAATGTTTCAAAATTTCCAATCTGGTTCTTCTTGTTCTGCAATTCATAAAAGACATCCAGACTGGTATTTTTAGAAAATAAATAACTGATTTTAGGAGCAAGCTGGTATCCTTCGAGATTATAATTCCTTTCTGTAAAATCCTCAGAAACTAATGTGGATTTGATAGTTTTGGTAAAGAAATTAAACAGCCAGCTCTTTTGGTATAAATGTGTGTATTGCAGTTGATGGGAATTGTTTTTTACTTCCTGTGAACCAATTGAAAGTAAATTTCTTCCTTTATTATTGAGATAGGAATAAGTGACAGAATGTTTCTGTTTCCCGCGGTTATAAAATAAACTGTTCCTGAAACTTGAATTTAATCCCAAAGTATTTTCCTCTGAAGAACGAAACGGATTCAGTTCAAAATTGCCTCCGTTATTCCGTACTTTCCGATCCATAATAAAGGATGTCTGATTGTAAAAATAAGAAGCTAGTTTTTTAAAACCGGTTTCATTCTGCCATTGCAATGGATTTAGGGTTACCGATTGAGAAAATTTATTCTGATTGGTTTTAATGTACACCTGATTGGGCAAAAAGATACGAATGAACTTTGCCTGATCCGGAAAAGGAGCAATTTCAAACTCTTCTATTTCCTGAATGCCGTTTCCATTATAATCATTCCAGGCATAAACTCCCTGGCCTGCAGGAACTTCTACATAGGTAAATTCCTGTTGGGCAATAGTTCCTGAACTGGTTTCATAAGCAGCTCCTGTTTGGATAAACTGATTAAAAAAACGGTCATTGTACAACACTCTGGAATTTAAGGAAGGCTCATTTTTTTTGGAAGCATCAGTAAAATCAAGATTTCGATAGCTGGCATAAACGGCTAAATCTGTTTTTTTGTTCTGAATCAGTTTAGATTTCAGGAAATATGTCTGAGAATTGTTTACATGCTGCAGCACCCCATTCTGCAAACTATCATTTTTTCGTCTCAAATAACCCAACTCTACAAAAACCTTTGTGCTGTCACCTCTTCCCACAAAAACGCCATATTCTGAAAATCGCTGGCTCAGGGCCGAAAACTGATTGGTAAATTTATCTTTCTCCTGATTATCTTCAATTTGAATGTTCCCTCCAATCCAGTTTTTTCCGAAATGATATTTGGTTTTGGTAAGGTTTCGAATAAATTTTGAAGAAGAAAGAGTCGCATCACTATTCAAAAAGCTGCCTCTGTTTTCAATTGTCCAATTTTTTAATTTAAAAAAGGCATTTGATATATGACGGCTTCCCGAATAACTTTCTGTGAAATCTAATTTTTCAAACTGATAGTTGAAAAGACCGATATTAGATGTTTTTTTATCCGAAAACAAATCAAAATTCAGACCCGTAACGAGAAAACTCTGGTTGCCTGATAAAACCGTGTTGAGATTCCAGTCCCGATTAAATTCAATGTTGTACAAACGTTCAATCGACCTGAAGTTTTCCTGAACGAATTGGTAATTGGCGTAACCATCCAAAGTCCATTTCCTGGTAAAAAGACGCTTTTTGGTATTTAATTTTACTGCAATTCCATTATTGTTGGCATCGTCAATATCCGAAAATAAGTTTCTGTCGTTATTGCTTACCCCAATTTCAAAATCAACCAGTGTTTTCTCATTGGGATTGTATTTTCCTAAAAAGGTAGCGACCTGAATTTTCATAGGAGCAACTAATTGAACAATAGGTTCATAATTTCCCTGTGGAATTCCGTTTATTGGTGCCACATAATCGTAAATTCGTTCAACAGAATTCGAATTTCTTATAATGTAGTTCCCTGTATTGGCTCCCACAAGGCTAAAGCGCACATTATACAACACATCGACAGCTTTGTTCGAATATTCATAAACTTCTACTGAATTAATAATGATTTTTTTATACAAAATTTTGTTATCAGCATAAGTATCTTCGTATGCTGATGGGGCCGTCATTAAGGCAGTATCATCTCCAGCCTGACTTAAAATCTGAACTTGTTCGGTAGAAAGATTTTGCTGCAGCGGCTGATTTTTCATATCGTTTTCAGAATATACATAACCGGCAAAACTCCATTTTTTATTTTCATGTGTTGCTCCGGCATAAGTCACCAATCGGTTGTAATTTCTATCCGAATATTGGTATTCAATATTGATTCGCATTTCAGAAGTAATAGGGAAAAGCGATGTGAAAATGATTTCCCCTGCGTTATAATCAATTACATAATCGTTGTTTTCACCTCTTTTAAGCAAGACACCATTGACATAAACACGTTCAGAACCGGAAATCACCAAAACATATAATTCTCCATTTTGGCCTTTCAGTTTGTAGGGACCCTGATTCCCTTCCTGACCAATAAAAGAACTTTTGGCATACTGGCCTCTTACAAAAGCTACGGATGCAAATACATTGGTTTTATTGTCCTCCTCGCCAAAATCGAAACTGGCAGAAAGTCCCTGTACTTTTTTGTTGAAATTTAGAAATTGTGTTTTTCGATTTTCCAGAAATACATCACCAGCCCGAATATTCCATTTATCGCTGAACAATTCCATAAAAATGTTGTCAAACTGATCCAGTTTTTGTGAATAGCCGCCATCTTGCAAAGGAATATTACTATCCTGAAGAGAGGCCCGAAGACTTATTTTGTCTGATATTTTTCCAGTAATCTGTAGATCCAGATTGGAATTGAGAACAGTATTCTGGTTATTTCCAACAGTTACGCCGCGAGTAATACTTCCCGAAGTGTTCAGCCCATCAAAGGGTATGATTTTTTTTGATGAAGTGTTGTCTATTTTATATAATTTTTCCGAACCGATGTCATTGCTTACTACCTGACTCGATTTGTAAAGGCTATATTCTTTGGTCAGGAAATCGGGATATTTTAAATAATTGACAATTAATGTGTCTGAATTCGAAGTGAATTTTTCGTTTAAAAGCAAATATCCTTTTTGGAAATTAATCGTATAAAACGTCGAATCGATGGGTTCATTTCTGGAGTTTATCAATTCGAAAAAACCGGAATTGATACTAACGTTTTCCAGATGAATTGTATCACGAGTAGCGATTACTTTTTTAGTTTTATATGACGAGTCTGTTTCCTGGGAATAAAGCCCGGAACACCAGATAAAAATCATTAAAAACAGTAATTTTTTCAACATTAATACTTTAACTCTAAAAAGTCAAAAGTAGTATTTATAATTGGGAAATGATGTGCCGTATAATTTGGTTTTGTTGGAAAGAGATATTACGTAATACGATTATTTACTATACTTAATACAAACGAATAATATTGCAAAAATCAGTGCGATCATAATAATGAAATTAGGATTAGCATAATTGGCGTGCCACCCGAATTGCTTTATTCTTTTTGGAAAATAGGATCTTTTATCTTTTGGATTGTAATAAAACATTCCCCAAATCCAGTTATCAGGATCGTTTTCCCACTTTTTTTGGTTTCTTCGCTTGGTTCGTTTTCGTAATTCATAATATGGTGTATTTATCTGGCTATTATAAAGTTACGGAAATTATTTATTGTTGTTTTTTAGATTACCGACCAAGTTTTTTTCTTTACGAAAGGATTATTTAGTTGTGGTCAACTAAATTAAATAGACTTTTTTGATAAATGTGAATTGAATCTTGATTTTAAGAGAATATACAGTTTGAGTGATAACTATTCTTATATTTATTTAGACATCTTTTTTTTCGTCATAATTAATTCTATACTTACTAATATCACGGAAGCAGTATATCCTGAAAATTTAAGCCATCTATTGATTTCATAATCTGTAAATAATTCGAAAGAAAGGAAGATAAGCAGAATTAATATTAAAATTATCTTTATAGATTTCATGTATTTTTGAATGAATTAGATCTTTTTTTTGTGAGTAGTTAATGAATTGAAAACCATTGGACAAGAAATTAACACCGCACAACAAATCCAAATTGAATCTAAAAAAAATTATTGTAATTATAGGTTTAAAAAAAGGAACTTATATCGATATTACCGTAGTAAATAGCTATAATTAATATTTCTTAAATAGTGTGTCTTATAATTAGCGCTTTAAAGTTTTCATTATATATTTCCATTGCATATATGATGCAATAGTAGTCATCAATAGCCCAGTTACAGTAAATAATATACCAATTTCGAATCCTTTTTTAATCATATAACCAATTAAAAAACCGCCAAATCCACCACTAATAAATATAAGATTGAAATAAAACCATTTTTTTGTGTTTAAGGACATAATCATTCTATTAAATTGTTATCTTTTGAAGTTCAGTTTTTTGTAGTTAGTTTAAAATGATAAATCAATTTCTGATGAGGATATAATAATGAGACATCAGAAATTCCACCTTTAAGTTCTCCATCTTTGTTAATCAATTTATAAATGTAATTAAATTATTAATAATTTCAAATCAAAGTTTATTGTAAGAAGAATTCGAAATTATTAAAAAAAAAGAAACTTAAATGGAACTGATTGAAGATTTGAGAACAATGAAGAGGCTATAAAGCAAAAAAGTCTCACTTGCGTGAAACTTTTTCTTGAATTTATAATTAACTTTTATAAAGTATTAATTGAGTTCTTTCGTTACAATCTGCATGGTTTCACGGCTTACCTGTTTAAGCAAAACGGCTTTGTTTTCCTCAACAGTTTGCGCTGCCTGCTCGTTAAAATGACGGATGGTATATAAGGTAACGTTGTCAGTAAAATCTACTTTGAATTTTTTGGAAAGAATCGCATTCAATTCGTTGAAGTTTTCAAATTTATCTTCTACACAAACAGAAAAGCTGATTGCTGAGTTCTGAATTAGATTTACTTTTAATTTAAACTGATGAAACAGTCCGAAAATTTCGCTGATGTTTTCCTCCATGATGAATGAAAAATCAATAGAAGAAAGTGAAATCAAAAGCTGGTTTCTTTTTACGATAAAACAAGGTAAGTAAGGTTCCAGATCTACTCCTTTAGAAACACAGGTTCCTTTTAATAAAGGATTGATAAATGATTTTACATACAACGGAATTTCTTTTTTCTGTAAAGGTTGTAATGTTTTTGGATGGATAACGGTTGCTCCGTAAAAAGCCAGTTCAATTGCTTCTCGGTACGAAATCTGGTTCAGCAAACTTGCATTCTCAAAATAACGCGGATCCGCATTCATAACTCCCGGAACGTCTTTCCAGATAGTAACGCTTTCAGCATTCAGGCAGTAAGCAAAAATTCCGGCAGTATAGTCTGAACCTTCACGGCCTAAAGTGGTAGTGAAGTTGTTTTCATCAGCACCTAAAAACCCTTGTGTGATGTTTAATATTTTTCGTTTTACATTTTTGCTGATGTTTTGCTGAGTTATTTCCCAGTCAACTTCTGCATCTCTGTAATTTGAATCAGTTTTTATAAAATTACGAACATCAAGCCATTGTGTCTGAATACCTCTGAAATTCATGAAATGACTCAGGATATTTGTCGAAATCAATTCGCCAAAACTTACAATCTGATCATAAACAAAATTGTAATTCGGAGATTTGTTATGCGCTAAAAAATATTCTAATTCTGAAAACTGAGCATGTACCGCTTCAAATACGTCATGTTTTTCATCTTCAAATAAATCTAATAATATTTGATTATGATATTTCTTTATTTCCTGTACGGAAGAATTCAGTTCTGCCGATTTATCAAAATAATTCTTGATGACAACCTCAAGGGCATTTGTAGTTTTACCCATAGCAGAAACTACCAGAATCACATCTTCATAACCCACTTTTTGTAAAACGTCATATACGTTTTTTATTCCATCTGCATCTTTAACCGATGCGCCACCAAATTTAAATACTCTCATTTTAACTCTGTATATGCTGTTTTTTTTAAAATTTTAATAATTGTTTTTGACAGAATTACACTCCCTATGATTCTGCCGGTTTTATGATTAATTTGTCTTTTCTAAAAATGAATTTATTCCTGCTTCGTCCATTTGTACCACTCTCCATTCCTCAAGAATTTTTGCACCTGAATTCTCGTAAAATTTTACTGCCGGAGTATTCCAGTCTAAAACATTCCATTCAACCCTGCGGACATTGTCTTTTTTTCCCTGTTTCATGATTTCAGAATAAAGGGCGGATCCCAAACCGGTACCGCGCATTTTTTCTTTCACAATCAAATCCTCCAAATGTATTGTTTTTCCTTTCCAGGTTGAGTAACGATAGTAGTATAATGCAATACCTACAATTTCATTTTCAACCTCTGCTACGAATACATGAAAGAGCGGTTTTTCACCAAAACCATCACGCACTAAGTCATCAACTGTGATTAAAACGGCATCCGGCTCCTTTTCGAATATCGCAAGCTCCTGAATCAGCTCTAAAACCGATTTCATGTCTTCAGGATTTCCTTTTCTAATATTCATAATTCTTATTTTTAACCAGTGATTGCCTAAATAAATATTTTTTTATCCGAAACTTTTTGCGTTTCATTAGCAAATATACAATACTGGCAAACTAACGAAATAATTTTTGAATCATTCTCACAAAAAAAGCGATATTTGTGACTTATAACTAAAAACTACAACGATATAGCAATGGAAGAACGCAATAAAACACTGGGAGAGTTTATTATTGAGAACCAAAAAGCATTTCAGTATTCATCAGGGGAATTGTCCCGGATTATCAACTCTATACGTTTGGCGGCAAAAGTCGTGAACTATAAAGTAAACAAAGCTGGATTAGTGGATATAATTGGTGCCGTGGGCGAACAGAATATTCAGGGAGAAGACCAGCAGAAATTAGATGTGTATGCAAATGAAGTATTTATCCAGACATTAATAAACCGTGAGATCGTCTGTGGAATAGCTTCTGAAGAAAACGACGAATATATTACTGTCAAGGGGAGCGACAACAGTAATAATAATAAGTACGTGATCTTAATGGATCCGCTTGACGGGTCTTCGAATATTGATGTGAATGTTTCCCTGGGAACTATTTTTTCTGTTTTCAGAAGAATCACACCCATTGGAACTCCTGTAACAAGCGAAGATTTTTTACAGCCGGGAATTAATCAGGTGGCTGCAGGTTATGTAATCTACGGTACTTCTACAATGTTAGTTTATACTACTGGGCATGGTGTAAATGGTTTTACACTGAATCCGGCGATTGGAACATTTTATCTCTCACACCCGAATATGAGATTTCCGCAAAATGGAAATATTTATTCGGTGAATGAAGGGAATTATGTACACTTTCCACAAGGAGTAAAAAACTACATCAAATATTGTCAGCGTGAAGAAGAAGACAGGCCTTACACTTCAAGATATATTGGAAGTCTGGTTTCTGATTTTCATCGAAATATGATTAAAGGAGGAATTTATCTTTATCCGACAAGTTCAAAAGCACCAAAAGGAAAATTACGTTTGATGTACGAATGTAATCCGATGGCATTCATAGCCGAACAAGCTGGAGGAAAAGCAACAGACGGTTTTGGACGAATTATGGAAATCCAGCCAACTGAGCTGCATGAGCGTGTTCCTTTCATCTGTGGAAGTTACAATATGGTTGAAAAGGCCGAAGAATTTATGGCAGAAGCACTTTAACTTAGTTTGCAGTATTCAGTTTTTGAGCAGTCTCATTAACGATCATAAATAGAAAACCCGACGGATTTTAAAATCTGTCGGGTTTGTTTTTTTTAAGTATCCATTTCAATTTCAAGTCCAATTTTAAAAAAAAGACCACTAAAAAACTGAATACTATTTATGCATATGCTGCATTTCGTAAACGAAAGTATCAGCATCCACTTTTTTATCTACTAAAGACAATGCTTTTGCAATAATATAATTTACGTTGCTTGGGGTGAAACCTAAAGCAATTCCTAATTTTTTCAACATTACTTCCTGCTTGTCTTCCAGATGATGATCAACATGTACCATTCTGGTCAAATCATATAAACGCTCTAAGCGCTGAACATGCAAATAAGGTGGGTTTATTGGATATTTAAACGGGTCTTCAAGAATTTCCTCATATTCGGTTTCTGAAATTTCTAAACGAGTAGCTAATTTATCCAGGAAACTTTTTTCTTCAGGATGTACAATTCCATCTGCTAATGCTACACGAACAATAGCTGAAAAGTGACCTTTGTTTCTTTGTTTGAATTCGCTATCAAATAAATCTGAAAATGACATAATTATAGTGTTTTTTATGGCACAAAGATAAATTTTATTTTAAATTATTAAATTTAAAGTTCTCATAAAATTTAACTTATATTTATTCGTTGTTTTAATAGAGGGCTTTCTGGATTTTTCAAAATAAATCGTAAGTTTACAGCCCCCTTAAATCAATTAAAACAAGTAACCTCATGTCAGAATTTTGGATTTATTTTCAGATTGGTTTAAAGCATGTTTTGGATATCAATGCTTATGACCATGTATTATTTTTAATTGCGCTAACCATTCCATACGCCTTTAAGGACTGGAAACGAATCTTGTTACTGGTTACCGTTTTTACAGTAGGTCATACATTGGCTTTATTGCTTTCTGTATTCGGAATAATAGCCGTAAAAGCAAATATTGTAGAGTTTTTAATTCCGATTACCATTTTAATAACGGCAGTTTTTCATCTTTTTACAGCTGGAAAAGCATCTAAAAGCGAAAGTGTCAATCTGATATTTTTTGTGACCCTGTTTTTTGGAATCATCCACGGACTGGGATTCTCTAATTACTTTAAAACCATTTTAGGAGGAACTGCTTCTTCAAAATTAGTACCTTTATTGGAATTTGCACTTGGAATAGAAGTCGCTCAACTGATAGTGGTTTTTGTGGTTTTGATAGTATCCTATATAGTACAGACCGTATTTCGTTTTTCAAAACGCGATTGGGCATTGGTAATGTCGGCTTTTGTAATCGGAGTTGTGATTCCGATGATTGTTGAAAGTCCAATTTGGAACAGATAATATAAATGGATATAAAATTAAATAAATACGATAAGGCATATCTGCGAATTGCCAAAGAATGGGGTTCGCTCTCGTATTGCAAACGTAAACAGGTAGGTGCCATAATCGTAAAAGACCGAATGATTATTTCTGATGGTTACAACGGAACGCCATCCGGATTTGAAAATTGCTGTGAAGATGAAGACGGATTAACCCGCTGGGATGTTTTGCATGCAGAAGCCAATGCCATTTTGAAAGTAGCCAGGTCTACACAATCCTGCGAAGGCGCAACCTTATACATTACGCTTTCTCCATGCAAGGAATGCAGTAAGCTAATACACCAGTCCGGAATAAAAAGAGTGGTGTATCAAAACGGATATCGAGATGATTCGGGAATTCAGTTTTTAATAAAAGCAGGTGTCGAAGTCGAGCATATTCCTGTTTTAGAAGAATAAATGAAAGTTAATTCAAAATATTTACCCATTATTATAGGAGCCGTTTTTGCTCTTGGAACCGTTCTTGGAAGCATGATGAATGCTCCCGTAGAGGATAATTTTTTGGCTAAAAACAGCTCCAAGACAAAACTCAACAAACTAATTGATTTCATTAATAATGAGTATGTGGATAATGTGAATACCGATTCGATTGTAAATCTCACAGTCGATAACATTTTGTCTAAACTGGATCCGCATTCCGTGTATATCCCACCAAGTGAACTGGCAGAAGTAGCTGAAAGTATGAGGGGAGATTTCGTTGGAATCGGAATCAATTTTTATATGTACAAGGATTCTGTTGCCATTATAAAACCTGTTGAAAACGGTCCTTCGGCAAAGGCTGGTTTGAAATCTGGTGACCGAATATTGTTTGCAGGAAAAACCAAATTGTATGGAAGAAAATTACCTTCTGATAGTTTGTTCTCAAGATTGAAAGGAGTTAAAGGCACTGAAATAGAACTAACCATTTTTAGAAAATCAGAACAGAAACAGCTTAAATTTAAAATCAAAAGAGACGTTATTCCGTTAAAAAGTGTTGACGCTTCTTTACTACTTGCAAATAAAACAGGATACATCAAAATCAATCGTTTTGCCGAAACAACTTACAAGGAATTCAAAGTAGGTTTAAACCGGTTACAGCAAAAAGGTATTCAGTCCTTGGTTATAGATCTTCGTGATAATGGGGGTGGATATATGGAGGAAGCTGTGGCTATTGCCGATGAATTCCTGAAAGACAAACAGCTGATTGTTTTTACAAAGAACAAAAATGGCAGTACCGAAAAAACATACGCTACAGAAAAAGGCAGTTTCGAAACCGGAAAAGTGACGGTTTTGATTAATGAAAACAGTGCATCCGCAAGTGAGATTCTGGCAGGGGCCATTCAGGATAATGATCGCGGAACCATTGTAGGACGCCGTTCTTTTGGAAAAGGATTGGTGCAGCGTGAAATGGATTTTAACGATGGATCTGCCGTGCGATTAACGGTAGCGCGATATTATACGCCAACCGGAAGATCGATTCAAAAACCCTATGCTAAAGGAAATGAAGAATATTACAAAGAATCGGAAGAACGTATAAAAACGGGTGAATTGTATGCAAAAGATAGTATCAAAGTTGCTGATTCGTTAAAATTTAAAACGCCAAAAGGGAAAATAGTCTATGGCGGTGGCGGAATTGTTCCTGATGTTTTTGTTCCGATGGAAGCAGAGCACGGAAACGAAAATGTTGCCTATTTGCTGCAGACGGGAATTGTAGGTCATTTTGTTTTCGAAGAGCTGGATAAAAACCGAAATGCTTTTGCAGGGCTTCATTTTAATGCCTTTTTGATTAAAATGAAAAATTCAGATGCTTATTTCAAAAAATTTAAAAACTATATTCTGCAAACCGGTCTTGATTTGAAATTAGACAAAACGAAAGCTCTGGTAAATCGCCATATTACAGCTGAATTTGCCAGACAATTGTATGGTGAATTGTATTATTATGATGTTATTCTGAAAGAGGACGTAATGATTAAAACTGTTTTAAATCCTAAGAAATAATTGCTTTTTTAAAATGAAAGTAGAAGATATTAGAAATGCCGAAATAGAACTTTTAACAGCAATTAAAAATGCTGACATTTCGGTTTTAGAAAAAATCCTGCACGACGATTTGCTGTTCAATTTGCCGAACGGAAATACCATTACCAAAGAATTCGATTTAGATTCATATCGTTCAGGTAAAATGAAAATTGATTTACTTGAAGCTTCAGATCAAAT